>Ga0210410_10001304_pt1 | contig 23763 bp, 20 predicted proteins | sample IncBWC4MmetaG_FD_161058 | JGI IMG/M metagenome (GOLD analysis project Ga0210410, IMG submission 161058) | Forest soil microbial communities from Barre Woods Harvard Forest LTER site, Petersham, Massachusetts, United States - Inc-BW-C-4-M | ecosystem: Environmental > Terrestrial > Soil >... | reverse complement strand
CAGGTCTTCGAGCGCGGCGCGAAGCAAGGCTTTGGGAGTTTCGGGGCGGACGCGGGCTTCGTCGGGGAGGGCGCACATGAATTCGACGAGCGGCGTGTCGAGTAGCGGGACGCGGACTTCGAGCGAACGCGCCATGCTGACGGAGTCGGTGTCGCGGAGGAGCGTGCTGGCCATGTAGGTGCGGAGCTCGAGCCAGGAGATGGCGGCGACGGGTTCGAACTCGTGCGACTGGTCGGCGATGCGTTCGAGCCAGGCGAGCCAGGTGGGATCGAGAGTGACGCCGTCCGCGGCGATGGTGCTTTTGCGGAAACGCGGTTCGGTGAGGCGCTGCAATTCCGAAGGTGGAAAGAGCAGCCGGGTGAAGAAATAAGGATGCGGCAGGGAATTTGGAATGCGCCAGGCGTCGCTGGCCTTGCGCACCGCGTCGGCGGAACCTTGTTTGCCCAGCAGGCTGCAGATAAGTGGCGCGCTGACGCGGCGAAAGGCGGCGGGTACAAGGCGCGACAGAGTTTCCAGGTGCATAAGCTTCGGCGTATCAGTGAAAGTGGAATAGCCGGCGAAAAGCTCGTCGCCGCCGAGTCCGGAGAGCGCCACTTTGAGGCCAACCTGGCGCGCGGCCCAGGAGACGAAGTAGGTGTTGACGCCGTCCATCGTCGGCTGATCGAGCGCGGAGACGGCTTCGTCCAGGCGGGCGAGCATGTCCACGCCTTGCAAGGGAATTTCGGTGTGCTTCGTTCCGGTAGCTTCAGCTACGCGGCGGGCTAGCGGTGCTTCGTCATACGGGGTATCGGGGAAAGAGAGCGTGAAGCTCTGGATTCCTTTTTGTGCGCGGGCGGCGAATGTGGCGATGGCGCTGGAGTCGAGGCCGCTGGAAAGAAATAAACCCACTGGGACGTCCGCTATCAGGTGCGCGCGCACGGCATCTTCCAGGAGCGCGCGAACGCGCGGAACAGCCGTGGTGAAATTCCGCGGGCGGCGAGGATCGCGGGCGGCTGGGCTCCGGCGAGGATCCCACCACGGGCGCGCGCGGGGCGTGCGGCGGCGGTCCGGGACGTGCAGCAGCAGGCGATGACCGGGAGGCAGGGAGAAAACATTCTCGACGAGAGTCAGCGGCTCGGAGACGCTGCCGAAAAGCAAATAGCTGGTGAGCGCGTCGGAAGAGAGCGTGCGCGGAACGCAGCCGGAGGCGAGCAAGGCGCGAAGTTCGGAGGCGAAGGCGAAGCCTTCCTCGGTTTGCGAGTAATAGAACGGCTTGATGCCCAGCGGATCGCGCGCCATGAAAACGAGGGGCACGGTGGCGAAGTGTTTGCGCAGGTCGAGCAGCGCGAATGCAAACATGCCGCGCAATTCGTCGAGCAGGTCTTCGCCCCACTCTTCCCAGCCGTGCACCAATATTTCCGTGTCGGATTTGGTCTGGAAACGATGGCCGGCAAGAGTCAGGCGCTCACGGAGTTCGCGATAGTTGTAGAGTTCTCCGTTGAAGACAACGGCGACGTCGTGCGATTCGTTCCACACGGGCTGGTGTCCGCCGGGCAGATCGATGATGCTGAGGCGGCGCATGCCCAGCGCGAGGCCGGGGACGCGGGAGTCCTCGACGAGGAAGCCTTCATCATCCGGGCCACGGTGCAGCATGGCCTGCGCCATCGCTCGGACGCGGCGTTCGGCATCATTGCTTGCGGGAGCATAGGCGAAGCCACAGATGCCGCACACGCGCTATTTGATCTCCGGAGTTGAAAAGAAAGTCGCGGCGGCCCGGGTGATGCTGGTGCGCAGGCGGAGACGCGGAATTCGCAGGCGGTGATCGGCCAGCCAGCCCAGAACGAATCGCAGCAGCAGAAAAAAGATCAGCGCCCACACCGACAGGAAAAAGTAAGCGTAGGAGCGTCGCTCGAGGAGCAGGCTCCACTCCAGGGATTCATCCCATCCAGGTAACACGAAATCCAGCCCGCGGCTAAGCAAGGGGCCGATGACTGGTACTGCGCCAACGCGAACATGGGCCACGCGTTCGAAGGAGTAGACCTGAATGTATCCGGGAATCCAGGCGATCGCTTGCTGAAAGAGCCGCGGGTCCTGAAGATCGGCGCGGGTCAGCAGGTTTCCCTGCGCGTCTTTCATTATCGCGCGGTAGGTGGCGTCGACGATGACCCAACGGCCGTCCAGACGAACCTCCGCAACAACATGCTTGGCGGTGTGATCCGGGCTGAGCAGCAACAGGCGGCGCGCTTCGAGGCCGGAGCTACGCGAGAGATTCAGAAAAGCGTTGGTCGCGCTGCCGCAGACTTCCAGTAGCTGGCGGTAATTCAATGTGTCGGAAGGATCGTGGGCGGAAAGCACGGAAGTGTCCGGTGCTTCGCGGCGAGGAGGGCCGTAGCTCATCCAGGTGAGAATCGCTTCGACTTTTTGCCGCGGAGAAGAGTCTTCGGGAATGATGGCGTCGGAGAAGCCGCTGAGGTACTGGCGAACGGAATGCTCCCAGATTCCCGTAAAGAGGGTTGCGAGGAGGGAAAGAACAAGGAATGCGTTGGTCGCCCACCAGAATGGCCGGAATACGCGATGGCTGCCCACAGATTAAGTTTGACTCCCGAGTGCCCGCTTCTCCTAAGACGTAGCTAGACCCGCCAATTTTCTGAATAGAGAATCCATTTCGCGGATGGGCAACGCCCAGTCTAATCGCTGCACCGCGGTGGCGCAACCATTCTTCAATCGAGCGTAAAGATTTGAATCGTTGAGCAGAAGGGAAATAGTTTGCGCGAGGGAACTTGCCGAATGTTGAACAGCGATGCCAGCGATGCCGTCGAGCAGGGGCGCGATGCCGCACTGGTCCGTAACGATCACCGGCGTGCCTGCCGCGACGGATTCGGCGGCGGTGTTGCCAAAATTCTCGTTTTGCGAGGGCAGAACGAAAATGTCCGCGTCGCGGTACGCCGACCATTTGGAGTCGCCCGAGAGAGGCCCGGAAAAATGAACGCTCCGGACCACATTCCACTGTTCGGCCATTTGGTGCAGGCGAGCAACCATGCCCGATTCGTCAGGGCCGACGAACGCGAGATGGACCGGAGGGGAGGAAGGCGGCAGCTCCGCGAAGGCCTGTAGCAAAAGGTCGGGGCTTTTTTTTTGAGTGAGCCGGCCGAGGAAAAGGATCAGTCGTGCATCCGCGGGAATGTTCAGAGACGCGCGAAGCGCGCCGCGTGAAGGCAGCGAAACCGGCGCGGCCACGCCATTTCGGCGCAGAACTATTTTGTCGCCGGGAATTCCGCCGGCGATCAGTTCGGATTTTTCCTGTTCGGCGGTGGCGATGATCACAGCGGCGTTGCGCAACATTTCCATGCCCCACAAACGGTGATAGGCGCGTTTCAGGAAGAGGTTGCGAATGATGGGCACGAACATGCCAATGGGTTCGACGACATAGGGAATTTTCAGCATTTGCGCGGCCGCGGCGGTGCGCGGGCCGAGGAGATCGTAGAGGCCAAAGATATGGACCACGTCGAAATTTTTCAGGCGGGCCCGCAAGTAACGCGGCAGGGCTGGATTCCAACTTAGCGCGTGGTAGTGAAACCAGTTGGCGAGGTAGATGGCCTTGACGCCGCGGACTTCACGCTTCATGCCGAACGGGCTGTTTTCCGCCGGCGGTTCGCCGGGAAGTTCAGCCACGCGTGGTTCGATTCCCCAGTCCGCGGTGAGAACGGTGACTTCATGGCCCAACTGTGCGAGGCCTTCGGAAAGCGCGCGGACCTTTTCGGGTGGGCCGCCAAACTCAAAAAACGGCGCGTAGCTCTGCGTGACGTTCAGGATTCGCATAGTTCGCGTAGGATTTTCTTGAAAGCCTTGGAAAAAATGTTGAAGCGGTATTCATTCTCCACGCGCTGACGGCCGGCCTCACCCATGCGGCGGGCATTCTCAGGATTTGAAAGTAGTGCGTCGATGGAGGTGGCCAATTGCTCGGTGTCGCCGTGCTGGACGACGTACCCCGTGACGCCGTCCTGGATCACCTCGGGTGCGCCGCCGTGCGCGCCGCCGATTACGGGCTTTCCGTGAGCCATGGCTTCGAGATAAACGAAGCCGAATCCTTCGCCGCGGCTGGGGAGCGCGAAGATTTCAGCGGCTTCATAGCAGGCGGCGAGTCCGCCGTAAGAAATCTCCGTCAGGAAATGCACGTGGCGCTGCACACCGGAGTCGCGAGCGACGTGTTCAAGCCAGGCACGGTCGTCGCCGGAGCCGACGATGGCAAGCTGCAAATCCGGCCAGCGAAGGAGCAGGCGCGACATGGCCAGGATCAGCGTGTCCATTCCTTTGTAGCGCTCCGTGGCCAGCCAGCGGCCGACACTGAGAATCACGCGGCCGGGTGGAAAATCCGGCGGAAGAGGCGAGGAGGAAATGCCTGTGAATTTGGTCGCAAAATCGGGGTCAAGGGCCCAAGGCAACACCCGGACGCGGTCCTGCGCCACCCCTTGCACGTTGGCGAGGTGATCGGCGGTGGCGCGACTGGGCGAGAGGACCAGCGTGGCGCGGCAGAGGGCGTTGCGGCGCATCGAGGGCAGGGGTTCCCACACTTCGATTCCGTGCGTGCAGATGATGCTTTTCATTTTCGGCGCCAGCAGGCCTATGGCGCGGGCAATCGGGCCAAGATTGGGGTGCGCGGCCAAGACGATTTTCGGGCGGCGGCGTGCGGCGCGCATGGCGCCTGCCGCAAATTTCAGCTTGCCGCGGTCCGCGCCGGTGAACACGAACTCGCGGTCCCCGACGCGCATGCGATGAAGCTCCTGGCTGTCGTTCAGGCTGAGGAAGCGGGATTCCATTTTGTGGGAAGCGGCGTACTCGCTCATCACATACGCAAGATGACGGCCGGCGCGTTGAATACCGCCGGGAGCGTTCAACTCGGGGAAGAGGCCAATAAGCACGCGGTGAGTCTGCCAAACCCGGGATAGGGAAGGCAAGCGCTGGTTATGCTGTTGTTGCGCGCGCGCTTTCGTAGCGGCCACCTTCAGGTGGCCAAGCCGCGCCCTTTTGAGTGCGGGTGCTCTGCTCCCGCTTTTACAGTGCAGGCGTTTTCGCCCAATTTGAATTTTGGGAAACATCGAGTCCTCAAAAGCGGCAGCACAGCTGCCGCACTCCAAATAAGAGCGGCTTCACTCCAGCTGGAGGAATGGTCAAACTCTTGGCCACCTGAAGGTGGCCGCTACTGGAGCATTGCCAGCGCGGCGATTTCCTGGAGGCTGTCCACGTAGAGGTCGGCGGGCTGGGCGTGGCGGTCGTGCTGGCCGAAGCCATAATTCACGGCGACGGCGAGCATTCCGGTGTTGCGCGCGGTTTTGATGTCCACGTCGGAGTCGCCGACCATGGCGGCCTCCTGGGGCTCAGCGCCGAGCGTCTTCAGAATGGCTTGCGCGCCGGCGGGGTCGGGCTTTTTCTTTTCGAAGCTGTCGCCGCCGTAAACGGCGCGAAAATATTTACGCAAGCCAAGCGCCTCGAGGATTTCGACACTCATTTTCACGGGCTTGTTGGTCAGCACCGCCATGGGGCGGTCCTGAAGCACTTCGAGGCCTTCGACGACGCCTGGGTAGGCACGGGTGGCGTCGAGGTTGTGCTTGTCATAGTGCGCGAGGAAAATTTCCAGGCCGCGCTTGCGGTCGGCTTCCGCGGAGTCGGGGCCGAGCGCGTCGGCGACCAACCGCCGTGCGCCGTGTCCGATGTAGCTTGCGACGGTCGCGAGCGGCAGAACGTCCCGCCGCATCTCCCGCAACATGAAATTGACGGAATTCACGAGGTCCAGCTTCGAATCGATCAGCGTGCCATCCAGATCAAAAAGAAAGGCGCGCACAATGGAAAAGTTTGCGTCAGGCATAGCTTTCTATTGTAATACCCCCGCAACATTGGATTCATCCGCTCGGGCAGGCAGTTCGTATTTTTTTAAGATAGCGGGAATTCGCGTAAACTAGAGGGCTACTGTTGCTGCAAAATTTTCTTGGGAGAGCCCATGGCCCTGGTTTATCCGTTCCGTGCTTACCGATATAACCCGGAGATTGCTCCGTTCGAACGCGTGCTGACGCAGCCGTACGACAAGATTTCACCGGCGCAGCAGGAGAAGTATTACGCCGCCGATCCGCACAACCTGATTGCGGTGGAGAAGGGGCGCACGTCCCCGCAGGACACGCCGCAGAACAATGTGTACACGCGGGCGGCTGCGGCGCTGAAGGGCTGGATTGCGGCGAATGCGGTGAAGCAGGATGCGGCTCCGGCGTTTTATGCCTACACCCAGGAGTTCACGGTTCCCGGAACCTCCACGCGACGGACGCGGCGCGGCTTTATCGGCGCGGGACAGCTGGAGGACTACGCGAACCAAGTTGTTTTCCGCCACGAGCACACGCTTTCGGGGCCGAAGGCTGATCGCCTGGAACTTTTGCGGCACACGCACATGCACACCGGGCAACTGTTCATGATTTATTCGGACCCGGAAAAGCGCGTGGACAAGGTTCTTGGTGAGGTGGAATCCGCGGAAAAGCCGGCGACGGAGTTGCTGGACGAATACGGAGTGACGCATCGGTTGTGGATGATTGCGGACCCCGCGCGGCTGGCGGCGATCCAGAAAGCCATGGCTGAACAGAAACTGGTGATTGCGGACGGCCACCATCGTTATGAAACTTCGCTGAACTTCCGGAACGAGTCGCGAACGAAGGCCGGGAAAGTAATTCCAGACGCGCTCTATGAACGCTCGATGATGACGTTCGTGAACACGCACAGCGAAGGGCTGACGATTCTGCCGACGCATCGCGTGGTGAATAACCTGCGGGATTTTTCGTGGAGCGCGGTGCGGCGTTACCTGGAGCCGTGGTTTGCGACGGAAGTTTTTGCCTTTGCGAATGATGCCCAAAGGACCGAGGCACTGGAGAAATTCAGAAGCCGGTTGACGGAGGCGAAGACGCAGCGAGCGATTGGCGTTTATCCGGCGGCGAGCGCGGGTTCCAAAGCCTTTTACCTTTTGACGCTTCACCCCGGGGCGGACGTGGCGCAAATCCTGCCCGGACTTTCACCGCTGCAGCGGCAGTTGGACGTGGTGCTGCTGCACCAGGGAATTCTGGAGCCGGCGCTGGGAGTGACGCCGCACGCCGTGACATCCGAATCCAACCTCTCTTATGAGCGGGAATTTACGGCGGCGATTGAAGCGGTGGATCGCGGGGCGCAGGTGGCTTTTCTGCTGAATCCGGTGGACGTGGACGTGGTGATGAAGGTGGCTACTTCGGGAGAAGTGATGCCGCAGAAGTCGACGGATTTTTATCCGAAACTTTTGAGCGGGATTACGATGTACCGCGTGGCTGAATAAAAAAAGGGCGGACTAAAGTCCGCCCCACAATTTTTGCAGAAAATTACTTGGAGAAGCTGGCTACCGCTTCGGCTTCCGTGTTGTAGACGTCAAAAATGGTCATAAGCTTGGTGATTTGCAGAACTTCGGTGAACTTCGTGCCCAGATGGCACAGCCGCATGGACGAGCCCTGCGCCTTGGCGCTGTGATGCGCCGAGACCAGCGTCCCGAGCCCCGCGCTGTCAATGAACGTGATGTTGTCCATGTTGAGCACGATCTTTTTCTTGCCCTCGGCGATCAGCGATTTCACTTTCTCGCGCAGCGCGTTTGATTCTTCGCCCAGCACGATCCGGCCGTCCATCGCAATCACGGTTACGCCGTCCACTTCCCTTGGTGTCATCTTCAAAGCCACGTTAATTTCCTCCTGGTCCGTAGACAGGTCCGGCGGCAACCCGGCCCGGAACGGCAAAGCATATCTGCTTTTCTTATATTTCGCAAAGCGGTCTTTTGAGGGTTCCGGACCGCCGGGCGATTGTTAGTAGTAGTCCGCGCAGGACATGTAATATCCGCACACGTTGCAAACCAGCTTGCAGCGTCGCGACTCCAGCCGCTGCGAACATACAGGGCAATACCGCGAGGCATCTTCCTGCCGGTGAGCGGAAGTTTCGCTCGCCGATTGCGCTGGCGGGCCAGACTCCCCAACCACCACGCCCCTTGCTGCCACAAGAGCGATTTCCTGCTGACCGGTAAGTTTCACGGCCCCTCGGTTATAGCACAGTCCCGGATGGCAAGAAAGCCCAGCCCTGGCGCTGGCGGGGATTTGGCGGTAACGTTGAGGCGGATGAGAGCGTCTAATAAAATGTAGTACAGTTAAAGGCCTCAACCGGGACAACGACCATGCGGCGCACAATCCTAATTTCCCTTCTTGGTTTGACACTTCCACTGATCGCGCAGGCACAGCGTGGCGGGGGCGCGAGGGCTGGCGTGTCCGGTGCGCATGCGTTTGTCGCCGCCGCGCCCATGACTGCCGCGCACGCTGCTCCGTTTCGCTCGGGGATTTCCGCAAGGCCCGGGGGCCGTAGCGCTCCGGTGGGAACGCGCCTCGGCGCCACGCCGAGAGCGTCGCATCCAACCGGCTGGAATCAGGCCCGTACGACGCGCCGCAGTAATTTTTCGACCGATCCGGTTTTCCCGAACGGAGGATTTTCCACCCGCGGGAATCCCGTGCCCGGGTTTGGGTTTGACTACACCCACTTCTTTGCCGTGCATCCAAACGCCGGGCGGCGCTTCCGTCGCGATTCAGGCTTCGTGATTCCATTCATTGATGGTGGCTTTTATATGCCGGTTCCGATGTACGCGGATCAAGGGGCGCCTCCGCCGCCGGATGATAGCGAGGCCGCAGGCCAGCCTCCGCCCCCGGACCAAACCGCGGCGCGCGATAGCGACAACAATCTGCGCGACCGGATGCGCGCCGAGCCTCTTCCGCCGGAGGAGACCGAATATGTGTTTGTGCGCCGGGACGGCAGCCTGATATTCGCCGTCGGTTATTCCCTGATCAATGACCGGCTGCAGTACGTCACCGCCGAAGGGCTCCGCCGCACGATTCCGCTGAACACGCTGGATCTGGGCGCGACGCAGCAGTTCAACGAGCAGCGCGGCGTTGCGATCCGCCTGCCCGCCTGAAAAAGCTACCCAGCTGAAATAATTCAGTTTCTGAAAATAGCAGACTATACCGGCGCAATCGTTGCCTGCAGCCATGATCTTGGCGGTCATTAATTAGAATTTCGCGTGCCGGCAGGATGCCGGCGCTACCCGCTGCTTTTGCGCACCGGTTCGGGCATGACATAGCCCGAAGAGGCGGGCAATCCCGCGCGCTCGAGCTGCACTGTGCTGTGTTCAATCTGAAAGTCTTCCGCAAGTTTTTTTCGAATGGCCGCGAGGATTTTTTCGCATTGGTCCATGTGCATGTCCGGGATGCGCGCGTGGCAGCTGAGGGCATTATGCGAGCCCCCGAGCGACCAGATGTGGATGTCGTGCACTTCCTGCACAGGCTCGATGGAGAGAATGGCCCGGGCGACTTCTTCCACGCCCGCGCACTTGGGACGGCCCTCCAGCAGGATGTGCGAGGAATCGCGCAAAATACCGATCGAGGAATAGAGAACGAGCAAGCCGATCGCAATTCCGAGCAGGGGATCGATCCAGTTGGCGTGAGTGTATTGGATGATGACCGCGCCGGCGATGATGGCGATGTTGGAGAGCGCGTCTCCGAAATTGTGCACCAGGATGCTGCGCAAATTCAGATCGGAGTGGCCGCGCACCAACGCCAGCGTAATGCCGCCATTTACAAGCAACGCCGCGATCGAGGTCCAGATCATCCAGCTTTCGACGACTTGATGAGGAGCGCGCAGGCGGTCGATGGCTTCGTATCCCAACCAGAGCGAGAGAATCACCAGCACAATTGCGTTTGTAAAGGCGGCCAGGGTTCCCGAGCGGTGGTAGCCAAAAGTTTTTTCGGAATCGGCGGGGCGCTGCGCCCAGCGCATGGCCAGCCAGGAAATTCCGAGGGTCGGAACGTCGCTCAGGTTGTGGACAGCATCATTCAGCAGCGCGACCGACCGGCCAAGGAGCCCGCCGAAGACCTCCGCGACAACCAAACCCAGCGTAGCCACCATGGCCCAGGCCAGAACCGAAGGCCGCATGGGTGGGTGGGCATGGTCGTGGCTGTGACCGTGAGTATGACCGCCCGCATCGTCATGAGCGTGGGAATGGCCGGGGGCGTGGGAGTGGGTATGCATCGGCGTTAAACCTATTCTACGAGCTTGCCTCCCGGGGTGCATCTCAAAGTCTCAAGCTGTTATTGGAAACTTTGACAACAAGCCCAGCGAATTCGTTGACGCTGCTACCGGTGACTGCCACTATCACAAAAGGGACGGATGGGCGGGGTGAGCTACGCCCATGTCAGGGTCATCCAGGCACCGCGCAGAGACAGATGAGCAGCCCGATCGCCAAATTGAGCTTTTGGGGAGTCCGCGGCTCGACGCCGACCGTCGATCCAGCCACGTGGCGCTATGGCGGAAACACGCCTTGCCTGGAGTTCGTGGCGCCCGATGGCACGAAATTTATTCTGGATTGCGGCACCGGGCTGCGCGTGCTGGGCAATCGCTGGGACGCGGATGGTTCGGCGACCCCCGCCCCAACCCACATTCTGGTTACCCACTATCACTGGGACCACATCCAGGGGTTGCCGTTTTTCGCGCCTCTTTACGATCAGAAGAATCAATTCCAGTTTTACAGTTTCCGTTCGAAATTTCTGGGGCCGGATTCGCTGCGGCAGGTTTTTGAAGCGCAGATGGCCTTGCCCTATTTCCCGGTGGATTTTTCGGCGATGACGGCCCAGCGGAAATTCCGCGAGGTTGATGGCGGCGAAACCTTCCAGATCGGCGAAAACAAGATCACCGCCCGCTGGCTGAACCATCCGCAGGGCTGCCTGGGATTCCGCATCGAGACGCGCGCGGGGACCATCGTCTATGCCACCGATAACGAGCCTGGGGTGCCGTCGCTGGACCTGAACCTGCGCGAACTGGCGGCAGGCGCGGACATTTTCATCAATGACGCCCAGTATTCGCCCGCACAGCTTGCCCGCGACCGAAAAGGCTGGGGCCACTCTTCGTGGAGCGAAGGCGTGAAGGTGGCGCGGGAAACCGGCGTTAAGACGCTGGTGCTGTTTCATCACGATCCGGATTCGACGGACAGGATCGTTGATCAGTTGCTGAAACAGGCGCGAGAGGAGTTTGATTCGGTTTTCGCGGCCAGCGAAGGCATGGTGATCACCTTGGGAGCGGCCAGCGAACCGGTGCAGGCGCACATGCCGGGGTCGCGCACGGCACTGCGCCGGGAAGCTCAATTCGAGGCTTGCGTTACAGGAGTGACAGCGGAGGGGCAGAAATTCGAGGAAGCCACTTTGGTGAGAGATCTTTCGATTCAGGGGGCCTTGATTTCCTTGAAGCATAGCCCGCGGATGCAATCGGAAGTGCAGGTGGTGATGCGGGCGCCAGGCGCGGACGGGGTACAGGAGATGGTTCTGCGGGGCTACGTGGTACGCATTGAAGAGGGCGCGGAAAAGGGCACGACGGCGGTGGGTGTGGTGTTTACGGATTAGTGCGATACGGAACGGGAAACTTCAGGCGGCGCGACACCGCAGCGTTCACTAAAAATCAACTGAGCTGGGCAATTTTCTGGTCGAGGTGGGCGAGGGCGGCTTCGAGGGATTTTCTGTGATTGGGATGGGTGGCTACCTGCAGGTCGTTGACGATCCGAATTCGTGAAAGCTGAAGGTCGCGGCATTCTTGTTCCCGGCGCAACTCCTCGGGGGATTTGGGACCTCTACCGGGGGCCGCGCTCATAGACTTTTTCGCTTCCACTTGAGACTCGACATCTTTGCTCTCCCAACCGCGTGCCATGGCTCTATTTTGACACACTTCCTGCAAATGGCTCGATGCTTCAAATTGCGGGTGTTCCCAGGGCTAGGCCCCCGCTGCCCGTTGCTTCCGAACCACGTTCGCGGTTGAGGGGTTAGCCGCGAGGATGGATTCCTCCGCCAATCTGGCGAAGCGCTCGGCGAAAATACCGCGATAGGAAAATTCCGCTTTGTGGTCCCCCCAGCGGACCTGGAGCAGCCAGCCGCCGGCACCGGGCTCCAGCCGCATGCGGGAAATCTCCGCGACAGGAACGACCACCAAAGGGTGAAAGTGGGCATCGAGCGCCCAGACGTGTTCCGGAGAAATAAAGAGCCGGACAGTGGAGGCGGCTGCGTTGCCGGGTTGATATTCGCCGCCGCTGACAACGGTTTGCGCGCCGAGTTCGCGGGCTTTGCGGTCGGTGCTGGATTCGAGTTCGGCGGGCGGCAACAGGATTGCCACCACGAACAGGGCCAACCCAAAAATTGCCGTCATCCAGCCGTTCCAAAGGCTCAGCGGCAGAACCACCAGCGCTGCGCCGAAGCACGCCAGCGCGAAACGGAAAATTGCCCAGGAGCTTTCGTTACGGTGGAACTGCAGCAGTCGCGGGAAACGCCGCAGGCCCAGAAAGAGGGCCGCCCCCAGAAAGCCGCGCACCCGGGGCAGGAATTTTGCCCGTTCGGCGGCGATGGCTGTGGGTGTAGCGCTCATAGCAGGAGTGTCGTTTATTTTACATCAGGCTGAAGCCCTTGTATCTCCCTCATTCTGGCAAAGGCCCGTCGGACATGGGGGATAGCAATGGAGCCCCCGACGACCAGGGCGACGTTCAACGCGTCTATGACTTCGTCGCGTTGCCAGCCGACTTCGCCGCAGCGGACGAGGTGATAGGTGATGCAGTCGTCGCAGCGCAGCACCATGGAGGCGACCAGGCCGAGAAGTTCCTTGGTGCGCGTGTCGAGCGGGCCGGCGTCGTAGGCCTGGTGATCGAGGGCGAAGAATCGCTTGATGCCCAGGTGCCCGCAATTGAGGATCTCCTCGTTGAGCTCGGCACGAAACTTTTGAAAGTCATCCACTTCCTTGGCCATGAATCCTCCGCAAGAACCGCTCCCACATTGTACCGCCCGCGGAACGCAGCGAAAAAGTTAGAGGGTCACCTCGGTCAGGGCTTTGTGGGCCAAATCCGCGGCGCCGGGTTTTCCGGCGAGGACAAGATTCGCCCATTCAACGCCGGCGTGGGAGATGCGCACGGCTTCGCTGGTAAGGGATTCCGGGCCGCCGGAATCGGAGTTGCCGAAGAAGATGCGGTCCATCGGTTTCGAGGCGATCATGCGGTTCTTTGTGTATTGCCCCGGGACGGCCATGAACATGGGATGGCCGCGGCGGTAGATGCGGATTTCGACGGGGTCGACGTTGAACTCGGGAAGCAGGCCCTGAAAATCTTTCAGCACTTTCGCCGCCAGCGATTTGCAGTCTGTTTCATCCAGAAGAGTCGAGCGCCCGGATTCGCGGAGGGGCGTGTAGAAGGTGAGGATGTTGTACTTGGGCTTGTAGCCGGGATTGTTGCGGATGGTCCAGTCGGCGACGATGAAATCGGTGAAGGTTTTTCCCGGGCACCAGTTGTCGTAGCCCTTGCGGTAGACGGGCTTGTCGAAAATCATGTTGATCATCGGGTAGGGGGCATAGCGCGTGCGGCGCATGGCTTGCTTTTGTTCGGTGGGAAGTCCGGCGACGAGACGCGAGGTGATGTACTTTGCCGTGCACATCAGAACCACCTTTGCGGCCACAGTCGTAATTTTGTCACCCTGCGCGTAGGTGACGCGGACTTCGTCCTTGTCGGGGACGACCGCGACTACGGTGGCGCCGCTTAACATGCGTTCGGCATAGTGCGGCTTGAGGAGTTCCACCAGTTTGTGGGTGATGCAGCCGAGGCCGCCGGGAAGAATTACGCGCTGGTCGTCGAGCCCCTGGATGAGATATTGGGAGTCCGCGATGCCGATGAGCGCGGAGGTGTCCTCCGAGAAGGCGCCCCAGTTGGAAGGGCCGTAGGCGTCCCAAAGTTTGGTGACTTCCGGTGCGTAGGGCGCCAGATACTTGGTGAAAGGGTCCTGGTCCAGCTCCTCCATGTTCTTTTTGATGTCGATTTTCATGATGTCGACGCAATATTTCTTGAAACTGGCGATGACTTCTTTCGAATAGGGGAGATCGTTGATTCCGGTTCGCCAGATGTCCGGGGCGTATCTGCCGTTATCAATGACGGGATCGGGCATATTGATGAGCGGCATGTCGAGGCCGATCTCTTTTGCGAGTTGGTCGCCGGAGTCGCCGCGATAGCCGTACGCGGCGCCGGTGCCGAAGATCTGGCCCTCATATTCTTCCTGATAGGCGTTGCCGCCGAAGTGATCTTCCTTTTCGAGAAGGAGCCAGTCTTTGCCCTTGAGGAAATAGGCTGCGGAAAGGCCCGAGACCCCTCCGCCAACGATGACGACGTCCGCCTTTTTGGTGGCGTCGGGTCTGGGAAACGAATGGCCGTCCCGAACCTGGTGGCAGACGGAGAAGTGTTCGCCTTCAACGAGTGGAGTGGCAGCGGCGCCGCCAGGCTCTTCGAGGAGAGCTTTGTCGATCGGGCATCCGGAAGCAACCGAGCCGGCCACAACATATTTGATGAAATCGCGGCGTGTGTGGGACATGACGGCCTTTCTCCTATGGGCGTTCGAGAAGCTCTTGAACTTCCTTGCCGGTGGTGCGAATGCGAATCTGGTACCAGATCAAAATCAGAATCACGGAGACGGCAAAAATCAGCGTGGAGATGGCGTTTATCTCCGGAGTAATGCCGCGGCGCAGGCGGGCCCAGATCTCGAGCGGCAAGGTGTTGTCGCGGCCGATAAGAAAGAAAGTGACCGCGATTTCGTCCATGGAGAGGGTGAAGATCAGCAGGCCGGCGGCGATCAGCGAAAGTTTCAGGTTTGGCAGCGTCACCCGCCAGAAGGTTTGCCACGGCGTGGCGCCGAGATCGAGCGAGGCTTCTTCCTGCGCGCGGTCCATTTTTTGCAGGCCGGCGAAAAGTTCAGTGGTGGCGACGGAAATTAACGCGGTGCCGTGGCCGAGGAAGACGGTGGCGAGGCTGAGGTGAAGTCCGGAGAAAACCGCGAACATCAGCAGGGAGAGGCCGGTGATAATTCCGGGCAGGATCAGCGGGAGGAGGACGAGCCGGCGAAAAATGGGTTTGCCGGGGAATGTGGCGCGATCCAGGGCCAGCGCAGCAAGCAGGCCAAGCGTGAGCGAAAGCAGGACTGCGCCCGCGGCGACCAGCAAGCTGTTGAGGACCGAGTCCCAGATGGCGCTGTCGCTGAAGAGGAGACGGTACCACGCCAGGGTGAGTTGTTTCGGAGGAAAGCCGCCGACACCGCTGCGATTGAACGAGTAAAGAATCAGAACGACGATCGGCAAATAGAGAAATGTAAAAACGAATATCGCGTAGAGACCGAGCAACGGCGAACGACGCATGCGCTGGAGTGTGCGGCTCATCGGAACGACCACCGTTTTTCCAGGCGCTCGGTGAGAAAGAGAAGGGAAATGGTCAGCAGGAGAATGCAGACGGAGATTGCGGCGCCGAGCGGCCAGTCGTAAGCCGTGCCGAAGAGGCTTTGCACAATGTTGGCGATCATGATGCTGGAAGGGCCGCCGACCAGGAGCGGAGCGAGAAAATCGCCAAGGGTGAGTACGAAGGCAAACGTAGCCCCCGCGAGCAAGCCGGGAAGGGAAAGAGGCAGGATGACGCGCAGGAAAGTGGCGCGCGATCCGGCGCCGAGATCGTGGGAGGCTTCGACGAGATTGCGCGGGATGTGTTCCAGCGAGGCGTAGAGCGGGAGAAATACGAAAGGCGTGTAAATGTGCGTGAGCATGAGGATGACGGCGAAAGGACTATAGAGGAAAAAGCTGACGGGCTCTTTCGTGACGTGGATATATTGCAGGAACCCATTGAGGACGCCTTCGGAGCCAAGAATCGTCTTCCATGCGTAGCCGCGGACCAGATAGCTCACCCAGAGTGGAACGATTACGAGTTGATAGAGAAGTTCCTTGCGCACGCCTGCGTGGAACGACATGTAATACGCGAGTGGATAGCCGAGGAGCAAAGAGAGCAGCGTGACGCCCGCCGCGATGCGCATGGTGCGGAACAATACTTCCAGGTAGACCGGATTCTGGAAGAGCTTGACGTAATTTTGCAGATTCCACTGGTGCGCGATCATGCCGTCGCGTACCAGCCAGAAACTGTGGGCGAACATCAGGGCGTAGGGGAGCAGCAGGAACATTCCCACCCAGAGGAGGGGAGGCGCGGAGACGATCCATTTGTAGGCGCGCGAATACATTTTTGAGTCACTCGCGGACGGCTACGGCGTCCGCGGGAGAAAACCAGAAATCCTGTTCACCGGAAAGCGGGCCGCGCGCGGGGATTCGGGCGCGCAGCGACTGGCCGGCGAAGTCGAGTTCCAGATGTTCGCTGGAACCGGAGAAAACTTGCTGCCGGACCCCGGCGCGAAAGCGCACCGCGTCGTCGGGGGCGGCGCCATCCGGCGATAGATGTATGGACTCTGGCCGCAGGGAAAAGAGAGCGGCGCCGGCGGGTTGTGTTGCGCGCCATTGCAGCGATCCGCAGGCGGCCATGCCGTTTCTTATTTCCGCGCGAAGCAGATTGGTTTGCCCGATGAATTCGGCGGTGTAGCTGGTTGCGGGATGCGCGTAGATTTCTCGGGGAGAGGCAACTTGTTCCAGGCCGCCATCCTTCAGCAGGGCAATGCGATCGGAAAGAGCCATGGCTTCGTCCTGATCGTGGGTGACGAAGAGAAACGTGATGCCGAGTTCGCGTTGCAGCGATTTCAGTTCACCCTGCATCTGCTTGCGGAGGTTTGCGTCGAGCGCGGAGAGCGGTTCATCAAGAAGAAGGAGTTTGGGGCGATTCACGAGCGCGCGGGCAAGGGCGACCCGTTGTTGCTGGCCTCCGCTGAGTTTCGCCGGCCGCGACTCCGCGAATTCCCGCATTTTTACCATTTCCAGAGCTTCGTTCACCCTGGCGGGAATTTCGGATTTCGCAGCGCCGCTGACCTGCAGGCCGTATCCGACGTTTTCCCGCACGGTCAGGTGCGGGAAAAGCGCGTAATTTTGAAAAACGGTGTTCACGCGGCGCTTGTACGGCGGCAAAGTGTCCAGGCGCTCGCCGCCCATCCAGATTTCGCCGCTGCCCGGCTGTTCGAATCCGGCGATCAGGCGCAGCAAGGTCGTTTTGCCGGAGCCGCTTTCCCCGAGCAGGGTAAGAAATTCGCCGGCGGCGATTTCGAGCGAAATATGCTTCAGCACTTCGCGCGCGCCAAAACTTTTGGCGACGTCGCGGACTTCGAGCAGAACATTTCCGGGGACCGTGGTTGCGGCGGTGGACTGCACACTGGAAACCGGTTGGGTCACGGAGCGGCCTTTACCTCATTCCAGATTTCGATGTATTTCGAACGGCGCGGGACATCCTGCCAGAAATAGATGCGCTGCATATACGCATCGGGATTGTCGAGGTGCAATCCTTTCTGTTCCGCTTCGGTCATGAATTGCGCGGCGGCGGGATTTGCGGGCGTGTAGTGCGTTACGTCAGTGACTTTTTTTTGCGTTTGCGCCTGAATCATGTACTCAAGGAAGGCGTAGGCGAGTTCCTTGTGCGGGCTGGCGCTGGTGATCATCAGGTGGTCGATCCAGCCGGTGGTGTTTTCCCGGGGAATCGTTTCGCCGATGGGAAAATTCGCCTGGTGCAATTGATTGGTCATCAGCGGCCAGCCCATCGCGGCCACAGCTTCGTGGTTTTCAAAGAGATTCGTTAATTCGCCGCCGGTGGACCACATCTTGCGGATATTGGGCTTCAGCGCCAGCAGCTTTTGCTTCACGGCCGCGAGTTGATCGTCGGAAAGATTGTAGAGTTGCGCGGGATCGGGCTTGTCGTAGCCGAGCATTTGCGCGGCCATATAAAGGGTGGAGAGATCATCCCAAACGGAAATTTTGCCTTTGTATTTCGAATCCCAGAAAACTCCCCAGGAGTCCGGCGGGTTTGCGAACACGGTGGTGTCATACAGAAGAGGATTTGGGCCCCACATGAAGGGGACGCCGAAGGTTTTTCCATTGGATTTCACGAGGGGGAGTTCGCGAAGTTTTGCAGAAAGCTGCGGGTAAGTGGGCAGCTTGCTCATGTCCAGAGTCTCGGCGAGGCCCGCGCGCGCGATAGAGGCGGCGACGTCGCTGGACGGCGAGATTACATCGTAGTTGGCGGCGCTGCCGCCGCGCAGCTTTGCCACCAGGTCGTCGCTTGAGCCCATGTAGGACGCGGAAACCTTGCAGTGGTGCGCCTCTTCGAACGCATGGAGAAATGCGGGGTCGGCGTAGCCTTCCCAGACAAGCAAGCTGAGCGACTCTTCTTTTTTTCCGCAGGAGACGAGGAAAACCACGCACGCCAGCAAAATGCCGGCCAGGCGGAATGCACGCAGTTTATTTTGCGTCGGCTTCATAGACGATCTTGCCTCCCACGATGGTGATCGCAACCTTTGTATCACCGATGGTGTGGGGATCGATTTCAAAGATGTTGCGGTCAACTATGATTACGTCGGCCGCTTTATCCGCAACGATGGAGCCCTCGGTCTTTTCACGGTGTCCCGCGAAGGCTGCGCCGAGCGTATAGCCCTCGACCGCTTGCGCGACCGTCAAACGCTGTGAAGGAACGAAGCCCTCCTTTGGCGTACCTTCCACCGTTTGCCGGGTGACCGCTGTCCGGATCCCTTCCCAGGGATTTAGGGTTACCACGGGCCAATCGCTGCCAAATGCGTAGCGGCCTCCCGCTTCCGAGATGCTTTTCCATACCCAGGCCCGTGTAGCCCGTTCGGGGCCAACGTTGCGCGCCCAGACGCCCAGGGTGTCACTGTCCGGGTAAGAGTGCAGCGGCTGCATGCTGGCGATCACACCCAACCGGCCGAAGCGCGGAATGTCGGCCGGGTTTATGTCTTCAATATGCTCGATGCGGTTGCGACGGTCTTTCGTGTGGTTGTTCTTCCCGGTGAATTCGTAAGCGTTCAGGGCCGTGCGGATTCCGTTATCGCCAATGGCGTGGGTAAAGATCTGGAAGCCGCGTTTGTCCATTTCCGCGACTGCAGACTGGTATTTCGCGGGGTCCCAGAAGAGCGGCCCCCGCGTGGAAGGATCGTCCGAATACGGTTCGAGGAAGGAAGCGGTGTGGGATTCGACGACACCATCGACCATGAATTTAACCGCGCCTGTATCGAGCCAATCGTCGTGGAATTTTCTCCGCGCCGTCTCCATGGCTTCGATGTCCTGCTTGCGGAGTTCCGGCGGGTCCTGGAAATAAGCGATATAAAAGCGGACAGAAAGCTGTTTTTCCTGGCGCAGTTCGTCAAGCAGGTCGAGCTCCGGAAAATCGCCCCCGGCACTGTGCACGCGAGTAAGGCCATTCTGGTTGGCCCATTTCAAGCCGCTTCGGAGCGCGCGCAGCTTGGCCACGCGATCGGGCTTGGGAATTACTTTTGCGACCAAATCCGCCGCGCTTTCTTTCAACGCTCCCGTAGCTTCGCCATTTTGCGGATCGCGCACGATTACGCCATTCGCGGGGTCGCGCGTCTCCTTTCCGATGCCGGCGAGAGACAGGGCTTTCGAGTTTGCCCAATACGTGTGACCGTCGTAGCCTTCGAGGAAGACGGGCCGAGTTGGAAAAAGTTCGTCGAGATATTTTTTGTCCGGAAGGGCGGCGGCGCCGAACATGGCGTAATTCCAGCCGCGACCGAGCACCCAGTCGTCCCCGGGATGCTGGGCCGCATAAGACTTCAAGCGCTGCTGAATATCCGCTGGATCCTTGGCGCCCTCCAGATTGACCCGGCCCAGACTGAGCGAGCCATCCAGGAAATGAATGTGGCAATCGGTGAAACCCGGCAGCACCAGCTTTCCGCCGGCATCGATGCGTTTCGTGCCAATGCCCCGGTAGCGTTCGACCTCTTCATCGCGGCCGACCGCCTGAATTTTTCCGTGGCGGATGGCGATGGCCTGTGCCCACGGCTTTTGCGGGTCCAGCGTGTAGACCTTTGCGTGGACGATCAGGATTTCCGCGGGCGCGACCCGCGCAGATTGCTGGGCGAACACAGGCTGGGTGACGCCGGGCACAGCGGTGAATAACAGGACTGCGGTAAGTAGGTAATGCAGTTTCAAAGCGAGCCTCAAACGGCGTTGCGAGACCGCGCACCGCCGCAGGTTGGATTGAATTTCTAAAATGTGGGCGGTGTGTTGACCCACAAAACCCAAGCTTCGGTGCGGCCGGGATTTTTCCAGCCATGCGGGGTGGAGCTTTCAAAATACAGGCTGTCACCCGCTTTCAAATGATAGCGGCCCTTGTTTAGCAGCCAGAGCTCGAACTCGCCGCGCAGGACATGCAGGAATTCTTCGCCTTCATGCGAGTAGGATTCGCCGCTGCCGCCGCCGGGTTTCACGCGGAAGAGATGCGGCTCCATGGAGGTGTTGCCCCAGGCGAGAAGTTCCATCCGGACGTCGGGGCTGGTTTCGAGGATTTTGCGCTGTGAAGGACGCACCAGGTGTTGTCCTTCGCCGTTGGATTCGAACAGGGAAATGATGTTGGTTTTGTAAAAGCGCGCGATGCGGCGAAGCGTGGCGACCGAGCAGCGCATCTGGCCGCGTTCGAGAGCGCTGAGGAAACCGACGGAGACGCGGGTGGCGCGGGCGACTTGGGCAAGAGACAGCTTGCGGCGCATGCGAAGGCGGCGGAAGCGCTGGCCGGGAAGTTGCGGCGCGTCGGCCGGAGCGGAAACGACGCCCTGTTTCTTGAGGACGTGAACAATGGCGGCGGGATTTAGGCCGCGGGCGCGCCGCAGGAAAATGGCACGTTGTAAAAGGCGCACGTCTGCTTCGGTGTACATGCGGTAGCGGCTTGCGGTGCGCTGCGGCGAAACCAGGCCCAGGGCTTCCCAGGCGCGCAAGGCGGAAGAGGAGATCGCGAGCCTGCGCGCCACTTCGGAAATGCGGTGAAGCGGCTGGCGGTCCGGAGATTTCGATGTGGCTGAGAAATTCTTTCTGCTTGACACGGGTCCCGGCTTTCTCTAAGTTTACTGGATTATAGTAAGGTTCAGCGGGAAGTAGCAACCTCGAAGAATCTCTTTGCCGGGGCAAGAGATATTCGCTGAAACAGGGGTGAGTCCAATATGAAAGTCACAATACGCATTCAGCAGCTTCGGTCTGTCTGTTGCCACAGCATTCTGTTCGCCGCAATTCTCGTACTCTTCAGCTTCGTCTTTATGGTTTCGCCTGCCAATGCGCAAAGCACTGGCGGCCGCATCCGCGGCACGGTGACGGATGCGAGCGGCGGCGCCGTCGTCGGCGTCAAGGTTGTTCTGACTAACGAAGCCACAAATGTGAAGCGCGAGGCGCAGACCTCCAACACCGGAGAATATTTGTTTCTGGAAGTGCCGGTCGGCAGCTACGCGATAGAAGTCAATCAGACTGGATTCAAGAAGTATGTCCGCAAGGGGCTGCCTTTGGACCTGAACGAAGCACTCACCGTGGATGTCCCCCTGCAGATAGGCGGTTCCACCGAAACGGTTGAGGTGACAGGCGCGCCCCCGGTGGTGGATACAACTTCGACGCAACTGGGCGCCGTTGTGAATGAACGCTCTTCCACCCAGTTGCCCTTGAACGAACGCGATGTATTTCAATTGCTGCAGCTTCAGCCGGGTGTTCAGTCCCAGATCGGGAACAACCTGTTTTACGGGTCGGATAAGGCCGGCGTGGTTACCGTCAACGGGGGCCGGGGGCGTTCCAATAATTATTCGGTCAATGGAGGCGACAGCAACGATTTGTTTGCAAATCTGCCCGCGGTGCAACCGTCACCCGACAGCGTGGAAGAGTTCCGCGTGATTTCGAATTCGTTCGACGCCGAGTATGGGCGCAATTCCGGCGCGGTGGTAAACGTAGTGACGAAATCGGGCACAAATGAAATCCATGGCAGCGCGTATGAATTTTTCCGCAACGACGTATTGAACGCGCATGGTTTTACGTTCCAACCCACGGTCAAGCCGCCTTTTAAGCAGAATCAGTTTGGTGGAACGCTGGGCGGGCCCGTGAAGAAAGACAAGACTTTTCTCTTCGGGTCTTACGAGGGCCGCCGGATTGTCCGTGGAATCGTCTCGCAAAGTGTGCCGGTACCGACTGGCGCGGACTATGCCGGGAATTTTACCGGCGCTCCGACGGATGCCGTGGTATTCCCGGGCTCGCTGAACGACTCCCTTGTTGCGAATATCCTGCAAAACCGCTGTGGAAGCGCCAGTCCGGGCGGCAGCAAATTAACCCCGGGAGGGCAGACGGCGCTGAATGGAGCGATTGGCGGGGCCTCGACGCCGTGGGATTCCATATTCCCATCCTCGGTCGGGCCCACTGGCGCGCCCGTGGCTACGGTTCCGACGCAATGCTTTGATCCGGTTGCCCTCAACCTGGCGAAGCAGTTCTTGACGGGGTCCGGCGGGACAAGTTCGCAGACACAAGATGTGGTGAAATCGCGGGACAGTGGAGACCAGTTCCAAATCCGCTTCGATCAGATCTTGAATCCTAACCAAAAGCTCTCGGTTTATTATTACTATGACAACGACAATAACCTAGATCCATTCGCCATCTTTCAGCTGGCGGGCGGATCGCTGGGTAATTTTGGCGCAAGGATCATCACCAAAGCCCAACAACTCAACGCGAGCCACACCTGGACGATTGGGTCCACCGCGGTGAACGAGTTCCGATTTACCTACTTCCGGGAAGCGCAGCCGCAGTTTTACACTCCTCTTAAAACGAATGCCGTAACCGGGTCCTGCGGTACCGATCCAAGTGCGCAGCCGTTCTGCTTTACCGGCACCTCCGACACATCGCTGGTGGCCGACAATGGAACCGTTCTCGGTTCAACTCCAGCCTGTCCCGGATTTGGCTGTGGCATCCATCCGGGCCTCGGCTCGAAGTTTGAAGGCGTGCCCTTTATCACTTTCAATGGCACACAAGGACTGTTCGGGAATAACTTCGAAGGGCAGTTGCCGCAGACAGGCAATACCTTTCAGTTCAGCGACAATTACAGCAAGATTATCGGGAAGCATAGCTTTAAGTTCGGCGGCGACATTCGGTATCAGAAATTCGACCAGAAACTGTTCTTCAACGTGAACGGCGAATACATTTTTGGCCCCGGGGGCACCAACGACACCGGCGCCACCGATCTCTACGCCAATTATTTGCTGGGGCTGCCGACGTCCTACACCCAAGGCTCGGCAAACAACGAATTTGTCCGCAGCACTTCCGTGTACCTGTTCGCGCAAGACAGCTGGAAGATCAAGTCCAACCTGACGCTGAATTACGGGTTGCGTTGGGAAGTGAACACTCCGCTGACGGATGTCGGCCAGAAGGTGCAACGGTTCAATCCCGGGCAAGTCTCGACCGTTTTTCCCTGCCAACTGAGCGACAGAAGCAACTTGTTTGGGCCCGGCAACGACTGCAATAACCAGGGTGTGACTCCCACCGGGCTTGTATTTCCCGGAGACAAGGGAGTTCCGGGCGGCCTCATTAACACCTACTACAAGTCTTTCGCTCCCCGGCTTGGTTTGAATTGGAGCCCAGGTTGGAAAGACGGATTCCTCGCAAAGCTCACCGGCGGGCCGAACAAGTCCACGATCAGCATGGGCTGGGGACTCTTCTACAACCCCATCGAGCAACTGGTTCTGGAGCAGTTCAGCGCCGAGCCGCCTTTCGGCATCAGCAACGGAGTCTCCAACCCGTTGTTCAGCACGCCCTTCGTAACCCAGGATGGATCCACGAAGCCGAACGTGTCGGATGCCTTCTTGAACCCTCCGCGGAATCAGCCGTTGGATTGGTCTCTCTATCGCCCGATCGTGCTTTTCGGACAATTCCCGAAGACGCTGCGCACCCAGTATTCGGCGCAGTATA
>Ga0210410_10001303_pt1 | contig 23768 bp, 17 predicted proteins | sample IncBWC4MmetaG_FD_161058 | JGI IMG/M metagenome (GOLD analysis project Ga0210410, IMG submission 161058) | Forest soil microbial communities from Barre Woods Harvard Forest LTER site, Petersham, Massachusetts, United States - Inc-BW-C-4-M | ecosystem: Environmental > Terrestrial > Soil >... | reverse complement strand
CCTCCCGCCATCGCAAGATTTTCGCTCCCCATGCGCGAGTAAAGCCGGTTGAGCAAATGGAAAAATATTTCTTCGAAGCGATGCTGAAGAGCGAAAGCTATGTCCATTTCGCGCTGAGTGATTTCTGCATCGGGGTGGCGGGGCGCGCCGAATACTTCCTCCATGCGGCGGGAGAAGTGGCGCGCGAGTTTTACGGTTCCGTCGGGAAGAACCTGCATTCCCTGATTGCTGCCTAACGGCTGGAAATAGCTGAGATCGAGACGAAACCCGTTGCCGGTGAGGGCGACAATCCTTTCGATCTGCTCGAGATAAGTATCTTTCCCGTAGGGCGCAAGCCCCATGACCTTGCCTTCATCGCCATATTTCGTGTAGCCGATGAATTCGCAGATCATGGTGTACACGCTGCCGAGCGAGTGCGGAAGGAATACTCGGTCGAGAACTTCGATTTCGTTTCCTTCGCATCGCGCCATCATCGTGGAAACAAAATCACCGGAACCGTCATAGCTGAAGCCAGCGGCTTTTTCCCAGGGTGAGCAGTAGTAGGCGCTGGCAATGTGGGCGATGTGATGTTCGAGATGGTGCTCTTGAAAACGGAGCAGGGCCGCGTCAACATCTAAGGCTCCGGCGATGAGCGAGCGCACATCGCGCATGGATTCTTTGCGTTGACGAAGGCGAATGAAATTCAACAGCTTTGAGGGATTTCGGACAGCGTATTGAATTTTTCTGGCGAGGTGCGCATCGCGATTCTGGCCCACGGCAACGTGCTCTACATCTGAAATCTTAGCGCCGACCGCATCGAGGCAAGCTTTAATCGAAAGCGCGGGGAAGCCGCCGAAGTGTTTGCGGCGGTTAAGGCGCTCTTCGGCGATGGCGAATTTTATTTCGCCGTCGAGCACGATCGCCGCGGAGGCGTCGGCGTGAAACATGTTGAGGCCCAGAATCAGCATGGACTAGTTTAATCTTCGCACTTTCTTATTGAGTCGCATGCTTCATGCACGACCGAACGGCACGAAATTTCCCGTTGGCTTCGCGCTCGATCTCATTCACGTATTCGAAGTGAACTGTTAGGCGCGGACTGATCCAGCGCTGGATTTCGCGCGTAATGTGCTCTTCATCGCCAACGTTGTAAGCCTCGCGGCGCACAACGCGCACCGTGATCTCTCCCAGTCGCTGCTGAACTACCTGCACTTCCTTTACGTTGAGTTCGTCTTTGAATACGTAATCGAAGCGCATGATGCGCAAACCCTCAGGGGTGAGCACATAATCATCCTTGCGGCCTTCGATTCGCAGGAGAACTCTCGATTTGCGACCACATTTGCACGAAAGGTCATCGCCCTGCCAGACGCCGGTATCGCCGACTTCATAGCGAATGAAAGGAAAGGCATCATCCGCAAATGCGGTGCAAAGAATATCCTGGGAGGAGCTTCCCGGCTGGCGTTCGACTCCCTCCAAGATTCCGAACTCGAAATCCTCATGGTAAACGAGTTCGGCACAGTGGGAGGCGTTGCCGCAACCTTCCGAGCAACCGTATTGATCGGTAAGAATCGCACCCGTGAACTGCTGGATGTCGCGGCGCTGAAAGTCGAGCATATTCTCGGCTCCAGTGAAGACAGCGCGCGGAGGCGACGACAGCGCGAGTCCAGCGTCGCGCGCATGGAGCGCGAGCATGTGAATGATGGACGGATATCCGGAATAAAATTCGAATGCATTGCCGTTGAGAAAATCCACAATGCTTTCGATCTTTTCGGGAACCAGGTGATGCATGGTAAGCAGGGCCTGATGCATAGGCCGGTTCCAGCGCCAGTAGGGCGGATGGTTCTGTTGCAGCGGTACGACTCTTTTGCCAGTGAAATTCGCATGCCAACTTCCGGGCGCGACTCCGAAGCGCAGGCGATGACGCCACCAGAGCGCCCACTGAAAGGCGATCTTGGCTTTCGTCACGTAAAAATGCAAAGCCTTGCCAGTAGTGCCGCTGGTGTGGCGAAAGATTAAATCTCGCTTTGGCGTCGCTTGAGACACAAGGCGGTCGACATTTTGCCGCACGTCTTCTTTCGTAAGCACGGGGAGTTTCATGAGATCTTCGCGGCAACGAACGTCGTCGGGGGATAACTTCAAAGCCTTCCAGCGTTCGCGATAGTACGGAACATTTTCGTAAGCCGAGCAAATCAGGATGCGAAGTTTTTCATTCTGGTAGGCCTCGATTTCCGCGGCGCTCCATTTTTCCGAATCCATCAACTCGCGAAGGCGCTGATCGAAGAGAGTTCCGAATCGAGTGCGTGCCTCTTTTCTTCCGTAATACCAGCAAGCGGCATTCTGCAAAAACACCGGGAGTCGCGGATAAATCTGTTCCACGATTACAGACTCGCTCATGGAGTGACGGCCTCCGCGAAGTTCTCGCTGACTCGGGTGTTTTCGATGTGGCCTTTCCACCCGAAGTGCGGCTCGAAGTGAAATGTATCTTCGCGTGAAATTTCGCTGAGGACTTTATTCCACGCCTGATGGTTGCTGCGTATCTTGATGTCTTGCCATTGATGGTCCGAGAGCGGAAATCTGTGACCGCGGAAGGCTCCTGCCATGATCGGAATTTTGTCGGGATCGAATCCCATGAGGTAGGCGCAGGCTGCGTCGACGCTCGGCGGGTTGGTGCCGAAAATGATCGAACCCGCCGCGAGCGGATCAGGATTCAGCGGGCCGCGGCCCTGGCCAGCGATGATTCCATCGACGAGCACGAAGTGGCGTTTACGGTTTTCGCGCAAAGGCTCACGAAATGATCCGTCAGAGTTGCCGTAGAGAACGATCTTGTTCAGGTCGAGACACATGCGCCAGACCGTGTCGTTGCCCCACCAATTGCCGCTGCGAATCGTGCTCTCGGTGTCTCCGAAGACGGGACGGCCGACTTTGCGGGCGACACGATGAACCCACGGCCCAACTACGGGCAAACGCATCGACAACTCGCGCACGCCTGAAACAATCCGGCGCTCAGCACGATGTTTCAGCCCGGGATCAGGATGCTCGTCGCCGCCGCTGACTGGAGCGCCTTCGGTGTGGTGCGGAAGCCAATTCTTGTCGGCGTTGACTCCGACAAGATTCTTCAGGCTCGCAGTGATGCCGGCTTTTTTGTGCGTCTTTAATTTTGGCAGGCTAAAAATCACGTTGCACTTGATGGCGCAGCCCGCGATCAAATATTCGTGCCGGCCTTCGGAATGGTGGCGATTCACGACGTCGGCGTCGTAGTCGGCACCGTAATAATGGCCCGAGCCGGAGTGCTGCGCGAATTCGCTGGCGTCACCAAGATCGAAGGCGATCGATCCATAAGCATTCGGAGGCAGTGGGCGGCGTTGGACGATTACGTCTTCCCGCGTGGTCCATTCTTCCTGGCGCAGATCGATCACTTCGAGATCGAGATTGTGCGCGCGATAGAAATCCCGAATCACATCTATGCTGAGAAGGCGGACCATCTCTGAAAAAGATGCGTCGGTTTGAGGCGCGTCGGCAAGAATGATTTTCCCTGACCTCCCGATCGCTTTCCACAGGTAGTCGGCGACGGCTCGAATGATGCTGCCGTGAGTGATCACGTACCGCCAGCCGTTTGGATCGCGAGGATGCCGCTGATGCACCAGGTTCGGCTTGAGCAGAACCGTTTCGCCGGGATGAATCAACTCGCGCAGAGGATTCCATTCAGAAGAATCGAAGTGAGCTGCATCCAGTCCGGCGAGGCGGAAAACTTGGCGGACCGCGTCGTACGCGAGGTTGGCTTCCGAGTTCGTGTCGGAAAATGAATATTCAGGATATTTCTGCGAGGGCGAGAACGGCGCTTTCTCAGGGTAGGAGCGGGCACCGCCGCGAAAGGCTACAACCATCGAGTCTTGCAGAACGCTCATCGCGAGGGCTTCTCCGCGTGCATCCGTCTTGCACGCCGTAGCTCGTAAATCTTGGACTTGATGTGAAACATCTGGACGGCTTGAAACCCGCAATAAATCAAGCCGGGAACGCCATCGAGGAATCCGCGCCCCAATAAATATTTAAACAGAAAGAATAGGGCCGGCGATCCAGGCATGCCCAGAAAACATTTTTTGAGCCAGCGGCGACGCTGCGCCTGGGTGCCATAGAACTTCGCGGGAAGCTGCTCTCGCCCGTCCCCGTCGACCCAGACTTTTGCTTCCCAGTTCGAATATTCATCGTGCTTCTGAATGTACCGCGAGAGCGAGTCGACGTTGCGATGCACTATCGGATTCTTCAGCCGCGCGGTGGCACCATCGACAACCACATGCTCGTGAACTTCCATGTCGGCCATGGAACGATCCTGGTCTTTCAAGCGGCACTCGTAGCGGCCTTTTCCGCGGCGAAATAATGACAGCTTCCAAAATCCCGCGCCTCCATGGCGAAGCAGCCGGCCAAGAAAATACATGCGCAACGAAACGTAGTATCCATCGCGATCCGGATTGTCTATCGCCTCTCTGATTTCGCACATCAACTCCGGGGTAAGAGATTCGTCCGCGTCGATCAGTAAGGTCCAGTCCTGCGTCAGAGGCAGAGTGTCCAGTGCCCATTGGCGTTTCTTGGGCCATCCCCCGGCATAATGAAACTGCACGACCCTGGCGCCGAACGAGCGGGCAATTTCAGGTGTCGCATCGGTGCTTTGCGAGTCGATCACGTAGACTTCTGCCACGTCGGTTAGTGACTCCAAACATTGCGGAAGATTTCTCGCCTCATTGCGCGCGGCCACGATGGCAGTCACCGGCAGCTTTGCTGTCGCGGCTGGCGATTCTGCTCTCACGAATTCTTGAACCTTTTGCACGCTTTTTCGGCTCGCCTATAAGTGCAACTCACACCAGGATTGCAGCACATACAACGACCAGGGCCGCGACCACGAAACCGCCCCGCGGAGGAAGTCATTCCAAACATTCTGCACTTCGCGCCCGTTCAGCAGTCCTCCCAACGGGCCGGCCGCAACGCGAGTGGCTGACAGGACCGGTTCGATTTCCGAGCGCAACTCCTGCCGCATCCAATGTTCGAAGGGTAAGGTGAATCCGCGTTTGTTGCGATGAACGATCTCGTCGGGTAACGATCCCGCCAGCGATTCCACAAGAAGTTTCTTGGGCGTCGCACCCAGCTTCGATGCCCCGGGAAGCGCCAGAACCGCCTTCGCCAAAGCGTGATCGATGAGGGGAACCCGGACTTCCAGGCCCTGGGACATACTCATAAAATCGGCGTCGCGCAGCAATGTGTTGAGCATATAGCAGCGCGCCTCCAGATAGGAAACGCGATTAACAGGATCGATGGAGAGCGCGCGCGAAAGCAATTCGCGCTGCGAGGCAGTGGCGGTGATGTCGACGCCGGGATCAGACTGCGCCATCAACAAATCGCGCTGCCGTGGGGTAAACAACATGCGAGTCAGGAAGTAGGGATGCAACAGACGGCCGTTGTCACGCGCTAAAGATGCGAGCTTGCGATTCTGATCATTTTCCGAAAAGAGCGACGAGAATGCGGACGCGGACGCACCTCGAAATACGTTCGGAATGTGCTTCCAGAAATTGGTGAATCGCTCCATGCGGGGCACACTGCGAAAGTTGGAATATCCGGCGAAAACCTCGTCGCCACCGAGGCCGGAGAGCGCAACTTTTACTCCGGCAGCGCGGGTTTCGCGGGAGACGAAATAAGTGTTCACTCCGTCCATGGTGGGCAGGTCCATGGCGCCAAGAGCGTCTGGAATTGCGGCTAAGACATCGGACTGCGAAACGGTGATTTCGTGATGGTCGGTCTTAAACTTTCTCGCAACGATGCGGGAGTATTCAGCCTCAGAGAACTCGGCTTCTTTGAAGACAATAGAAAAAGTGCTTGGAGTGATGCCGCCGCGGCTGAGAATGCTGACCAGGGCGCTGGAGTCGATCCCCCCGGACAGAAATACGCCGAGCGGGACATCGCTGACCAATTGCATGCGGACCGCTTCTTCCAGCGCAGAGCGCAATCCGGGACCGGCGGGGCTTTCAGCCTGAAGCAAGGGTGGGGATGGATCAGGACTCGACGGACTGTCGATTAGATCCCAATATTGCGATTGGCACAGGGTGCCCGAACTCCAGGTCAGCGAGTGCCCGGGCGGAAGAGCGTGGACGCCTTCGATCAGGGTAAGCGGATCATAAGCTGAACCGAAGGTTAAGAAATTTGTCAGGCCGGCGGGATCGATTCGGCGCCGCAAAAATCCTGTATCCAATAGCGTGCGCACTTCCGAGGCGAACAGAAAATAATCTCCAGCCGTTGAGTAGTACAGCGGCTTGAGGCCCATGGGGTCGCGCGCGAGAAAGAGACAATGTCGCGCAGCGTCCCAAATAGCGAGTGCGAACATGCCGCGGAATTTCGTAAGGCAAGATTCGCCCCATCGGCAATATGCCTTTAGCACAACCTCGGTGTCGGACTGGCTGGCGAAATAGGTTCCATACTGTTCCAGTTCGCGCCGCGCTTCGCGGAAGTTGTAGATCTCGCCGTTGTAGACGATCCAGTTGCCAGTCGCGGGGTCGTGCATCGGCTGATGCGCTAAAGGAGAGAGATCGAGAATTGCCAGGCGCCGATTGCCCAAGCCGATCTCGGCGGCGGGCGATGAATCGCGCAGCAGGATCGTCCCTGAATCATCCGGCCCGCGATGCGCAAGCGAATGCGTGCCGCGCTCCAGCACACCCGGAGGGATGCGGCTATTGGTCGCGACGATTCCAAAGATTCCGCACATGTCGGCAACGCTGGCGCTCCGCTAGCGGAGAACGTTTGAAACCATCATATACAACCGGTGACACCGGCCGGTTCACTGAACTTTTTCAAGCGCAATGCGCAGCGCATAGCTTGCCGAACCTGTGGCGCAACCAGTGTAAGCCGTCGCGAATGAAATCGGTCCGACACCCGAGGACCACAGCGAGATTACTCCGCTGCCGAAATTCTGGGTTGCGCCCAGAGAAAGCACAGCACCGCCGGAAACGCCCGATCCTGAGAGTGGGACTTTCATCGAACGCGATGCGGTTTCGTCTTTCCAACTCAAGATCAGAGCGGCCGACGCATTCCCGGCGGTCGAACAAGCCGAGGTCGAATCGACATAATAACTAAGCCGGTATTGCCCGGCTGCACATGGCGAAGGCCCGCAAAGACTCGCGGCAGAAATCGCGGCCGTTTGGCCGGTGAGCGAAACTCCGTGCAGAGCTGCATTTGCTTTCTCAACCCCTCGGCCCGCACATCCCATGCACTTCCCAGTCACGGTGAGATCCCCGTTCACAACGACTGGAACGGCGAATGTTTTTGCGGCTGCGGTCAGCTTTTCTTGCGGATGACCGTCTGGCAGTTTGCCCACATAGTCGCGAATCTCGCTCTGGGCGCGGCTGTACGACACATCAATCTTGCCTTCGTAGCCGATATCGAAATCGTTTGTGTCGGCGAGAGGCCGGTGCGTGGCAGTTGCCCAGGTCTTGCCCCAATTGCTGTCGCCGAGCGTAATGATGGGTGTAAATCCTCCGCCTTGCCCTTGATGGCCAAAGTTGAGCCGTCCCTTATGCCCGGACTCCGACACTTGCGGAACATTCGCAGCTTTCAAGATCGTGGCCGCGGGAAGTAATCCCACTCCGTTGGTGTGCATCGTCTCAATCGCAGCAGCCGAAGGCGGAGTAGCGGGAGAGTAGGTCATCACGTCTGCCACGCCACTGATGGCCGTCGAGGGAAGGACACTCACAACTCCACCCACACCGATCACATCGGCCAGCAACGGCGGGATATTGTTGGAGTAAGAGTTGCGAGCCATATCTTCCAAGGGGCTTAAGACGATGCCTCCCGGCCAAAAATCGAGACGAGGCAAGTAGATCGCCTGGCCGAACGCCTCACCTGCGTTTGTATACGGTGTAAGCGGCCCACCGCCATCAGTAAATTGGCAGGTCAATGCCGCGCAAGAACTCTGCTGCACGGTTGTCAGGAGATAATTGCCGGTGCCATCGGGATAGGGCCGCGTACTGTGCTGGTCCCACTCCATACGGAGAATCTTGTAGCTCGACGCACCCGCGATCCTGGGGAAAGTTCCTTTGATGGTCGCTGGGCCATCATGCAGCGCGAAGCCGGCTGGCAATGGAACGCCGTCGCCGAAGGTGGCATGCACAGGCACAACCCAATAGAGAGAGTCGTGAGAGCCGGAAGTCGCGCCCCAGTTGGGAAAGACTCCGCCGGGCCCATTTCCAACGCCGGTGATTTTCGCCTGAGGGCCTTCGACGATGATGCCTGCGCTGCCCACGTTGCCGTAGGGGCTGGAAGCCTTGCACATGGGAGATGCCTCGAAATAAACATTCTCGGTGACCAGGCCGGAGTAGCCTCCGCGCTGATTACTGACTCGCACCCCGAAGACGGACCAGCCTTGAATCACGCTGTCGGAGATGTGCAGGCCGTTGCCTGAAACCCAGTCCACCCCCTTGCCGTCGCACTGTAACGAGAGATTTAGATGCTTGAGCCAGCCCACTGCCGACCAGCGATTGAAGGGCCCGGGAGCGGAGATAAACGCGCCGCAATAAGTCGGATTGCAGGTGACACCTCCGCCGCCGAGGTTCGTGTCCATGCCGTCGAGAAGAAAGGCCTGATCGTCGTCGATTTGAACGTAGGAACCGAAACTCGCGGCCTTTGGAGGCTGCCTTGTCGTGATATTGAAGATGCGCGTCTGGTTTGCATTGACTTCGATGAAGGGCTTGGTGCCGGCGATCATCATGGCGCGGCCGCGCGGCGCGAGCAGCGTGATGTTTTCAAACATCGTGGAGTGCGTGTGGTCTCCGACAAAAATACAGGCGTCGGTTGGCGTATGGCAGTTCACGATCGCACCGGAGAAGTCTACCGTCTGGCCAGAAGCTCTGATCGAGACGGGGGCCCACACGTCGTACTCGCCGGGCGAAAGGACGACCTTGCCCGACTGGCTTGTACCGATGGGATTGGTCGGAAGGTAGCGGGCAGCGATCGAAGCCTCTTGCAACCCGCCGGAGGCGCTGCCGATTGCGTAGCCTTGTGCATGCGGCTTTGCGGTGGTGAATTCGAGGGTGCCGCGGCGGCCGTCGCCTTTGCAGCTTCCTCCTGTGATCAGCACGGGCTCGGACAATCCTGCGTCAGAAATGTAGACGTAGTACCACGGTTCGTTGGCGGCCACGCCGGGCGGGCAGGCGTCGAGTGTCACCGACTTCTTGCCCGGCGGATTAATGAGTATGCAGGAGTCTGCCGCCAATTGAAATCAGAGGGAGACTTGACGTTGCTTGAGGCTGGCGGCAATTCCGATGTGGAAGCGTACGCACCTTGAAAGGAACTCATCACTAAGGCGACAGCGAGGGCTCCAGCCCACGCGGCGACGGATTGCCGCCGATGGGATTGGCCTCGCGAGGAACAGCGTCTCTCAAACATTGAGCCTCCGAAGGTTGATGGAAATTGGTCTGTGTTGTATTGTCCGATTAAGGGCGGCACGGTACTTGAAGGTTCTCAATGACGGACTCTCCCACAAGAATTCCTTACCTCGACCTGAAGGCACAGTATCAGAGGTTGAAACCGGAAATCGACGCGGCCATCGCGCGCGTGCTCGAAAGCTCGCAGTTCGTGCTGGGTGACGAGGTGGCGGCCTTCGAGCGGGAGTTCGCCCAATATTGCGGCGCCAAGGAATGCATCGCCCTGAACTCCGGGACCAGCGCTCTGCATCTGGCGCTCCTGGCGGCTGGGATCGGCCCTGGCGATGAAGTGATCACGGTTCCCTTCACTTTCGTGGCCAGCATCGCTGCTGTTTTGTACGCGGGCGCAAAGCCGGTGCTGGTCGACATCGAACCACGAACATTTTGCATCGATCCTTCGGCGATCGGAAAGACGATCACGCCGCGAACCAAAGCGATCCTGCCAGTTCACCTTTACGGGCAATCGGCAGATATGGACCCGATCCTGGAGATTGCGGCAGCACACAATCTGGTTGTGATCGAAGACGCTGCACAAGCGCATGGCGCGAAGTATAAAGGGCGGCCAGTGGGCACGATCGGTAACATCGGCTGCTTCAGCTTTTATCCGACGAAAAATCTGGGCGCCTACGGAGAAGGCGGAGCCGTGGTGACGAACAACCCTGAACATGCTTTGACGATTCGCAGATTGCGCGATTGGGGGCAGGACCGGAAATACCATCACGTGTTGCGCGGCTACAACTACCGCATGGAAGGCTTGCAGGGCGCGATCCTGCGGGTTAAGCTGCGTCATCTGGAACAGTGGACCGAATCTCGACGGGCCCACGCGGCGCAGTATACGAAGCTGCTCGCCGACTCCGGACTCGAACTGCCCACGGAGATGGAGTGGGCGCGGCATGTTTACCACGCCTATACAGTGAGGAGCGAGCATCGTGACGCTCTGCAATCGGCTCTGAGCGCGGATGGAATTCAGACGGGCGTGCACTATGCGATCCCTGCACACTTGCAGCCCGCATATGCCAACCTTGGCTATACGCGAGGAGCGTTTCCGCAAGCGGAATCTGCCGCTCAGCAGGTCCTTTCGCTCCCGCTGTACCCTGAGCTTTCGCAGCAAGCGATTGCCAGAGTCGCGCATTCGGTGATGCAGGCAAGCACGCGAAAAGTTCCGACTACGGTTTGATGGCGGCCTCGAGTTTGGAACTGTTTCCAACTGCTTCCGACTCGCCCACAGAGTCGCGGCTCATGAAATAAAGCAGCAACATAGCCAGCAAAATCAAATCCCAAGCCTCGTGTGGCATGACGATACTGTTCCACCACCACCCGTTTGCGATTGCGGATGGGATCCGTCCTGCGAGCGCGAGTTTGTCCAGAAGAGCAGCACCCGGAACGAGGAACGGAAAAATTGTCGCGAGAGTCAAGACGGCGAACAGGCGCTTCCTGACAAAGAGCAGACTCCAGGCCAAAGGCCAAATCAACAACGACGCATCGTAGAACCTGTGGTAGACGGGAATCAGAATCAACACAGAGACCGCACTAATTTCCAGCGACCCAGATGGCGTGGGGCGCCGCCGACACAACCAGAACCAACATCCCAGCAAGGCTGCCGCCAGCAGCAGCGACAGCAGATTGGCTACGGACGCCTTTCCGACCAGACCGTAGAAGAACACTTGTGCGTTAATCATGTTGAACCAGCTCGGGTCTGCTTTTGTAAAATCGGCAAGCGCTCCGGGAGCGAAGATTCTCCTGGTGTTCTCAAGGTAAGAGGAAACCCAGGGGACTCCCGCCAAGGCAAGGCGAGTCACGCCGACTATCCCCACCACCACCGTGGCGGCGCAGGCGATGCCAGCAATTTTCCAGCGGCGGCGGACCAGATAGTACAGCAATAGTCCCGCAGCTACCGTTGGCTTCAGACAGACGGCTAATGCGAGAAAAACGCCGGCAAGTTTCTCCCTGCCGATGCGTTCGGCCCACACGGTAGCAACCGTAAGACACACGGCCAGCATCGCTGGATTGGCGGTGCCAAGGCCCGTATGTAAGCAAGCGAGAGCAAACGCGACCGCCAGGAATAATCGGGCCCTAAAGTCGAGCAGGCCGACGCCGCATATCGAAACCATCGCAAAAGGGGTCAGCAGCACAGCTGCCACGTTTATTGCAATCCACAAACGCAGGGCGACCGACCAGGAAAGCACGGTAAAGGGAGAAAGCGTAACGAGACTAGTTAGCGGATAAGGGGTCGGAATTCCCCGCTTCATCTCGAGTACTCCCGCGGCAGCCTCTGGTACGACCCAGGAGGGACGCCGGCTGTCGGGAGGCCATAGCAAGATGAGAGACTGCGCACTGTAGGGATCTTTACCCTGCGCCCACGCTTTTGCCTGAATATACGGAGAAAGGAAATCGTTCCAAGTCATCCCAGTACGAACCAGACGCACCGGGCCGCGCACGGAAAACTCCGCGAACGAGGTAAGAAGCAAGACCGTAACCAGCGCGCCGTACCATCTTTTTCTTGTCAACTGATTTTTCTTTCACAGATTGCCAGTGAAGTGGGATTCTATCCGCGGGTTACAAAGAGAATCAACAGTACTCTCCCTGTTGCCGACGAGCCAATTTAGTTCTCTTCAAAAAACAAGCGAACCAGCCAGCGACACCAACTCGTCGACGTGCCGTTTCCAACTGAATACTTCCGCGCGAGCGAGTCCGTTTGCAGATAATTTCGCGGTAATGTCCGGTGAAGAAACAATTTCCACTATGCGGTTGGCCAACTCCTCCGAGGAGAACCGAGGAAAATACAGGGCAGCGTCTCCGCATATTTCCCGATGCACTGGCAGATCTGAGGCAACGATGGGGAGTCCGCTCGACATAGATTCGACCAAAGGATGAGCAAACGTCTCAGTATAGGCTGGCGTCACGTATACATTGGATCGGCGATAGATCTGATGAAGTTGCCGGTATGGAATCGCCCCAAGTTCGATGACCATGTCGTCGACTTCCAGATCCCTTACTAGCTTCGCAGCCTCTACCGTCTGGTACGCACCGGGGTTCTCTCCGGGGGCCAGCTTGCAAGTCAGCAGGAGTTTCAGTGTGTGCCCATACAAGCGGTTACGCAGAAGCGGTAATGCGCGAATGAGGGTCTCAAAATTACGATAGTAGTTGTAGTGACTGACAAAAAGCAGCTTTAATGACCCTTCGGCGCTGCGCAACTTCTCTTCTACTTCGGACGCAAGCGGACTAGAGTCGCTGCAAAAAGCTTGGTGATCGAACCCATGATGAATGGTTCGCACCGGCATGCCCGTCCACCAGCGCAACTCAGTGGCAAACGCTTCGCTGGGCGCAACCGTAACGTCAGCCCAATGAATCGACCTTCGGGCGAACAGAGCTTTGAGCTTAGTATCGAGCCAAAAGCGATACTCGCCACGGCGCATCAAATCGCGGTAGAAGTCGCTGGAAGTATAGAGAGAATTTCGCGACAATAGAATTTGCGGAACAGGCGATTTTCTCAGCGCGAAGTTTCCTGCTGAGATCAGCACATCGGCGCCGCTCTTGCGAATCAAGTGGGGCAGTTGTGATTGCTCATACCAAATCCTGCGCGTCGTCGCGGCTTCCAATGCAATGATTTCAACATTGGGATAGGCTCGAAATTCTTCCTCAAGCCTTGGGCTAAGAGCGACTGTGACCGTGACGTCCGTTCTGGCGGCAAAATGCGGAATCACATTCCGCATATAGGTGAGCCCTCCGCCCGCGCTGGCGGCGAGGAAGTTGATGAACAAGCGCGTCATCGGCTCGAAACAATTCCACCTAGGACATGGTCCGCTGCCTTGCCTCGCGCAGAGAAAGCAAAACGCGGAAGAACCAATGCGGGCGATGGAGCCAGGTCCCAAAACACAAATGCCATACTCCAAAAAAACACGCAGAGGTAGTAGCCGGGAGCAAACAGCCAGTCTTCCAGCCCAGCGTGAATCAGTCCGGCAAGTAGCATCATTGCGAGCGGCACCGCCGGGTCAAAAGCATTTTGCGTACGCAGCATCGCGATGATAGTGCGAACAATCTTGTTAATCAGTACGAACAACAGCAACAGGAACGGAAGCATGCCAAGAAACCCCACCCAAGTCGTGATGGCAAGATAACTGCTGCCATGCTCTGCCGATACCAGGCTGCTCGAGGAAAAATTTCCCAGGTGTTCGCTGGCGTCCTGCCCTGTATCGGAGGTGCCGAAGCCGGTCCCGAACCAGAAGTGCTTGCGAATGGAGTCAACCGATTCCTGCCAGGGAGAATCTCGCGAGGCGAGCAAACCGCGTTCGTGTTCGTGGCCCTTGTAAACGACATCCGAGGTAAAAGACGAAATCGTGTTTGAGAAAGCTTCGGGCAGAAGAATTGCGGATGCTGCCGCCAAGATGAGAATGAGTCCCACTCCCTGCAAGAGCAATTTGTATTTCCGTAATCCCAGGCACAGAATGGCACACGAAACCACAGAAGCGGCCAAGCCAGCTCTAGCATGGCTGTAATAGGCGAGGTACATGCAAACTGCAAACATCAGCAGTAGACGGCGGCGCGCGAACGAGGTTGTGGCCACCAAAACGCCCCACAAAAGGATCGGCGCTGCCGCCACGCCCATAACTGCACCCAGCGAATTGGGATTCCCCATCGGTTCCATGCCGAGCAGCAAATAGAAAACTGCGTTGAACCCGACCAGAACTTCGCATCCCAGGATGAGGCCTGGAAAGAAGCGGTTTTCGCGGCCCAGTACGCCTAATCGCGCTCCGGTAGCGGCGTAGAGAAACAGCAGCAACAAACTGGACGCCTTTAAGAACGATATGGCAGGAAAATGCGAGACCGCCGCCGAAACAAAAGCCGCAAGCACGGCGAACGATGCGACGACATGCAACATGCCGAAACGAAGACGGCGGATTTTCAGCATGAGAATCACACCCGCCAGCGCACCGATGCCGAGACAGAGCCAGCGGGCCGCCGTCCATATGCCGCCGACCGGCAGATTGATACCCGCCAAAAGAAAGACAACAATCAGGCTCGGAAAGAAGATCTCTCGATACAGCCACAGCGCAACCACCAATAACTCGAACAGCACCACGCCCGCGAGCAGACCGGGATTCGCGAAATAACCGGGGCGTGAATAGCCCAGGTAAATGGCGCCCGCTGTCGCGAGGAGTGCAACAAAGACCCAAATCGTTGGAGAGCGGTCACCCACGTTCGACTCCCGCTTCTGCGACTGCGCTCACGATTCCGTCGGCCCAGGCCTGCGGGGAATAATGCGCAATCCGTTTGAAACTGTTTGCTCCCATGGCGGTGCGTAGTCCATGGTCGCCGGCTAATTTTCTCATCGCAGCCACAAGCGACGAGGTGTCTTTAGGCGGAATCAAGAGCCCGTTCACTCCATCTTCGACCAAGTCGGCGACACAACCTGCGGCGCGGCTGACGATGACCGGCAAACCGCAGGCCATTGCCTCATTCACGACCAGTCCCCACGTATCGGTATAAGTTGGCAGGATCAAGGCTTCGGCGAGACCATAATACGCGGGTAGCTGCTCGCGGTGAGCGAAGCCGGCGAATTTTATGTTTCCCGGCGAGATCAGCCGAGCACGCTCTTCCAGTGGCAGACGAATTTGGCCGTCGCCTGCGAGAACAAGTCCGATTCGATGCCGCAGAGCTTCTTCCAGTTCGGCATAGGCCGCCAGAAGATCGAAGACTCCTTTTTCGCGGACCAGGCGACCGGCGAAGAGAAAGTAACGCTCCGGCAGGTCGAGGCTGCTCCGCATCGCCTCTGGGCTGTGGCGCGCTTCACCCGCGGCGGTGGCAAAAAAAACGTTGTCCACTGCATTGGGCGCCTCGAAGATTGCGTGGTTGCTAACGCCCTGGGCTCGAAGGTACTCGCGCGCAGCCAAACCGGGGACAACAAAGCCACTGCACTGTCGCAGAAATCGTTTCTTCAGAAAATCCACGAAACGGTGTGCGCCGCGAAGATCGTGCAGATTGCTCTCCGACCAGAGTAAGAACGGAACTCGATGGGTTCGAGCCCAGCGCAGCGCCCGCCATGAAGCCAAATAGTTGTACCCGCCGCACACAATCGCGTGCGGAGCGGCCCGTTGGAGTGCGGAAATCAAGCCGCGATTCAACAGCAAGTTCAGCTTGCCTATTCTTTTTCTGAACGATGGAAGCACTTCGTAGGCGAAGGCGATTTCGTTTTTGTAAACATGCCACTGGCGAAGCTGCGGATCAGTCTCCGCTAGAAAAATCACATGCAGATCCACCACGGGAGATTTTGCGAGCGCATTGAAAAGCGGGATGCGATAGGGAGAAATAATTTCCGTGATGATAGTGACTCTCCGCTTCACGCGCTGACCTCGCGGTAGATGCGAAGCAGGTTTTCCGCCTGATCATCGAGCGTGAGCCGCTCAAGAATCGTGTCGCGTGCGGCCGCTCCGAGATTATTGCGGCGGCGTTCATCGCGAACCAGCATCGCCAAAGCCAGCGTCAATTCTTTTTCGTTGTCGATGCCTACCAGAAATCCGTTCGAGCCGTGCCGAACAATTTCTGCAATTCCCTGCCCGCGGCAACCGATGACAGCTTTGCCCGCGGACATGGCCTCCAGATAGACGCAGCCGAGGCCTTCGTAGCGGCTTGGCAGCGCGAACAGAGTGCATCGCCGCATCGCATCCGCAACTTCCCTGCGCGAACGACGTCCCACAAATTGAATGCGACTCTCGGCCTTCAATTCTCTTGAGAGTGTCTCGAGGCGAACGCGCTCGGAGCCCTCGCCGACAATTTCAAGCATGAGGTGAGGAAACTCTGCGGCCAGCGCCGCCATAGCCCGTACGAGATATTCATGTCCCTTGATCGGAATAAGATTGCCTACGCTCAGCACCATTAGAGCGCCGAAATCGCTCGGCTCACCGGGCGAGAACATCTGGGGATTCACACCGTTATAGACGACCGATGTGCGGCAGGCTTTTCCCATTACTTCCAGCACATGTTCGCGGACTCGTTCACTTATGCAGATCACGCGACGCGAGGAGCGATAAACCCGTTGCGATATTTGCCGGCACCATTCGCCGGCGCGCCCCGTGACCTGCACATTGGAAAACGCGTCGAGGCCGTGCACAGACACAACGTATGGAATCTTAAGCTCAGCGCTCAGCAGCATCGCGGCGTGTCCACACGGCAGCGGTGCGTGAGCGTGAATGACATCAATGGGGCTCTTGCGGTGCAACTCGCGCACTTCCCCAACTATTCGCGCAAACAGAAACGCACCCGCCGTAGACAGTCCGAGACCGCCGGGCAGAGAGAAATAGCGAAGCCATTGCGCGTGAGTGTCTGACGTGCGCACCTTGACCGTGGGTCGATAAAACGGCTGCACGGCAAAAACTGTGTTGCAGACTCCAACCTTCGCAAGCGCTTCAAGTGGTTCAGAGACGAAGCATCCCGCCGCATCATCCTCCGTCGTCGGATAAAAAGGCGTCACCGTGAGGACGTGCGGTTTACGCTTCCCGCTTTCGCGCGTTCCTTGCGCGACGCCGCTCACAGGGACCGCCGCTTCTCTGCGGCGTGGACGAAGGCGTCCGCCCATTGCAAGGTAATCTGGTCCCAATCGAACCTGTACGAGTGTGCAATCGCTGCCTCGCTCATGGTTCTGCGCAATTCCTCTCGTTGAATCAGGAGGCCCAACTTCTCTGCAAGTTCTTCATCCGACGAAACCAAGTATCCCGTTTTCTCGTGAATCACGAATTCGGATCGATAAATATTCATTGCGATCGCCGGCAGACCACAGGCGGCGGCCTGCACCAGGACTTGCGGGTGCCCTTCGAGAATACTGGGAAAGAAAAAGATATCGGCTTTGCGCATCTCTTCGCCGACGCCAGCGGAAGGCAAATGCCCTACGAAGGTGAGATTCAAACAACCCAGCTCTGCCGCCAGAGCGCGGCACTTCTGCTCTTCTTCACCGCGGCCAAGGATGCGAAACTGCACGTTAGGCCAGCGGGCCGCCTGACGCACGACAAGTTCAGCCCGCTTATAAGGTCGCAGCGAACCAGCGAACAGAACTATGAGCGTGTCAGAAGGTGGCTTCTTGATGAAATAGTAGAAGCGCCGATCGACTCCGTCGTAGCGAACTCCCGCGGGCACGCCGATGCGCTGCTCGACCAGTCGACTGAGATAGATGCAATTGGCGAATACCGAATCGGCGTGCAGCACATTCCGAATCATCGCCGGCCGCGGAGCCTCCGGATTGTACAAGCCTCCGGAAACGATGTAGGTGACCAAGGCCGTCTTCAGTTTGAGTCGTTCGCGAAGTCTCAGAAAGGCCGCGTCCAGCGGGCCTTCGCGCGGAAAAAAATAAACGTCAGGAGGCCTGCCGATCAACCGTAATAGAGTTCGAATCGTGTTTCCTCGACCTCGCCAGCGAATCAACTTGGTATTGGGGCGCGCCGCGATCCGCGGATCCGGGGGCTCTTCATAAAACATCACGACGCGAAACCGCTCCGGCGATAGGCGAGCCACGACCTCTTTGACCGTCAGGTTCTGCGCGTTCGTGTCGACCTCGTCGGCGAACGAGGGCGTAAAAATCGTTATCATTCTCGACGGTTAAGACGAATCCCGATGGGAAAGCTCGTGCGAAGCCTTGTCTGCTGGTTTCTTCCATTCTAGCCGAAGTTCGCGCAGCCGGGACTGAGCGTGGGCGCGTTGGTCCCTCTGCTTCGAAGACTGCCGAACGTGATCGAGGGCAACTTCCAGCAACCGTCGCCGAACGGATTTCTGGGAAGCCGGAGCAAGCGGCGCTTGTTCTCCCGGATCGGCTTCGAGATCATATAGACATTCTTTGGGCGGATCAAAATGAAGAACCAGTTTGTATCGCGACTCGCGTATCGATAGGACTCGCGGACCCAGACGATCCTGCGAACGGAAAGGATTGGTACAAGCTGAAACACTCTCTGAGATCGCAGTCGACTCGGGACCAGATCCAGCCTGAACCTGCGCAAAATAGCTCCGTCCGCGGAAGGTTGCGGGACTGGGCGCGTTCGCCATATCCAGCAGTGTGGGCGCGAGATGCAACAGACTGAAAGGGTTTCTTGATATCTCCCTCTTTTCGGCGCCGGGTTCGCAAATCAATAGTGGCACATGAATCAGCTCTTCCATCAATCGCGACGGCGGATGATAACGGCCGGCATGATCCAGGAATTCTTCGCCGTGATCGGCCGTCAACGCAAAGATACAGTCGCCCCAGGCGTTGGAATTGCGCAGAATGTGGACCAGGCGCTCCATTTGCGCGTCCACCCAGCGAATTCCGGCATCGTAGAGAGTCACGATGTCTTCGCGATGGCGAGACAACCTGCTGGAACCGAGATCGCTGCGGTTCCAATAAGAATTCAGATACCGCGAACGTGACGGAGTGACCTGATCGCCCATAAGCGCGAGCGCCCTATCGGTCGGATAGTAGGGAGCGTGGGGATCCATCAGATGCAGCCAGAGAAAAAAGGGGGCTTCACCGACCGAGGCCAGCCATTCGCAGGCATGATCGACGATGACGTCAGCAGCCGGAAATCGCCTGAGCGCATTCAGCGAATTCGCTGCCGGAGTAACCCGCTGACAATACTGAAAATACGCTTCGTCGTAGAGCGCTCCTAGAGGACCGAGAGACGGACGCACTCTCTGCATCGCTCGATTCAAATGACTGGCCCATCCGATTGAAGGAACAGCGACTGAAGCGCTTGCACTCGGTGCCGCCGGTTCGTCCAGAAAATCACGAAAAGTATCGAAACCCTGTTCGTATCCAAAACGCTTCGACAAGTAAGGATTGCCCGCGCTGAACGCAGCGGTGGCGTATCCGCATTCTTTCAGGGCTGAAGCCAGCGTCGGTTCCCCCGGGGCAAGACCAAGCACATCTCGCCCGACCGCAAGTGGATATCGTGACGAAAGAATTGTCGGCAGCGAATAATAAGTGGGCGCTCCTCCAACAATAGCCGCAGGAAAAACGAGGCTTTCATTGGCAAGCGAATCGAGAAACGGCGTGGTGGGGCGAGCATAGCCCATAAAACCGACGTGATCGGCCCGCAGGCAATCGACCGTTACGAGTACGATTGATTTCTTTGCGCGCATTAGGCGTTCCATTTCTTTGCGAACTGCGCGCGTGTGAAATTCGCCGTAGTCACGTTGACGGCAAGAGTACCCTGCTGCGAATGGCAGTATCCCTGGCTTGCCAATTGATAGAGGTCTTCGTCATGAAGATAGAGCAGGTCGGGATGTCGCGATTCCAGAGCGGACAGAAACTCATCCAGAACTGAAAGTGTGCGGTTCCGGAAGTCCAGCAGCGTGGAGTGAAAGTTGATCGAGTGCACGGACACGATAGCGGGGACTCGCAGATCGAAGCAAGTCTCTGCTTGCCGAAGACACTTCTCGACGGAAAATTCCTTGTCAGTGCCCGGTTCGAATTCCACCGCCCGGGAGACATTCAGGATCTGGTGTCTATCGAAGTGAGGAGGGAGCGGCACCCCCGGTCCATTTTGCGCGACGCGGATTCCATGCTGCGCCCAGGCTCTGTGAGTATTTTCGTCTGCCCTGTAACCGGGGGCACAGGCCGAATGCGGAAGCGTAGCAAACAGTTTCGCAAATTCGCCGACCGCATATCCGATCGAAGCCGCCTGGTCGCCGGGAGATAAAAATCGATCATGTGCCGGCAGGCTCGGATCCCAATATTCGTAGCCGATCCAGGGCATTCGCCAATGAATGTAGGGCGTGCCGACTTGCCATAGTGTTCGGATCAGATCGGCCCGCTCGCCCCCGCGCGCCAATTCGCGCTGCATCGCAGAGCTGCAGAAGTGCGTTCTCCCATGTAGAGCGGGAGCGAACACCCCGTCCGCGATCCCTTGCCGATAACTTTCGAGCAGCCCCGGTCGGTTCCAAGGCTGCGGCGGTCCCTCGGCCAGCGGCAGAAGATGAATCTGGCGAAAATCGTCGGCACGCACTTTGGCGAAATCGAGATTCGCCACAATGAAATTCATCCCCATGATCGGACTGCGACCGTTCGAGTCATGATGCCGCTTCAGCAACGCGCGCAACGCTCCCACGTCTTCGGCGGTCTCCAGAGTGTAGAGATCATAGGGGTTTTCGCCGAGCACGAGACCCGCCAATCGCAGTTGCTGCAACCCCTCTTGATCGCAAAGACCGACGCGGCCCCAGTCGTCGCTTTGCAGCAGGATCAAAGGGCGATCAAAATGGAAGCCCGCCGTGGGCAGCAGATCTCGCCCGCGCTGCCAGAGCTTGCGCATCAGTCGCACTGGAACATTCCTCGGGAGTGAAAAGCGTCCATTGAAAAAATGGTTAGAGATAGCCCAAGTCCCGCAATCGATTCTCGATTAATTTCTCTTCCGCCTGATCGAAGCGGGAGACGTCGTCGCGGAGCAAGTCGCGCAGAAGAAAGACCAGCAACTCTTCCAGGCTGGCGAATGTCTCGTCGAATTTTTTCTCGGCCGCGTCGCATAATTCTGCTGGGAGGTGCAACTGTCTCATCTCATTCATTGCGCTGCCACCGGGGAACCTGTCCGTTCTCTCACTCGCGCCCAGACCGCGGAAATAATCATCCGATCGTCGGCGTCGAGTCCGAGCATCACCGTCGCTCCACCAAACACGATGTAAGCCACGATCAACGTCACCGTCAGACTCAACCAGTCATGGTGGAAACGACTAGCGTTCATCCTCAATATGACAGTCACAGCGGTCATGCAAAACAGCGGCAAAATGAGCCGATAATATCCGCGGTTGTAGGGGGAAATGCCCAATGCTTTTCGCACTTCGAGTAAGTTCCAGACGTTCATGCCCACATTTGTAATCGCCGCAGCGACCGCGGCGCCGATGATCCCCCAATGTGGTATTAGCGCGACACTCGCAGCGATCATAACGCCCGCCATCGCGACCTGAACTTTTATCAAGCGCTTCTCATGGCCTGACATCAGCAATAGATAACCGACCGAACCGACTCCGCAGTTTACCAGTTGCCCCAGGGTGCCGATCACCAGGATCGGCCATCCCCCTTCGAAGTCGTGGCCGAAAATTCGCATGAGAGGCCGCGAAAAGACGACGATCACAACCGCCAGGGGTAGGGTCAATCCGATGATCCATTTCGTCAGCGACTGGAAAAGCCTTGCCAACAGCGTAGGTTCGCCACGCGCGTGCAGGTCGGCGATCGTGGGTGCGAATATCTGATTGACCGAACTGAGAACCAGCGGCACATAAACCACCAGCGCAGCCGCGACGGAATAAATGCCCACTTCGCGCGGGGTGCGATAAAAACCCAGGGCGATCTTGTCGACCTGCGTCATGATGAACTCCAACAATCCAATTCCTAACATCGACGCAGAAAAAGCCCATACTTCCTTCTTCGGAGCCGATCCCCGCTGCGCCAGGAATCGAGCTTCAGGTGGCGTGAACCGCCTGACCGCCCCCACCAACAGTGTGCACACGATGCCGCCACTCAAAACCTGCGCCAGCAGAAAGCCCCGAAGCCCCAACCCGGCTGAAATAAGTGCGACCGCGATCAACATGTTGAGCGGGCTGCCGACAAAGTTGTTGAGAATCGTTCGTAACCTCAGGTCGCGAAACCCGGCCAATACCTTGCCATAGAAGGTGCTGAGCACGCCGAACAGCATGAGCAACGCAAAGAGCGGGAGATACGGCACAAGTGCAGGGGCATGATAAAAACGAACCGCGATCACGCGCCCGAAGACCAACAATGCCGCCGCCAGCAAGACATTGGCCAGCACCAGCAGCCCAGCACCGCGCCACAACAGCGAATGTAACTCTGCGAATCTTCCCGCGGCCCTGTAGGCTGCCACGAAGCGCACTGCGGATTGAGGCAAGCCGAGAGTGTTGAAAATTCCGATCAGGCCGATCAGAGTCATGCCCAGCGCATAAAGGCCCAGATTCTCAGGGCCCAGCGTGCGCGCCAGATAAATCTTGAAGCCATAGCCGAGCGACATTGTGAAAATCGTCCCGGCGAAAAAAATTCCCGAGTGTCGCGAAATATGGCCCACTTGCGAACGGAACTGTTGCGTGCCGTTGCGCTCGGACTCGGCGGCATCGCGGATGGGAGCGGCGCTCAAGAAAGCAACTCCGCGGGTTGCGCCGTACGCGGTCGAGGCGCGTCTCCGTTAATTGTTTGCCAGCCCAGCAACTTGCGCCGAACCAGTGCATATCGCCGCTGAAATCCGGTTTTTTGCAGTCCGTGCACCGATGCAAGATTGTTCGCCGAGCTGAAAATCCACGGCTTTTTCCCTTGCTCCTGGATGCGTCGGGCCATTTGTTCCATGGCTATTCCATAGTATCCGTGGCTGCGCTGAGATATCGGAGTCCAGGAGTCGAAAAGCATGACGCAATCCGCCGCGGGCGCCTTCACTGGGGCGTTCAATTCGGAGAGAAAAAATCCTTCGAACGGGGTCGCCCAGGTGAAATGAACGATTTTCCCGTAGCCATCCAGCAATCCAAAACCGACTGCCTTTCCTTCTCGCAGCCGCCCTGCGGCACGCAGTAAATAAGAAAGCGTCTGGTCATCGTCAACATAATGCAAAGTCGCAGTCGCCAATCGATCCAAGTCAAGCGGCTCGAGATGCAGATCGGGAGCCGTATTGGCCGCCGAACCATCCCACTCGTAGAAAAACACTTCGGTCCGTGAAAAAATCGTTTGGCGAGCTTTCCTTGCTAACCATCGCACTGCGGCGAGTGCGCCTTCACGAGCAGCCAGGTGTTCTAGCTTTTCTAATCGAGCCGCCAGGGCCCGCAATATCGATTCAACTTTGGGCGACGCTCTCGCAACTTCTGACGCGCGGTAGCGGAGGATTTCACGCACGTGTTGAAATGCAGACGACTTAAGAGTTATGTACAGAGTCTTCCGGCTCTGATTGGCGAATCGTTCTTTATATTCCTCCGCTCCCAGTCCGAGATCGACCACCGTTAAGGTTTGATCGTCGGCGGCCTCCTCAATCACTTTCGCTAACAGGCAAAAGCCGGGAGAATATTTTTCGAGATCGCTATCGAAAGTAGGCTGATACCAGAACCAGGTCTCGCGAAATTGAAATCCATAATTCCAGGCGAATGACTTTGATCCTGACATCATTCGCGTCAAGGCCAGCCAGCCGCGCTCGCCCAGGAGTTTTGCCAATTCCTCCAGAAACAGTATTCGCTCCGGGCGAGCCAGATTGCTTATGCGTCCGGTGATCAGAAACCTGGCGATGTGCGATTGCCGAAATTGCGGCAAGATCGGCGACACGGTTTTCCAAGTGCGGGCATGATCGAGGCGGACTGGCGCTTCGCGCCCCATCGCATTCAGGAACCGACGCAGCA
>Ga0210410_10001302_pt1 | contig 23780 bp, 21 predicted proteins | sample IncBWC4MmetaG_FD_161058 | JGI IMG/M metagenome (GOLD analysis project Ga0210410, IMG submission 161058) | Forest soil microbial communities from Barre Woods Harvard Forest LTER site, Petersham, Massachusetts, United States - Inc-BW-C-4-M | ecosystem: Environmental > Terrestrial > Soil >... | reverse complement strand
TGGGTTGCCGGGTAGGGCGGTGGCGCGACTCGGGCTTCGAATGATGCCGCCGTTTCCATCGCCCTCCCTATCATCCCGTACGGCGGGTTTTACCCAGTACGGTTGGAAGGTTGGCTATTCAGGCAGCGCCTTCCTTCAAGGTCCACAGGTTAAGCCAGCACCAGGCATACCCTGCGCAACAAGAAGTTTGCATCTACCCTTCGTGCACTCCGCGGCCATACCTTACGCCCGGCACTGTGTCCGAACAGTAGGCTCGGTTGTGCACCGCCATTCGAGGGGTCCTGCCCCTCTACCCCAGAGGCCCTCGCTCCAGTCCGAGTTATAGTGTCTCGGTCCATCAACGCTTAACCGGCCTCATGCGCCCCACTCCTGCGCACATCCCGACTTCACGGTATTGCCGCTTATACGGGATGCCTTCGCTGTGCTGGTGCGCCTAGGCGACCCAGGAGTGGTTCTGTGCTTTCGCTGTTCGTTCCTTGTGAACATGCCGTCCTCTCAGACCCCGGGGAGTCCATCGGCTGCTTTTGCCCAGTTCTTCGCCCATGACTTTGGCCTTCGCCAAGAATCGACTGGCTCGGCACTCCCAGTTACCCCGTCATCCGCTTCAGACGAGGGGCGAATTTCGTGGCTTCATCGGTTCGCTCTCGCTACGGCCTGTCCACTTGCTTGTCCCCCTGGCGGATCTGACCGGGCATTTCACCCAGCCAACAGGGACTTTTACTCCCGAGCTTTCGGCGAGTTGGTCACCCTCCTCACCGTCGGGTATAACTACGGTGGCACCTGAGCGTTTCCACCGGTGGGATTTCCACCCACTGGAACGCCAGCTAGCTTCACTGCAGCGATTCCCATCGCCCGCTCCATAAGTCTCGATGATTCAATTGCCTTTATGCGGCCGAGTCGCTGAAAATACCCCTAGAAATGGTCGGTTTTGGACGCTAGATGGACGCCGCCGCCTTCAATTGGACGCTGCTTCATCTCTCGACGCAAACCCTGACTGGGACTTGTCCGATTTGGTGACTCGCCAGGACTTGACCGCGGGTGTTGAGAAGATCGGTTGGTGGTTACTGGATTCGGGTTGACGTGGATGAGACTGGCCAAATCTGTTTTACCTCTGGCGGGGCGTAAGCTGCCACATCAATCAGATGATTCAGGCATGTCAACTTGTAGTGCAAGATTGTGTCGGTGTGGCCGCCAGTGTCCCGCGACAGATGTTCTAGGAAGTGTGACTTGGTATAAATCCGAAGCAGCTTGCCAGTGTAAATCTCATCGGCATCTTGACCACAGGAACCAACACATTCCTCGGTGACCAAGTAGGCCACGTAGCGTTTCCACGTTAGCTCAAAGGTTCGGCAAGCATCAGTGGACTCAATCGGCGAAGCGCCTCTAAGGATTTTCTCTAATTCGGGAAGCTCAGGATTGGGAGAACGAACCGAACCGGAAGGATTGACAACAGCCTCTTGAACGACCAAACGCAGTGAATTGTCTTGAGGTTCTGAAAGTTCTCTCAGGTATAGGTACTTGGCAGAATCTAAGGAGTCGAGTGCAATTCTATTTGCCATTCCTGGCTCCGATTGAAGATAAAGCGGGTGGAATTAAAACACGCACACTAAGGTAAAATGGAGTCGTCGTCTAACGCAAAGATTCCCGCTGGAATTCCCCGGTCAAGTCCATGAAGGCCTTAGTAATACCTTATCGTTCGTAAGCTAGTTTCAACTATCTTTGGCTTCATCGGGTCGCTCGTTGTGTCCCAAACGATTGTCGCTTTCTCGACCCAGTTCCCAGCTGAATCGGTCCGATATTCTGTGGTCGACTTTTCCACTACTTTCCCGGCAGCATCATAATTGATTTGGCCTGAAGGCCGCTTTGCTTCGTCATAGGAGTAAGTACACCGGACATAGTTTGAATTCGATTCGTCGATTACTTCAATTAAGCGGCCCTGCGCGTCACTCGTTTGAGTTCTGTGGCTCGACATTGAAATAACGTCGGATGACGTTTGCGTCCCCTGTTCACGGGCACTATCGTGGGCCGTTCCTCCCTCAGCGGCGTTCTCGATAACTTTCTCCACGGTGTCCTTCTTGCTGAGTGTTCCATTGGCGTCGTATGTGTCTGTCTCGATGACATTGCCATGAGCGTCGAAAATATTCTGCGTCGAGAAACTCTCGAACGGAACAGTTCCAGTCGTCTCTGACCTGAATATCTTCTCTCCGTCTCGGCTGATAATCGTGTGTACCCATAGTGAGCCGTCGGGCTTATAAAGGTAACCCTCTAACTGGTAGCCTCGGTTGTCGTAGATATCGAACGAGGAATTGAGCGATTCTCGGGACATCCCAGAGTTACTGCGAAAGTTTTCCGTAAACACTGTGTGGACGCGCCCTCTTAGCCCCAACAGCGACGCCTCATCCTGGCACCGACAGGGCGGCGGGACCACGAGAATGAAAATCATTGCCAAGGAGATTTGTCGCAATCGCGGTGTCCTCTCGACGTGACATCACGTCCGTCGTCGTTACAGTCTTGTTCTTGCGATGCAAGATTCTAGGCGAACAGTTGCTAGAGTCTCCGCTTTGTGACACTACGCAACCGAAGGTTGCCCTGCAGCTCCCAACCTGGGGTGGCCTGTCCATCCAACTCTCGGCGTCGTAGACGCCGCTCTTCCGGGCGCTTCCCGGCGCGAGGCGTTAACTGCCAGCTACCGGCATCTCAGGGGGGTACCCCGGGGGTACCCCCCTATAACGCTCCTCGGCAGGCACGAGTAGGTGGCGGACACTTTAGCTCGCACGGACTCCAAGCTTGTAGAGCACAAAACCGATGAGAAGCAGACAGAGAAGGAATCCGAAGGTGCCTAAGAGCGAAATAACCAGCCGTGTGAAGTACCGGACGATAGGTGCGGTCCATTTTTCGGCTTGTGATTCGGCAGCGTATGTGAGAGATGCTGCTGACCTACTACCGGCAGGGCCAGCCGAGGAGGTCTTCCCAAAGCCGAGCACCAGTGCAGCAAAGAACGGCAGGACGATGGCCAATGCTTCCCACCACACAGCTTCTGCCTTAATTCTTGGAATTTCGCGCGCGTACTCCGGGACTCCCGTCAGCGCACTGACTGAAGCAATCGCCGCAAACAAGCGCGCGATCGAATAGGCAGACGTGTACATCATGGCCAACGCCACAAGGATCCAAGGGATGCGTCTCTTGCTTGGCCATTGGAAGGCCAGAGGCTGTGTGCGTACGAGCATTTTTGTTCCTCCTTCAAGCCTTCAGCAGGACCAGGTTGCTTAAACCACGTGGAGCCGGCGGTTCTGTCATTTCTGCTCCTTGGAGATCAGTCGACACAGTTAGTATCCGGACCGTTCGGACCTTAGGGCGTCAATTGCGTCGATGACATTTTGCGCCACTTCCGGCGCCCAGTATTTCTGAATCTCCGCCGTTGGTGGCACTCGCATTCAAAACAATCGGAGACGTCCCCCCATGCCCACGGTCACGGTCAAGGTCTGACAGGTGTGACCGATAATAGCGTGCTGGTATAGGCGCAGCCGCCTCCACCCACGGGGTTGGCAACGAAGGTGCTTGGAACGCAGCTGTCCCCTCCACAACCGCCGCCGTAAAGTTCCCAACCAGTCTATCCTCACCCACTCTAGTGGCTTTTAGGTCGACCATTAATCCGACTTAAGTACATAATTACGTTAACTATACCGATATAAGGCTCGGGAGATTCTACATCCAAATGCAACACTGAACCGTCTCGGAGCTGTATCTCAATCTTTCCTCCCGCAATCTTTGCCTCCGCCCAATGCTCCGGCGTTGGCCGCAACAATGCGACGACATCAGCAAGCAAGGCTGTGCGAGCCGCCTCACCGTTTTTCAGAATCAGACGCGAGCTAGTAAAAGCGAACCATCTCTCGGGAGACCGAACGCTGGCAATAATTGGCGTCTCTCCATGCAGGTCAGCTGCGAAGATCGCTATTTCAGCCGGGCTCAAACGGTCGCCAGTCGTCGTATATTTGCCGACTGAGCCGCTGTGCTGAAATACCGAAACCATTCGTTTAGGAGAGATCATAACTGTCACTTCGGACACGTGGTAAGGCTGATGGTATTCGCATTTATTTGCGCGAAGTACCATCCCAGCTGTGCCCAGACAGCGGGATTCATCACCCGCGAATTCATCACTCGAACGCCGACTATGCAAATTTGCTCGCGCCCGCAGCTTCGGCGTCAGCAACAACAACACCAAACGTTCGTGACCGCAGTCGGCCTGTGCGTGGATCGGCGGAAAACCGCGGAGAATGTCTACGGCACCCTCGGCTCGATCTTGAACCTGGGCCGAAAATGGGGCCACGCGATCCCGAGTGTCGAAAAGAGGGACATCGTGTTTCCCGCTGACAAAAAACCCCAACCGCAGGTCTTTTTCTTCGACGCTGACACCGCCGCGCGAGTCATCAACATTGCGCCCTATCCGTTCAAGATGATGTTTCTCATCGCCGCAGTCTGCGGCCTTCGCATCGGCGAAGTGACGGCGTTGAAAGTCGCAAGCATCGACTTCAAGCGCAAACTCCTCCGGGTCACCGGCGCTCTGGACTACGCCACTCGGAAGGAAAGCACGCCGAAGAGCGACAATAGCGCCGCTCCGATTCACATGTCCGAGCTGCTCGCCAAACACCTGCACGATTGGCTCGACAACCGCTACGTGGCGAACGTCGACGGCTACCTCTTCACCAATTCCAAGGGCAAGCCGTACCTCTCCGACAACGTTGTGAAATACGGCGTTCATCGGGCTATGAAAAAGCTAGGGATTGAAACTGCGAAAGGTGTTCACGTCGGGATTCATTGTTTCCGGCACGGAGTAAGTTCGGAGCTGCTCGAAGCAGGCACTCCAATTCACGTCGTCACCCGGCTTATGCGGCATGCTGATTCTAACGTCACGTTGGAGCACTACGCGCACATCCTTGGCGACGCCGAGCGCGTCGCTTCTGAGAAGTTCTCTCAGCGGATCGGGCAGCAAATCACTCAATTGGAGTCAGACTCTGAAATGGAGTCAGACTCGGTAGCTAAGACCGCGTAAAGAAAGGGCTTGGCGGAAGCGTGTGGGAGTCGAAATTACTTGGAGCTGATTCTATAAGTACTTGTGAGGAAGCCCTTGGACGGAATTGGAAGGACTTAGCATCCTTCGGAACTCTTATTGCCGCCTTTTTGCCGCCTCGTTTTCTCATCCCACTTTTCTCTTCGGAAGAACCATTTCAACGACTTTGCTGTTGCCCTCCCGCATAGCATCGGGCACTGCTTGTGTATAGATATTCATCGTGGTACGAATGTCCGAGTGCCGCAGAAGTTCCTGCTGAACCTTCAAGTCCACTTGCAACGATCGGAGCAACGTCGAATACGAGTGCCGAAAAGTGTGCCAGCCAATAGGACCTAGTCCGGTACGTATTCCGGCGGGAACCAAGTGATCGCGCTGAATCGTCCACGGCCATCGTGGACGCCCGGTCCCGTAGGGACTGGGGAACAACCAATCGCAGTTCCCTGCTCCTGGAGCGGTCTCGGCCTTGTACTCAACCAAGAGCTCCGCCAAGTTCGGATGCACTGGCAGTCTCCTGTTTGAGTTCGTTGTCTTCACTTCATCCACGCGGCCGCTGACCACTCCCCGTTGGATATGGACTTCAAGGGTTTTCCAGTCGAAGTCTCCCCACTGAAGGCCCACGATTTCGCTTGCCCTCAAGCCGAGGCACGCCGCCACGATGCACATCGTTCGGATGGGTTCTTGGAGTTGGTCAAGCAGCGCCCGGAATTCTTTGACGGAGAGAATCCTAGGTTGTCTGAGACGCTTCGAAGAACCTTCCACACGGACGAGACTCATGGGGTTCATCCGGTCAATATCGATGTACTCCCATTTCATCGCCCAGTTGAACAAAATGTGCATGATGCTGCGTACGTGTCCCTTACTCTTTGGTGCGAGATCGAGACTCATGAGCCATTCCTCGACAAGGAGGGGTTTCACTTTGCTTATCGGAATGCCTCCCCACTTCGGCTTCACGTGGTGAGTGATCCACGAACGATACTTGCTCGCGGTGAAATGACGCTTCGGGAGCTTTTCGCGCACGTAACGGTCTACTAGGGCCCCAAACAAAACATTCTCGTTTGGTGCTTGAGAGTTTGCCGCCAGGCGGAAAGACTCAACCGCTCGCCATGCCTGCGCCTCTGTGGGGTATTGTTCGACGGTTCCGACAATCATTGTTTCTCTCTTACGCCTTCCATCGGGGCCGGTCGTGTTTCGTTCCCAAACCCAGACATCCGGCTTCCTCTTGCGGGGTTTTCGACGCAAATAGCCGAACTGATATCGCGCTCGCTGGAACATCATGACTCCTCCTTAGTCTGTTCTAGCGGCACGAGTGACGTGACGAATGTAACTCTGTCCGCATCCAGCCGTCCAGCTCCGATGCGTAAAAGAACCATCGACCAAACCGAAAATGCCCCGGAAGCCGACGATCTCGTGCCATACGCTTGATGGTCTTTGGATGAACTCTCACGAAGGCCGCTGCTTCCTCGCATGTCAAGGGCCGCTCCACAGACGGTCGTTTGCCATGTCCAAGCAGTGGCTCTGGTGCGATAGTCGCGCTGTCTCCTCCCCCTGTGGCCTTCTTGTCTGATTCTGCGAGCGACAACTCGAATGTTTCTTTGATTGGAGGTACCGGTTGTTGCGTGCTCTTATCGTGCTGCTCAGCTGCAGACAACGGATCGGACTGTAGAACCGAAGCATTCATTGCAAGGCGCGGGGCATGCTGTCTTGACGACGCTGTATTCTCGCGCGCATCGAATTGGGTCGGACGGGTCTTCATGGTTACTTATGCGCTCCTGCTGAGGCCACCTCCTTCAGGTTTCTCTTGGTTGCCGTTGTTCGTGTGTTGGCCTAGCCAGGCTTTGAACTCGTCGTCACGCTTGAAGAGAAGTTTCAGCGCTTCGGTGATGACGTATGACGTCGACGAGTCGATGAACTCTGCATACCGGTCTAGCTGTGCCTTCACCGACTCCTCGACTCGGGCCTGGATCGTGACTGTCTTCGGTTGTTTGGGTGGTGCTTTGATGATTGCCATGCTTTCCTTTTATTCCTCCCTTGCGGTTTTGTATTACGGGCTGTCTTACAAATCCGTTGCTCTGCTCCCCCTCCGCGCGGCCAAAACACGGGCTGCGATTTCTCAGCAGCTTGAGGCGGGAGTGACCCCCGAAGCCCGAAGGGACCGGGCCGCGATTCTGCGGCGCGGTGGGGTCGCTCCCGCCCATCCTAGTGTTTTGGCCGCGTCCCCATTCTTGCCTTGGCCTCACGCATCGGGTCATTTCTCCATAGGTTTATCCACTCCTGCGGCGAAAGCTGACCCGAACGATCCTCCGAACGTTCCCTCCTGGCTGTTCTTCACTTCGCCTACTGTGCTTGGCGTTGGTTTCCGCTTTGGGGTCGCTTCAAACAAGTGAACCTGTCCGTCCACCAGCTCGCTTTCGAAGATCACTTTGCGTTGTGGTGCAAAGACTTCGATTTCCGAGCGGACGAAGTCATCCGATACCTTGCCGTCTCGCCAACTGGGGTAGCGCTCCTGGCAGCGATGACGTGCGTAGCGCTTGTCCGAGAGATGGAGGAACTCCATGTCGTCGGTGGTGAGCTTTCCGTATTTCCGCTCGTCCCACAGCTTCTGGAGTCGGAAATACCGGAGGATTTCGTCGCCCGGATCTTTCTTGGGAGGGCGGTCTGCGGCCGCCAGAAAGGCTTTCCGCGCAGGCTCGAATTGCGTTGGGCGAGGCGAAACATAGACGAGCCGCACCTCGGAAAGCGCTTCGAACAGACTTCCATAAGCCAGCAGATGGGTCTTGAGACTGTCCAGGATGCCAAGTCCAGGATCGACGAACGTGAAGGTAACCACAGGGGAAGAGAAGGAGCTGGAAGAGAGGAACATGGGGAACTTGTCCACGAAATAGCGCAGTGTCGTCCTGTTTTGGATGGCTCCGGAGTAACGCTTCCTGGGCAGGAGTTCTTTCGGGATGTCCAGCTGCTGGCAGAAGTAGTTCAGTTTGTCGTCCTCGGTTTCGAGGTATTCGTGCTTCAAGTGCGTCAGGACGAAGTCCAGGGCAACGAGCCGCGTGCGAATGTGTTCGAGGGAATGGGCGCGGCGGTTGCGAAGGTTTTCCCGGGCGATGGCCCGGTACACGATGCGGGAGAATAGGTGGTACACGAGACCATTGCGGAGAAAGGAGCGGGCTGTGGCGTGGCCTTTGCCAAGAAGTTTTTGGGAGAAGGCCATGCTCTTGTCCCCGCTCTTGGTTCCAGTGAACTGGAGAAACTGGCGCATGGAGAAGTACCCGGAATGTGTGGCCACGATGTAGAGAAAGCGTGCCTCATCTTCGGTGTAGCCGAGGCCGCTAAGGTTGGCGAGACTGGATTCAGGAAAGTTCATAGGCTGAAGATGACCGTATTCAATTCGCGTTGATCCCGAATGCGCCGCAGGCGGTCGGCCTCACCTCGCCGGGCATAGATCTGGAAGCCGGCGCGAGCTTTGGCTGCGAGTCCACGGGGACGGTAATGCTCGGTCGCGAGTTCCACGTCCCTCGTGTGAATCTCCATGTCGGGGTCGTTGGCGTATTCGAGACGCATATCGGGGATCTGGATTTCCTTGTTAACGACTTTGAGTCCATGCCGCCGGGCGACGGCAGCTTTCACCGTTTCCGGGCACTTGCTCTTGTCTTTCCATGTTCGGCCCAGATCGGCGTAGAGGTCGCGTTTGATCTCGTAGTCCAACTTGACGCGGACGACTTTGCCGCCGCGGCCTTCGATTTCATCGCTGACCTTGTGATAAAGGCGGTAGAGTTCGGCGTCATGGAATGCTTCTTTGGGTTTCTTCAGTCCGTGGTAGGTAGCTTGGTCAGGACGAAGGAATCTGCTGAAGGAGAGGGCCCGATGGCCTTCCTTGGTGAGCGTCACGGCGCGAACCGGGGAAAGGTCGGAATCCATGATGGAAGTCTGTCTGACAAGCCCCTGGCGGCTCAGGTTCGCGAGATCGTTTTGCATGCGAGAGGAGTCGCCGTTGTAGGCAAATTGCGCGAGATCACTGGTGGCCAGGACGCGAAACTTGCCGACCTCGGTCAAGGCGTGCAGCTCGGAATCGCGCAGTTGGTAGGTCCGGTTGCGATCCACATAGTTCGTGCGGCTGGTTCGGGCGAGGACCAGCTGGACCCGCTCCTCGCGAGGTAGAGGCGGGCGGTCGCCGCCAGAGCCTCCGCGGACATCCCGGTCACGCTGATCGGCCCGTTCCTCCTCACCGCGAATTCTTTCCAGCCTCCTGACGGCGTCCCAGCCGGCGCGGGAGTCAGGGTCGGGACTTCGGTTTACGTCGCGCTCTGGGTGGTGGAAGTCGTCGATTTCAGGTCCGTCAAAACCTCGAGACATGGCATAGCTCCTTGGACTGTAACGATAAGAGAGACAGTGACGGGCAAACGGGCTCGCCAGACTGAGGGGCAGTTTCCCCTCAGTTCAAGGAAAGCAACGTAGTAGCCCCCTACTATGTAAGAGGCCCTGTTTCAGAGAAACCTCAACGACTAATTTCTCGGGAAGACATTTTTTTTGAAGACTCATGATGGAAGTCTGTTTCAGAAGTCCCTGGCCGCTCAGGTTCACGAGATCGTGGTGCATGCGAGAGGAGTCGCCGTTGTAGGCGAACTGGGCGAGATCATGTGAGGCAACGACGCGAAACTTGCCGACCTCGGTCAGGGTATGCAGCTCGGAATCGCGCAGTTGGTAGGTCCGGTTGCGGTCCATGTAGTTCGTGCGGCTGGTTCGAGCGAGGACCAGCTGGACCGGCTCCTCGCGAGGGCGGGGGGCGCGGTTGCTGCCAGCGGCTCCGCGGGCTTCCTGGCCACGCTGGTCAGCCCGTTCCTCCTCAGCGCGAATTCTCTCCATCCTCCTGACGGCCTCCCAGCCGACGCGGGAGTCAGGGTCGGGACTTCGGTTCATGTCGCGCTCTGTGCGGTGGAAGTCGTCGATTTCAGGTCCGTCAAAACCTCGAGACATGGCATGGCTCCTTTGAACTGCGACCATAAGAGAGTAGGGAAGGGCAATAAGCTGACTGGACTGAGGGGCAGTTTCCCCTCAGTTCAAGGAAAGCAACCTATTTGCCCCCTATATACTCAGAGGCCCAGTTTTTCGGAAAACCTCAACTGGCTTTTTTCTAGAGTCTTCGATTCCCTATACTTCAGAGGCCTTGAAAAAGGGAAACGTCAAAACAAATCCTTGCAAGGCGGCTGTCGATCAGGCAGTTTTCGCCATTCAATTGTCTATTCTCAATAGAATGAGCTTTTTAGCAGGATTTGCTCAACTTGGGAGATCGGCCGCTCTTACGGTTCCAGCGCTTAGCCTGCAACTGCCAACGCTTGGAATCCGTAGCGAAAGCTGAATCGAGCTGCTCAGGGTTTCGACTCGTCAGGCAGTAGACGTGAAATCGTGAAAGATCGTGCCGCGCTTATTGAACGCATTCGCAGGTTGTACGCACCGAAATGGTTGGCAGCGAAGCGATTTTAGCTATGGCCTTGCTTCGGTGCTTGTAAGGACCGTGCCACTTCCCGCGGCGAAGGAAAGAACCGACAAGTTGCCCTTTACCGTGGTTGCAGTGGATGCAATCACCGCGATGGATGGCAACCGTGAATTGGCCATTCCACCAGCTTTCGTGAACGTAGTAGCTAAGTGACTCCGCCATGTCTCACCCAACGCGCCGAATGCGGGAGAACTGGAGAACTTGGGGAAAGGAGAGCCAAGTCTTGGATGCGCTCTCCAGACATCTAGGTACTGTGAGCCACATGTCCGGCACTCATCAGGACCTGGAACTCTCTTTGAGATTTCGGGGCTAAGCACTAAAATGCGCGTTGATGTTCACCTTGAGTCATCCTCTCCTTCGGAGCAGCTGTTTGGTAGCCACCGCCTTTTTCGCCACGCCACAGAGTGTTCAGAGGCCTGAGCCACGCGGTGCGCCCATAATCAATGAACCGCATCATCGACTTCTATTTGAAAACTCGTATGTCCGTGTTTTCCGGGGAAGTCTAGAGGGGCACGAGGCTACACTGCTCCATCAACATGACCGGCCATATGTCTATGTCACTCTCGGCTCCGCTGACTTCGTTAGCGCTGAGCCTGGCAAACCGGATGTTCACGTAATTATGACCGCGGGCCAGGTTGTGTACTCTCCAGGCAGCTTCTCGCACATCATTCGTACCGATGGAGGCTTCCGGCTCGACGACATCACCATTGAGTTGTTGAAACTCCAAAGCGAGCCGCAAAACACTTGCGGGACGATTGTGCCCGGCCCGCCAATATATTCTTGCCCCAAGATGTCAGCGGATGCGAAAACCGACAGTTCCCGCTTGGCGCTCTTCAAGACTGATCAAACAGACGTGTCGCTGCAATGGTATGGTCGCAACACGTCACAAAGTGGAATCACTTACCGTTTGGGAACTCTGATTGTTATTCTAAGCGGGTCGGGACTACATACAACTGTAAAGGGCAAACCAGACGAACCTCTTGCGCCTGGGAGCGTGTTATGGGTACTCGCCGAAGCCAACACCTTCATCACTAACGAGTCGGGCGAACCTTGGAGCTATCTCTCGCTATCCTTTGAAGGAACTGAGCCTTTCAACCCACAATGGAAGCCAAGGCATTTTGTTTCTTCTCAAAGTTCTTCCAGGACTTGGCTCGCATCATCCGTTGCCGACGCAACGCGCCAAGGCTATGCTTGAGTTCATGCTCAGTTTCCACAGCCGCCGAAGGGCATCGCTTTTGCCGCACTGTTTGGTGATTGTTATGGTCCCGCTCTTTGCTTGGGCGCAGGACAGTCTATCCCGAGAGCAAACTATTAGGCCCATGCACGTCCAGAAGAAGACGGAACGGTTCTCAAATGGCAGGCCCAAGACAGAGTATTGCTTTTATCGTGAAAAGGACGGTCAAGAGGTTTTGCACGGAAAATACATCACGTGGTCTGAGAGCGGCGCAAAATTTTCAGAGCAAGACTATCGGGACGGAAAGATCGACGGCCGCACGATCTATTGGCAGGCGAACGGCAAGAAATCATCGCAGGGGATGTACCACAACAACCACCCCGTAGGAACATGGGTGAGCTGGCATAAAAATGGGCAAAAGGAATCGTCCTGCAACTACGTGAACGGCGAGAAGGAAGGCGTTTGCCTCTGGTGGGACGATCAGGGGAGGCAGACGGATTCGGTCGAATATATTCACGGAAAACCTCGTGCGATCGCCGAATGGGAGGCGCGAGATCAGCGAGAAGTCAAAACTCCAATTTACCTTTATCCCTACATTTTGGTTCTTCCCAGCGGCAGCTTAACCTTTACGTCCGCCTACGCCGGAATCACCAAGGAATTTTCCTTATCACAACTGGATGAGATATTCGCCTCACTTCCCCGATCGGTATGGGTTGACGGCAAATCAATCGGCATACAGCGGGTCGGCTTGGCGACCGAGCAGGATCAACGAACGATGGCCCAGATCACGGAGGAAGTGAAAGCATTCTTCACCAACAAGGGCTACAGGGTTCGCGAACTGCCGACATAGGTAACCAGTGGTCGAGAGTGGCCGGGCGCGATTCCTGGCGCTCAGCTACTCGACCAAGTGCCCCTTACTGGCATTCGGGGAAGTGAGCAATGCATTAGCCGTGGTCGAATTCCCAACAGATGCTCAGACACCGATTCACACGCGATCCCTCAGGAATTCGTTCTTCCAAGCCACTGGTGCCTACCTGTGAAGCTCGCATTGCCGCCCACGGTGCCCACCGGCCTGGCGAATGAACCGCAATGTCGCGCAACGCAGGTCGTCGGAAGCGCATTTCGGCCGAGGTTGTAGTCTTGAAGACAGTTGGATTTACAATAAGTTTTAGATCACGGGCAATTTCAGGCATTTTTGGGATCCGGTTGTCACTCGTGCCGCCGAGAACTGCTCACAAAATCCGGATCAATGTCCCTTAATGCCGCCTTTTGCCGCCTCTTTTTTTTGTAACCACCGTCAAATCATAAAGATATGGCGGAAGCGTGTGGGAGTCGAACCCACCATTCGACCCGCGAAGGACCGAATCGCCGGCTTTGAAGGCCGGGAAGATCACCGGACCCCTTTCGCCTCCGTTGAGAGTATAGGGTCAGGCGCGAACGGTTTCAATTGCGGCAGCCGCCGCTTTGGTGCGAATCAAGGCGGCAACCAAGTCGTAGAGCTTCGGACTGGTGCAAACTTCGTAGTAAGGATGCGAGGACGCCGCGCCGATTTTGCCGTCGGGGAGGAGTTCGCGCGCGAGGCTCTTGCGCAGAACGAGCAATTCCACCGATTCTCCCATCGGCACTTCGCCGTAGTGCAGCGTGACGTTTTCTTTGCCCCACGGCATTTCCAGCTTCGTCTCCACGGAATCGAGCGAAATCTCTTCGGATAGTTTTTCGAAGCCTTCTTCATTCAGTTCGATGCCGTTCAAGTTGAAGCGCACGAGGAATTCGTCTAACTCTTCCGCCGACGCCCCTTCCATCGCGGTCAGGAATTGGTACACGCAAAAGTGCGACTTCTGTCCTGAAAGCATGCGCTTCGCGAGTTTCGCGCACCCCGAAAGACGATCTGAGAGATTCAGCGCTTTGGAAATCATGATCTTCGAGTCGCCATCGGTCCAATATGTTGGCGCGGAGCCTTGAAACGCGACTCCCACACCGAGTTCAAGAGCGGGAAGATCGCTCGCGGCAGCGCGGTCGTTATAGGAATTGCAAACGGCGAGAATTTGCCGCGACAAAATGCAGGCTTTCGCGACAGAGCGGGCGTACGTGCGGGTAGACTCCGTCTCGAAGATCGCCAGGATCACGGCATCGCCTTCGATAAAGACTTTCTTCGCTCCAAAGCGGTCCAGCAGTTTCTTCACCGGTTCGTGCAGGTTCAAGCTGAAATGCGACGCTGGGCTCAGCCCGCGCGACAACAGGTCTTGGGTCATTTTCGTTGAGCCGCGCACGTCGGCTTTGATGATCACGTGCGAGACGACTTGATCCTCTTTGGTCTTCGCTTCTTCTTGGAGCACGCACTCGTAGAGCTTGTTATTCAGCCGGGACAGCTCACGCGCCTGTTCGGTAGTCACCAAATGAACGCGTTCCATGCACGTCGTCAAGTGTTCCGCGTCGCGTAGATCGCGGCGCAACCGCAAAAAATCCGTCGCAAATCGCAGCACCAAGCCCCGCATTTCCTCTCTCGAATAGCGCCGAATCTTTTTCGAAAGTTCCTCGATGGGTTTCAGTGAAAGCTGTTTCGCGGGAACGTGCTTCAGCACTTGCTCGACTTGCTTCATCTCGTCTTTCGAGACGAGAGCTTTGCGCAGCTGCTGCAAGTGCACCGGGGGGCAGTACTCCTTGGCAATTGGGCGAATTTCGTAGCTCGCCAGCACGTGGTAGAGCACATCATGCTGCTCCAAACGGTCAACCAGCTGCGCTAGTAGGCGCGCCTTTTCTGCCAGTTCGGTGTCACCGGCGGATACATCGAAAAGCCGTTTGGCGTTTTCCGGATCGTTCAGGTAATCCCCAAGCCGCCCTTTGTAATCTTTGTTAAAAAAGTCCAGCTTCTGCTTCGCTGCGTCGATTTGCGGTCCCATCTCTTCCAGTTTCACTTCCTGGTGCTTTAGTCGCATTTCGATGTCGCTCAGTGAAGCCTTTAAATCCGAAGGATCCGCGGAATTCAGAAATTTGTTGAAGAAACTTTCGCCGCGTTCCAGCTTTTTGCAGAGGCCCTCGCGTTGTTCTTCCAAGCTGGCGATTTCAGCGCGCATTCCCGCCGCTTGTTCGAGCAAATCGTTATGTGCCTCGTTGGCCTCCGTAAACGCGGGATCCTGGCCGATGGTGAGTCCTGCCTCGCAAATAAATTCCTGGAAGAGCGCATCCATGGCCTCGAAGCGGTCCGGATCACGGGCGTAATTGCCCAGCAACACGTAATGCTCCAAAAAGAAAACGTCGTCTTTTCCACCGTCGAGAAAGATCAGCCGGTTTTTCAGGAGCTCATAAAGCGGCGCAAAATCGTCGCCGAACAGCGCCCGGCGCGTCTTGGCGATTACACTATCCTCAACGTCTGCGAGCATCTGCGCAACTTGCTGTCCTACGCCGCGGATGACCTTCTGTCTCGCCGACTGCAGTTCTGACAGCCGCGCTTTGATTACGTGCGCTTGCTGGCTACGTTCGAAGTATTCGCCGCGCTGGCGGACCCATTCCTTCCCTTCCAGGATCAGATTGCCGAATTGATTGCCTAATTCCTGGGTGAGAAATTTCAGCAAGCCGAGCCGGAAAACAAGATCGATCTCGATATTTTTATAATACTTTGCTTGGGTCAGCGCACTTTGCAGCAGCTCGGTTAGCAGTTTGCGGAACGCCGCGTTGTCCAGACTCTTGATGGCGCGCAGTTCAATGCCGGAAAAATACGTCGCGCTGGTGGTCTGGCGAATCAAGTCAAACAAATAATCACGCGCCGCAAGGACGAACTTTGGGCTAAGGAACACGTCGTGGTGGATATTGTCCACTCCGATGGACAACGACCCCATGGGGATCGTAACGTTATAGCTCTTCAGTTCGATCCGCGCCGCTTCTACCACGCCTAGTGTGAGAGTCTCGTCCGGCATGCACACTCCACCCGAAGGGGCTTTAACCAAGCTAACAGCGCGCGCCAATTGCTGCAACAAAACTGCCCGCTTCGGTAACGAGATAGTAAGGACCGCACTGTAAGCGTAAAAAAGGATGTTCACTGAACCGAAATGAGCCGCGAATCCCCGCCGTGGTGTTCCATGCGAATGTGAATCTTCGGCCAGGGCGACTGCAGCGGAAAACGCTCCGACCATTCCAAAATTACGATGGCCGGCTTGGCAAACACATCTTCCAAACCGAGCGTCTCGAAGTCATGGAAGCTCTCGATGCGGTATAAATCAGCGTGGTACACCTTGGAAGCTTTTCCGTACACGTGGACGAGGGTAAATGTGGGGCTCGTGACTTCGTTTTCGCTCGCAGCTCCGAGTCCCGCGACGATGCCTTTCGTCAATGTGGTCTTGCCGCTTCCAAGATCGCCTGTAAGCAAAACAAGAACCGGCGCTGTAAGCCGCTTCGCAAGTTCCCGCCCCCAGTTGGTAGTTTCCTCGGGGGAGCGTGTGATGATCTCTTCAGCCACCGAACTGAATCTCCCTGAGGAGACCTTCTCGGGCTTCCGGAATCATGTAGGCCACGTCGTGTGCGAGGACGCCGGAAGGTTCCCCTCGCCGGGCAAGAATGTCTGCTGCAGTTCCGTGCAAGTAAACTCCCAACGCGAGCACACGTAGCCAATCCTCGGTACCAAATTGCGCGGTCAGTGCAGAAAGAACGCCCGTGAGCGCGTCCCCAGAGCCGCCCTTGGCAAGACTCGGTCCACCGCTTGTGTTGACCCAGGTGCGACCGTTAGGTGCAGCAAGGATAGTGTGGAAACCCTTCAACACGACATGCGCATTCCAGGCCCGCGCAGCATCCGAAGCGAGTTTCAGCCGATCCGATTGAACCACAGACGTGCGAGTGCCCAGGAGCCGCGCCATTTCGCCTGGATGTGGAGTCACGACCAGAAACTCTGACTTGCGTTCACGCAGGAGGTCGGCTTGACCGTCGAAGCAATTGAGTCCGTCCGCATCTAGGATAATCGGCATCGTTGCTTCGCGCACAAGGTGCTGGACAGCGTGCCGAGTCTCTGCATGCGTTCCGATTCCCGGGCCGATGGCTAGAACCGACTTGCTCATTAGTATTCTCGCGAATCGGCCGGAGGGAATATTTGAGGCGGCAATCGCTCCTCCCTCTGCCGACACGAGCGGCTCGGTCATATACTCCGGATGAGCCGAGGCGATCACTGGCAGCACAGCATCTGGGCACGCAATCGTGGTCAGGCCGGCTCCGGCGCGCATGCAAGCCTGTCCAGCCAGAATTGCAGCGCCGGCTTTTCCGAGCGATCCTGCGACCAACAGAACGTGCCCGAATTTTCCTTTGTGTGAGTCTGCGGCGCGAACCAGCGGCAGCGAGCGAAATTCATCCGGTGAGGCCCAGCGCAATGCAGTTTTGCCAATTTCTTCGATGAGTTTCAGGGGAGAGCCTATGTTGACGACTTCAAGCACGCCGCAGGTCTCGGCCCTTGTAGAAATAAGCTGCCCAATCTTTGGCGCCGTAAATGTAACCGTCCGGTGGACAAATAGTACGGGGCCTTCAGGACTTTCCCCGTCTGACGGTAACCCCGAGGGTGTGTCCACTGCGAGAATGAAAGCTGGCCAAGGAGCTGTGGCGTGTCCGGAACGATTATTTATATCTGAGATGGCTCTTGCGATCGCGCCGCTCGCTGCTCCACGCAGGCCAGTTCCGAGCAGAGCGTCGACAATCACATTTGAAGCACAGACTTCCGGCCAGCGGCGCTCCCAGTCATCGTCGTTGGCAACGATTTCGACATCGCTCCCTCCGCCAATCCACTTTGTCAGATTCACGGCGGCATCGCCGCGAACATCTTCTGGCTTGCCAAACAACAGCACGCGCGTTGGCACCTTTGACTCTCGGAGGTAGCGGGCGGCGACAAATCCGTCGCCTCCGTTGTTACCTTTCCCGCACAGGACGAGCGCGCGGATGAGTTCTCGGCCGGCAACGACTCGCCCTACAGCATCCGCTGCCTTCCGGCCGGCGGATTCCATCAATTGCAGGCTCGGAATGCCAAAACGCTCGGTCGTTAGACGGTCGACCTCGCGCATCTCGGCTGCAGTCAGAGCTTTCATTGGAAAAAATTCACACGTTGCTCAGAGCATCCATCCGCCGCTGACATTTACAACTTGGCCGGTCACATACTCAGCTTCGTCCGAAGCAAAGAACGCTACGGCATTGGCCACATCTTCGACCGTCGGCGGGCGGCCAATCGGGAATCGCGCATCGCGAATACGACGCGCTTCGCTCAGCGTCAGTTCTTTTTCGTCGATGCTTGAGGGATTGACCACGTTTACGGTGATGCCGTTCTTCGCCTCTTCGAGCGCCAACGACCGCGAAAGCGCTACAACCGCGGCCTTGGCTGCTGCATATGCCGAAATCTTCGCCTGACCAAACGCTCGCTCCGCGCCCACTGCTCCAAGGTTTACGAATCGGCCCCACCGTCCACGCCGCATGTGGGGCAACGAGGCACGGCTAACATAGACAACGCTCGATAGATTCGAGGTAAAGATGCTTTGCCAGTCTTCTAGAGAGGATTCCGCCAGCGTGCCCCACCGAAATCCCCCCACATTGTTTACGACAATATCGATCCGTCCAAACCGATCGGCAACAGTCCCGACCAACTGCTCCGCTCGCGCCGCATCGGTCACATCCGTTTCTACCGCGACGCAATCCGCGCCGCTCGCCTGCAATTGCCGCAGCGCTTGTTGCGCGGCAGTCTTGTTTGACCGATAGGAGATCGCGATGCGCGCCCCTTCTTGCGCCAGCCGGACGGCAATTCCACGCCCGATTCCTCTGCTCCCTCCAGTAATCAGCGCCACGCGATTCACAAGCGGCATTCGTCTCCTCGGCTGCAACTATGGAAAGCTTGTCAGTATAGCCCACTCGCAAAAGCCGCACTACTGCGGCTCCGGGATGCGTCCCTACCTGCAACCCCGGCTTGCATGGGCTAGCGCAGCCGCGCGACGACCACCGTCATGTCGTCCGCCTGCTCCGGCGTGCCCGCCCACTCCTCCGCCGCCATCATCAGCGATTGCCCCACAACGCGCGGCGCGGAGCTTTGCACGCGAATCGCAGCCTCTTGCAACCGGCGGATGCCGAACTCTTCTCCGTATACGTTTTCTGGTTCGACCAATCCGTCGCTGTATTCCACCAGCAGCGCATTTGGAGGAACAATCACCGAACCCTCTTCATAGACGTAGTCTTCCACCACGCCGAGAACCATTCCACCTCTGTCGAGATGCTTCGACGTTCCATTGGAGATCAGGAACCCCGGCAGATGTCCGGCATTCGTATAGCGCAGCGTACGCGTCGCGCTGTCGTACACGGCAATAAAAAACGTGGCGAACCGGTCGTCGGCAGTATTTCGCACCAGGTGCATGTTCAAGCGGGCAACCAGTTCCGCCGTGCTCATCGTCTCGCTGCCTGCGGCCAGAAGCTGGCTGCGCAGCGCCGCCTGCAAGCTGGCCATCAAGAGCGCCGCAGAAATTCCCTTCCCCGAAATGTCGGCGAGAGCAATCGCCAGATGCGTAGGGCTGAGCTGAATGAAATCGTAATAATCGCCGCTGACCGTGCGCGCGGCCTTGCAAATTGCCTCGAGCTCGACCCCCCCAACCGATGGCATTTTCTGAGGAAAAAGCTGGTTCTGCACTTCGCTGGCGATGGAGATTTCATTTTCAAGGCGCTGCCGTTTTTTGGACTCTTCGAGCAAAGCGCTGATCGAACCGGTCATGTCATTGAACGATTCGCCCAGCACGCCCAGCTGATCCCGGCGTTCGATCCGCACGCGATGCGTCCAATCGCCCGTCTTCACGAATTGCGTCGCATGATACAAATCGCTCACCGCCTTGGTGATACGCCGAGTCATTACGATTCCCGTAATCAGCGCGGCGATCTCGATCAGAAGGAAAAAGACGCTCAATGCGATAAAACCGATGGCGTAAAAATCGCTCAGCTCACCCAGCGACGAAAATATCCGTCCATTCAATCGCGAGGGCCGGGCGTTAAAAGTGACGAGCACGGGCCGCCGCGGATCAAACATCGGACCAGTGGCCACATAGACTGCGTCCAGCCGGGACAGACCTGTGACAGACGGGTCTATCCAGTGAGCCGGGGGATGAAGTGTCCTGTTGTGCGCCAGAATCGCGTCGGTTGTTTCATATTGGTCGTTGCCCGAAGTGTAAAGAATTCCCTTCCGCGCGCCACCTTCAAATTTACGCGTCAGGTTCAGCCGAATGGCTCCAAGATCTGGTGCAATCAAAGCCAGGAAGTCTGGCGTGACCTGCACACGCAGCGTCACGACGCGTACGCCTTTCGGTTTCGGCATGTCTCGCAGGCTCATCAAATAAAGTCTATCGCCCTCTTCCACCAAACCCGCGAACGAGTTCTTCCCTGGGCCAGCCACCGTTCGCAGTAAACTGGGGTCGTCGGAGAAAACAATGCTTAGGCCCGGGAGTTCCTCACCGTGGACCAGCTTCGACTGCTCGGCAAGCACGCTCTCCGATTCCTCCTCGGACGCTCCTTTCGGCAAAGTTCGATGTGCCGCGGCAATGTGGTCGGTGATGTCGGCCATCATGGCGATGCGCCGGTGGATATCGTCGTAAAGGAGGTAGGCCCCCAGTTGTGAATACAAGATTTGCCCCGCAAGGACCACGAGCGTCAAAATTAGAAGAATTGGGACAACTGCGATGAACAGATAGGCAACGATCAGCCGGTTGCGCAGACTCCAGAGCAACCGGGTGCGCCACCAACCGGCAAACCGAAAGACCACATAGACGGTCGCGAGAATCGCTAGAAATTTAAGGAGGCTGAAAAGTCCACCGTTGAAATCCAGTAGAGCGCAAACAGCTCCAGCAAGAATCAGCAGCATGGCAAAGAGGTCGATCCGCGAGAGGCGGCGCCAGGCATGTCGGAAGTTCAGAGACAGAGCAGTCATCGGGCGATGGTGCGAAATACTACTTTACCTGAAGAAGTCCCGTGCGCGCAGAGCAAACGCGCGGCCAGAATCATGTACGGAGTTCATGCGCCGGGATCGCGGAGGACTACTTTACTTCATTGCGCACTCGGCTGTGTTTCACGCTGTACGTAAAATAGATGACCAAGCCAACGATTAACCAGACCACCAGGCGTATCCAGGTGACGGCTTTTAGACCCGCCATCAGCCCAAGGGACACAATCATGCCCAGGATTGGCACTAGCGGAACCAGCGGAGTCTTGAATGGCCTCCGAAGCTCCGGGCGCCGAACGCGTAGGATCCATACGCCGGCGCAAACGATCACGAACGCGAGCAGCGTGCCGATACTGACGAGCTGGCCAAGATCACCGATCGGCACGAGCGCTCCCACAAATGCAACACAAATCCCGACAATGGCCGTCGACTTCCACGGCGTGCGAAACCGTGGATGGATGTCACCCGCCCACTTCCATAGCAAGCCGTCATTCGCCATCGAATAAAAGACGCGTGACTGTCCGAGCATCATGACCAGCATCACCGTGCTCAACCCCGCGAGCGCGCCGGCGTTCACCACATAGCTCCCCCACTTCACGCCGGTTTCGCGCATGGCCAGGGACACGGGTGCGCCGATGTTCAGCCTCGAGTAGTGCACGGTGGCCGTCAGCAGGCCGGAAACGAGAAGGTACAAAATCGTGCAAACGATCAAGGACCCCAGGATGCCGATGGGCATATCTTTCTGCGGATTTTTCGCTTCTTGTGCCGCGGTCGAGACGGCATCAAAACCGATATAGGCGAAGAAGACGACGCCCGCCCCTCTTAAAATGCCTGACCAGCCAAACGAGCCAAACGTCCCCGTATTGGGCGGGATGAAAACTTTCCAGTTCGCGTGCGCAATTTCCGGATGCTTCATCACGAAAGCGCCGGCGACGGCGATAAACACCAACACGGCAGTCAGCTTTACGAAAACGACTCCCGTATTGAAGTTCGCCGACTCCTTGATTCCGATGATGAGAAGCAATGTGACCGCGAGCATCGCGAGGAAGGCGATTAGGTTAAACTTGGCCGTGACCATCGGCAGCCCCACAACCTGATCGACACTCATGGACAGCGTGTTTAGCGGCGTCCAGCGACCTTCGTACAGCACCCATTGGGCTCCCGGAACGTCGCAGATCTGCGGCGGCAGGCTGATGCCGTAGTCTTGCAGAAAAGCGACAAGCGTGCTGCTCCAACCGCTGGCAACCGTTGCGGCGCCAAACGCGTACTCCAAAATCAGGTCCCAGCCAATGATCCAAGCGATGAGTTCGCCTAGCGTCGCATAGCCGTAGGTGTAGGCCGAGCCGGCGATCGGAATCATCGATGCAAATTCCGCGTAGCACAGCCCGGCGAACACGCAGCCGATTCCCGCGAGTACGTACGACAGCATGATCGAGGGCCCGGCATAGAGCGATGCCGCAGAGCCGGTCATCACGAAAATGCCTGCGCCGATGATGGCTCCAATGCCAAGCGTGACGAGGTTGACAGGGCCGAGAGCCCGCCTGAGGCTGCACTCTCCGGTGTCTCCGGCTTCCTTCATCAACGTGGTCATCGACTTCGTGGCGAACAGGGGGTTGCCCATGCAACTGCTCCTTTGGGCGCTCTGCGCCCGATTTCCTCTAGCACGATATCCGGCCAAATTGGCTTTGCTCATTGTAGGGGCGCAGCATGTTGCGCCCCTACGGAAAAATTACGGAATTCATTCGTTCGCCTGCGAGGTCGGACCCGACCGTCTCGACCACCACCAATAGACAGGCAGGCCGAGAACTACGATAAACAAGCCGCCGCCTGCAGTTTGTGTTTGATAGAGGAGCAAGACGATCATGATAGCCGTGGCGGCGAAAATATAAAGCAGCGGGACAAAAGGATACCCGAACGCACGATACGGCCGCTCCGCGCTGGGGCGCTTCCGCCGCAGGACAAAGATTCCAATGATTGTCAGCACGTAGAAGAGCAGGACAGCGAAAACAACGTAGTTCAGCAAGTCGCTGTACAGGTTGCCGTAGGTGACCCCTCCGGTCGCGTCCACTCGGCGGGTCCGCAGCAAAATCAGGACGATGATCCAGATGCCTTGATATAGCAGAGCGCTTTGCGGTACGCCTTTCTTGCTGAGTTTGCCAGTGGAGCGGAAGAATAGGCCGTCGCGCGCCATCGCATAGGAAACGCGCGCGCCGGCAAGAATCAGCCCGTTATTGCAGCCGAAGGTTGAAATAATGATGGCTACCGCCATGATCACTGCGCCCGGAGCACCAAATACTGCGTTCAGAGCCGCTGTGGCCACTCGATCGTCGGGCGCCGTCTGAATTTGAACTAGCGGCAAGACAAACAGGTACGCGAGGTTTGCGAGGCAGTAGAGGGTAATGACGATGCACGTGCCGAAGGCCATGGAAAGCGCGACGTCGCGCTTTGGATTCTTTACTTCGGCGGCGGTGAAACCGATATTGTTCCAGGCGTCCGCGGAAAAAAGAGAGCCGACCTGCGCTACCCCGTAGGCGACAATCAAGCCTAAAACGCCGCTCGCCGCCGTAACCGTCGGTATTACTCCTCGGAGGAAATTCGCACCCGGTTCAATTGGCACCGCGCCGCGAATGGACCAGAAATGCGAGAAATTCTCCGCCATCGCTCCGGCGTTCTTGCCCACAAAGATTCCGAGGATGATCAATCCGACCAGAGATAAGGTCTTCGCACTGGTAAAGATGTTCTGAATCAATTTACCGAGCCGCACACCCAGAGTGTTCAAAAAGGTGATCAGTGCGATCATCAGAACGCCGACGAGTTGCTGGACCGAGAGGCTTATGGCGAGCTTTGAGCCCAGCGCGATTGGCGCGACAACCCAAGTTGTCGGCGAGATGGCGGGAAACAGCACACCCAGGTATCGCGCGAAACCAACTGCGACAGCCGCAATTGTTCCGGTCTGGATAACGAGAAAGAGTGTCCAGCCGTACAAGAATCCCCACAGAGGCGAATACGCTTCGCGCAAATAGATGTACTGGCCTCCCGCGTGCGGAAACATCGCGGCAAGCTCTCCGTACGACAGCGCCGCAGAGACCGTCAGCAATCCGGTGAGCACCCACGTCAGCAG
>Ga0210410_10001301_pt1 | contig 23781 bp, 26 predicted proteins | sample IncBWC4MmetaG_FD_161058 | JGI IMG/M metagenome (GOLD analysis project Ga0210410, IMG submission 161058) | Forest soil microbial communities from Barre Woods Harvard Forest LTER site, Petersham, Massachusetts, United States - Inc-BW-C-4-M | ecosystem: Environmental > Terrestrial > Soil >... | reverse complement strand
CAGCGAGACGTATGGGCTGGCCAAGGAACCATCGATAAAGAATGTAGCCATCGCGGGAATTCTGGGCGACCAGCAGGCCGCCTTGGTGGGGCAGACCTGCTTCGAAGTAGGAGAAGCAAAAAACACCTATGGGACAGGCTGTTTCCTCCTGATGAATACCGGAACGCGCAAAGTCGATTCCAAGTCTGGTCTTCTTACGACGATGGGATACAAGCTGGGTGAACAGCCGGCCCACTATGCTCTCGAAGGCAGCATCGCCATCACCGGGGCGCTTGTGCAATGGGTGCGCGACAACCTCGGTCTGATCGAAAAGAGTTCGGATATCGAAGCACTGGCTCGGACAGTAACGGACAACGGTGGTGTCTATTTTGTTCCTGCGTTTTCCGGTTTGTACGCTCCCTACTGGAAGGACACCGCACGCGGAGTGATCACCGGCTTGACGCGGTACGCAAACAAGGGACACATTGCGCGCGCGGTCCTTGAAGCGACGGCGTTTCAAACCCGTGATGCGCTCGAGGCGATGGAAAAGGATTCGGGTATCAAGTTGAACGTGCTGCGTACCGACGGAGGCATGGTGGCCGATGAACTGCTGATGCAGTTTCAGGCCGACATTCTTGACAGACCTGTTGTCCGTCCTGTCACGAAGGACGCGACTACCGCGCTTGGCGCGGCATATGCCGCCGGTCTGGCAGTCGGGTACTTCAAAGATCTCAAAGAACTACGCGCGAAGTGGGCTGTCGACCGCACATGGCAACCGAACCTGAACAACGGGAAGCGCGACGAAATGTACAACCTCTGGAAGCGGGCGGTTACTCGCTCATTCGATTGGGCCGCATAGTTCAGGCAACGTCTCCATCAAGAGTTTGATCAGAAAAGGAGCGCTTACATGCTTGCAAAATGCTTCGGTGAGTTCATGGGTACGCTTGTCCTGGTTTTACTGGGCGATGGAGTGGTCGCGAACGTACTGCTCAAACGTTCGAAGGCAGAAGGCGCGGGCTGGATGGTGATCACGAGTGGTTGGGCGTTCGCAGTGATGGCAGGTGTGTTCACAGCCATTGCTTGTGGCAGCGGCGATGCGCATCTTAATCCGGCAGTGACGATGGGTTTTGCCGTTTCTTCCGGTGAGTTTGCGAAGTTCGCCCCGTACCTGGTTGCGCAGTTGGCGGGCGCTTTCGTTGGAGCCACTCTTGTCTGGCTTCACTTCCTGCCACACTGGAAGGAGACCGCTGACCAAGGCCTGAAACTCGCCTGTTTCTGCACCGCGCCTGCGATCCGCAGATTTGGCGCAAACCTGGTCAGCGAGATCCTCGGCACTTTCGTTTTGGTTTTTGTGGTCGGTGCCATCTTTTCGAAGGCCGTTGCTGCCTCGGGACCGGCGGCGGGTCTCGGCCCCTACCTGGTCGCTGCTCTGGTTTGGGGGATCGGGCTTTCGCTCGGAGGAACCACCGGTTACGCGATCAATCCTGCTCGCGACTTTGGGCCGCGCTTAGCCCACGCAATCCTGCCCATCGCGGGCAAGGGGGCCTCGGATTGGAGCTACGCAATCGTGCCGGTGCTTGGACCACTCGTCGGGGGCGGATTGGCTGGCATACTTCTACGGACCATCAGTAAGTAGCGAACATAGAAAAGAAGAAAAGACATGCGTGCGATTGAGCGCCATGTCCGGAATCTAAGCAGCGCTATGAGCAGGTTTATTGTCATTACTGGCGCGTCGAAGGGATCGGTCACTCTGATGCTGCTGCGGCGGAGGCGGACAAACACACATTTCCAAGAAAACAACAATGATGATACCGAATCGCCCTCCGTCCTCGATCTCGCGGATATGGGGCCAACACCGGAACAAGCCCTCGCCGAAACTGAACGGTGCGCCGCTGTAGCTCAAGCGATTTCACATCTCCGGGAAAGCTTGCGAATCGTGGTTCTTCTTCGCGAGTTGAAAGGGCTTACAAGTGCTGAAACCGCTCGACGGCTCGGTCTGACCGTGTCCGCTTTTAAAGCAGGTACATTCCATGCGAGACGCTGTCTGCGGCACAACTTGGAACGGAGATACAAGGCTGCGTGCAGTGGCTTCCTGATCGGAACGCAAAATAAAGAATAGTGACGTATGGGGAAAGTTGACGTGAAAAACGGAAACGGAAAACATGATTTGACCGCAGTGGCGACATTGGAGGATCGGCTCGAGCTGACGCCACAAGAAATGCCTCCAGCTGTGCGCCTTGAAGCGACCACTCCGAAGAGCGATCGCTTGGCGGAGATCGTGAAACTGTTGCTGCAGGAATTGGGCATGGACATTGAAAATCAACACTTTCGGGAGACGCCGGAAAGAGTAGCCCGGTTCTATCGAGAGTTTACTCGGGGAGTGTGCGTAAAACCCGAAACGATCCTGAAGACATTTCGGTCTGAGGCCCGCGAGCTTGTGGCGGTTTCGGCTATCGATTTCTTCTCCCTTTGTCCACATCATCTCCTGGTGTATGGAGGAAAGATTCATTTCGGCTACATACCCAACGGTCAAATCGTGGGACTATCAAAAATCCCGCGTCTCGTTCATGCCATGGCCGCGCGACCGATTGTGCAGGAGGAGGTGGTATCCAGCATTGCGGATGCGTTCATGACCGTTGTGAAGCCCGCCGGCTGTATTGTGAAGGCAATCGGCAAGCATGATTGCATTGGTGTTCGAGGAGTGCATTGTCCTGCGGTGGCGATGACGACTGTGACGAAGAGAGGAATTTTCGAGCAGGAGAGGATCTACAGCGAGGAATTCGATCGGGCCATCACGGAGGGCCAAAGCTGTGTCCGTTAGAAGCAAACTGGGTGTCGGCGGGATTGGTTGCTCCGGGTGAAGGGCAGGAAGAGTCTCAGGAGGCCGGATCTCGCCCAAATGTAGAGCGTGCCGATCCGCGTGGCGGAACGGATCGCGCGAAGCAAATGACTGCTTTGAGGAATGCCACAGATAGCCTCTCGATAGTCGAGGAGGCGGAAGTTTCTGGGAAGAAAAAATGGGGGAGTAGAAAGCAGGAAACGAAAGCATGCATCTCATTGGATTCGTCATGCAAGTCATCAGCCCTGGACGGGCACACGAGACATAATCTACTTGCCAGTGCTACTGTTCGTGTGTTCGACGAGTAGGGGCTTGTGTGCAGGGGACCAGAGTCACTTACCCACCGGCGGTAACTATCGCGTTGGAGGAAGCCGGAAAGAAGGGAGACAGGCATAAGATGATCAAACTAACGCGCGTCTACGAACCTGCCAGTTCAGCCGACGGAGCCCGTTATTTGGTCGAGCGGCTGTGGCCGCGCGGCATGAAGAAAACCGCCCTGCGCATTGATGCGTGGCTGAAAGACGCTGCACCGAGCACGACCCTGCGCCGGTGGTTCAATCATGATCCGAAGAAATGGGGGGAATTCCAGCGACGCTACCGCCGAGAACTCAATGCGAATCCGAATGCGTCGCGCCCGATTCTCAATGCAGCGCAGAGGGGCAATGTCGCGCTTGTTTATAGTTCGCACGACGCCGAGCACAACAATGCTGTCGTCCTGAAAGAATACGTGGAGGAGAAATTGGATAAGAAATCTAATCCTCGTCGCAAGTCAGCTGCTTGAGGCGACCGCTGTTGGCTGGCATGCTTCTACGGACCATCAGTAGGTAGCGAACATAAAAAGACATGCGCGCGATTGAGCGCCATCTCCGGAAACTAAGCAGGGTTATGACCAAGTTTATTGTCGTTACCGGCGCGTCGAAGGGAATCGGTCGCGCCGCTGCCGATGACCTTGCAGACGACGGTATTACCGCGAACGCCGTTGCGCCAGGCCCAACCGAAACAGAGCTATTTCGCGCCATTAATCCGCAGGGCAGTGAAGGCCAGGCCCGCTATCTGGGGAGAGTGCCAATGCGACGATTCGTTGCACCGCGGGTGAAGGGCGGTGGTGGCCGGGTCTCACTCAATTGTTAGTTGCCACCACTGCTCGCTCTTCCGGTTCTCGGTGATCGGATTTATGTCGTTTTTGCTCACCGGTCGTGAGATTCCCAGCTTTTTCATCTTGGCAATTAGAGTGGTCCGCTTCAGTCCCAGCCGGGCAGCAGCGCCACCGGATCCTCCGATAACCCAACCTGCCTTCTGCAATGCTTGTAAGATCAGGGCTCGTGTGGAATCGTTGAACGTGTCCTGTGAAGGAGTTATCGCCAGCGAATGCGTGTCTGATACAGGAAGAGGGTTCGTGACCGCATTCTTACCTGATGTCGGAAGCGGATTCGGAAGCACCCCGTTGTTCGACCGGATGACGGCCCGTTCGGTCAGGTTCTGAAGTTCCCGCACGTTGCCTGGCCAAGAATATGCAGTGAAAGCATTCAGCGTTTCCTCCGGAACATGATTGATTTGCTTGCCCATGCGCCGCGAAAAGATTTCGACAAAATGCGATACAAGTAGGGCAATATCCTCGCGACGTTCTCTCAATGGTGGCAGCACGACAGGAAATACGTTTAGACGGTAATAGAGGTCACTGCGGAACTCGTTCCGTCGTACCATCTCCGCCAGATCTCGATGAGTTGCCGCAACCAGACGGACGTTGATGCGATGCGTGCGGCCACTTCCCAGACGTTCGAATTCCTGCTCCTGCAGCACGCGCAGGAGTTTCGGTTGCAATGCCAACGGCAGATCACCAATTTCATCCAGGAATAGGGTCCCTTTGTCGGCCATTTCAAAACGGCCGATTTTTTGGGCGATGGCTCCGGTGAAAGCGCCCTTCTCATGCCCAAAGAGCTCGCTCTCCAGCAGGTCGAACGGAATGGCGGCACAGTTCAGCTTTACGAACGGCTGTCCGCTGCGTGCGCTAATATTGTGAATGGCGCGCGCGATGAGTTCCTTTCCAGTTCCGGTCTCACCTTCGATGAGAGCAGTGGAATCAGTGGGCGCGACCGTCCGAACCAGGTCGAGTGCCTCTCGAAGCGACGCGCTTGCTCCGACGATGCCTTCAAAGCCGTCGTTCGCAGCTCTGCCGATTGTTGCCGGATGGTCTCTGGATGTGACAGTTGAGAACAACGCCGAGGAAGTGGATTCTGCTATCGAGCACGTGGGAATCTCGGCCCCATTTTGATTTTCCGAAAGGTTTGCATTCCCCCAAGTCATTTCCGTGCCTCCCATTAGTCGCCGGCCATCTTTACTGTTCCCGCAGAGCCCTTTCACCGACATACGCCGGCCAATTTCTTGAGCTGGATGCTGTCCGCTTCGCGGCGGTCGAGAGAACTGGTAGTTGTGGACTTGAAAAGCTCTCGCGATCGAGCGGTTAGCGTTTCCTCAACCTCGAATTCCCGAAGTCCCAAGCTCCATCGAACTAGACGCCGCAAAAGGCAGCTGCACATAGGAAGACGGCTGTTCGGTCTCCATTAAGAAGGCCAAACCTTTTTCGGCGGGATGCCGATCGATCAAAAGCACGTCACCTGGGCGTACTTGCGCGGTGGTCAGCAGCCTCGCAAGCGGGGAGACTACATAGCGCTCAATGGCACGCTTCAGGTGGCGCGCTCCATACCGCTGATCGGTTCCCTCTTCGAGCAAGAACTGCCGTCCTTCGCTTGTTATTCGAAACAGAAAATAGCCTGTCGTGGAATACCAGAGGCGCTTCTGCACTTGTCCCAATTCGATTTCCAGCACTTCGTCAAGTTCTTCACGCTTCAAAGGGCGAAACACCACGACTGTATCGAGGCGGTTAATGAACTCCGGCGAAAACTTCCGCCGCGCTGCTTCCACCGCCGTCCGCTCCACCTTCTGGTCCAAGTCGGTTACCGGCTTGTCTTTCGGCTGCACAAATCCCATGCCACCCGTCATCAACTCCGTGATCTCCCGTCCCCCCAGGTTCGACGTCATAAAGATCACCGTCTGCGACAAATCCAGTCGCCGGTTGTCTCCCAGCGTCAGCGTCGCCTTGTCCAACATCCCCAGCAGCAACTGCCACAGCGCGTCCGACGCCTTCTCAATCTCATCAAACAACAGGAAAGAAAGCTTCAGCTTGTCCGTATGAAAGGCCGCCAAAGCTTCCTGCGTGATCAGTGGATGCGTCTCCCGGTGCCCCAAATACCCTGGGGGTGAACCAATCAGTTTGGCGATCTCATGCGAGTGCTGAAATTCCGCGCAATCCACTTTGATTAGCGATCGGCTATCGCCGAACAGAATCTCAGCGGCGGCCTCGACAATGCGTGTCTTGCCTGAACCAGTCGGCCCCAGAAATAGCAGATTTCCGACCGGGCGCCCTGGAGAGCGCAGCCCGGCGGAGAATACTTGATAGAGCTCAACAAGTGCTTGTACAGCTTCGTCCTGCCCTACAATCTTCTGCCGCAGCCCATTTTCAAACTGGCGCGACGTCGCACTTCGCTGTGTTGTGTCCAACTCTTTGTTGTGGGCCCGTTGTGTTGCAGTTGCCATGACGTCTCCTTCACTTTCCCGACTCAAAGATCTGTTCAACTACCAAACTTTTCAGGCGAGCTTACTCACGGGGCACAGGAAACTCCGCCAGCACTGCCGTTCAGGTATCTAGGCAAATTCATAGACGAGAGCATGAGTCTCTTCGGCCCACGCCTCCCGATCCCAAAGGGAGCAAACCTTGGTTTCGTAACGCACAGTCACGCCGCTTTCAGAACGCTGTGGCATGGGTTTCGATTGAGCGATTGCCATTCTGGTTTCTGTACTCATTGCCGTTCCTCTCTCGCTTTTTGTCTGTTACTCCCCTTCGTTCTTGGCAGGCAGTGTGAAACGAATTCTGCGTGCGGACAACCCGAGATAGTCAGAGGCTGGGTTCACTAGATCGTAAGAGCCAGTACTACGACTTTAGGGGGAGATAAAAATGCCACTAGGGTTCGGAAATATCGATGTGCTTTCTGCCAAACAGCCGTGCATCGATGGACCAGGCACCCGGTCCGACCATTGCCAGAGTGGCGCCAAGGGTGGCCAATATGATCGGAATCCAGAGATCGCCGGCACGCGAGAAAGCGATCCACACCTCAGCGCTGGCTACCAAAGCCCCGGCCACTGGTGTCCACAAGCCGACGAGAAGAAGTATTCCGGCAGCGGCTGCAATGATTGGCGGGGCCATTGATGCAAATCGATGTGCTTCACGAAGGTCGACGATCCCAAAGTGAATTAGAGCAACGCCGGTGAGCATACGGAGAAGCAGAAGGCCATTGCCAGGCCAACCATGGGCGAAGGTCGAGAATAGACGTTGCAAAGCAGCCCCTTACACTCGCATGTAGGATAAGAGGCTCACAATAACCCCAACACACGTAATAGTTGGATCGGGCTATCCCACTTTTGGGGGATTTATAGTTCGAGAATTCCCCGCTTTAGCGCAATCGTTACAGCATGAGTCCGGTCGTTAGCGCCAAGCTTGGAGAGTATATTCGTGACGTGGCTCTTGACTGTCTCTTCCGTGATCGAGAGTTGGTCGGCGATAACTTTGTTCGCATTCCCGCCCGCGATCAGTCGGAGCACATCGATCTCGCGTGAAGTCAAGTTGTCATCCGCAGCATGGTCTGCGAGCTCTGCGGCGACTTCCGGGGGTATTCGCTTTTTGCCGGCATGCACGGCACGGATAGTCTCCAGAAGTTCCCTATGTACGTGCCCCTTCAATATGTAGCCCTGCGCACCCGCTCTAAGGGCCCGCAACACTTGAACGTCGCCAGTGTACGTGGTCAGAACAATGATCCGAGCGTTGGGAAATTCGTTGTGGATGTCGACGATTGCCTCGATGCCATTGAATCCCGGCATCTGCAGATCCATTAGGGTCACATCCGGCCGGTGCGATCGGAACTGTTCGATGGCTTCCCGTCCGTTCGACGCTTCCGCAACCAGCTTCATATCAGCTTCAGCGTTGACCAGTGCCGCGATCCCCTCCCGCAGGAGCGGATGGTCGTCGACGCTAAGGATCCGAATCGGCTTAGGATTGACGCTCATGAACTTTTGCTCTTGCCGAATAGCCGGAATCTTGAGCCATCACCCGGTCTTTCGGAGCCAACGGATATGGGAATAGTCAGTTGAACTTCCGTGCCGGCTCCGGCTTCGCTCCAGAAATCCAATCGCGCGCCGATTTGCTTCGCACGTTCACGGACACCCGGCAATCCCCAATGTCCGGGCTGTCCGCCTTCCTTAAGAACGTTTGCGTCCATACCTTTTCCATCATCTCTGATAAGCACCCGAAGGAGGTGATGATCGTATCGAATCTCAACCTCAATGTGACGCGCACGCGCATGTTGAAAGGCATTTCGCAGCAATTCACGGGCAATTCGGTACACTTCGTCCTGAAGAACGGGAGACAAAGTTTGCCGCTCGCCCTCGACGATAACGCGAAAGATCGGAGGGTTGCCATTCGCATCCGCACCGCTCTCCGGTTCTCTGCCGATCTGCGTTAGCAATTCTGCGAGATCAGTCGAGGTGACCCGTTCGTAGCGCAAGTCCTTAATCGTGTCGCGGCTCTCGGCGATCGCCTGTTCGGTCCTACTGATCGCGCCGTCAAGAGCTTCCATCGCCTCCTCGGTGCGCCTGGGGAGCATATTCCGGGCGGCCTGAAAACGAAACAGAAGACCGTGCAGGTTTTGTAGAAGAGTATCGTGCAGGTCGCGCGCGATGCGCGTCCTCTCGCCGACGCGCTCTTCCATGCGCATGTTGAAATGCCGGGCCAGTTGATGAAGGCGGAGTCGATAAAGCCCCCAGAGCATTCCCAGGAAAGCGGCCACGCACGTCTCGCGGAACCAATTGGTCTGGTAGTACGCCGGGGCGATGGAGAAATCCAAGAATGTGCCGGCCTCGTCCCACACGCCGCTGTTATTGCAGGCGGTGACGCGGAAGCGGTAGTTGCCTGGAGAGAGATTGGTATAGAACGCTAGCCGGCGATTACCGACGTCCTGCCAATCGCGATCCCAGCCTTCCAGCTTGTAGCGAAACAGGACCTTCTCCGGCGCGACCAAACTCAGCGCGGTATAGTCGATCTCCAGATCGCGAACGAGCGGTGGCAACCGCAGGTGCGCACTCTCATCAGAAGACGCGTCGTAGTTCTTGCGCTCGGCTGTGACTTGTTCGATGTGCACAGGCGGCGGAAGTTTGTTGAAGGGCAAGTGGCGTGGATCGATGACGCTGACGCCGTCGCCCGGCAAGAACCAGATCCTTCCATCCGGAGACTTAGTCATGAACGGCGGGTATCCACTAGTCACGGCATGGCCCCGCACACCATCAGAAGTGTCGAACAATTTGGTTTTTAAGAGTTTGCTCGGATCGGCGACCCAAGCGTCCAATTCAGCCCTGGCAATGCGCACCAAGCCGCAGCGCATGTAGAGCCATATGGAGTAGTCGTCATCTTCAATGGCAGCGAGGACGGTGTCGCAGGGCAGTCCATTCTTGCTTGTAAGCGTGATCACGTGACCGTCTTCAATGCGACTGAGTCCAGCGTCTGTAGCAGCCCAGAGTGCCCCGCGGGCTCCAAAGCGAAGATCATTGACGTGTCCTGAGCCCAGCCCGTTTTCGGCAGAGTACGAAGCCCGGATGGTGCCGTCTACTAAATACGCGACGCCACTTTGATTGAAGCCCAGCCAGAAGCCACGCTGCGAAGGATCGGCGGCTAGGACTCTGGCAAAGTCCTTACGCCCGAGCGCCGCCCAAGGGATTTGTTGCAGCACGCGTGCTTGGAACAAGTGAAGAAGCCCGGCTTTCAGCGTAGCGACCCATAGGTGTCCTGTGGGCGCTTCAACCATCGCGCGGGGAAAGGCGCTAGAAATGCCGGGAATGGGTATATACCGTTCGTCTTGCAGGTATCCTAATCCGCTGGTTGTCGAGACCCAAATCCGTCCATTGTCATCCTCGAATAGCGCTTCCGGCGGCTCTCCATTCAGTTTCCCGTCAGGTTTCTGTGTTCCTCCAGCTCTGCCGAACATGGAGATTTGTCCATTCTTCCAACGGTTCAACGCACTGCTGGTTCCAATCCAAACACTACCGTCTTTGGACGTGAGGACCGACCAGGCACCGCTATTCGCCAAGCCCTGCCCGGTAGAAATCGTGGGAATGGCGTACGCGCGAAAGCGATCGACGCCGTCGAAGGTTGCCACCCAAATGCTGTCTTCTCGGTCTTCGAGAAAGTGTGTGACGTAATCACCCGAGAGGTTATCCGCCTGAGAAAAAACATCCGTTTTCCCCTGCGGGTGAATGTGTACAAGGCCGTGCTCGGCTGTGCCGACCCACAGGCCGCCATCATGGTCGCGGAACATGCGTCTTACATGCCAGCGATGTGCCGAACCAGATGACGGATATGGTTCAACCCGGCCATCGACAAGCCGCCGTATTCCTGCGTAACTGCCGAACAAGAGCTGCCCTTTCTCGTCCTCAGCGAAGCTTGTGATCCCAAAGGGATCTTCCGGAAGCGGGAAGAATTCTGCAGGTCCGGGCGTCCATCGCCACAAGCCATTCGACAAACCGAGCCACAGCGTTCCCTTGCTGTCCTCGTACATGGCCAGGACTCCACGCCCAAGCTTGTCGCTCGCGCGCTCACAATGCACAGCTTCGCTCCGAATATCGCAAAGAGTGCCGCCAGACTCTTCAAAAGTGCCGGCCCACACTGTGCCGTCGCGCGCTTCAAGCAGGTAATTTAGGAGATGGCCGGATAGCTCGGGAACCTGTCTCAGCTTACGGTCTTTCCAGCTAGTCAGCCCCTTCGTCGTGCCGATCCAGAGAGTACCGTCGCGTGTGACTAACAGTGAGGTAATTAAATTCCCGGCTAGCTGCTGACCAGCCGGAGGCTGCCATGGGACCGCGCGAACGCCATCGAAGCGCAGCAGGCCAAATTCCGTGCCCAACCAGAGATAACCGTCGGACGTCTGCGCAATTGCGAGGATGCTGCCTTTGGTAAAACCATCGCGGATTTTCCACGACGTGTGCGCGTATTGACTGATGTCGAGAGACGGGTCTAGCGCGGAAGCGCGCGGGCAGAACGCAAGGAAAATGCCCAGCGCAAGGATGCCTGGCCAGATCATAGTGCGTAAGTTTGTGGGGCGGGCCTTTCGCCTGCTCTGTTTGTGCGCTCTCTCCATGCCCGTGCGCTCTCCCCACATAGATACGCCCAGATATTATCTCAACATCCTCGAGTCCAGTAGCGCGACCACTACAGTGGCGCAACCTTTACAGTGGCGCGACCGTCAGGAAGCGCGCATTCTTCGTTCCCGAGAGCGTTCAGAACAGGACCTTGAGCGCCAGTTGGATCGAACGCGGGCCGCCAACCTGGTAGAGAGGGCTGAAACCTCCATTCGCGCCACCGGACCCCAGACTGCTGGCTAGCGTCTGCGTCGATTGGCCAAAAAGTGGGCTGGTTAAGTCGTTGGTTGCGCTACCGAAGTTCGGGTGGTTGAAGATGTTGAAGAACTCGGCTCGGAAGCGCAGGCCCAGTTGCTCCGTCAATGCAAAGCCCCGCTGAAAGGCGACATCCGCCTGGGTGGCTCCGAATCCACGTAAAACGTTGCGGCCGAAATTGCCCTGGGTTCCGGGAGGCGGCGCGACGAACGCGGCTTTGTTGAAGATTTTGCCGCCAGGATATTGCGACCCATACAGCACAAGCGGCACTCCGGACACCACGTTCGGGCGCGGATACAGCGCGATGCCGTCCGCAACGTATAGCCCCGCGAGAATATTGACCGGCTGAGCCGAGCGCGCCAGAAGGAACGTGTCAACGGACCAGCCGCCGAAGGCGGCGCGCAACGGCCCGGTGCGGGGCGAGGGCAGGTCATAGGTCACGCCAGCCGTGAAGGAATGCCGAATGTCGAAGTCCGAATCTCCGCGGTCCACGCTGGGACTAGCAATCGATCCGGGCGCGCTGACAAGTGTAAGTGCATCTGTCGATGCATTATCAATCGAGTGCGAGAATGTATATGATGCCAGTGCTTGCAATCCTTTCGACAAACGCCGCTGGAACTTGACTTGAAGCGCATTGTAATTCGATCCAGCCGAATTGTCGGTTAGATAGACGCCACCGAAATTTGGATTTGGATTATATAAAACAGTCCCGCGAAGTAAGTCGCGCCCGTCCGCGCCCATGTACGTGAAGGAAATGCTTTGGTTGGCTCCTAGTGATTGCTCCACGGCTATGTTCCATTCGTAAGTCCGCGGGAGCTTTAAATTCGGGTCCACAACATAGATGCTGGTGACAGGCGGATTGGTCGTCGGAGCCGGTGGTGCAGCCTGCTGAGGGCTCAAAGGGAAACATATTCCGGTTGAACCAGAGGGACACGAAGAGGGAGCTATAACTATGGCTGAATTGAATGGGAAAAGCTGAGAAGCACCTCCGGCGGAGCCGTAGCCCAAGTCATTGAAAACCCCAAAACCGCCGCGCAGCACGGCCTCCCAATTGGTCGCCTGCCTGAGCTGATAGGCAACACCGAGACGCGGCGCAACATTGCCGTACGTCGTTTGGTACAGCGGAGTGCCACGCGGAGCCAATGCCAGCGTAGCCGGATCATTTAATCCGGTGACCGCGAAGGGCTGGTTCGCCAAATTCTTGCCTTTCAGTGGAGTATTGATGTCCCAACGGACTCCGTAAGTCACCGTCAACCGGGGAGTCACCTTCCACGTGTCTTGAGCATAAAAGGAAATATTTTGTGTCAGGAATGCGGAAGTTTCGTGGGACGCAACGTCTGCGAACAGCGCCGTTCCGGAAAGGGCTCCCCCTGGACTGCTGGTGACTCCGCCGAATTCCGCAAACTGGATATAACTGAATAGACTGCTGAAGGGGGATTGCCAGCGGTAGTCCGCGCCGAACTTGAGCTGGTGGCGGGCCAGGCTCCAGGATAGATTGTCGATGAGGTTAACTTGGCGTTGCTCGTTTCTCGCAAAGGGTCCGTTGGCGAATTCTCCAGCGCCAAGAATCAGTATCTCCAAGAGACTGTTGGCCGAAGAAAGCCCCGAGGGATACATCTGCGCATCTGTCATTGGCACGGCGCCACCGAAATTGTCTAACTTGAATCGGCTGACGACGCGGTCGTTGCTGTAGTTGGCTCGCAGGTCATTACTGACGTCCGGCTTAATCAGATGTGTGAGGCCAACGGTGAAGGTCTGTACAGAGGTGGAGAGCAACTCATTCGTACTCAAAGCGCCGTACGGATTTCGTACGTCAGCGCTGGACGGCGAGTAATTATAACGGCCAAACAGGGTGAGCTTCGGGCTAATCACTTGATCGATGCGGATGCTGTAGGCGTCCAGTGAAGCAGGGTTCGAATAGCTACCGTTGAATTGCGCCAAGCCTGCTCCGAGCTCAGGTCCGTTTTGAACAGGGAATACATTCAAGTAGGGCTGTATTGCAGCGGGAGCTTGCTGCCGCGATGCGGCGTCCGGAACGGCCGTTTCCTGGGTCGCTGGCTGGCGCAATCGTAGCCCCTCGTAAGAAAAGAAGAAGAACGTCTTATTCTTGATCACTGGGCCGCCGAAAACGCCACCGAAATCGTTCTGCCGCTCTTCAGGCTTCGGCAAATGATGGTAGCTCGCGAACCAATCGTTCGCGTCCAGCACGCTATTCCTGAAATAGTCGAACACGGTGCCATGAAAGCTGTTGGTTCCAGAGCGAGTGACAATGGAAACCTGTCCTCCGGGGGTGTGTCCGAACTCGGGAGCAAAGGAAGATGTTTGAATGCGAAACTCCTGCATAGCATCTACCGACACAAGGCTGTTTGTCCCACCTGCGGCACTGAGCGCAGGTAGCGCTCCTCCAGCGGCCTGCACGAGTGCAGTGTACCCGGTGACTCCGAAATTGGCGCTGACCCCATCGACGGTGAAATAATTGGCATCTGCGCGTTGCCCATTCACGCTGAACTGTCCCTGATCGTCGTACGCTGCTGCGGTCACGACCACACCCGGCGCGAGCAGTATCAACGTTTGGAAACTCCTGCCGTTAAGAGGAATATTCTCGACGAACGTGCGGTCAATCACCGTGCTGACTGCTGCCGATTCGGTATTCACCACCGGCGCGCCAGCTTCCACCGTAATGCTTTCCAGCGTGGAACCAACGGTCATCTCGAAGTCGATTGCGAGAGCATCTTGAACGTGAAGGATCACATCCGGCTTGATCAACTTCTGGAAGCCGGTTTTCTCGATCTCGATGCGATAGCCGCCGGGAGGCAGATTTGTGAGGTAGTAGTCACCCGAGCCGTTGGTCGCACCTTCGTAACGGGCATTTGTGCCCGTGTTGGTGGCGGCGACTTTCGCGTCCGCGATGACTGCCTTGCTAGGATCGGTCACACGCCCCGTGATGAAGCCATTTGTAGACTGTGCGCGTAGAACAGAACTATACGAGAAGAAGAACAGGAGCAGGAGGCCGGGGACTCTGCGCATACATAAAACCCAAAGGGGCAGAATGTGTAGCAGCCGTCGGGGGCCGTGGTGGACGCCATAGCCGGAATGGTCTCGATAACTTCGCGCAGCTCTTCTGCGGCACGTTTGCGGTCGTGAGATGTAAAGCGTGTGAGAAGGTTCTACGAAGAAGTAAGCGAAGCTTATGCATGAGAGTAGAAGCGCCAGCACGGCAAGCGCAGTTCCTCCGTACCAAGCGGCTACGGCGATGGCAAACAGGAAGAGCGTTATGTTGTGGAGGTGGTAGCGCTCAATGAGGAGCGCCCCGCCGAGCGCCACGGAGACGGGAAGCACTGCAAGACCGTAGCGTAGGACGGGGGTCTGGGCAGTCCGTAATTGGAGCCTCGACCGGGCCATAGCCTCTTCACTCCGACACGTCGCACCATTTATGGGTGCCAAGTATAACGCATTTTGGTGTATCACCTTTCAGGTTGAAATGATGTCTGTTGGGTGATCTCGATTCTGTCGAAGCCCCGCAACTTGTAGACCGCCACCGACACTACCCAGCTCAGAGCAAAGAGGCCTACAATTGCATAGCCAAGTTCCGCAAAGCTGTCGTTCAGACGGATCACCACGACCCAAAATATTCCGTTTGGATGGAATTGGCCGGCCAACAGTCCCAAGGCTTCGATCCCTCCTACTGCTAATGCAACAATTGCGGAAACGCACGTAATCGTCATGTTGTAGTACAGCTTGCGAACAGGCTTCACGAACGCCCATCCATACGCACCCAACATGAGGATGTTGTCTGTCGTGTCGATGAGCGACATGCCCGCCGCAAAGAGTACTGGGAAAACCAGGATCGAGTTGAATGATAGGCCTTTCGACGCCTCAGCCGCCGATATACCCAGTAAGCCGATCTCCGTTGCAGTGTCAAAGCCCAAGCCAAAAAGGACGCCGAGGGGATACATGTGCCAGCTGCGGCCGATCATTCGAAAGATCGGGCGAAATATTCTTGAGAGGCAGCCTCGATTGCTAAGGAGCATGTCAAAGTCTTCGTCCTGATAGACGCCACCAGAACGCACCGCTACGAAGGCGCGATAAATCGACCGCAAAACGATCAGGTTAACCGTCGCGATCGCGAAAAGAAAAACAGTCGATACGAGAGTCCCAATTATGCCTCCCACAGTCTTAATGGCACCTATCCGATCTTGCAGTGTCATTGCCGTACCAGCGATTGCTGCGGCGCCGACTAGCACAATCGTTGAGTGGCCGAGCGAAAACATAAATCCAACCCCAACGGGTCGCTTGCCCGCCTGCATCATTTTTCGAGTGACGTTATCGATTGCCGCAATATGATCCGCGTCCACCGCATGTCGTAGCCCCAGGCTATACGCGAGGAACGCCGTTCCCAGCAGGACGGGATGTCCACGGAAACCCATAACTGCCCAGAACCATGAACCTGCGTTGAACAAAAACAGGAGACAATACATTCCGAAGATTCTGCGGCGAAGACTGCCGGGACTATCTTCGAACATGTCGCTCATCCTGAATCGCATGAACTCCCCTCCAGGTCGTCGTCGGTTCCGAGTAGATGGCGCTCCGGCAACTTACGCCTTCTGAGCAGCTGCCGCATTCGTTTGCATTGACTTGACAAGATCGGCCGCTGACGCCCCTTCGAGCGAGAGTCCGTACCCAACTTCTCGTACGAGACGTTCCTTCAACGGTTGAATGAAATGTGCCCGGGTGTTACGTCGAGTGACTTCGGGTGCCTTTAGATAGATCGAAGCCAGTTCGCGCGCTCGAGAGAGCGCGTTGCCGTTCGGCACGACCTCCGCCACCACTCCCCATTCCTGTGCGGTACGCGCGGTCAAAACCTGTGGATTCAGCAGGAATGCCTCTGCTCTTCCTGCCCCCGCCCGGTAACTCCAGGTCGTGAAAATTCCGTCGCCGGGCACAATTCCGCCCGCGAAATGTGGCAGGTCGCGAAAGGTCGCGCCTTCGCCTGTCACGATCACGTTGGCCAGCAGCGCATACTCGGAATGTACATGGGCGCGTCCTTCGACCGCCGCGATCACCGGCACGCGAATATTGGCGAGATTCTCAACAATCTGAGCGCCTTCGTCGTGAACTTGGCTCCAGACAGCAGGATCAGCGACGTTGCCGAACGATGAAAAATCAATCCCCGGGATGAACTCTCCGCCCGTTCCCGTCAGGATCACAATCTTGTTGTCCCGATCTTGCGAGATGCGGTAGAAAGCCTCGACAAAGTCGGTATGATCCAGCGCCGTAAACGTCAGGGGACCGTTGTTGGTGTGGAACTCGGCCACCAGTACCCCCTGAGGGTCCCGGCTCAGTTTCAAACTACGGTACGCTGTGAAATAGGCGCTTTGCATCGTTTGCATGGCAATCCTCCAAGATCAAGAAAATTTCACCTGCATTGTGAACAAGGACGTCGAGTTTGCTAAACGCCTTTTTCGTTTCAGCGAAAGAACATTCAACCTCTTTCATTGCTGAGACACTTTCTTACCTCTGCGATGGAAGCTCCGATCTCCTTTGAAGCTCCAATCACTACTGCCTCTTTACCGCTTAGGTATGAGTCGCTCTCTGGACTTCTTCTGCAAGATTTTGGATAGCCAAACGCGTTTCCTGCATCATCATTGCGCATCCGACAACGAGACCCGCCACTCCCACGCGTTGGTGCAAGGCCGGAGAACGCGGAACTCGCCGCCGTGCGATGACGGCCAGTCGAGCACGGTTGCATTTTGCGTGACAAACTTTGGCCCCGCCTGAATCGCGGATGCGATCTTCTCCGCGTCAGACTTCATCGTGCGCGATGTAGGCATTTGAGCGTAGGTGACAGCCGTGATGAATATTAAGAAAGCAAAGATCTTCATCGAATTCTCCTTTCTACGGGCGAACACGCCGTGTGTGATCAAATTGACAGCTTAGCTAATAGCCGTGCGGAAGTTCAGATTGCGGCTGGACGTGAGCCTCAGACGATGGGACTGAACTTGTGGTCGAACGTAACACTCTGATTAGGTCCTGCCGCAGCAAATACAGAGACAGCGCCAGAAGGCCGATATCCTTCATAAGGAAAGCGACCATGTCAGTCATTGCGGGAAATCCGCCAGCAGATTTTGCCCAGGCGTCTGGCAGAAACGGGATGATCGAGATGGTCGAGATGAACACAAAACAAGCCCCGATAGCTCCGAGGACGCCCAGCTTTTTGTTCCAAAACCCCGAAAATAAGAGCACGCAAAACAGCCATTCAGACGTTCCCAGAAACCGACCGGCGCCCCGAATGCCGAAAACAGGGTAAAGCCAGAAAATGAGGGGTCCGTGGCTGACAAGAGGGATCAAGCCCTGAGCCTCATAACTGAACCATTTCGAATATCCAAAAAATAGGAAAATGATCACCATCGATGCACGGATCAGGTGGTAGTCAAGATCGTTTTTGAGGATACCAAGCTTAATCAGAATCTTAAAGAGCGGGTTCACTGTCGTCTACCTTCCATGTTCAGGCGCTGGTTCACTCCATTCGTAAGCTGACTCAGTTGCATCTGCACGTCACATTCCACTGAATCGCAAGCATTCTGGGATCGATAACTACCCACTGCAGGTTCATTTGTGCACTAGAAATGTGTCGCAGGGCCTTATGAAAGCGTGAGAAGGATGGCGCCACCTTGACCTCGCACAGCCGTTGCTCCAAATGTCGGCGTCGAAATAACAACACCGAGACGTCCGCTCGACACGCCCACGACGCGTCCAATGTTCGCTCAATACTGCGCAACGCCACCATCTGCGAACAGTTCGACGCCGTTTACGTATGCGCTGTCATCGGATGCGAGAAATGCCGCAACTCCGCCCATGTCATCTGGCGTGCCCAAGCGGCCGAGAGGTACATTGGCAAGAACGCTGGCCTTCTGCTCCTCGGTCATCAGGACAGACAAGCCCGGGGTATCGATATGGCCGGGACTCAGAACGTTGACTCGGACTCCACGGCCCCTGAGGTCCACGATCCAGCTGCGGGCGAAAGAGCGCACTGCCGCCTTCGTGGCGTCGTAGATTGAGAACGCTTCGAAACCTTTGATCGACGCAATTGACCCGACGAGGATCACCGATGAACCATAAGACAGCAGTGGCAATGCTTTTTGGACCGCAAAAAACAAACCGCGCACATTGGTGTCGAACGTCTTGTCGAAATGCTCTTCGGTTATTTCACCGAACTTTCCCAGTTCGTAGAATCCCGCGTTGACGAATAAGATGTCGATGCGGCCTGCCTTCTCCTTGACGAACTCATAGATCCGGTCAATATCTACAAGCTTCGAGCTATCTGCTCGAACGGCGTGAGTATCGCCCCCGATTGAAGCCACCGCCTTGTCTAGTTCCGACTGCCGGCGCCCTGTAATGAAGACCTGCGCGCCTTCGGCGGCGAAGCGTTTAGCGGCACCGAGCCCAATGCCCGCGCTGCCCCCCGTGACAACTGCAACTTTGTTTTTGAGTTTCTTGTCCATGGGCCCCCCAGTCGTTTGCTCGATTCCCAGCGTTTGCTTGCAGCCCCCCCCAGCAAACAGCTCGCACTCCCTGCCATTTCTCTTCGTTATGGCGCACGGTAGATATCGTTGCATTTGCCTTGCCAGATGTGACCCCAGGCCGCCTTTGCCGCAAAATAGTTGCAGGTGCCGGGCAAACAGCCCGACAAAATGCCGGACCAATTGTGGGATATCCTGCCGGCGCTCCCGCAGTGGTGGCAGCATGATAGGAAACACATTTAGACGGTAGTACAGATCATTGCGAAATGCGTTTCGCATCACCATCTCCCCTAGATCTCGATGAGTCGCAGCAATTAGACGGGTGTTGATGCGATGGATCCGGCCGCCTCCAAAACGCTCGAATTCCTGCTCTTGCAGGACTCGTAGAAGTTTAGGCCGCAAAGCCAGCGGAATATCCCCTATTTCATCGAGGAACAGTGTTCCTTTGTCAGCGATCTTAGCGAAGCAATGGCAAGAGCGTGGTGCGGATCACCGTGGAGAACACATTTCGAGAAAAAATCACGAGAATTACAACCATCAACGCGTGACTATACAGTGCCACCAGAAATCGCACTGAACGTCGCGTCGACGCCGTGGCACAACAAGCCTCAGAAGCCTCATATTGGCTGCAGATATGTCCTGGGCTCATGCTACGCCTAGCATCCTTGACTCAGTACTTTCCGAAGTCCGCTTTCGAGCGACCTTCGACCAAGTCACGGCAGCAGCATTCCGGGCTTTACTTCCTGCAGTTTCGGAGCCCTTACTCCTCATTATCTTTTCCAAAGCATACGAATTCAGGCCACCATCACAACCGTGTCGTGTCGTCGTAATTGCCCGACAGCTACCGAGTTCCGGGCCGGATGTAAACAAAAAGTGCAATTTCCGTCGCGCTCGAAGCAATCTGGATTTCAGCGTCGAGATCCCGATACCGAGAATTTCGGCTATCTCTCTTACAGTTCGCGCTTCCAACTGGAGGCGCAAAACGGTTCGCGATTCCGCACTTAAGTGATTCATCGCTTCGCAAAGAATTCGTTCGGTCTCCAGCTGTTCGTATATCTCACCAGGGTTCTTCCCTCTATCCGGAGTCTCCCACGGGAAGAGGTCTTCGGTCGCCGATATCAAATCGTCAACGGAGACTTCCCTCGCGACCCGAGTCCTTCGCAGGCTCATAAGCCCTTCGTTGATTGCTATTCGCGTTAACCAAGTAGAGAAAGACGACTTCTCTTGGAACCTGTCGAGGTGCGTGAACGCTTTGAGAAAGCTTTCCTGCACGACATCCTGAGCGTCCTCTCGATTGGGGGTTATCCTGAAGGCAATCCTGAAAGCCTTTGCTTCGTGTCGCTTCACCAGAAACTCGAAAGCCTGACTCTCCCCGTTCTTTATCGCCGCGACTAGTGTTGAGTCAGATTCTTCCTGAATTACGCTCATCATCGGTTCGCTTGTCATTCCTTCGCTCCCTTCCGCCGCAAATATCCTGCGGACCACCTCATGCCGCGTCTCCCAGGTGCGGGCCTATTGCTCTGCGATATTTCCAAGCGTCGGTCGCAACCTTGTGGGTTCCTCCGTAACGATTGACGGCCTCACTGCCCCACCGTTGGCCCGCCTTGAAGTCGCGGATGCATGCGGCAGCTTCAATTCCGCTGAGCACCGCGATTCCCTGCATCGCGCGAACGAGTCGTGGGTAGTGCAGTAGGATCGCTGGGAGGTGATAGCTCCGCAAGAATGCAGAGCGTGCACTATTTGTTGTCATCAACCACCTCCCACCCGCTGATCTTCTTAACCGTTTTTCATCCTGTTGCTATGGCACACAGGCACAGTGCATCTGCGATGCCAATTTCCTTACGCAACAAGATGTATTCACATGCTTGTTTTCTGAGGGACGCTTCGGGGACAGGGATCTCGAACTCGTCAATTCCGCGGCTGGCTGTTCTTATACCGACAGAGCTCTTGACAATACCGGTCGTTCCGTTGACTGCACCGAACGAAACCACAAGCATTTCCATCGAATCAAAATGCTTTGCTCTCGGCACCGCCATCCACGACAAAGCATTGACCGGTGATGTAGGAAGAAGCAAGAAGGCACAGGAAGGCTATGGCAGCTCGCGCGAATTCCGTCCGCGCCCCATTCGACGGCATGCGCCCTCGTCATCTGAATCAGGCCGGCCTTGACCATTCCATATGGAGTTGAATTCGGCACCCAGCCAAGTCCCGCGACAGACGCTGCATTCACAATTACCTCTGCAGCTGACCGAGCAACGGATATAAAGCGGGCGCGACCAACATCCTGACCGCGCCCCAAGGCTCATGCCGCATCGTGTCGTCGCTATTCAGATCGGTTGCACGAATGATGCCGATGAGATCGAACCCTGCCATTTCATTCGTTACCCGTGGTCCTTGCTTGTGACGTGGGGTCCAATCATGGTTGTCAGTCTCGGTTCTCGTCGCATCCCAAATCATTATTGCCACTACATGAACCGGATGTGGCACGGCGAGATCGCTGGCGGTCTTGCACTGCGTTCACGGTGTCGTTATAGCGCCACGGCGACGTTTGCTCGACATCTTTTCGACAGATACCTCACGCATCCTGCGAATTCAACCCTGTTTGGCGCGGGAAAAGAAAGTCTTCCGGGATTGGCCTCGTGCTTGCAATGAACGGATGTGAAATGAAAGCGACGCAACAATTTGACCGTCTTGGGAAAAACTGCCGGCCCGAAAACATCACTCGAGACATGCCGAGCAATCCGACATGGGTGGCGCACAACGATGAGCTAGCAGAAACACTTCCGGCGGGAGCCATTCAGATTGGCTGGCAGGAGAAATCGCTATGAGTTTCCGCATCGCAATGGCTGTTCTCGCTGTCCTTATCTTTGCCGGGTATCAGCAAGTCAAACCACAAAGCAACAATAGCTACAACGGATTGGATTTGGTCGACAAGACGGGAAACATTCGCAAGCCAAGCGACTACCGAGACCGTTACCAGGCGCTTGGAACATATGCGGTGGTCGATCTCAACGGCGGCACCCAGATGCACAACACGTACGCGTCGCCGGAGACGGCTGAGTATTACCGCAAGACGGGAAAGTTTGCCGATGGAACCGTCTTGGTTAAAGAGGTCTTTGGAACCGATCACGCGCAAATGACGACCGGGGACGCACATTGGGCTTCAGGAACGAAAGTGTGGTTCGTCATGATCAAAGACGAAAAAGGACGCTATCCCGGCAACCCGTTATGGGGCGATGGGTGGGGATGGGCACTGTTCCAGTCCGACGCCCCCGACAAGCAAGTAGCAACGGACTACAAGAAAGACTGCCTAGGCTGTCACGTCCCAGCAAAGGTGACGGACTGGGTTTACGTGCAAGGTTATCCAGTTCTTGCCTCCAAGTAAGCAGCGCGATGCGGCAGGAGCTGATTTTCAAAAACGCCTCAAAGGAGAATATGTTATGCGTAAGGTTTTAGTGGTGATCGCTTTGGTGATGGGAGTAGTAGCCGGTAGTTCGTTCCCCCGCATCACGAGGATCGTTGCGGCTAAACCTCAACAATCGACTGCAGTGTTTGATTCTGAGGGCAAGCTCAAGTTGCCGACCGGCTTTCGCGCGTGGGTTTTTGTGGGTGCTCCCCTGACACCAAACGGTCTAAACGACGGAAAGGCAGGCTTCCCCGAATATCACAACGTATATATAGAAAAGAAAAACGTCGATGTGTATCTGAAGACGGGCTCCTTTCCCGAGGGAACCGTCATTATAAAAGAACTGACTCGGGTTCTAAATCCAACATTTCCAGACGGCTCTCGGATGGAACCATCCGGACGCGGGTATTTCAACGGCGAGTACAACGGCATCGACGCAACAGTGAAAGACAGCAAGCGCTTTCCTGAGACTAATGGCTGGGGCTTCTTCACCTTCGGGCATCATCCATTGCCCTATGATCAGACCTCCGCGGAAAAGCCTGTGGTCGAATGTGCGGGATGCCATATCGCCAATGTCGCCAAAACCGACATGACTTGGGTTCAGTTCTATCCGTTACTTCGTGACCAAAAAGGGTATTAAGCGTCGAGATTTCTTTTTAAATTCAAACAAAAAGGAGAAGCAAGTATGGCGAAAGAGATGGGAGAAATGGGTATGTCGAAAGAAATGGGCATGTCGAAGGAGATGGGTATGTCGAAAGAGATGAGCACGAACGGTCGCGGTGGCCATCTCTACATCCAAACCAACGAGGAAAAGAACTGCATCATCCACTACCATCGGTCTGCGAACGGCGCGCTTGCCGAAGTGGAACGTGTCGCGACAGGGGGCGCCGGTGCTGGGCGCATCAGCCCTATCTACCACATCGCCCGGCCGAACCACTTCGAGGGTGCGGGCAGTGTCCGTCTCTCGCCGGATCGTCGCTTTCTGTTTGCTACCAACGGCGGCGACAATTCCGTCTCCAGCTTCGCGGTGGATAAGGAAGGCTGGCTCACGCTGCTAGACGTGAAGCGGACGGGGAACACGCAAGGCGGTGGCGCGAAATCGGTGGCCTATGCCCCATCGAGCCGCACGCTTTACGTGGTGCACACCTTCGGCCCCGACCATCTCCGGCTGATGTCAGTCGATGACGAAGGCAACCTCACGCCACGCCCGGGAAAATACTCGGTAAGCACGATGGAATGGCCCAATCGTGTGCCCACCATGGCCGTGCTCTCGCCCGACGGGAAATTCCTCATTCTAGGCACCACGTTCGACGAGTTGCCCAGCAGAAAAAATCCGGACGGCTCGCTGATTCTCTGGATCCCGCGGGGAGGCAACGGCGAACTGCACTCCATCGCTTCGAATGCACCTGACCCCGATGGCATCATCGTATTCCCCGTGGGCGCAGACGGCGCACTCGGCGAACCCAAATTTTACGACGGGGGAGGCGCCTCTCCTTTCTACATCGCCTTCCTGCACAACCGCCCGGATACCTTCATCATCGGCG
>Ga0210410_10001300_pt1 | contig 23797 bp, 19 predicted proteins | sample IncBWC4MmetaG_FD_161058 | JGI IMG/M metagenome (GOLD analysis project Ga0210410, IMG submission 161058) | Forest soil microbial communities from Barre Woods Harvard Forest LTER site, Petersham, Massachusetts, United States - Inc-BW-C-4-M | ecosystem: Environmental > Terrestrial > Soil >... | reverse complement strand
GTTCGCGCGCTTGGCGTCACCGGTCTCGCTAATACAACTACCCCCGCCTCTGCCGTGATGCGCATGGCCCTCGGCCAGAAGGGCGCCACCTGGATTGCGTTGGGCATCGCCGTATCCGCTCTGGGATTTCTCAGCCAATCCATTCTCACCGCTCCGCGCGTTTATTTTGCCATGGCCGAAGACGGCGTATTTTTCCGCGGAATCGCGTGGCTTAGTCCCCGCACCCGCGTCCCTGTGGTAGCAATCGCCCTCCAAGGCGTTTGGGCCATCGTCATCGCTCTTTCCGGACGTTACGATCAAATATTAAACTTCGTCAGCTCGATGGATCTAATTTTCTTCGGCCTCTCAGGCCTCTGCATTTTTATTTTCCGTTGGCGCGAATCGCGTCAACCGCCATCGCCTGACGCAGCCGGTATCTATCGCACTCCCGGGCATCCATTTACGACGGCCGCCTACATTTTGTGCTGTTGGATCGTAGTGGCCGCAACTTTCTATCACTATCCGAAAGATTCGCTGATCGGCCTGGGCATTGCGCTCGCCGGGTTGCCGATATATTTTCTTTGGGGCGCGCAGAACAGAAAACCGTTCCCCAAAAGTTGACACAAAGGATGACGTAGACCATGCCCTACAGCCACACGCACGCGCATTCGCCCTATCTCGTCTGGGTAAAAACTCAGCCGCACGCGAAATACAATCTCGCCACCAGTGGAGTCATGAATTTTCCGCTCGCGCAACTTCCCGTGCGCCTGGAAGATCTCGAAATCAGCGGACAAACTCCCGGCTACGGTTGGGCTCCGTTGCAGGAAAAGCTCGCCAAGCACACAAAAGCTCCGAAGGAATGCATCGTCGCCGCCATCGGAACTTCCATGGCAATTTATCTCGCCTACGCCGGAACGCTCGAACCCGGCGACGACGTGCTCGTCGAGCATCCCGCCTACGAGCCCATGTTTCTCGCCGCGCAACTCGCCGGCGCAAATGTCGTGCGCTTCCATCGCCTCTTCGAGAATGGATTCGCCGTTGATCCATCCGAAGTCGAACGCGCCATCACTCCGAAAACGCGTCTCATCTCTCTAACGAATTTGCACAATCCCACCGGCGCATTAGTTTCCACCGATACGTTGCGCGCCATCGGAAAAATTGCCGAACGCAACGGCGCGCGCGTAATGGTCGACGAAGTTTATTTGGACATGCTCTTCGACAATCCCGCGCCCTCCGCATTTCAGTTGGGTGAAACTTTCATCGTCACCAGCAGCCTCACAAAAGTTTACGGACTCAGCGGTCTGCGCTGCGGTTGGATTCTCGCCGCGCCCGATCTCGCCGAGCGCATTTGGCATATCAACGATTTGTTCGGAAATATTCCGGCGCATTCCGCTGAACTGATGTCTATCATCGCGCTCGATAATCTCAGCGCTATCGCGAAGCGCTCTCGAGATCTCCTGACCACAAATCGCGCGTTGCTAAATAAGTTCCTGGATTTCCGCACCGATCTCGAACTCCTCCATCCGCCCGCGGGCACTGTGATTTTCCCGCGCGTCACCACCGGCAACACCGAAAAATTCATTCAACTCCTCCGCGAAAAATACGAAACCGAAGTCGTTCCCGGCCGCTTTTTTGAAATGCCGGATCATTTCCGTCTCGGCATCGGCGGCGACACCGAAATGCTTCGCACCGCACTCGAGCGCATGTCCTCCGCCCTCGACGAATTCGCCCGGAAGTAGTAAAAGTAGCAGCGCTCTCTGCCCTTCGGAGGTAAGCGAAGATGTTTGCGCCCACAACTTTCACAATCGCACTCGTTATGACGGTGCTCAGCACAATATGCTGGGGCTCCTTCGCCAACACTTTCAAAGTCACCAAGAATTATCGCTTTGAGATGTATTACTGGGACTACGCCCTCGGAATTTTTCTGATTTCTTTGGTGCTGGCCTTCACCACGGGCTCCACCGGCGGTGCAGGCATGGGCTTTCTCGCCAATCTTCATTCCGCCGCGCCGACCAATTTACTCGAAGCAGCCACCGGCGGATTTATTTTCAATATCGCCAACGTTTTGTTGATCGCCGGAATCGAAATCGTCGGACTCGCCGTCGCCTTTCCAATTTCCATCGGCATCGCGCTCGTCGAAGGCGTTGTGCTCAGTTATTTAATCCAGCCGAAAGGCAGCCCGCTATTTTTGGCGCTCGGAGTCGGCATGGCGCTCCTCGCCGTAATACTGATTGGCAAATCGTACGGCGCGCTTCCCTCCGGAAATAAAATCGCTCCGCGAAAGGGCGTAATCGTTTGCGTCATCTCCGGTCTTCTGATGGGCGTCTGGGCGCCCTTTGTCACAAAATCCATGACCGCCGCGCAACCTCTCACGCCCTACACGGTTTCCGTTCTGTTCACTTTCGGCGCGCTCATCTGCTGTTTTTTCTTCAACATTTATTTAATGAAGAAACCGCTCGTCGGCGAACCCGTCGGCTTCGCCGGATACTGGAGCGCCTCAGGTTCCTATCACGCGCTCGGATTACTAGGCGGCGCAATCTGGGGAATCGGCACAGTTTTCAATCTTGTAGCCGCAAGTCTAGTTGGCGTCCCGATTTCTTACGCCATCGGACAAGCCTCGCCCATGATCGCCGCTCTTTGGGGCGTTTTCGTGTGGCACGAATTTCGCGGAGCCAGTTCCCGCGCGCGAATGTATCTGGTCGGAATGTTTGTTTGCTATTTGCTGGCGCTCGCATTAATCGCGCACGCGTATCAAGTTTCATAAACGCGCCACAACCGCGCCGAATTCATTGGAGATTTCCGCATGTCTGAAAAATGGGTCACCGTCCTCGGAAGTTTCGTCGCTGATCTGGCATTCCGCACGCACAAAATTCCTGCGTGGGGCGAAACTGTTCTCGGCTCCGATTTCCAACTCGGCCCCGGCGGCAAAGGCTCCAATCAAGCCGTCGCCGCCGCGCGGCTTGGCGGCAAAGTAAGCTTCGTCAGCAAATTGGGCCGCGACCCCTTCGGAGATTTGGCGCGCAAAACTTATGCGCAAGAGGGAATCGACACGCGTTTTGTTTTTGAATCAACGGAACACGCCACTGGTGGCGCCGCAATTATTCTGGACGAAAAAACCGGCGAAAACGCCATCATCGTTTTTCCCGGCGCGTGTTTTCACGTAACGCCCGCCGAAATTGATCAGGCCCGCTCGCGGATTTCAGAATCCGCGGTGTTTCTCACGCAACTCGAATTGCAAATTCCGGCCGTCGAATACGGTCTGCGAATCGCGCACGAACTCGGCGTAACCACAATTCTGAACCCCGCGCCTGGCCTAGCTCTGCCGCAAAGTATTTTTGCCCATTGCGATTACGTAACGCCCAACGAATCCGAAGCCGCCACGCTCACCGGAGTTCCTGTCGCGAATCTCGCGGACGCCGAGCGCGCCGCTGACGCTCTGCTGGCAAAAGGCGCGCGCAACGCCGTAATCACTCTTGGCGCGCAAGGCGCGCTCGTGAAAAACGCCAGCGTGAAAGCTCACGTCACGGCAATCGACGCCGGCCGCGTCGTAGAAACCACCGGCGCCGGTGACGCCTTCAACGGCGGATTCGCCATCGCTCTCGCCGAAGGAAAAGATATCGTGGCCGCAACAAAATTCGGATGCGCCGTCGCCGGAATCTCCGTCACCCGTCCCGGCACATCGCTCTCCATGCCCAAGCGCGCAGAAGTAGACGCGCTGCTCGCCCGCACTCTGTGAAACCATTACGTAGCTCATGAAGATTCGTAACAGGGCACGGCTTAAGCCGTGCCGTATAGGAAGAATAATGGTGGTTTTAACCCCTGATGCAAGTGTGTTCGCAGAGCAAAGTATTTGCGAGATCGGTTTTACTTGGCAGGTTCCTTCATTATTGTTATTTTCTTTCGCTTCACCGCGGTCATGAACTCCGCATAGTCAATTTCAGTTTGATCCGCGTAAGCCGTCGCAAAATCCGTAATCGCTTTTATAATTTTTGGCCCGCTTCCGCAGTAGCCGTGGATCGCCCACATGTCGCCCGTGCGCGCATGTCCACGCGCCAGCAATTCCCCGGCGACGCTCGCCAGACTCGCCAGGCCATCGCCCTTCAGCATCTCCAAATTGATGCTGCCCTTGCGATCGTTCAGTTGGCGCACCAAATATTCGTGGCCGCCGAATTCCGTCCAACCCAACAATGGATCCGAAAGCGGCTGAATCGCGCGTTGTCCTTCGGCCACTCGGCAGCCCGCGTGTTTGAAGCGCGTATCGGAAACATACGAAGCATAAGCGGATTTCACTTCCTGCTTGATTTGCATAAACAGCGGATCTTTCGCCCCGTTGCCTTCCAGCAGCACCACGTAATCGCGCAGTCCCACGCTGCCCACGCCCACCACTTTGAATCCCACGCCGATAGGACGAAACAGATCGAACAGGTGTCTGCGTTCCGGCAGCAGTCTTTCGCGATACAGCTTCAGTGACGACAAAACTGTTTTCGCTTCGCGCCCCGTTACGCGCCACAGAACTGGTGGCCGGTGCAGGAACTGTCGCTGGCCTCTGCTGTCGACGCCCGTATATTTTTTCAGCAAGCCCAGCGGCTTCACCCGCTTCGATTCCGCCATCACCGCCTGGATCGTACGGTTCGATTCTTCGCGTTGAATGAAGTGCCGCGCCACTTGAAGAATCGGCTGGCGCGAGAATTCCTCCATGGAAATGCAATACGCGCCCGCGAAAATTTCCGCCGCCGCGCGGCACACCGCGCGTTTTTGTCCGGCTTCTCGGCCCGCAAGAATAATGCTGGTGGCCATGCGCTTCGCATCCCATTCCCACGGGCCCAAAATTGTTTCGTCGAAATCATTTAAGTCGAAAATTAAATTACCCGCGGGCGAAGCAAAGGAGCCCATGTTCTGCACGTGCGCGTCCCCGCATAACTGGGCGTGAAGACCGGAATTCGGCAACCGCGCCAGGTCCGCGGCCATAATCGATACTGCCCCTCGAAAAAATGCAAACGGCGAATGCGACATCCGGAAATATTTTATGGGCAATAGATTCGCGCGATGTCCCGCCGTCGAAGAAAGCAGCACCTCGATCGCATCAAATTTCCGGTGCTTCGCGTGCAGTTCTCCTTGCGCGCTGCGGCTCACAGCGCGGCGCCGGCTCTTGCCAAATTGCAGTCGTTGCGCGATGGTCTTCATGGCTAGTGGATGGCGATGGTAACAAAAATTCGCAGCCCACGGGCGAACAAGGGATGTCGCAGCGGATGCGCATACCGATGAGTTGATTCCGGCGGGTAGTCGCCGGGGAATTAACTTGCATGTGTTACGCATAACGCGTAATAATGTACGCATTATGCGTAATATGTACGTTCTCGATAGCTTGTTTCCCGAGGTGCGTCAGGGAATCCTGGCCGCGACCTTAACCCGTTCTGATAAGTGGTGGTATCTCTCCGAACTCGCTGACGCACTTCACACCCAGCCGTCCAGTCTGCAGCGCGAACTTAGCGCCCTCGTGCAGAGCGGCATCCTCGAGCAACGCCGTGATGGACGGCGCGTATACTTCAAAGCCGAAACCCGTTCTCCGGTCTTCCACGATTTGCGGAACATTTTGGAAAAGACCGCTGGTCTGGTTCCGATATTGCGAAATATCCTTCTGCCGTTGGATCGCGCAATTTCGATCGCATTTATTTACGGCTCCATCGCCCGAAAAGAAGAGCGCGCCACCAGCGATATCGACCTTATGCTGATTGGAAATGTGGGTTTGGCCGAACTTTCTCCCGGCCTTCGCCAGGCGGAAGAACGCCTTGGCCGCGAGATCAATGCAACGGTCTATACTTTCGACGAGTTTCGCGCGAAACTCCGGCGGCACCATCATTTTTTGACGGTTGTCCTGAAAAGCCGCATCCAGTTTGTAATCGGTGGGAAAGATGACCTGGAAAGTATCACTCGCCCGAAACGACGTCATGCGGCACAAAACGTCGAAAGGCGAACTGGAAAGCATCAGGGCAATCGTCGCGCGTGATCTGGCCGACGCGTCCGTCAGCGGACTGTCTGCGGATCGGCGCTTCGCGACCGCTTATAACGCGGCCTTGCAAAGCGCCAAGATGGCCATCGCCCGCGCCGGATATCGCGTGACTACCGGCGCCGGCCACCACAAGATTTCGTTCGATACCATTCACTTGGCGATGGGCGCCGCCGCCGATCCATTTGCCGATTATTTTGACCGCTGTCGGCGGAAGCGGAACACAATTGACTACGACTACGCCTTTGTCGCCACGGAAACAGAAGCGCAGGAGATTTTGCAGAAGGCGAATGAATTCGCTGAAATAGTCGAAGACTGGATTACAGCGAAGCATCCCGCGTTCAAGCGTTGAGCGTTCAATTCAGCCGTGATCTCCAGACTCCGCAAACTATTATCTGCGCGCCATTCGTCTCCGAAGGAAAAGCAGCGCGTAGGCAACGAATACGAAACCGAGAATCACGTAGATAATCCACAACGGCACCCCGCGTTTCAGCCGTTCGGCATCCAGCCTCCACACCACACCGTGATTCAGATCGGTAAGCCACACCGAGCCGTGCCCCACGCGAATGCTGTCGCCGCCTTTTCCAATCCATTGCCGCACCACCGCATTTTTCTCCGGATCGATTCGCGTAATCGGAATGCGCATCATCGTGGCCCACACCGACCCTTCGCCGAAAGCGATTTCGCCGCCGCTTCCGGGAAGTCCCGCCGCGATGGTTGCGCTCACCGCGTTCGTTTTCGTGTCCACGCGCGAAATCGTTCCGTCTCCTTGATTCAGCGTCCACACCGAGCCCGCGCCCACCGTCAAAAATCGCGGCTTCGGCCCCACCGGAATCGCGGCGACGGCCTTATTCGTCTGTGGATCCACCCGCGTCAGCAAATTATTCTCAGTGGATGTGATCCATACCGCGCCGTCTGCAAATGCCGGCGCATACGACCCGGAAGGAATCGTGATTGTCGCCACAACCCGATTGGTTTGCGGATCGATCCGCGCGAGAACACCTTTCTTTTCCGTGGCCATCCATACGCTTCCTGCTCCGACGGCGATTCCGCCTTCGGAATTCGCCGGACTTGCCGGAATCACCGCCTGAATTTTCCCCGTTTGCGAATCGAAGCGCACCAGGTTGTGCGCGCCGCAACTCGGCGCCCACACGCTTCCAAATCCAAACGCCAAACCCGAGCACGGCTCTGCAATCGTCACGATCATCCCCGGACGATTCGTAACCGCGTCCAGCCGCACCACATGATTCACGTTGGCGCTGGCCACCCACACCGCATCATTCGCCACCACCATCCAGTCCGGCTGACCTTCCACCGAAAATGTCGCCACCCGATGTACGTCGTCCATGGAATGCCACACGCCTGGAATGTTCGCTCCAGGCGGCGCAGTTGAATTCGATGTAGTTCCTTTTCCGCATCCAACAAACATGATCGTTCCAATAATCGCGATGAACAACAGAACGGCACGAGCAACTCGCACGCCACGCCTTTGTTTAGGAAAGCCATTCACGAGAATAATTTTTGCCATTTGATTCACGCAGCGCGAGATGGGCGATGGTAACAAAAAAGTGCGGCCCCGGCGTGAAAGCAACTTTGCACCGGGGCCGCATCAGTCATCTTTGCTGTGTACTTGCGATTACCTACGTCTTATTTCTTTCCCGCCACCAGAATCGTGAACGAATTCGGCACCATCATCATGGCTGGGCCGCGACCGCCGCGTCCGGGTTCCGGAGCAGGAGTTCCTGCCGGTGGCGGTGGCGCAGGTTGGGTTTCAGCTGCAATCATCAGGATGTGATTCGTTTTGCTGTCCAGCGTGAGAGTCTTCGCGCCCGGCATGGTCGTCACGTTTTGTTCCACGGCGAAGTTTGTCGGACTGTTTTCTTTGATCACCGTCAACGTGCCATCCCGATTCGAGCTGAACGCTTCCATCGTCGCGGAATTGAATACAGCGCCGTCCGTGCCATTGCCGATCGGTAGCGCGTCCAGAATTTTTCCGTCCACGGAGCTGAGCATCACCATCGTCGCCGGCAAATTCTTCTGCTGGTCGCCGTGGCAGGAAGCGAACAGAACGTGATTCTTCGCGTCGAAGCCAAGCCCGCCCGGCCCCTGTCCCTTTGAAGAGATGTCCCAGTGCCCGGTGACCGTCAAAGCTTTTGCGTCCACCGCAGCGATCTGGTCTTTATCTTCCAAATCAACGTATATATTTCCCTTTCCATCGGTCACCGCTTGCTCCGGTGCGCCGCCAAGATCCATCGTGCCGACAATCGTGCCGTCGAGTGAGTTGATGATCGTCGCGTTTGGCGCCCTGTGACTGAATACCCACACACGCGAGTTGAAGGGGTCAAACAGAATTCCGTCCGGGCCGCCCTGAATGTCGATCGTCTTAATGACTGCGAGCGTCTTGGTATCCCACATCACAACCGGGCTGCTGCTTGCAAAGCCGTGTCCTGATTTAGGATCAACAGCTGCGCCGGCCGCGCTATACCCGACAATTTCGTTGACCATTTCGAGGGTGTCGAGATTGTAGACGGAGATGCGAGATTTCGGAGCGTCCGGAGGCGCAGTCGGGCCGCTCTGACCTCTGCGTGCGATGTACAACTTGCGTCCATCGGAATCGGCATAAACGTAATCAAATCTGCCCTCACCGCCAACCTTTGCCGTCTTGACCACTGAATATGGGCCTGGTGTTTGCGCGATGGCGATTGAAGCCAGCATCGCCAGCGCTACCAAAAATACTACTGAATATCGTCGCATTAAATTCTTCCTCCAATGCTTCTGAAATTTGGGCTGTGGTTCGGATGTAGTGTACACCCGCCGAATGTTAATGGACGCTTAAGCGTTGCTGCGACGCCGGCGGTGGCAAATATCGCCTGAAATGTCGGTCACTAGCGCACTCCGCGTTTTCGCAGAACTTTTCTGACCGCTGCCGTGCCTTTGAGTTGAGCGGGAAGGACTGCTCCGGCATCGAGCAATTCCTCAACAGCACCGGCGTAATCGCCTTTTCCCGGCGTCCATCCGTTTTCCGAACCGTGGATTGTCCAACCCAAAGGCGTGTCCTTGTAATCATTGTCGCGGTTTTCAAGTTGCGGATTTCGCGCAAGTATCATGCGGATCATTTCCAGGTTTCCGTGCCAGCCCGCCCAGTGCAGCGGCGTTGCATGATGCTGGCTGAAGACGTCGACAACCGGCAAGCCCACGGCGATCATTAACCGTACCGCCGTCAGATCATTATTTCTGACAGCGTGCGCGAGTTGACGCCGTCCGCTCGCGGAAAGTGTGGCGGTAAGATTTGGCTGCGCGGCGAGCAATGATTTCACCAGAGGCTCATCGTGCAACCAGCAAGCGTTCAGAAGTTTTTCATCGGCCGGACATTGCGTCATCAAGAAATTGAATATTTCGGTGTGACCGAACGAGTTTGCAACTTGCACCGCGGAAACGTACCAACCCAATTCCCATTGATAAATTATTCCGCCGTTCTTCGGGCTGATCATTGGAAAGTATTCGTCGCTCACGCGCATGCGAATGCATTCCGGATCGGCCTCGAGAAGTTTGCGCACCAAATTCAGCTCGCCCAGCGCGGCGGCCATCAAAATATCGGTATGGCACCCACGCTGAATCAGAAACCGGCAAACGGCTGGACGTGACTTGACCATGTATTGCGCCGGAGTGGATTCGTGATCCACGTCGCGCGCGTCAATTTCTGCGCCGTGATCCAGCAGATAGTCCGCAATTTCAGCGGTGCTCGCGAAATGCAGAGGAGTTTGTCCGTCTCCTCCGCGTGCGTGAACCAATTCCGGATTCGCTTCCACCAGTTCGCGAAGTTGTTCCAGCATTCCCAATCGCGCTGCGGAATGCACATTGACGATTGCGCCGCGTTCAATCGCGTAGGCCGCCAGTTCTGGATTGGCCTGGTCCAGTAGCCCGAATCCTCCGGCCCACCATTTGCTTTTCGCGTTGATGTCCGCGCCGGCTTCTAGCATCACGTCCAACATTGCGCGGCTGCGGACGTGAATTATCGGCGGAGAATCGAAGTGAGAAATGGGCTCACCGATTTTCGCTTTCAGTTCGGGAAATTGATTCAGTAGTTCGCGCAGCGCTGGCGCGTCATCTTCGTGAAACGCTTTTTTCGCGAGGGTGAGTGGATCGGCCGGTTTTTTGGCCAGGGACTCGACATGTTCTTTCAGCTTCGCCCAACTTTCAAATCCGTATTCGCGTGCAATCAAGTGTTGAGCGTCGGAAAGTTTTGGGCGAATTGTTCCCGGCGACGAATTAAATCTATTGATTGCAGCAGGTTTCTGCAGTTTGAAATCGCGAAGTAACGCCTTCGCTTCTTTTTTCAAATGTTCAAGATTGGGATGTGCGGGTAATTCTCGTGGCATAACGCCTCCTTCTTTCGCGCCCGATGTCCGCTATGACGGGCAGAAGAGAGGCTAATCGTCATAACAATTGAAAATCTCAGGTGGGATAATCCCTTCCCGCGGACGGGGTGCAACCTGTTTTGCGAAGCTGAGTTTAGCAAAGCAATGCGCGGATTTCCAGATGCGAGGTGGCGGAATTCAAATTGGTGCGGATTTATGGAGCTTGTCGGACATCTACATGAATCGCCATGCGAATCCATCGTCCGGGGCGCTTATCGTGAGGCGCAACTATTTTCAGCGGGCCTTGCCCTTCGCCGAGAGGCGCGCCATTCAAACTATCGGCCACAATGATTTCTGAATCCTGAAAACTGGGATCAAATTCCGCGAGTGCGAAGACGGCCTTGTATCCATCTGCGGCTTCGATTTCGACATATTTCGCAACATCGCGGCCACGCAGGTTTTCTCCAGCTGCCACGCCTGCTTGAGTGAGAAGATCGCGCAACAACACGCCTTCATAGGTTTCGTCTTTTTTCTCGTGGCCGTTGAAAGCTTTCACCGTGCGGTGGGGCAGTTTCGCGAATTCCGCGGCAGTGAATTGCAATGGATGAGCCACTTCGCCCCCGATTGTAAGTACCGGTTTTGCCGCGGTGGGGTTCTGCGCGAAAGATTGCGCTGAAAAATTAAATATAGCTAGGCAAATGCAGATCAACAGAAAGGCTCTGGAAAAATATCGGCCGCTTGTTCGCTGCATGGCACCCACCTTACTGGTCAAATGGAAATGAAACAACATTCCATTGGTTCCAGGAGAATGTAAACAGCTAACGCGGTGCGAAGCAATACTTTCCTTAATAGACCTGCGGGATTACACTCGCGGCCTATGCGAACTCCAATATTAAAAGTGATTGCGATACTTGGACTGTGTCTTGCATTTTGCCTGAGCGGAGCTCTGTTCGGACAACCGGCGCCGGCCGCGAAAAAATCGCCAGCGGAACTTGACGCGCTTGTGAAACGCCTGATGGTTGAGCAACACATTGTGGGCGCTTCGGTGCTGGTGGCGCAGAACGGCAAGATTTTGCTTCACGCTGGATACGGCTTCGCCGATTTAGGGTTGGAAGCGCCGGCGAAAGACGAAACGGTTTATCACATCGTTGGGCCGATGTTGCCCTTCACTGGAATTGCGGTGATGCAACTTGTGGAGCGCGGGAAACTTTCGCTGGATGACGATCTCTCGAAATATATTCCCGAATTTCCCATGCAAGGTCACCGCGTCACCATTCGTCAATTGCTGAATCACACTTCAGGAATTGTGGACTATCACTATTTGGGCGATCCCATCGAAGCGACCAGCCGCGAACCGAAAGCGCTGGACGAAGTGATGGCGCTTTATGCAGGCAAAGATTGGGTGAATGATCCGGGAAAGAAATGGGACTGGTCAATTTCCGGATTCTCATTGTTGGTCACAGTTGTTGAACGCGTGACCGGCGAAAGTTTTCCGGATTATGTGCAACAAAATATATTCACGTCGGCAGGGGTGAAATCCACAACGTATTGCGATGACTTTTCCGTGGTGCATGGACTTTCGCACGCATATCGGCGATTTGGCGCGGGCTACGAACCGGCGAATGAAGATGATATGGCTTACAACTCCGACCTGCGATTCTGCAGCACCGTTGGAGACTTGCTGCAACTGTGGCGCGCGATTTCCGAAAAGAAATTGGTGAGCGCCGAAACATTCAAGCAAATGTCCACGCCGGAAGGCGTTGCGATGCAAATGAGCCCGACAGATGCGAACGCGCATTACGGATTCGCGCTCTCGCTGAATCAGGAAGAGGATCACAAACGCATCGGGCAACACGGTTCGTTGATGGGATACAGCGGAAGTCTTTACGATTTTCCTGCCGATAATTTGACGATTGTAGTGTTGACGAACACGGAAGGACAAAACGCTTACGCGATTACGCGTGCGCTTGCGCGCGCGGTGCTTGGCTTGCCGGATTTGCCGGCGGCGGCTGGCGGCGGAAATTCTGCGGGAGCGGTTTTGGCGGACAAGGCGATGACGTCTATCGAGCGCGCACAAATTTCGGGGACATATATTTTGAAATTGGAACGGCTCACTCCGCAATTGCACGATTCGTTCGCGCAATACCGGCGGACGTATCGCGTGTTCGATGAAAATGGCCGATTGATGATTGAAGCGCTGGGTGGAGTGCCGGAACGATTATTCAAACAGGAAGATGGAAGCTTTGCGATGCGAACTTCGCCGCGCGCGCATATCACATTTGTGATAAAGGATGGGCACGCGAGCTCGATGACCATGGACGGATCGGGATACGGCGCGCCACTTTCCGGCGCTCGCGTAGGGGATGGAGACCCTCGGACTTTTCATATGCAACGGTAATTGAATTACAGGCCCGCGATTAGCGAATCTGATTTGGGAAGGCTCTCATGAAGAAACTTTTCTTCGCGTCTGTGATTTTTTCGTTTGCCATCGCGCCACTCGGCGCGCAAAAACCTGTTCCACCTGCCGCGCCACTTTCCACACCGGCGCCAAATAGTCTTCCGGCAACGGTGCCCAATGATTTGACCGCTAACGACGTGCAAGTTTTTCTGGATGGATTAATTCCGGCGTTATTGGAACACAACGATGTGGCCGGCGCGGTGGTGATGATTGTGAAAGATGGAAAGATTTTGTATTCGCACGGCTATGGCTACTCGGATGTGAAAAACAAAAAGCCTGTTTCGGTGGACGACACATTATTTCGCCCGGGATCGATTTCAAAATTATTCACCTGCACAGCAGTGATGCAACTTGTGGAGCAAGGAAAATTGGATTTGGATCGCGATGTGAATGAATACCTGGATTTCAAAATTCCGGCGACATATTCGCAGCCGATTACGTTGCGAAGAATCATGACCCACACCGCGGGATTTGAAGAGTGGGGAAAAGATCTATTTGTGCCGAAGGCTGAGGATTTGGAGCCGATCCAGAATGTCCTGCCGAATCATCTTCCCGCGCGCATTTTCGCGCCGGGAGAAATGCCCGCGTATTCCAATTACGCGATGACGATTGCGGGATACATTGTGCAACGCGTTTCGGGTGAGAAATTTGAGGATTACGTTGCGAATCATATTTACAAACCGCTGGGAATTGTCCATTCCACTTTTGTGCAGCCGCTGCCGGCAGATTTGAAACCATTGATGTCAACTGGTTATCAGCTTGCGTCGGGCGGCGCGAAAGAATTTGAATTCGTGAATAGCGCGCCCGCTGGAAGCATGTCCACCTCGGCAGGGGACATTGCGAAATTTATGATCGCGCATTTGCAGGACGGACGTTACGGCGACGTGCAAATTCTAAAACCGGAAACGGCGAAGCTGATGCATTCACGCGCTTACGGGCCGGTTGCGGATCTGAATGGGATGGCGCTGGCGTTTTTTCAGGAAAATCAAAATGGACATACGATTATCGGCCATGGCGGGGACACGCGATTTTTCCATAGCCACCTGCATTTAATTCTGGATGCAAACGTGGGTTTATTTATTTCACTGAACAGCGCGGGACGCGGCGATGTGGACGTACGCGGGACCGTGTTCAAGAAATTTATCGATCGTTATTTTCCGCCGACTCCACCGATTCCGCCGGCGATTGCGAGCGCGGCCAGCGATGCGCAATTAATTGCGGGCGATTACATCACCAGCCGGCGCGGGGAAACCAATTTTCTGAAAATGAACGGAATTCTGGGCGAAGTTCAATTTGCGGCGCAGCCGGACGGCACGATCGCTGCGAGTCAAATTCGCGGGCCGAATGGCGCGGTGCGGCACTATCGAGAAATTGCGCCAATGGTGTTTCGCGCGGAGGATGGCGAAGCGAAATTGGGATTTGTGAAGCAGAGCGACGGGCGCTACTACATTTTCACTTCGGGAGCAGCTTCTGGATTTCAGCAGGTGCCTTCGACGGAGAGCACGGCGTTCATAAATTTCCTGCGGAATAGTGCGTTCATCATTTTGGGATTGACGGTGGTCTTCTGGCCGCTGGGGGCGTTGATTCGATGGCACTACGGAAGAAAATTGGAGACGAGCGCTTCGGACCGGCGTTGGCAAAATTGGACGCGAATTGTTTGTGCGTTTGATTTGGCGGTGGCGTTTGGGTGGTCACAGTATTTTAGTTTGACGAATCCGACGAGAACTGATGTGAGTTTGGATTGGTACATGACGCTGCTGCAATATGCGGGGTGGGTGGGAGTGATCTTGACGATTATTGTTTTGGTGAATGCAATTCGATCGTGGCGATCGCAGAATCGATGGGTACTGAGTAAATTGGGGGATGTGGTTACGCTTTTGGGGTGTGTGGCGTTTATTTGGTTTGCATGTATTTGTAGGTTTTTGCATCTGGGGACGAAGTTTTAGGAACGGGAAGGGGTTAACATAGTAGGGAGTTTTGACCTCAAAAGTGCATTATGGTGCAGGTGATTTGTGTTGATTTGGGGGAAAGTGCATTATAGTGCAGTTTTTGGGGGCGAGAAAAATAAGAGCAAGGGCTCTCAACGCAGAGACGCAGAGTGCGCAGAGAAAAGATTGGAGGAAGACAGAGAAAACCTCGGAACTGCAACCCTCAACGATACTCTACACGATCAAAGAATCCGCACTTGAGAGCCGCAGGGCCGCGGCAAATCGCGCCCCGTCGACAAATGCAACACATAAGTCCTTTATTAGCATACACATTGACGCCAGATCGCTATAAGTCCTTTATTTGCATACACATTGCTAATGACCCCCGGGGGTGGGGGCTGCCATTTTTTTTTGAGGGGTCACTTTTTTCCGGTGATGGCGTCTGGACAATGGTCGTGACCTGCCTCGGAAATTCCCGCAAGCTATTGCGAAACATGGAGTTAAGTTGCAGGTGCGGACGATTTTGGGGTTTGGTCTGCATTTTGCTATGGTTATAAAAAATATGATGTGAGACAATATAGTGTGCAACTTTATAGTTTCTGCAGCGTATATATGGAGGGGGAAGAGAATGGCTGAGATAAGGGAAGTTGAACCGTTGTTGCCGCTGACGCCAGCGGCGTTTCATGTGCTGTTGGCGTTGACGGAGGGGGACATACACGGGTACGGGATCATTAAGGAAGTGACGCGGCTGACGAACGGGGCGGTATCTCTGAGTGCGGGAACGCTTTATGCCTTGTTGCGGCGACTGACGAGTGAGGGATTGGTGGTGGAGCGTGAGGGTCGTCCGGCGCCGGAGCAGGATGATGAACGGCGGCGGTATTACCACCTGACGGAATTTGGACGTCGCGTGGCGAGGGCGGAAGCAGAAAGGCTGCGGGGGATGCTGGCCTTGGCGTGGGACAGGAATCTTTTGGCGAAGCCAGGAGGAATTTAATTTCTACGAAAGCACACAGCCAGGAATGGCTGTGCCACGAGTTTTGAGTCGCGTAGGGGAAGGAAGTAATGAAGTCAGAACAAACTGAGAAGCGGGAACGAAATTCGTTTGCGGATCGAGCGTTTCGATTCCTGCTGCGATTTTTTCCGCCGGAGTTTCGCGGGGATTATGGGCGCGAGATGGAAGCGATGTTCCGCGAGCAGCGACGGGATTCCCAGGAAAATAAGGTGGGCTTATTCCGTTTATGGGGCGAAACAATTGTGGGAATTTTCCGCACGGCCCCGGGCGAACACATTGAAATGTTTCGTCAGGACGGCGGATTCGCATTGCGCATGATGGGCAAGAACAAAGGATTTACTGCGCTGGTGATTTGTATTCTGGCTTTGGGAATCGGGGCGAATACCGCGATCTTCAGCGTGATTAATGGAGTGTTGTTGCGTCCGCTGCCGTATGCGGATGGCAACCGATTGGTGAGCATCGATCAAACGGCGCCGAAGTCCGGGCAGGGCAACCAATTTTTTTCCGTGCACGAAATTGAGGGCATTCGCGAGCAGAGCAAGACGCTGGAATCGGTTGTGGAATATCACAACATGCAATTCGATCTGCTGGGCGTGGGAGAGCCGCAGAGAATCAATACCGGAGTTGTCTCCGCGAATTTTTTTGATGTGCTGGGCGTGACGCCGCTTTACGGGCGCACGTTTGTTCCCGCTGATGACGTGTTGGGCGCGCCGGCGGTGCTGGTGTTCAGCTACGAATATTGGATGCGAGTGTACGGCGGCGATCCGAAAATTGTGGGCACGACATTCCGGATGAACGACAAGATGCACACGCTGGTGGGAATTTTGCCGGCGCTGCCGCAGTACCCTGACGAAAACGATGTGTACATGTCGACTTCGGCGTGCCCGTTCCGGTCGAATCCAGATTTTATCAAGACCCGGAGCGCGCGGATGATGACGGTGTTTGGAAGATTGCGTCCGGGGAAGACGATTGAGCAGGCGCAGAGCGAATTGAGTTCGCTGGAAACAAACTTCCAGCACGATTTTCAAGATTCCTATCCGAAGGAATTGGATTGGACGATGCAAGCCGGGCTGCTAAAGACGCAGCTGACGGAGCGCGCAAGGCCAACTTTTCTGATGCTGCTGGGGACGGCGGGACTGGTGCTGCTGATTGTCTGCGCGAACGTCGCAAACCTGACACTTTCCCGGCAACTGCGGCGCGGAAAAGAGATGGCGGTGCGCGGCGCGCTGGGTGCAAGCCGGAGCCGGTTGCTGCGGCAACTGGTAACAGAAAGCACAATTCTGGCGCTACTGGGCGGCGCGCTGGGATTCCTGATTGCCGCGTACTCGATGCGCATGCTCACGGAATTTGCGGGGCGATTTACAGCGAGAGCTTCGGAAATTGCGCTGGATTCGCACGTGCTGCTGTTTTGTTTCGGCGTATCGCTGTTGACCGGAATTCTTTTCGGTTCCATACCGGCGAGTGGGACGTCATCGAATTTGACGACGCCACTGAAGGAAGGACTGGCGCAAGGCGCGCCAACTGGAAAACGCGAACGCGTGCGGAGCGCGCTGGTGGTGGGGCAAGTGGCGCTGTCGTTCGCTTTGCTGGCGGGAGCAGGCTTGATGCTGCGGAGTTTTTACAAGCTGGTGACGGTGGACCCCGGTTTCAATTCTGAAAATGTAATTTCGATGCTGATTCAACTGAATTCCATGCGCTATGGCAGCGGCTCCGGGCCCAAACTGCGAGCGTTCCACAATCAATTGCTGGAACGGGTAAAGACGGAGCCGGGAGTTATCTCGGCGGCGCTGGCGTTGACGTTTCCACTGAACGCGCGCGTTCCGCTTATTTTCGGATTTGAAATTGAAGGACGACAGAATGTTCCCGGCCAGGCGCAGCGGACATTCGATTTTCGATCGGTGACGCCGGATTATTTCGACACGCTGGGAATTCCGCTGGATCGCGGACGGTTTCTCTCGGAGCAAGACGGAGCGGATTCGCCCACGGTGGTGTTGATCAATCAAACGATGGCGCGACATTACTGGGGGCAGGAGAATCCGGTCGGGCATCGCGTGTCGAATGATGGTGGGAAAACCTGGGCAACGATTGTGGGAGTGGTGGGCGACGTGAAGCAGTACGGTTTTGACAAACCGCCGACCGACGAGCTTTACGCGTCAGAGAGCCAAGCTCCCACGAATGTGACCAGCCTGCTGGTGCGAACGAGGCAAAATCCCGCAGCGCTGGTTCGTAAATTGGTGAGTGATGTTTACGCGCTTGATGCGGAGCAGCCGGTGGCGAGAATTCAAACCTTGCAGCAACTCCGCGAAAAGTCGCTGGCGTCTCCACGATTGACGAGTTTTCTGCTGGGATTATTTGCGTTGCTGGCTCTGGTGATTACGGCGGCGGGAATTGGCGGGGTGATGGGACTTTCGGTGAGCCAGCGGACGAAAGAGATTGGGATACGAATGGCGCTGGGGGCGTCACCGAATACGGTGCTGTGGATGGTGCTGCGGCAGGGAATGGCCTTGATTGTCGTTGGACTCGGATTAGGGATTGCGCTGGCGGCGAGCGGGACTCGGCTGATGCAGGGATTGTTGTTCGGAATTGAGCCGAGCGATCCGTGGACGCTTTCCGGCGTGACATTGTTGCTGTTGATTGTCGCGGCGATGGCGTGTTACGGACCGGCGCGGAGGGCGACGTCGGTAGATCCCTTGACGGCTTTGCGAGCGGATTAACTTTTCGGTTTGAAAAAAATAAATTGATTCCAATGGTGAAGGGCGGAGCTATGCGCTTTTTACAAGTGTGGTGGGAAACAATCAGCGGGATTCTTACGACGTCGCCTGTAGAACAAATTTATATGCTGAAGCAGGACGTGAAGTACGGCCTGCGGATGCTGTTGAAGAACCCGGGCTATGCGTTGCTGGCGATGTTGACGCTGGCGCTGGGCATTGGAGCAAACACCGCGATTTTCAGCGTGGCACATTCAGTGTTGCTGGCGCCGCTGCCCTACCACGACGGAAATAAACTGATCATCGTTGAAGAAAAGGCGCCGAAGGCGGGACTGCAAACCGTGCGTTTTTCCGTGCCGGAGATTAAGGACTATCGCGCGCAGAACCAAACGTTGAGCGATTTCGCGGAATATCACCAGATGACCTTCACGCTATTCGGGCACGGCGAAGCGCAGCGCGTGCGGACGGGAGTGGTGTCGTCCACATTTTTCAAAATGTTCGGAGTGACTCCAATTCTTGGACGAGATTTTCTGGAGTCGGACGATCAAATCGGAGCGCCGGCGGTTTTGCTGCTGAGTTACGAATACTGGCAGCAGAACGAACACGCCGATCCGAAGGTAGTCGGCAAAGTTTATAAGTTGAATGACAAGGCGCACACGGTGATCGGAGTGTTGCCGCCGATTCCGCAGTATCCCAGCGACAACGATGTGTACATGCCGACGGTGGCTTGCCCTTTCCGCGGAGCGCCGAATTTCATCAACAATCGAGACGGCCGATTGATGCGCGCGTTCGGGCGAATGAAGGATGGAGTGACGCTGGAACAAGCGCGAACGGATTTGGCGATGGTGACGTCGCGGCTGGCGAAAGCGTATCCGGCTTCCTATCCGGCGGAGGCAGGTTTCACGGCGGAAGCGGATACGGTGCGTGAGCGGCTGACACAAAATGCGCGGCCGACACTTTTGATTTTGCTGGGCACGGCGGGGTTCGTGCTGCTGATTGCCTGCGCAAACGTGGCGAACCTGACGCTGGCGAAAATGTCTCGCCGGGAGCGCGAGTTGCTGGTACGCGCGGCAATGGGCGCGAAGCAAAGCCGAGTGTTGCGGCAACTGGTGACGGAAGGGCTGTTGATCGCAATTCCTGCCGCGGCGCTCGGAGTGTTTTTTACGTATTCGAGCATTCATCTGATGGCGCAGTTTGTGGCGCGGCTGACGCCGCGAGCGCGGGAAATCAACGTGGACGGCTGGGTGATGTTGTTCGCGCTGGGCGCGGCGATTGCAACGAGTCTTTTCTTCGGTTCGCAGGGCGCGTTTCGCTCGAGAGAAAGCCTCGCGACGGGAATCCGGGAAAGCGCGGGACAGACGGCAAACACGGCCGGGCGTCGCATGCACAACGCGTTGATCGTGGTGCAGGTGGCGTTTTCATTCATGCTGCTGATTGGGGCAGGACTGATGATCCGGAGTCTGGTGAAACTACAACAAACGGATCCGGGATTTGTTCCGCAACGAGTGCTGGCGACGCGAGTGTCGCTGAATTTTTCGAAGTTCATTAACACGCCGCAGTATCTGGTGGATATGACGCGCCGGCTGGAGCAGAAACTGACGACAGAGCCGGGAGTGATTTCGGCTTCGCTTTCTTCCGGATTTCCTTTGAGTCCGACGAGTGTGGCGAACGGGCCGCGAGAACAACCCTTCACGGTGGAAGGGCACCCACTGGCGAAAGGCGATACGCCGCCTTTGGCGACGCAGCAAGGCGTGACGCCGGATTATTTCAAGACGCTGGGGATACCGCTGATTCGCGGACGCTATTTTTCGGCGGTAGATAACCAGACCGGGCCGGCAGCTGTGATCATCAGCGAAACGGTGATGCGCCACTTTTGGCCGAAGGAAGATCCGGTCGGACACAAGCTGAGTGTGGATGGCGGAAAGACGTTCATCACTATTGCGGGAGTGGTGGGGGACGTCCGGGAATTCGGACTGGACAAGAATCCGGTGAACGAAATTTATTTTCCGCTGGAACAGGCGCCGGGATTTGGGGCGGTGCTTGTGCGCACGATAGGTGAGCCGCACGCGGTGGCGCAACAAATCCGTCAGGCGATTCTGGATGTGGACGCGGATACAGCGATTGTCGGCGTAGACACGCTGGAAGAAGCGCGCAGCGATTCGCTGACCACGCCACGAGTGACGGCGGAACTGATCGCGCTGTTTGCCGGGCTGGCGTTGATCATTGCGGCAAGCGGAGTGGGCGGGGTGTTGGCTCTGATGGTGAGTCAGCGAACGCAGGAGATCGGAATCCGCATGGCATTGGGAGCGACGCCGAGCTCCGTGCTGAGAATGGTGATGGGGCAGGGGTTGGGGCTGGTGCTTGCCGGACTGGTGATTGGACTAGTGGGGGCGCTGGCGCTGACGCGTTTGATGAGTACGCTACTTTTCGGAGTGACGGCAACCGACCCGATAACTTTTGCGGGAGTGGCGTTGGTGTTTTTGTGTGCGGCCTTGCTGGCGTGCTACGTGCCGGCGAGGCGCGCAACGCGAATTGATCCGCTGATCGCGTTGCGTTCGGAGTAATGGACGGTCGGAGAGCCTCTGCCATCCCGGCGGAGGCTCTCATATCGTTACGCAATAATACTGTTTTTCGTAAACAAATTCTCTTTGGAGACAAAACGAAATGACCGTGCGATTGAACCGACGTTCGATGGTAACGCTAATGGGAGTGGCTCCGGCGTATTTGCTTTTGCCGTTCCGCAGATTCGCCACGATTTGGAGAGGAGAAACGCAGGCAACCACTCCTGCGGAACCGCAGACGATGGCGGCGAAAGCCTATCGATGTCCTCCATGTGGACTGGACTGCGACAAAATCATATTCGACAAGCCGGGCGTTTGCCCAAATTGTGGAATGAAGTTGATTCCGGCGGAAGGCAACAACGGCATAACGACCGTAGCCGTGCTGGTATTCAATGGTGTTCAGATTATTGACTTCTCAGGACCCTGGGAGGTTTTTGGCGCGGCGGGATTTCTGGTGCACACCGTCGCTGAGAAACTCGATCCAGTCACCACGGTATTCGGTGAAAAACTGGTTCCTGATTTTACGTTTGAGAATGCTCCGAAGGCGGACATTCTGTTGGTACCCGGTGGGGGAGTAAACGGACCGATGGCCAACCCGCGGGTGATTGAGTGGATTCAGGCCAATGCAAAACAAACAAGCCATGTCTTTTCGGTTTGTAATGGCTCATATCTACTGGGGCAGGCGGGGCTATTGGCAGGTCTGCCCGCTACAGCTACGTATCCACTGATCGAGGGTCTGCGTAATTTTAAGGCCACGCCTGTGCGTGACCAACGCTACGTCGACAATGGCAAAATAATTACGGCGGCTGGCCTCACCTCCGGAATCGATGGCGCGCTTCACCTGGTTTCCAAAATTTTAGGAACAGGCGAGGCACAATCAGTGGCGCTGAGGTTGGAATACCGTTGGGAGCCCGATTCGCATTTCTTTGTGCGTGCCGCGCTGGCGGATCGGAACTTGCCCGGCGGATGGAGTGCGGGGAAACTGCAGATCGACGGAGTTCAGGCTGACTTGCTCCTAACTGAGGGGGACAGGGATCACTGGCAGACAAAATATCTTGTATCAAAGCCAAATTCGCCTGCCGAGATTATCGACGCCCTTCGCACAAGCCTTTCCGCCAGTGCGTCTCGCGTCGAAGGCACCGCACTCAATGTGATTCCGAGAAAAGGCGACGAACCTGAGGTGAGATGGGCGTACGTTGAGCAGGAGAAACACGGTTGGAAAGGATCGGCCGTCGCTGAGCCCGCGCCGAATGAAAAAGGAAAGTTTGTTTTGACAATCAAGATCGGACGCGCATAGCGCGTGTTACAAATACCAGGAGGATTGAAATGAGAAAGCTTGGATTTACACTTTTGGCATTCATATTTGCAAGCGCTGCAATTTTTGTTGCTCCGGCGTTCGCGGCGCCCGCGCAGTGCGGCGGGCATGGCGATAACACAACGATGCTGGTGTCGACGGCGTGGCTGGCGGACCATTTGAAGGATGCGAATCTGGTGGTATTGGCCGTCGGGAACAAAGACGATTATGACAAGGGACACATTCCCGGATCGCTGTACGTGGATTATCACGAGACTCATTTGATGATGGCGCCGAACGGACTTTCGGTGGAATTGCCGCCGATGGCGGAATTGGAAGCGTTCTTCGGAAAACTCGGCGTCACGAATAATTCGCGAATAGTTTTGTATCCACTGAAGGATACTTTTTCCTGGGCGACGCGAATTTATTGGACGTTGGACGCGATGGGACTCGCCAGGCAGTCAGCGCTGCTGGATGGCGGGCTTCCAGTGTGGAGCAAGGAAGGACGGCCGGTGACGACAGAAGTGCGCGCGGTTACGCCGGGTAAAGTTACGACGTGCCAGCAGAATGACATCATCGCAACGCTGGACGATGTGAAGGTAAATGTGAAACACCCCGGCGTGGATATTATTGATGCAAGAAACGCAGAATATTACACGGGGCAGACGAAACCGGGAGATCAGCGTCGTGGACATATTCCGGGAGCGACGAACATTCCGTATGTGTCTCTGCTGGATGCGCAGGGGAAGTGGAAGTCGCCTGAAACGTTGGCGGCGATGTTCCGCGATGCAGGCGTGAAGCAGGGAGATCACGTGATCGCGTACTGCCACATCGGCCAGCAGGCGACGGCTGTTTATTTCGCCGGGCGATATTTGGGAATCGATGTGCGCATGTATGACGGATCGTGGGAAGAATATTCCAAGCATACGGAGTTGCCTGCGGAGACTTCGCCGGGGGTGGTACAAAAATAGGGAGTGATTGCGAGCGGCGAGAGTTTGCGTTGTTGGCGCCGTCCAACGTTTAAGGAACAACTATGAAATCAGCGAGCGGAATTCTGGCGCTGCTGGGACGGCTGTGCATGAGTCTGATTTTCCTGACCAGCGCGTATAGCAAAGCGTTTGGCTGGAGCGGGAATGTGCAATAAGTGGCGACGCGGCACTTCACGAATTCGATTGTGGTGAGTTTGATGTTAGGCGGAGCGCTGGTCATTGAATTTGGCGGGGCGCTTTGCCTGATCCGCGGATACCAGGCGCGAATTGCGGGATTTGTGATGGCCGTGTACCTGACGGCGGCGACTTTGATTTTTCACAACTATTGGATCATCACGAATGAAATGGCTCGCGCGGTGATGTTCATGCATTTTCAGAAAAACCTCGGGCTTATCGGCGGACTTTTGATGGTGGCCGCGCTGGGGCCGGGGGCATTGGCGATTGGAAATAATGGACCGGCGCGACAGACCAAAATGGGCTGAAATGGGCAGCTGTCGCGGGGG
>Ga0210410_10001298_pt1 | contig 23816 bp, 21 predicted proteins | sample IncBWC4MmetaG_FD_161058 | JGI IMG/M metagenome (GOLD analysis project Ga0210410, IMG submission 161058) | Forest soil microbial communities from Barre Woods Harvard Forest LTER site, Petersham, Massachusetts, United States - Inc-BW-C-4-M | ecosystem: Environmental > Terrestrial > Soil >... | reverse complement strand
TTGGCAACCTTCACAATGAGGTTTCGGCCGGCGCTGACAGCATTACGGTCGACGGCAAGACCATCAAAGTTTTCAAGGAAAAAGACCCTGCCGCGCTGCCTTGGGACTCGGTGGGCGCGCAAGTCGTGGTCGAGTCCACTGGCCGCTTCACCGATGCCACCGACGCCAGGAAGCACATGCGCGGGACGGTGAAGAAAGTCATTATCTCGGCGCCGGCGAAGAACGAGGACATCACGCTCGTGCTGGGCGTAAACCACGACAAGTACGACGGCGCCAAGCACCATATCGTTTCCAACGCCTCGTGCACCACGAATTGCCTGGCGCCGGTCGCCAAAGTTTTGCAGGATGAATTCAAGATCGTCAGCGGCACCATGACGACCATTCACTCCTATACCAATGATCAGGTCATTCTCGACTTCCCGCACAAAGACCTGCGGCGCGCGCGCGCCGCTGCGCTCAACATGATTCCGACGACGACGGGCGCAGCCAAGGCGTTGAAGTTGGTGCTTCCGGAACTGGGTGGCAAGCTCGACGGCTTCTCCATGCGCGTGCCCACCCCGAACGTTTCGGTAGTCGACTTGGTAGTGTGGGTCGAGAAGAAAACGACGAAGGAAGAAGTGAATGCCGCGCTGAAGAAGGCATCGGAGTCCGGGCCGCTGAAGGGCTACCTGGGCTACGAAGGCGAGGAGTTGGTTTCGTCTGACTTCAAGGGCAACCCGCTCTCTTCCATCGTGGATGCACCCATGACTCTTGTGGTCGGGGGCAATTGCGTGAAAGTCATCTCCTGGTATGACAACGAGTGGGGATACTCCAACCGCGTGCGCGACCTGATTAACTTCATGGGGAACAAAGGCCTGTAGCAACGTTAGTGGAACCCACCCTTGCAAAGAAACTCAAGGGTGGGCGCACCCTCATCCTCATACAATCCGCAACAAAGGACGACCAGCCAATGTCCAAGCTCTCGATTCGCGATCTCCCATTACACGGCAACCGCATTTTCATGCGCGTCGACTTCAACGTGCCGCTTGAAGATGGCCGCGTCATGGACGACACTCGCATCCGCGAGACTCTGCCTTCGATCGAATACGCGCTGCGCCACGGTGCGCGCCTGATCCTGGCTTCGCACTTGGGACGCCCCAAAGGCAAACCGAACGCGAAGATGAGTCTGAAGCCCGTCGCCGAGCGGCTGCGCATGCTGCTCGACAAAGAGCTAGCGCGCGGAGAAAACGTGGGCTTCTCACCGGACTGCGTCGGACCGGAAGCCGAAGAGGTGGCGTCGAAGCTGGAGATCGGCCAGACTCTGCTGCTGGAAAACTTACGCTTCCACGCCGAAGAAGAGGCCAACGACGACACGTTCGCACGCCAACTCGCCAACCTGGCCGAGTATTACGTCAATGACGCCTTTGGCACAGCGCATCGCGCGCACGCTTCGACGGTCGGCATCACCAAGTTCACGCAGAAGTCCGCCGCCGGCCTGCTCATGGAAAAGGAATTGAAATATCTGGGCAAGGCCTTGCAGTATCCCGAAGAGCCGTTTGTTGCGATCCTGGGCGGAGCGAAAGTCAGCGACAAAATCGGCGTGATTCAGAATCTGATGAACAAGGTGAACACGCTGATTGTCGGCGGCGGCATGGCTTATACGTTCCTCAAGGCGCAAGGACACGAGATCGGCAAATCGCTGGTTGAGCTGGACAAAATCGACCTCGCCAGGCAACTGCTCGCGGAAGCCAAGAAGCGCAACATCAAGTTCTTGCTTCCGATCGATCATGTAGTTGCATCCAAAGTCGAGGCCAATGCGGTCGTCCAGAAGATCGACGAAGGCCAGCCCATTCCTGCCGACAAGATGGCGCTCGACATCGGACCGAAGACGATTGAACTGTTCGCCGAAGAAATTTTCGGCGCGCGCACCATCGTCTGGAACGGACCCATGGGCGTCTTCGAAATTCCCGCATTCTCCAAAGGCACGTTCAAAATCGCCCACGCTGTGGCTGACAATGGCGCTGCGGTAACGATTGTCGGTGGCGGAGATTCCGTCGCCGCCGTTCATGCAGCCGATGTCGCCGACAAAATCACGCACATCTCGACCGGCGGTGGCGCTTCGCTGGAATTTCTGGAAGGTAAGAAGCTGCCCGGAGTCGAGGCGCTGACGGATAAGAAGTAGCAAGCCCGTTGGACCCCAATATCTCGAAAGGAATTCATGCCCCGCAAGAAAGTAATCGCCGCCAACTGGAAGATGTACAAGACTCCCGACGACACCCGAGACTTCTTTACCGCTTTTCTGCCGATGGTTGCAGGGCACGACCGAGATGAAATCGTCGTCTGCCCGTCGTACACGAACGTAGCCACGGCGGTCGGGGCCGCGCGGGGTTCGAATGTCGCCGTCGGCGTGCAGAACGTTCACTGGAAGGCGGACGGAGCTTATACCGGAGAAATTTCCGCGCCCATGTTGCTCTGCCTGGGCGTGACTCATGTCATCGTGGGACACTCGGAACGCCGGCAATATTTTGGTGAAACTGACGACACCGTAAACCTGCGCCTGAAAACTGCACTCGAGTCTGGACTGCACGCGATTTGCTGCGTTGGCGAAGTCCTCGAAGAACGCGAAGCCGGACTCACCGAAGAGGTTCTGCGCCGCCAGTGCGTACGCGCCTTTCATGCGATCTCGGCCAAGAAGGGGGCGAATCTGGTCGTCGCCTACGAGCCGGTCTGGGCGATCGGCACCGGCAAGACGGCAACTCCTGAATTAGCCGCCGCGGCGCACGCAGTGATTCGTCACGAAGCGGCTGAAATTTTTGGCGAAGAGTTCGCCGGGAAGTTGCGCATTCTTTACGGGGGCTCGGTGAAGCCAGACAACGCTTCCGCTTTAATGGCGCAAGAGGAAATCGACGGCGCTCTGGTCGGGGGAGCTTCGCTCGATCCGAAGTCTCTGGCCGCGATTGTGAAGTACTGAACGTGACCGAGAGTTCCGACGGGCTCTGACTCCTATCCGACCTGCCCGTCCAAACCGCCTGTCTGGCGCGGCATTTAAATATTGACAGCGTTAACATAAACCGTTAGATTGTTGTCGGCCTTCCTGCCCCATTTGGGCGCGCTTCCTGGTTCTACTTGCATTCAGACCCCGGACGTTCCGCGAGTTCGGGACGGCCCAACAAAAAATCTTGCTCGAGATCGCGGCTCGGGCTAACCCTAAGGGAAAAGTCTACTCATGAGAAAGTGTTGGGCAACATTGGTGTGGTGTGCGCTTTTGTGTTTTTCCGCTTCGTCCTGGGCTCAAGTGAAGTTTGAGCTGCTGCCGGACCCAATCAAGACGTGGTCGAACTTTGCTCTTTCCACCGACGGAAAAGTAATGGCCGCGAACTATGGTGGCGAAATTTTCAGCTGGACTCCCACGGGCGGTTTCGTCGACTTGGGACTGGGGGATATTTTCAATTCTTCGATCGGAATCTCCGCCGATGGCAAGACGATTGTCTCTGGCCGCATTGGGTCTGATCTCAACTCGAATCCCGCGATGTGGCAGGCGGCGACGGGCTGGGTCGATCTTGGGCATCCCGCCGAAGGTTGCAGTCTAGACAGCAGTTGGGGCGACGCGTGGGGAGTGAGCGGCGACGGGTCGATCGTAGTAGGTCTGGCGTGGTATTGCCCGGGCGCGGAAGGCTTTCAGTGGACAGCCTCGGGTGGGATCGTCGGGCTGGGACATCCGACGAATGCAAGCAGTCGCGCCACCACAATTTCTGCCGATGGCTCGACAATCGTCGGCTTCTACGAAGATCCGACCCAGGGCTTCCGCCGCCCGGTGCGATGGGTTGCGGGCAGCACAGATTTGTTCTTGGGAGACGTACCTGGCGAAGTGATCGCCGTCAGCTCTGACGGATCTCAGATGGCGGGCCAAGTCGCCGATAGCACCGGAAACGGCCGAGCGTTTTATTACTCGGCCACGGGGGGCTTGGTAGATTTGGGCGTACTGAGCGGCAACACTACCGACCAGAGCGTGGCCACCGGCGTTTCCGATGCAGGTGTCGTGATTGGCGCCAGCATCAATCCCTTTAGCTGGACCAGCAAGCCTTTTATCTGGAGCGCGAAGACTGGCATGCGCTGGCTGCGTGCGGCTCTGGTGCGCAATGGGGCCGTCATCCCCAGCACGGTCGTTATCTCGAACGTGCTGGCGATTTCTGCCGATGGATCGACCCTGGTGGGAACGTGGTACGACACGACGACCTACGGATCGTGGATGGCGCATCTCCACGGTAAGGCTTCGCTGCTGAAGTAAGTTAAACTCCTGTGTGCAGCGTGGGGTGGGCGAATAGCCCACCCTTTTTTATTTTTTTTCTATTTTCTTCCGATCGCCATGATGTGGGAGCTGGCTCCGATCACCGAGGGCTCACGCTCGACTTTCCGCACGACTTCCAGCAGGCGCTCGCGCTGCACGCTGTCGTTCCACACACGATTGAAATCGCGCGCCAGCCAGCCCGGCCCCTCGATGGCTGCTAACTCTACTACTTGAAATCCAGCGGCAAGGAATTCTCGCGATAACTCACCAGGCTTGTGAAAGTACGCGTCGGTAAAGTAGATGGGATTACCGGTGGAGTTACGATGCTGCCCGTCTTCTAAATCGCGCGCCAAAATCGGCGCAAACGCGGGATCGTCGAAGAATCCGCTGGACAGCGAATCGAACAGCGACGCAAAGCGGCTGATGCCCGCCGCCCACAGCATGCCTCCGGGACGCAACACGCGGCGCGCCTCGCGCAAACAAGCCAGCCGGTCTTCGCGCTCCACAAGATGATAAAGCGGACCGAGAAGAAGAACCGCGTCAGCGCTCGCATCTCCCTGCGGCAGTTTCCGCGCGTCTCCAACTTCCGCGCTCGCCAGCGGATGCTGCGGTTGCTCCGTCGAGGCAGCTCGCGCCTGCTCCACATGTTTCGCCACCGGATCGAGTAGGTGAACCTGATATCCCATCGCCGCCAGCTAGCATGCGTATATACCGGCGCCTCCGCCGGCGTCAATCAGGGTCGCGGGCGCCGGAGGCAAGTGGCGCATGATTAATTCCTGCGTGCGCGCATGCTCGAGTTGGAACCATCCCACACGCAGGCGGGAAGCTTCGTCGGCATCACCATAATGCCGCCGGATTTCTTCCAGTGAATTGTTCGTGGAATCCGTCACGCCCCGCCGACTCGCCGGTGCGGCGCTCGATGCCCTAACTGCATCGACAAGTGCCGCGCCGCATCCTTCAAGTGTTCAACGATTCGCGGAATCGTCTGCGCGTTTACCTGATTCGTAGTTCCACTCAATCCCAGGCTCGCCTCAATCCCGCCATGCTGGTTGAACACCGGCGCTCCCAGGCAGCGCGCGCCCAGGTTGTTTTCTTCGTCGTCGATAGCGTAGCCCAGCGTCCGGACTTTTTCGAGATCTTTCATAAGCCGCGCCGGCGTGGTAATGGTCTTCGCCGTGCGTTTTTCCATCCCCCGATCGGCCAGCATTTTTTCCAGCCGTTCTTGCGCAATGTACGCGACCAGCGCCTTGCCCACGCTGGTGGCGTGAACCCGCATTCGCCGGCCAACCCAGGTGTCCATTCTGATAAACCCCTGCGGCTCGACCTTCTCGATGTACACGGCATCGGGCCCGTCGAGAATCGCGAGATGGCACGTGAGATTCGTCTTCTCCATCAGGTGCCGCATGATGGGTAGCGCGACTTCGCGCACATCAAGGCCGCTGAGCGCTCCGCGGCTAAGGCTCAGAATTTTTAGTCCCACGCGATATTTGCCGGTCGCGGCGTCACGATTCAGGTACGCCTGCTTTTCGAGCGTGCGAAGAATATAGCTGGCGGAGCTCTTCGGAATCTTAAGGGTGCGGCTCAAATCGGCGTTGCTCAGGCCTTCCGGCTCCTGGGCAACCGCCTCTAGTATCGCAAGGGCGCGTTCGACGGCGACGGAAGGAGACTCGGCGGCAGGAGGCATACCAAATCGTTATGGTAGCAAACCAAACCCTGTAGGCGGCCAAGAAAACGAATGTACGTTCAGCATACTGAACAACGCTATTGACCCACCCGCGGAAGCGGCCTACGATCCGCCCAGATCACGAAGTAGTGTTCAGTATATTGAACACAAAACTTACAGCAGGAGCCCTGAGGAATGACCACCAGCACGATCTCGCTTCCCGAGCCAACTCGTCTTAACTCGATCAACACTACGCCCGTCGGTTTCGATCCTGATCGCGACCTGCCGCAAGGCTTCATGGATTTTCTTCTCCCGCTTCATCGCATCTTCACGCCGCGGCAGCAGGAACTGGCTTTGCGGCGGGTGGAAGTGTTGCAGGCCTCGCTTGAAGGCGAGAAGCCGGCGCATCGCTTTCCTTCCGACGCTGTCCGCAACGGATGGAAAATTATCCTTTCCAAATGGTGCCAGGATCAGCGCAACCAGATGACCGGCCCTGCCGATGACGCCGAACTCTGCGTCAAGATGCTCAACTCCGGCGCGCCCGGTGTAATGCTCGACCTGGAAGATTCCTGCGTGAATGAGTGGTCGCATCATACGGCAGGAGTCAAGAACATCCTGGCCTGTCTGCGCGGCGAACTTAGCTATTACGACAAGAAACGCGATCGAATGGTCGCGATCCAGCCCGCGAGCACGGTTATCTTCACTCGCCCGCGCGGCTTGCACCTGAATCAGGCCGGGCTGATTGCAGGAGAACTTGTCTCCGCGTCGCTCTGCGATGTGGCGCGCATCTTTTACAGCGTGAATCCCGAGGAACTCAAGCACCCGTTGTGCTTCTATATTCCGAAATCGGAGTCAGCCGAAGAAGCGCTCTGGTGGCGCGATCTGTTCCAAACCCTCGCCCGGCTGCGCGGCCTGCCGCACAACTACATCAAGTGCATGGCGCTGGTGGAGTCGCACCCACTGGCCTTTCAGATTGAAGAGTTCGCCTACAACCTGCGCGAGCATTTGATCGGGTTGAACCTCGGGCGCTGGGATTACATGGCCAGCCTGATCCATTTCAACCTCGACGATCCGGCGTGGGTGCTGCCTGATCGCAACACGATTCCGCATAACGTGGCGTTCTTTCAAAATCTGCGCGAATTCATTCCGGCGATCTGCCATCATCGCGGCATTCTCGCGATCGGGGGCATGACGGCGCTGTACCCCAGCCGCGAAGATCGCGAACTGAACGAACGCGCGCTGGCCAGCCTTCGCCAGGATAAAAAGAACGAAGCCGACTGCCTGATGGATGGAGCCTGGACCGGACATCCTGATCAGAACGCGATTGCGGTCGAGCAATTTCCTTATCCTAATCAATTGACTGCACCGCCGAAGAATGCCAGCCGCTATCCTGATTTGCGGCCGGCGCCGGTGGGCGTCGGCTCTCGTACGGTAAACGGCACGCGGGCAGCGGTGCGCACCGTCATCCGCTATCGCCACGGAGTTCTGAGCGGCAAAGGCGCGAGTCTGCTCGACGGCTACATGGAGGACCTCGCCACCGACCGCATCTATCGCCTGATGATTGCGCAGCGCGTGCTGCATCGCAATCTGGTCCGCATCGACGACGAACAGGGCAATGCGGTGAGCCATACTCCGCAATTCATAACTCAGTTGTTTGACGAAGAACTCGATCGCCTGCTGGCCGAACTCGACGCCACAGACGCGAATCGAAATCGCAGCGACCAGGATCGCAATCGCGACGCGGCACTCTTTGGGCGTGCCCGCGAAATTAGTCAAGCCATGATCAGCAATGGAGAATTCAATCCCGTGTAGGACGGGAGTAAGCAGCGCGCCCAGTCAAATCCGAAGTTCAAAAAACGTTCAGGAGAAAACGACATGCCGGCGAATGACAACGGAAACGGAAATGGAAAGCGTGGTGCAGCTCCCTATCGCGCGTGCGAATCGATTTTGAGCGAGGGCGAACGGATGGCGCAATACGAACTGGCGCAGGACTGCCTGAATTATGACTGGGCGAATAGCTCTCGATGGAAAGATGTCGAGCGGCCTTACACGGCGGAAGATGTGTTGCGGCTGCGCGGTTCCATCCACATTGAACACACGCTGGCCCGCATGGGCGCTGAGCGCCTGTGGGATCTTCTGCACGAGCAGCCTTTTGTGAATGCGCTCGGCGCGATGACCGGTAATCAGGCGGTGCAGCAGGTGCAGGCCGGACTGAAAGCGATCTATGTCAGCGGATGGCAGGTCGCCGCTGACGCCAACAATGCGGGCACGATGTATCCCGACCAGAGCCTGTACCCGGCCGACAGCGTGCCGAATCTATGCCGCCGCATCAACAACGCGCTGCAACGTGCCGATCAGGTTCATCATGCGGAAGGCAAAGTTGCTCCAGCGGAAACGTGGTTCGCTCCACTGGTGGCCGACGCCGAGGCGGGATTCGGCGGGGCTCTTAACGCCTTCGAATTAATGAAAGGAATGATCGAAGCGGGCGCGGCCTGTGTTCACTTTGAAGATCAGCTTTCGTCGGCGAAGAAGTGCGGCCACCTGGGCGGCAAAGTTCTGGTCTCGACCGCCGAAGCGATCCAGAAGTTGGTGTCCGCGCGCCTCGCCGCCGATGTGATGGGAGTGCCTACTCTGATCATGGCGCGCACCGACGCCGACAGCGCGAATCTTCTCACCAGCGACATCGACGCGCGCGATCGTGAATTCTGCAGCGGCGAACGCACGCCCGAGGGATTCTTCCGCATTCGCGGCGGCATCGAGTCAGCCATCGCCCGCGGTTTGGCCTACGCTCCTTATGCCGACTTGATCTGGTGCGAAACTTCGCATCCTGATCTCGAAGAAGCGCGACAATTCGCCGACGCGATTCATGCCAGGCATCCGGGAAAAATGCTGGCTTACAACTGCTCGCCGAGTTTCAACTGGCGAAAGAATTTGGACGAAGCGACGATCGCGCGCTTCCAGAATGAACTGGGCACCATGGGATACAAATTCCAGTTCGTGACGCTCGCCGGCTTCCACGCGCTGAACCTCAGCATGTTCGAACTCGCCCGCGCCTACCGGGATTCCGGCATGGCCGCTTACACTCGCATGCAGGAGAAGGAATTCGCCAGCGAACGAAACCACGGATATCAAGCGGTGAAGCACCAGCGCTTCGTCGGCACAGGATATTTCGATCAAGTGCAGCAGGTAATCAGCGGAGGACTCGCGTCGACAACAGCTCTGGCGGGATCGACCGAAGCCGAACAATTCTCGCCGGGGGAGAAACTGATTCCGTCGCCGCGCTCCGAAGCTGTGGCATTTCCTTCGGCCGCCGCGCAGTTCCCCAGCCTGCTCCATGACGACATGCTGCAGCCATCAGGAGATTGACGCTTTAGTCGCAGCGTTGAACTCAAAAGGGCCAGTCTGCACTTGCAGACCGGCCCAAATTTCTTTCTATCCGATCGGCTCGCTGCTACTTACCTGTCGGCGTCGCCAGAAAAGCATGCGCCATGGCTGGATTTATTTTGTCGCGACCGACGCCAACGATCTGCCCGGCGCGGTTTACTCCCGCAGCCTGCTCCAGGAACATCGGAGAGTTCACGGTCAGCTGGTTGAGATCGTGCGGGGTGGTTGGTGTGAGCCAGACCGCGGCGCGCGGCAGGAACTTATTGTTCGTGGCGCCCCCGACAATTTCACCCGTCGAACTTATGCACGAGGCTCCCGCAGCATTCCCCGGATAGGGCGAAGGCAGTTTCCTCATGCCACCTTTCACCGTCCAAAGAAACGCAAGGTACCCGCCGAATTGGGACTGTGTCGATCCCACGATTGCTCCGAAGGAATTTATTTTTCCCGCGCTGGCGTAAGGTTTTCCCAGGTTGCCAAGATCCTGCGTGCCGCCGGACTGGGTCCAGAGAAATGCATGATACCCGCTCGTACTGGTGTAATAGGTTCCAACCACCTCGCCGCTGTCATTGATCGAGGCGGCAAAAGTATTGGAAGAAACCGGAATCCCAAGGTCCTGCATTCCCGTGGCGGCGGTCCAAAGGAAGGCGTGCTGATCCGAGTTGGTCGAAACCGTAGAGTAGCCAACCACCTGCCCGGCATCGTTAATTCCGAGGGCACAGCTTCCATTGCCGAGGGTACCCAGGTCCTGCATGCCTCCGGTCGATGTCCAGAGAAAGGCATGGCTGGGAACAAGATCGCTCGGGCTAACATCCGCACAGCCCACCACCTGACCTGCATTGTTGATCGAAAGAGCGTAACTGTTGTGGCCGCCCAAGGTGCCTATATCCTGAAGGCCTGTTGCCGCAGTCCATACAAATGCGTGGGAGTCTGCAGTCTGCTTGTTGATGTAAGAAGAACCCACTACGGTGCCCGAGTCGTTTACGGCGCTGGCATTACTGATGTTGCCTGCGATAGTCCCCAAGTCCGTAACGGTGTAAGTCTGCGCCGCGGCGAGCGCACTGCTGAGAGTAAGAATGGCGAAGAGGGAGAGAGAGGCCGACGAGAATTTCATTGCGAGTCTCCTTGTGTGCGGGCGGGTATGGAACTTGGCGGATACGTTCAGGGCGTTCCGCGAGCGAGCAGGAGAAGTTTGCTCCGGCGCTGGGCAAAGGTCAAGATGCAGAATTTTGCGGCCAACAATCCGCTGAACCGCCAACCGCAAAAGCGGCGACGGCGCATCCTCTGGTCGATTCCCGCTTTGCTATAATGAAGTGCTGCCCGGCAGTTGTGGTTGGCATTGTGCGGAAGTGGTGGAACTGGCAGACACACCATCTTGAGGGGGTGGCGCCGAAAGGCGTGGGGGTTCAAATCCCCCCTTCCGCACCATATATTTTGATGAAATTCCGTTCGCCGGATTGTTCCGGCTGAACCACGTCCCGATTGGATATTTGAGGAATTCGCAGTCGCGGCCGACGCCGCGAGCGAGGGAAAAACTGAGCTTATGATTTATCTCGTCACTACCGTCCACATTCTGGTTTGCTTCTTCATTATCATCGTAGTGCTGCTGCAGAGCGGCAAAAGCGGCGATATTTCCGCGGCGTTCGGAGGCCAGGGCAGCCAGACTGCGTTCGGTCCTCGCGGGGCAGCGAGTGCGCTCTCCAAAGCGACGACCTGGTCGGCGGTCGCGTTCATGGTGACGTCGATCACGCTCTCGGTTTATGCGTCGAGGCATACGAGTTCGGGATCGGTGCTGCAAGGCCTCAAGTCGCCAGTGAAGACTCAGCCCGTACCGGTACCGGCACCCGCGCAGAAGCCGGTGACTCCAGCTCCCGCGAAACAGTAAGATTTTTAGAGCGACTTCTTGGCGCATGTGAGATAGCGACCGATGGCTCGCCGTCGTCAAGCCGCACCATGACCGCATCAAGGATGCGAAGCCCAAGTCTTTCGATCTCCGCCCACCCTCAGGGCTAGGCTCCGTCTGTCAGAGTCGCCAACAAGAGTTTCCACGCTAAATACATTGGACGCCTTCGTCGGTACTCCGTGCTCCATTTCGGCGTGGGTTGCCAAATGTGCAGTCTTTTACCGGGCAGCCTCGGTATTCTGCGGTAATTGTGTTTCCCTCCGTCACGGTGCTAACATCCGATTAAGAGACACATAGACGCGGAGGAACAAAATGTCGAACAACGATAGCAGCAGTTTCGGTTGGTTTTTGGCGGGACTCGGATTGGGAGCATTGGCTGGGCTTCTCTACGCTCCGCGTTCGGGCGATGAAACGCGCGAGGCCCTCCGAGCCAAGGCGGAAGAAGGGCGCGATTACATGCGCAAGACCGCACGCGATGCGAAGGACCAGGCTTCACAGTGGGCTGACCGCGGACGCGATGTTGTGAACCAGCAGAAAGATCAGTTCCGGGCGGCCTATGAGGCGGGTCGACAGGCGTATCAGGAAGCGACTACGGAAACCGGCGCTCCTAAGACTTTGTAATCGTCGGGGCGATTCGTTCATTCCGCGAACGCCGGAAAGTCTGGTCGAAGGATTCTTATGGACAACAATCTGATTCCGATTTTCGTGGCCCTTACGGGATTGGCCGTGCTGTTGCAATCGGGCGTGCTGATTGCGATGTATCTCACCATGCGCAAGACCGGCGCGCGGGTTGAAGCCATCGCGTCAGAAGTTCAGCTGCACGTCATGCCGACGATTGAACAGGCGCAGACGCTCTTTGCCGAGCTTCGGCCTAAGCTCGAAGCCATTAGTGAGAATATTCAGGACACGACGACAACGGTGCGTGGACAGGTGGAACGCGTGGACGCAACCGTAACCGATGTGGTCGACCGGGCACGCCTGCAAATTATTCGCGCCGACGAACTATTGACCCGAACTCTCGATCGAGTCGAGTGCACCTCCGATCTGGTGCACAAAACGGTGGTCTCTCCTGTCAAGCAGGTTTCGGGATTGATGCGCGGCATCTCCGTCGGATTTGAAGCACTGTTCAGCGGACAAGCCAAGGCCAACGGGGCGGCGCGGCAGCCGCGAGGGCCCATTCCCCAGGACGAGATGTTCATATAACGATTGATCCGGGAAGTCGTAAGGTTCGAGGCCGAGTATACTTTTCAGATGAACCGGCCCTTGCTCCGCCCAGCTTCCTTGCTTAGTTCCTCCCTCCGTATTGCATGCGCCAGTCTGGCGTTAGCGTTGGTCTGTTCTGCTCTCGCTGCGGCTCAAGAAAAAATTGTCTGGAGCAGTCAGGAGAAGCCGATCGTCGATCAGCTTCATGGACTGCGCAAACTCGATGACAGCGTTCGCGCGACGACCACCGGTCAGCTTGCGCTTCAGATTCGGCAATTGCCGGTCGTGCCCAACAAGGTGCGACTGGCGGAAGCTCTCGCCAATCTCTCGACCGAAGGGGATTTCGGTCACGACACCTTGCAGGAAGTCACCACCACGTTGGCGCAAGCGGCGCGCGAGCAGCCTCCGGCCGTGGGTAAAGATGGCGGGCCGAATTCTGTTTATGTGGAACTGGCTTCATTGGTGAAGTATGAGCACATGACGGCCTCGGCGGATAATCCCCAGTTTGCCGCGGCGATGGCGAAGCTTGAAGCCGACGATGCGGCGCGGCAGAAGGCGGACTTCACGCTCACGGATTTGCAAGGCAAGGCGTGGCATCTGCGAGACCTCAGCGGCAAAGTGGTGCTGGTGAATTTCTGGGCGACGTGGTGTCCTCCATGCCGCAAGGAAATGCCGGACCTGGAAGCTTTGTACAACCGCTTCAAGGACAAAGGGTTCGTGGTCCTGTCGATCTCGGACGAGGAGACTGCGAAAGTTTCACCGTTTATCGCCGAGCACCAAATCACCTATCCGGTGCTGCTCGATCCGGGGCGTAAGGTGAACGACGAGTTCATTGTGGAAGGAATTCCGAAGAGCTTTGTGTACGACCGCGAGGGGAAGCTGGTTGCGCAGTCGATTGACATGCGAACGCGAGGACAATTTCTTTCGATGCTCGCCGAGGCCGGACTACAATAGTCGTTATGCGATATCTGGTACGAGCTCGGGTGAAGGCAGGGCAGGAGGCCGATTTGCTCGCGGCCATTGACCAGGAAACACTGGGGCAGGGATCGGTCGCCGAAGGTGAATATTTGCGGAACATGCAGGATGCGCGACTGTCTGCGGACCAGACGGTCCGGTGGGTGGAAGTCTGCTATTGCCCCACGCCATTGATGGAAGAGCGGCCGTACTGGGAGCAATATTTCAATCTGGTGAGAGTCCAGGATGCGCACGATCGCCGCAAATGCCGCGACCAGAACGGCACCGCACCATGGGCCTGCGGCGACTGCGACTGCACTGCACGCCTGGAAGCGAAATTGAAAATGTCGGGCGAGGCTTTTCTTGACTCGCTGCGCGGCAGAGGCGCGAAGCCCGCATGTTCAACCGAGCTGCGGCAGGATTGACTCCAGCTGCTTCCGCGACTGCGCACGGCTTCCGCGAGCGCAGCTAGCCGCAAGGCTCCATGCAATCTACTTTGAAGTGTCCGGTTTCTGGCGGGCCGCTGTTGAATCGCAGTTCGTAGCGGCCATCCGTCTGAAGTTCTTTCTCCGAGGTTTCTTCGTAACGGTTGAATATGATTTCTCCGGACAGGAACTGCTCGCATGCATTCTTGGGACTCTGGCACCGGAATGCCGAGTTGGTCTCGCCGATAGGAATGCTTTTGCCAGCCGAAATGGGAAGATCTCGAATTTCTATTTCCAGGTAGGGATACGAAATCTGCACTCCGCAGCTGCGATGCTGCGTTAGCCGGATGCGGGTGCCTGGCCCGTCATTTCCTTGCAGGCAGGCCGCGGTCCCATGCGAATAGCCGCCCTTGCCAAACCCTGGCATGCCATGTGCAGACAAAGTCAACGTGATGGCGGATCCGAACAACAGAAGCATTAGGACTGACGCTTCAAGCCTCACGCGATCCATCCCCCGCCCACGACAACATTGCCGTCGTAGAACACCGCAGCTTGTCCGGGCGTGACGGCGCGCTGCGGTTCGTCGAAGGTCGCCAGCAACTCGTCTTCGCCGGTTCTTTCCAGCACCGCTGCGGCGGGCTCGTGGCGATGGCGGATCTTTACCGTCACGCGCATCGGCTCACGAACGTCGTCGACCGCGATGAGGTTCACACGACGTGCTCGCAACGTCTTGGAGTAGAGATGCTCTTCGCCACCGACAATGACTTGCTTGTTGGCGCCGCTGATCTGGATCACGTAGAGCGGCGAGCCGGTGGCGACGCCGAGTCCCTTTCGTTGACCGACGGTGAAGTTGTGAATGCCGGAGTGCTCGCCGATGACCTCGCCAGTCGTGGTGACTAACTCACCCGCGGTTTCAGGCAGAGCCTCACCCTTCTCGGAAAGATAGGCGTCGATGAAGCGCTTGTAGTCACCGCCGGGAACGAAACAGATTTCCTGCGAGTCCGGCTTCTCGGCGAGCGCCAGTCCGTGCTGCCGCGCTAGCTCGCGGACTTCGGGCTTGGTCATGTCGCCGAGCGGGAAAATCGTGCGGCTCAGCTGCTCCTGTGTGAGGCCGAAGAGAAAATATGTCTGGTCCTTGCTGGAGTCTGCGGGACGCTTAAGCAGCCATCGGCTTCGGGCCTCGTCATAGGCAACGCGGGCGTAGTGTCCGGTGGCGACCCGCTCGGCGCCAATCTGGCGGGCGACAATCAAGAGCTGATCGAACTTCAAATGATTGTTGCAGAGGCTGCACGGGATGGGCGTGCGCCCGGAAACGTACTCTTCGACGAACGAACGCACCACGTCGCGCTCGAAGCGCTCCTCGTGATTGACCACGTAATACGGGATGCCGATGTGCTGCGCGACGCGGCGGGCGTCGTAGACGTCGTCGAGCGAGCAGCAGCGTCCCTGCACGGACTCGGGCATGCCCTCGTGACCAGCGAGGCGGCGCTGGTTCCAGAGTTGCATGGTCAGGCCGATGACGTTGTGTCCCTCAGCGCGCAGCATGGCCGCGACGGCGGAGGAATCTACGCCTCCTGACATGGCCACAGCGATGGTGTTGATGTCCGGCATTAGTTTGGCTGATTACTCCCTTTGCGCTCTCCGATCTCTATCGTACTCATTATTTTTTCATAAAGGTCGGTCAGTTTGTAGTGACCCGACTGGTCGGGAAAGCTCCCTTCCCCTGAAGGCTCGAACGTCAGTACATACGCATCAGTCTGAATCCTGATCGACTGCAGATACCTTGTACACGTTCCGTTGGCGACTTCTTCGTACACTGCGAGGCACTCCGTGGCGGGAAAACCTGAAATCCGATAGCGCGAGGGAGAACACACGGGACCATCGTCATCCAGTTTGTAGTTCGGATCAACCTCCCTCCTCGGCTCAATGTTGATTCGAAAATCACCCGGCTGGAAGTCGTCGTGTGCAAATATCAGGTACTTATACTCGCGGCCTCCATTCGCGGCGGTCGAATTGCGTCCACTCCAGTCGGGCGGGAAGCGAACCGTCAAACCTACATCCTGATCGGAGTACGCATCCCAGTCATCGGTGATGGTTATGCTTGGATTGGGAACCGGTTTCGCAGCGGCCTGGGGAAGGGGCCCTGAGATTGCGATGGAAAAGCCGATACCGTTTCCCGCGCCCATGGAGTACGAGCGGCTGACGGAGACCATCTCGTCGCCCTTGTTGAAATGGTCGACCTGCAGCTTTCCGGAATCGTCCGCCGCCGAACGACACTTGGTCCAGCCTTCGGCAGTCAGCCTTTTCACGAGTTGCGCATACGGCGTATCGATATCTCCCGGCTCCTCGCCGATTCCTCTTCCGCCGATCGCGATCCAGCGGTAAAGCGCAGGTTTGATCTGGCACGGATTCGCGCAACTCGCATGGGCTCGGAGGATCGAATAGTTGTCCTTCGAAAAACCCTCCGGCGCGGTATCACGCAGCCAGTTGTATGCCTCCGGAAGCGGCGCCTCCAGACTGCCCGGCGTACTGGATTTGAGCACCGCGATGCGGGCGCGGTAGAGGTTGTTCAAATCCTCCCGATCATCAGAAGTTCCGCGGACACTATAGGAATTCCGGATCGTGAGCCATCGCTTTTGACTGGCGATCAATTCGTCCCGCTTCGCGGACGCTGTCGCTGCCATGCGCTTGTGGTAAGCCTCGGCGGCTTGCACATCCAACTGGGACAGTTGCTCATCTTTGCAGATCGCCTCATCGACCGAGAACATCTTCGCTTTCGTGCAGTCGAAGCTGGTTTTGTAGAAGGGCGGCTCGGCCAGCGTCTTTCCGACGACGATCTGCGCCCGAACAGGAACGGTCGTTAGCAGCACGAGAACGGCCAAAACTTTCGGAGAGTTGCCCATGAGAATCTCAGAACCTGAATCGCGGATAAAGACTCAACCTACCTGGCGTATGTCGGGCTCAACTGACGAAGTCGTTCCACCGTCCCGGGCACCAGCGCGAGCGCGAAGTCGATGTCTTCCGCAGTCGTCTGCTTGCCTAGGCTAAAGCGGATGCTGGCACGCGCCTGATCCGGGCGCAAGCCCATCGCGACCAGAACGTGCGACGGTTCAATCGCTCCCGACGAGCACGCGGCGCCCGTGGATACGGCCAATCCTTTGAGGTCGAGCGCGATGACCATGGCTTCGCCTTCGATGTGATCGAAGTGAATGTTGCTGGTGTTGGGCACGCGCGGCGCGCTTTCGCCGTTTACTCCAGCCTCGTCGACCTGGGCGAGAATTCCCCGCTCCAGGCGATCGCGCATCGCAGCCATCTTCTGGTCATCTCCGAGACCATGGCCGCGATCCAAGGATTCTTTCGCCAGCTGCGCGGTTTTGCCCAGGGCGACAATTCCCGGAACATTCTCCGTACCGGCGCGGCGGGAGCGCTCGTGACGCCCTCCGTAGAACAACGGCTGAAGGCGAGTTCCCTTCCCCACATAAAGCGCGCCCACGCCCTGCGGCGCATGAATCTTGTGTCCGGAGATCGAGAGCAGATCGCAACCGATCTGCTTTACGTTGAGTGGAACTTTCCCCGCGGCCTGCACCGCGTCAGTATGAAAATAAACGTCGGCTTCGGCCGCAATCTTGCCAATTTCTTCGACTGGCTGCAGAACGCCGGTCTCGTTGTTCGCCATCATCACGGAGATCAACTTCGTATTCGGGCGCAGCGCGCGCCGCACATCGGCAGGATCGACCAGGCTGCGTCCATCGACCGGAAGGTAAGTCACTTCGCAGCCGATATCCTCAAGATGCTTGCAGGCAAACAGCACGGCATGATGCTCGATGCTCGACGTGATGACATGATCGCCCGGGACCACGATTCCGGCGATAGCCAGATTGTCAGCTTCGGTGCCGCCGCTGGTAAAGACAATTTCCGATCCGCGGCAGCCCAGCAACTCCGCCACCGACTCGCGCGCATTCTCGACCGCCGCGCGAGCGTTCTGTCCATGATGATGGATGGACGAGGCATTGCCGAAGCGCTCGCCAAAGTAGGGGCGCATAGCGTCCACAACTTCCGGCAAGGCGGGCGTGGTGGCGTTATTGTCGAGGTAAACTCGGCGCATGCTTCATTATTTCACACCGATACAGGCAAAACTCGCGGTGTCGGGAGTTAAATCTAGTTTGCTTCGAAAACGTAGACGGTACCTGTCTGGGTACCTTCCGTGGGATCGCCCACGACGATAGTCGTACCCGAGATGCCCACCGCGTAACCGAACTGCTGATCGCTCGAAGCGAGAGTTGCCGAGGGCTGGGAAGTGGTCTGCCATCCACCTGCTGGTTCGACATAGAGATATGCAGCCGAGTCGGAGTATCCGCCCACGACAATTGCGCGTCCGCTCAAGCCAAGGGCCAAGCTGAAGCTATACACGCTAGAAAGCCCTTGCACACTCAATTGTGCCGTCTCGGTAGCATTGGCCCAGCCAGTGGTGGGCTTGGCGAAAACGTAAGCTGCACCGCTCCCGTTATTGGAAGTTAGTGAGCCTGCGACGATTGTGTTGTCGTTCATTGCAAGGGCGTACTCCAAGCCGTTGAAGGTCGAGGGATACAATATGGCCAGCTGCTGGAGCCCACTCGGAGTCCGCTGGTAGACGAGAACATAGCCGTTCCCCTGGTCATTCACAGCGACCATATCGTCCCTGAGCGCGACCGGATTGCCGGTTGTCCCAGGCATAGTCAGGTTTTCGGTTGGGCTCATGTTGACCCACCCGCCGGACGGTTTGTCGAACAAAAGAAGGAAAGATCTGTTCCTAATGTAGATGTAACCAGTTGTCACGATCGTATTCCCGCTTGGACTGATCGCAACCGTTTGACCCACAAAGTTGTGAAGCCCACCGTTTTGCAGAGACAGCACCGCAGTCGGCTGCGCCATATCCTGCCAGCCGGATGACGGCCTGACGAAAACCTCCAGCCAGCCATATTCGAGAAGACGGCCTTGCGATGTGCAGCCCTGAAAGCTAGCCACGATGGTGCTGCCGTCGCTACTGATGGCAAGCGGACTATCGAGATAGCAGGTTGAGATGCGAGTGAGCTTGGCCGTTTGTGTCATGTTACCCCAGCCGCTGCTTGGCTTCTCAAACACGTAGATGGCGGGCGTTTTGCCATTCAGAGCAGGAGATCCAACTGCGATTGTGTTGCTGGCCACTGCAATGCTTGATCCAAAGTACGCTCCGCCCTGCAGGTCTGACCCCGTGAGTTGGGCAACCTGCGAAAGTGTTGGGCGGTCGGAAGCGACCGCAATCAGAGACAGCGCGAAGTGGAGGCCCAACCCGACGATTGCTTTACGAGTCCGCATAAGACTCTCCTTGAGAAGGAACGAATACCGGGAACGCGAGGATTGGGGGAGCTGCCAGCCGTGCGAGAACATTGTCTGCTTCGATGGAGTGCTAGTCAATGTGCAGGAACATGCACATCTCGCGCCGAAAGCTGGTTCCTACCGTTTCTCAATCGGCACGTAGCGGTTGGGGTACTCAGGCCCCAGATACTCCGCTCGGGGGCGGATCAGGCGGTTGTCGTCGAGCTGCTCGATGACGTGGGCGGCCCATCCGCTGATGCGGGAGACGGCGAAGATTGGAGTAAAGAGATCGACGTCGATGCCGAGCGTGTGGTACGTCGAGGCAGAGTAGAAATCCACGTTGGCGTTGAGTTTCTTTTCTGCCTTCACGAACTGCTCGATCTTCTCGGACATGTCGTACCACTTAGGGTCGCCGTCAGCTTTACCCAGGTCGCGAGACATGACGCGCAGGTGCGTGGCGCGCGGATCTTCGGTGTGGTAAACGCGGTGGCCGAAGCCGGGGACTTTTTTCTTCGCGGCGAGCATTTTGCGAACGTAGTCGGTGGCGTCGGCGTTCTCGCGCACGATGCTTTCCAGAATGCGGAATACAGCTTCATTCGCGCCGCCGTGCAGCGGGCCCTTAAGCGCGCCGATGGCCGAGGTTACTGCCGAGTGCATGTCGGAAAGAGTAGCGGCGGTTACACGCGCTGCGAAGGTCGAGGCGTTAAGTTCGTGGTCGGCGTGAAGGATCAGAGCAATATCGAGAGCGCGCTCGGCGGTCTGGGAGGGCTTAGTGCCATTCAGTTGCGCGAGAAAATCAGCGGCGTGCGAGAGCGACCTGTCGGGCGCGACCAGGGGCTTGCCTTTGCGGATGCGGTCATAGCCGGCGACGATCATCGCAATTTGCGAGGTCAGGCGGACGGCTTTGTGCACATTGGCGTCGTGATCGTTCTTGGTATTTTCCGGATCGTAGAACGAGAGCGCCGAGACGGCGGTGCGCAGGACATCCATGGGTAGCGCCGACTTGGGCGCGTTGCGAATCAACTCGAAGATCGCGGGATCGATGTGGCGCTCCGCCGCCAACTGCTGCCGCAGTTCTTGCAGTTCGGCGCGATTGGGCAAGTGCCCAAACCACAACAGGTAGCAGGTCTCCTCAAAATTGGAGTGGTCGGCCAGTTCGTGAATGTCGATGCCACGGTAGGCCAGTACGCCCTGGTCGCCGTCGATATAGCAAATCTTGGAAGTGGTGGCAACGACGCCCTCGAGTCCTTTAGGGGCCTGCGTTGTGGTGACGCTGGACATGATAGTTCTCGCTTCGGTCGCTGGATTTGGCGTTGCCGGACCGCGCTCAGGGATTGACGCGGAGAATGCAACCTTTTTTTATACCACCAATACGAGGCATCTTTCCAATCCCGCAAGGACAGGGGCGGTTCGCGCCGTTTGGCTATCGCGCGAGGCCCGATGAGCGAGATATCCGTGGCTACGCCTGAAAATCGCTCTGCCAGCGATGACATTCGCGAACCGGACGCGTCTTTACCTGAGAGGCCGCACCCGCTTTGCCAGCGGCTTTGCGCCGAAGTATAGTTAAGGGTCGCTTAACACCGTCACGAAACTGTAGCCCGCTCTCGCTTTTCCTCATGGAGGAAGTATCCAGAATGAAACGCTTCTTATCGCTTGCGCTCGTCTTCGCCTTTGTTTTTTCAACTCTGGCTTCTGCCGATGAAGGCATGTGGCTTTACAACGAGCCCCCGAAAGATCGGATCAAGGCCAAGTATGGCTTTGAACTCACACAGCAATGGCTGGACCACGTCCGGCTCTCTTCCGTGCGATTCAATAACGGCGGCTCGGGCTCGTTCGTTTCCCCCGATGGCCTGACCTTCACCAACCATCACGTCGGCGCGGGATGCGTGCAGCAACTCTCCAGAGAGGGCCACGACTATATCAAGAGCGGCTTCTACGCCAAGACCCAGGAGGAAGAGGCGAAGTGCCCGAACCTGGAGCTCAACCAGCTCGTCGGCATCGAGGATGTGACGGAAAAGATTAACGCCGGATTGAAAACGGAGATGTCGGCGGCCGATGCCGGACAGGCGCAACGGGCGGCCATGTCGCAAGTCGAAAAAGACTGCGCGACCTCGACCGGGCTGCGCTGCGACGTGGTTACGTTTTATTCGGGACAGGTTTACAACCTCTATAAATACAAGAAATATACGGATGTGCGGCTGGTGTTTGCGCCCGAGTTCGATATTGCATTCTTCGGCGGCGATCCCGACAACTTCACCTATCCCCGTTACGACCTCGACATCACATTCTTTCGCGTGTATGAGAACGACAAGCCGGCGCATCTGGACAATTATTTGCAATGGTCGCGCGCGGGCGTGCAGGATGGCGATTTGATTTTTGTCTCCGGCCATCCGGGCAACACCGGGCGACTGCTGACCATGGCGCAGCTGGAATACTTGCGAGACGTGGAGTATCCCTCGCGCCTGGCCCTCTACAAGCGGCGCATCGCATTGTTGCAGGAGTTCAGCACGCAATCCGAAGAAAACGCCCGCATCGCCAAGGAAGACATTTTCGGATTGCAGAATTCGCAGAAGGCTGTGACCGGCTACAACTCAGGCTTACTCGATCGCTCGAGTATGGACTCCAAAGCCGCTGAGGAAACCAAACTGCGCGCGGCTTTTAAGGCCGATCCGAAGAACGCAAACGCCGGGGATCCGTGGGACGAAATGGCGCAAGCGGAGAAGCTTCAGCGGAGCATCTTCCCGCAGCTTGCATTTATTGAACGCATGCGCGGATTCAACTCGCGGCTGGCGCAGATCGCCCGGTCCCTGGTTCGTGCCGCCGCTGAAAAGCCCAAGCCGAACCAGCTGCGCATGCGAGAGTTCCGTGATTCTGCCCTGCCCTCATTCGAACAGCAACTATTTTCAGCCGAACCCATTTACAAGAACCTTGAAGTCGCGTTGCTTTCCGATTCGCTGGCCGAGATGCAAGAGACGCTGGGCAAGGACAATGCTGACGTGCAGAAAGTTCTGCAAGGAAGAAGCCCGGCAGATGCGGCAAAAGAACTTGTCGCCGGCACGAAGCTGGACGACGTTACCGTGCGCCAGCAGCTTTACACAGGCGGCCAGGCCGCGGTCGACGCCAGCACCGATCCTCTCATCGTGACCTTGCGTGCGATCGACTCGTCGGCGCGGACGGTACGAAAAGAGTTCGAGGACAAGGTCGATTCCGTACTTCGCCGCGATGGCACCATTGTCGCCAAGGCTCGTTTTGCCGCAAGCGGCTTCACCCAGCCTCCGGATGCGACTTTCACCTTGCGACTGAGCTACGGGCAAGTGAAGGGATACACGGAAAACGTCGCGACGATTCCTTTCGCTACCAACATGGGCGGCGCGTACCAACACGCCGCCGAACACGGCAATCAGTTCCCTTACGCGCTGCCCGACAGCTGGATGAAAGCAAAGACGAAGCTTGCCCCGAAGACTCCTCTGAACTTCGTTTCGACGGCGGACATCATCGGTGGAAACTCGGGATCTCCGACGGTGAACAAGAAAGGCGAAGTCGTCGGGATTATTTTCGACGGCAACATCGAGTCTCTGCCGTGGAACTTCGCCTTCAGCGATGTGCAGGGGCGCGCGGTCTCGGTGGATTCGCGTGGCATCCAAGAAGCCTTGCGAAAGGTTTACGGTGCTACCTCTTTGGCGGATGAGTTGGCCGGAACCAAGAGCGGCGTTGCGAAAGCTGGAAAATAAGCCCGGACCCTGCACCACGAATGAGTCGAGCCCGCGTTAAAACACGCGGGCTTTTTTTACGTCATCGTAACGTTCGCAAAAAAAGGCTGTGCTAATATCCCACGACTCCTGGAGGCTTCATCATGGGACAACCTGTCGTACATTTTGAAATCGGCTGCCGCGACATCGCTAAAACCGGCGAGTTCTTCTCGCATCTTTTCGGCTGGAATCTGCAACCCATGGGACCAGCCACCATGGTCGATACCGGCGCCGGAAGCGGCATTCAGGGCCACATCAGCGCTCTGGGCCACGAACCGCACAATTACACGACCTTTTATGTGCAAGTCGACGATGTGCAGGCTTACCTCGACAAGGCTGCGACGCTTGGGGGCAAGACTCTGGTGCCGCCGGTAGAGATTCCGACGGGAACTTTCGCCTGGCTCTCCGATCCCGAGGGCAACACGATCGGGCTGTGGAAACCCAAATAGGCGCAACTCAAGCGGGCCACAGGCTGAGCGCTGTCTTGCTTAGGATTTGAAGTTGCGTCGGCTCGCCGAGCGGCAGCGCGCGGAACTCTTCGAGATTTTTCTTGATGTCAGGCACTCCCGGACCAGGCCAATCGGTTCCGAATAAAGTCTTGTGTGCGATCTCTTCTAGGCGGGGGAAATATTTGAGCAGAAATTGCGGAGGAATCCCGCTGATGTCGAGATAAACATTAGGATGGCGGCGCACGAGAAAGAAAGCAGTCTGCATCCAGAGCGGGCGGCCGCCGTGCGCCAGCAGAATTTTGAGCCGCGGAAAATCTACGGCAACATCGTCGACGTAAATCGGATCGCCATACTTGTTTCGCGCGCCGGGAAAAATCGACGTTCCCGTATGGAACATGACCGGAATACCGTTGGCCTCCGCGGCGCGGTAAATGATCTCCAGTTCCTTCACCCCGTTGACGTAGTCGTTAGGATAGAGCAACTGGTGC
>Ga0210410_10001297_pt1 | contig 23820 bp, 25 predicted proteins | sample IncBWC4MmetaG_FD_161058 | JGI IMG/M metagenome (GOLD analysis project Ga0210410, IMG submission 161058) | Forest soil microbial communities from Barre Woods Harvard Forest LTER site, Petersham, Massachusetts, United States - Inc-BW-C-4-M | ecosystem: Environmental > Terrestrial > Soil >... | reverse complement strand
ACAAAGCACACGGTTTTTTTTACCAAGGCGGAGCGCTGGCTGACCTGAATTCGTTGATTCCTTCGGGTTCGGGATGGGAGCTAAGCTGGGCGTTTGACATTAACAATCTCGGGCGAATTGTAGGGTATGGACTGGTTAACGATAGGTTCCGAGCGTTTCTCTTAACGCCCGCCACCAGTAAAGACCTGTGTAAAGACGGCGGATGGGAAAGCTTTGGTTTCAGGAACCAGGGCCAATGCATCCAGTTCGTTCTTGGGGGAAAATAGTTAAAGCATTGACTTATCCTACGGGCCCGAAAGGCCCGGCGATCGCCGGAGCTGCTGCTAAATTCCTTCAAAGTTGCTCCGCCAAACGCGCGCGGCCGCAGCATTTCGTGGCGATTCACACGTAGCCCCTGGAAGTCGCGTTACCCGAAACTTGGATACTGGGCCCCACATCTCCGGTTGAGGTGGCAGCGTAAATCAGGCAGTTGGCACCCGAAAATCTCCGGGATATCTTGCTAGGGAATCCCCCAGTTGTCTGGGAACGGGGGTACCTCTAAAAAGTTAAGCACGGGGAACAGCGCGAGGAGTTTAAAAAGTTCGCGGCCGCTGCCGGAGCCACGAAATAGATAGCATCCGGGCGCTTCACTCAGTAAGTCGCAGTTCAGTAAATTTTCAGCTTCGCTGACGATTGTGCGGGCTGCAGGAGAATGACCGTGAAAGCAAACTTGTGGACTGGCATGTTGGCAGGGATGTTGTTGGGAGGTTTATGCGTGCTGGTGGCCAGGCCGTTCGAAAGAGCATTGGCCCAGGAGTCATCTTCCTCTTTACAGTCTTCACTGACTATGGGCCAGGGCGCATCCGATCAGGATATTGATCTTATGCGCCAGGATTTGCGCAATAAGAAACGGCAAATTATTGCCGAGAATTTGCCGCTCTCCGATGCCGAAGCAGAAAAATTCTGGCCCATCTATCAGCATTACACGAATGATTTGAAGCAAATTAATGACGAAAAGTTTGTTTTGCTGAAAAATTACGCGCAGTCATGGGGAAACATGTCCAACCAGGATGCCCTCATCTATATCCGCCGCTGGCTGGAAGTCGATCAAGAGGTGCAGGCTCTTCGATCCAAGTATGTGCCCGTGGTCAGCCAGGTTCTGAGCGGAAAAGGCACGGCCACATTTTTTCAATTGGATCGCCGCATCAGCATGATGATGGATATACAACTCTCCTCGCAGATTCCGCTGGTGCAAGGCAAAAAGAACTAGCGAGTTCCTTCAGGCGGGATATGAATCTGCGCAGCTGGTAGTGGATCGGATAGCCGGAAAAAGTGGTGCATAGTACCCATATTCCCGGCAAGCGCGTTAGCCAAGGCTTTGCTCCCTCTCGGGCTTCACGACAAGATTACGGTTCCAAATTTGCGGCGGACGACGCATCATGGTGGCTGCCCAGTCCCAGGAAGGAATTGGGATGAAGAGAATCGCTTTGCTGGTACCGCTGGTTCTGGGGTTTGCGGCAGGTCATGCGGCGGCACAGGACGTAAACTACAACTTCGACCGAAGCACGGATTTCTCCAAATTCAAGAGCTACAGGTGGGTAGACATCAAGAGCGTGCAGCAGGTTGACCACGTCACCGCGCGGCAAATCACCTTCGTGGTTGACGCCGAACTTGCCAAAAAAGGTCTGCTCAAAACGGATTCGGACTACGCCGACCTTTACATCGGTTACCAGACGGCCCTCAGCAGGCAGACACCATGGAAGGCGTATCACGACGGCTGGGGCTACGGCCCGGGGTGGGGCGGCGGATTGGACACGATGGCCGAGGCGTCCATCCACGCCGGTCAGCTTGACCTGGACATCTATGCGGCAACAGAAAAAAAACTGGTGTGGCGCGGCGCCGTGTCGAACGCGATCGAGCTCAAATTAAATGTGGAAAGAAGCGAGAAGAAGATCCAGAAGTCCGTGGAGAAGCTGTTGAAGAATTATCCGCCGAAGCAGTAAGAACGCGAATCGCGGTCTCCACCGAGTCGCAAGGAGTGCCTGGTAAGCCGTGTGGGCTTGCCGCACAAGTTGATCCTGGCACTCAATGCTCCCAGCAGGCCCACTTGACGGGCATTATTGGTGGAGAGACTCCGCCTCTCTTTCTGATTACCGATTACAGATTACTGTTTGCGATGATGGCGCTGGCGAAGGGCTTCGAAGAGGACTACGCCGGTGGCTACGCTTACATTGAGGGATTTCACCGGGCCGGTGGTGGGCAGCGACACGAGGAAGTCGCAGCGCTTGCGGGTCAGTTCGTGAAGGCCGTTGCCTTCGCCGCCCATGACGATGCCGGTGGGCGTGGTGTAGTCAATGTCGGTGTAGTTTTTTTCAGCGGTTTCATCCAGGCCTACCAGCCAGTAGCCAGCTTCCTTTAATTCTTCCATTGCGCGGACGAGATTCACGACCTTAGCCACAGGCAAGTGTGCAAGTGCGCCGGCCGACGCGCGGGCCACCGTGTCCGTGAGGCCCGCGGCGCGGCGTTCGGGGATGACGATACCGTGGGCGCCAGCGGCCAGTGCCGTGCGGATAATGGCGCCGAGATTGTGGGGATCTTCCACACCGTCGAGCAGGACGATCAAGCCGATCTGGCCTTTGGATTTGTTTGCGTGGTCGAGGAGGCTTTCAAGCGTGGCCGGGGGACGCGCGGCGGCGAGGGCTACAACGCCTTGATGGTCGCGGGAGTTGGCGAGGCGATCAAGCTGGCTGCGATCTTCAAAGCGGACGGGGATGTTTTGCGCGCGGGCGAGTTGAACGATGTCTTCGACGCGGGAGTCCTGGCGGCCTTTGGCAATGACGATGCGGTCGAAGGCGCTGCCGGCTTCGAGGGCTTCGCGGACGGCGTGAATGCCGGTGAGACGATCCATGGGAAACAAGTTTACAGTTCACAGTTCAAAGTTGAAAGTTTCGAAGAGGAGGCGAAAGCCACTTTTGACTTAAAACTTCTGACTATTAACTGTGAACTCAATCCAGCGCGGAGCAAAATTCCAGGATGCGAGTGCGGACGGATTTGACGGGGATCGCGAAGGAGAGAGCGGCGGCTTCGTCGAGGAGAAGGATTACGCGGTCGAGTTCGCCTTCGCCGATGCGGCCTGCGAGCGAGAGACGAATGGGATTGAAGAGATCGCGGCTGCGGACGCCGCAGGTTTCCTTCAAGTGTGTGGCGACTTCCTTGAAGCGCTCTGAGGTGAAAGGAGCGGGCTCGAGCAGGAGTAGGGCGAGATGGCGGATGACGTCGCGGGCGGCGTAACGCGAGATGGCGGCTTGCGCGTCGGGGGATTGGAGGATTCGGGCGGCGTCATAGTGGAAGATGGAATGAAGGAGACTGGCGAGGGCAGCGCGGTTTTCGGCGTAGTGGCCGAGGAGTTGGGCGGCGCGTTCGGCCCAAGCAATATGCTCGGGAGTGGGAGTGGAGGTTAGCCAGTGGTTTTCGTGGAGAAGAGTGAGGATGTCGGTTGCGGAATAGGGATTTGGGTGCGGAGGATGCTCGGCGCGGTAGTCGTTGAGGGGCATGGGAAGAGTTTAGCGCAGGAGCCTCCCGGGAACGCCACCTCCTCCCCATCCCGCGCATTTTGCGGGATGAATCTCCCGATTGGCGTTCCCGGATGAGGCGTGCGATGCGGACGGCAGGCCCTATAAAGGCGAGAACAGGTTGGCCGAGCTGGACCCCTACACGGAGAGACGTGGCGCGCTAATTTGCGCCGCAAAACCGCCAATCAGGAGATTGGCGTTCCCAGGGAGAGAGTGGCGACTATGTGGGCGGCGATGGCTTCCCCGCGGCCTACGGCGTCTACGCCTTCGTTGGTTTTAGCTTTGAGGTGGATTTTTTCGGCCGGCAAGCGCAGTGCTTTGGCTAGAGCTTCCCGCATTTTGGGGAAGTGCGGGCCGAGCTTGGGGCGCTCAAGGATGACGACGGCGTCGACATAGTCGATCACGAAATGTTTTTCGTCGAGCAGTTTGCGGGCGTGTTCGAGGAATTGCAGGCTGCTCGCGCCTTTCCACTTGGGATCGGTATCGGGGAAGTGCGTGCCGATGTCGCCCAATCCTGCCGCACCCAAAAGCGCGTCGCAGAGCGCGTGGGCCACCACGTCGCCGTCGGAATGCCCCACGGGGCCTTTGTCGAAGGGGACTTCGATGCCGCCGATGATGAGCTTGCGCCCTTCGGCGAGGCGATGCAGGTCGTAGCCGATGCCGCAGCGAACGCTCATGCTTTTTTCTGCTCGAGTTGCATATAGAAGCGGGCCAGATCCATGTCGGCCGGCTTGGTGATTTTGATGTTGCGCTCGGAACCTTGGATGACGTGGACGTCGTAGCCGAGGCGCTCGACGAGGCCGGCTTCGTCCGAGGCGCTGACGCCATCGGCTTCGGCGCGGGCAAAAGCCTCTTTCAGAAGCCGCGTTTCAAAAACTTGAGGCGTTTGCGCGAGGACGATGCGTTCGCGTGGAACGGTGTTGGTGATCAGCGCGACGTCTTCGGGCAGGCTGGCGCGCTTTACTTCTTTTACCGTGTCCATCGCCGGTATGCCCACGATGGCGGCTTTGCAGCGGCGGGCTTCTTCGATTGCCCGGGTGATGTGTTCGACGGAAACGAACGGACGAACGGCATCATGGACGAGGACAAGTTCCGTGTCGTTCGAAACCAGTTTCAGCGCGGCGGCTACGGATTCCTGCCGGGAGTCTCCGCCCTTGATCACGCGGACTGGTTGGTTGAATTTTTCCTGGCGGAACCGCGTTTCCAGTTTTTCAATGCCGGCTTGGCGCGTGGCTACGATAATTTGGGTGACCAGGGGGCACGAGGCGATGCGGCGCACGCTGAGAACTGCGATAGGCACGCCGTCGAGTTCCAGAAACTGCTTCGGCGTCTCGGCGCCCATGCGCGTGCCGAGACCTGCGGCAGGAAGGATGGCTGTAATTTGACCCATAGCGTGACAGCAGACCGGCTGAAGCGACACCTTGCGGGCCCAAGCGCGGGATGCAGAAAAGAGAGTGTACCGCAAAGATGGGGTGGAAGAAAAATGGCGGAAGGGCTGGGACGGCGGCTCGATCTAGGGGATGCGGAATAGGGCGCGGGGAGGCTGGGCTACCGGCAATTGCGGAAGGTCAAGTAAACCGCGCTATGATACGGAGTCTTTACCAGGAAGATTTTGTGAGAATTGCTTTTGGCGGAGCGGAAAGATCATGAGCATCGAACAGGATATGGAAAAAATTGTGCTGCAGGAGCAGCGTCTGCAGTTCAAGCATTTTGATTCGGAGGCAGCCTGGGCGATTGGGACCGCGCTGAAAGCGGCGGCTGAGCAGCGGAAAGTTTCGGTGGCCATCGACATTCAACTGCATGGCATGCCCCTGTTTTCGTACGCGATGTCGGGAATTACGCCGGACAATTGGGAGTGGATCCGGCGCAAGCGGAACGTGGTGATGCGCTACCAGCGGAGTTCATACGCGATCGGATTGAAATATGAGCGCGCGAAAACGACCATGCATGCCGCTACGGGGCTTGAGCTGAAGGATTACGCGCCGCATGGCGGGTGTTTCCCGATTCTGCTCGTCGGGACGGGTTGCGTGGGGACGATTGCAGTTTCCGGTTTGCCGCAGCGGGAGGATCACGCGCTGGTAGTGGAGGTGCTGCAGAAGCACCTACATCTGGAGAAAGAAGATCTGGCCCTGGATGCGGGGGCGTGAGTTGAAGAAATGCCCTACAGTGGCTCCGTGCCGGGGTAAGGGTTGGCGGATGCCGGATCGATTGGGGCGGAGGTTTCAGGGCGGGCCGTGCGTAGCCCGTGGCCGTTGCCGCCGATGGCGGATTCGGCGCGAGCACCCGCCGCGGTGGCTGCGGCGGCGCGGACGGAGCCGGAGTCGGAGCGTTCATCAAGGCGGCCGAAAATCATTTTTCCGGCCGGCGTCTGGTGGACGGAGGTGACCACGATATCCACGGTGCGGTTGATGAGCCGGCGCGCGCCGTCCACAACGACCATCGTGCCGTCATCGAGGTACGCGACACCCTGGCTGGGCTCCTTCCCTTCTCGCAGGACAAGGACGCGCATGGATTCGCCGGGCAGCACGGCGGGCTTCATGGCGTTGGCCAGTTCGTTGATATTGAGCACCGGAATATTCTGGACGCGGGCCACTTTGTTGAGGTTGTAATCGTTGGTGACAATTTTGGAACCGGTGCGCCGCGCCAACTCCACAAGTTTCTGGTCGACGCCGGCGGTGCCGGAAACATCATCATCCAGCACGCGAATTTCGAGGCCGGGCATCTTCTGCATGCGCTGCAAGACTTCCAGGCCGCGGCGGCCGCGCTGCCGCTTCAGGGAATCGGAAGAATCGGCAACCATCTGCAGTTCGTGAAGCACGAAACGCGGCAGGCCGAGCGAACCATCCAGAAAATGAGTTTCGCAAATGTCGACGATGCGTCCGTCGATGAGCACACTCGTGTCAACGAGCTTCATAAGCGAGCCGGCGGTTGCCGGCGCCGCAACGATTGCTTGTTCGGGTGACGCAGCCGTTCGCATCTCCCGCCCGCGCCGCGACCCAATCACCAGCCCTAGATACCCGAGCGAGATCAGCGAAGCGAACTCGATGAAGGACTTGGCAGTCTCGGGTTCCGCGGTGCGGGAAACCACCAGGGTAATCAGGAGGGAGACGAAGAGGCCCAGGACGACGCCGATCGCTCCCCCGATTAGCCCGCTGATCTCCGCGTGGCGAAGTCTTAGTTCGGCGAGGAGAATCACCATGGCAATGAAGAAGCCCAGGCCAGCGGCCGGAAGCGCCTGGAAATTGGAGGGGCGCAAGGCGAAGCAGAGCCCGACGGAACTGCCAAAGAGCGCTAGCCGAATGACCCAGAAATCCCACTCCGGGCTGAGCAGCCGACGCAACCTTGATTTGGTACCGGGTGCGCTTAGTGAGGACTCCGAAAGTGGACTGCCGGCTTGCCTTAACCCTGGACCGTTCATAGGACCTCACGGTACGGCGCACAATCAACCGCTCCGAGGAGCATGGGAAGCAAAGAAGGCAGCCAGTGGAAAGAGCCCTTCCTGCCGGAGCAGGTTACGTGATGGACTGTATACTCTTGAATTAGCGTTACGTCAAGTCCGAGTACGCAGGGGCGATTTCGATCTCAGGGGAGATAGAAACGCGGGACGCGCTGGCTGACCCCGCTGATCAGGTCTGAGGTGACGGTGCCGATGCTGCGGGCGACCACGTTGGCGGGATAGACATTATCGCCCTCGGTGCCGTAAAGGGTTGCGACGTCGCCAACCGCGGGGTCGGGAACGTCCGTTACGTCGAGCATCACCACGTCCATCGAAACGATGCCGATGATCGGGGCGGCATGGCCGCGAATGTAAAGCACGCCGCGATTGCCAAGCGAGCGGTGAACGCCATCCGCATAGCCCGCGGAAAGAACCGCAATGCGCGACGGGCGCTGCGCAATCCAGGTGGCGTCGTAGCCGACTGCTTCCCCTGTGGCGATGCAGCGGACGCTCATCAGGCGCGCGCGAAGACTCATCACCGGACGCAGCGGCAACTTCGTCTCGAATTCTTTGCGGCGCTCCGGCGGATCGAAGCCGGGATGATACCCGTAGAGAATCGCGCCGGGTCGCACCATGTCGGCCCAGGTTTCGGGACGCGCGGCGATGGCGGCGCTGTTGGCGATGTGGAGAATGCCGGGATCGGCGCCGAGCAAGCGGAGGCGTTCGACGGTGGAGTAAAAGCGCTCGACTTGCTGCTCGGTCTGGTGGCCGAGTTCCGTGTCCGTCAAAACTTCGGAAGAAGCCAGATGGGTGAAGGTGCCGGCCAGGCTCACGTGCTTGCACTTCGCAAGCTGGCGCGCGAAGCAGTCCGCGTCCTTGGGCATGATGCCGAGGCGGTTCATGCCGCTGTCAATCTTGAGCTGCACCGGAACATTTTTTTTTCGCAGTTTTGCGGCGGCGGCTTCAAACGCCAGAAGCTGTTCGCAGCGGTGAATCGCGGGCGTTAATTTATGCTCGAGAAGGTTTTTTTCCTCGCCGGGCCAGAAGCCGCCAAGCACGAGGATGGGAGTACGAACGCCGGCTTTGCGGATCTCGATGCCTTCCCCGGCGGAAGCTACGCCGAACCAATCCGAGCCGGCCTTTTCGAGAGCCTTGGCGACTTGGGGGCCGCCGTGGCCGTACGCGTTGCCCTTCACAATGGAGAGAACTTTTCGCGGCGTCTTGCGTTTTTCCGAGGCGGGGTTCACATAGTCGCGGATGGCGCGAAGATTTCCCGTGAGCGCGGAGAGAGAAACTTCCGCCCAGACGGGGCGGCCGACAAAATCGGGGGGACTCTGATTTTTCTTGCTGCGGGTCATGAAAATTCCTGAAAGAACTAGTGTACGGCATTCCAGCGCAACGGCGAAAAGCCGGGATGGGACGCCGCGCGCGAGAATGACAACACCCGGGAGGGAGCAATCGCGATGCCATCCCGGGTCAGCAAAGGATTCCGGGATGCCATACAACTCCCTGCAGGTCAATACTTTACAGGCGCTGCGAAGTAGCCTTATCTGGGTGCGGGCTTAGCGGCTGTGGCCGTGCAGACGCAGTGTGTCAAGGATGGAAAAAATTCACTTTCGAGACACAAGCGACAGGCGAGCAGAGAGGCTGTAATGACACCGGGCCCAATCAGAACAGTTTTCGATAGAGCAGAAACCCGGAACGCTCGGCCAACTTCTTATTTGAGCAGTTCACCGCCACGGGCGACGAGATCTTTTTTGAGGTCATCCTGAATCGGCTTGTCGCCGAGCCAGATTCCGAAAATCGCCGAGGCGAGAGCCTTGTCGTTGATCGCCGGTTTGTCAGTTCCAGCAACCTTCGTCTCAAGACCAACGCCGGGCGTCCAGCCGATCACCAATTCCTGGCCGGAACGGATGTCGCCGAAGTAGGCAATCCACACGTCACTTTTTACGCCTGAGTTTTTGAAAGACTCGTTGAAGGCATCGCGGATCTGCTCAGTGCTGACGTTGCGAAGAAACTTCATGACGACTTTCCTTTTGAAGTCGCCGGCGACCAGTTGGCGATAGAGTTCCGGTGCACCGGCCTTGCCTTTCAGCGGCCCGGTGATAGCTGAGTCGGCCACGTAGAGGCCGATCGCGTAGACCTTCACCTTCGCGAAGGTCTTTGTGCGCAGGCCGACTCCGAGCAGCGAAGTGTCGCCATCCTTTGCGGCAAATTTGGTGCCGGATTTGGGTTCGGCGATTTCCTGAGCCAGCGCAGGAACAATCATGGAAATTGTTAATAAGAGAACAAGCAGACGTTTCATAAGCGATCTCCATTTCGGGTCGAGCCTAGCACGGGCGCTCGAACCAGGCGCGTGACTAACCACAGAAAATTATCAGCTGGCGAGTTGCGTGGAGATCCACCAGGTGTTGCCGCACGGGTCTTTGACGCCGCCGCGCAGGTCGGGGTCGCCCGGTTTGTGGACAGGCTCCTGGACGGAGACGCCGCCGACGGCGAGGGCTTTTCTGTAGGTCGCTTGAGCGTCCGGCACGTAGACGTGGACCCAGACGGGGAAAGCAGGATAGGCACCGCCAGCGTCGGCGATCATCACTATCGTGTCATCGATGCGAACTTCGGCGTGCATGATATTCCCGTCCGGCGCGTCGAAGCGGCGGAGGTCGGTGGCTTCGAATGTATTCTTCAGGAAGTCGATGACTTTCTGCGCGCCGTCGGCCACGATGTAAACGGAAGCGGAATTGTAGCCTTCGGGCTTGTAGATAACATCCATGGCTGCTCCTTAAGGAGAGAGAGGCACTGTTCGCATGGTTAAACTGGGATTTATGCCGTTCCTGAGACGCAATTCAAAAGACATCAAGTCCGTAAGTAACTGACCGGATTCATCTAAGAAACGGACTTCGGCAGTTGCGCCGTCCTCCGGCAAGGGCAGGCCATCATACAAATCGGTCAACCAAGCAGCCTGTAGGACAGCCAGAATGAGAACCCTGCTTTCTCCGGGTGGAATCGTTTCTCTCCGCTCATGGCCGATCCAGCTGACGGGGCAACGTATTTGCAATTGCTTCCTTGTCTTATCCAGGTAAGTCACATGCGCTCGAATGTTGCGCGCAGTACCGACCACCCTGTCTGCTAATTCATTCCCTACTTCCAGCAGGACCGTGTAGCATGAGTGGCCGCTAATTTCATGACCGAAGTACGTACGGTCTGAAAATATCCGGCGGAATTGTAAGTTTGGTTTAGGCACTGAAGGCTTGGACCGTTCGATCTCGGCTTTTCGTTCCGCGCGATTTTCTTGATGCTGTCTTCTTTTTAATGCTCTCCACTCTGCTCTTAAGATTGCGTGGCCAATATTGACGACCAAAAATAAACCAGCAATTCCAACATAGGGAACAACTATGGCCCATAAGTTGTCTTTGACAGTGCCAGAGAATAGGCCCTTGTGATATTGCCACGCTGCCGCAATCATGGCAGCCACCAGGGTCCAAAAAACCTGCGAGTTCCAAAACGACTTGAAATTACGCCATACGTGAATAACCAGTGACACGATAGATTCCTTCGCGACTCAAAGCAGGAAGTAACACTATTGGCCTTCCCGCATAATGGTGCCGATGCCGCACTACATTTCGTCGCCGCCGGAGAATTGCGAAAAAGCGTCGGGCGCGGCTTCTTCGAAGCGAGTCAGGCGGCTGCGGAAAACGAATTTCACCCTGTCGGTGGGGCCGTTGCGCTGCTTGGCGATGATGATATCGGCCATGTCCCGCTCTTCGGGCGTCAGGTCCATCTTGCCCCAGTTCGGGCGGTAGATGAACATGACCACGTCGGCGTCCTGTTCGATGGCGCCGGATTCGCGGAGGTCGGAGAGCTGCGGGCCGCGCTCTTCGCGTTCGGGCGCGCGCGTCAGCTGGCTGAGGACAAGCACGGGGATCTGCAACTCCTTGGCGAGCCCCTTGAGGCCGCGGGAGATGCTGGCAACTTCTTCCTGGCGGGAGCTGAAGCGTCCGCGTGCGGTGATGAGCTGGAGATAGTCGATGATGATGAGCGACATCCCTTTGTCGCGCTTCAGGCGGCGGGCCTTGGCGCCGATTTCGAGCACGCTGGTGGAACCCGCGTCGTCCACCCAGAGCGGCGCGGAAGAAATTGTGCCCAGTGCTTCGGTCATCCGGCGCCAGTCTTCGCGGCTGAGGTGGCCGGAGCGGAATTTGTGCGCGTCCACCTGCCCCACGGAGGCGACCATGCGTTGCAGCAAGGATTCCTTGGACATTTCCAGGCTGAACAGGGCAACCGGCAGCCCGCCGCGAATGGAGATGTTTTCCGCGAGGTTCAGCGCGAGGGCGGTTTTTCCCTGCGAGGGGCGCGCCGCAAGAATGATGAGTTCCGAGGGCTGCAGGCCGGAGAGAAGCTTGTCCAGTTCGCCGTAACCGGTGGAAACGCCGGTAACGCTTTTACCTTCGCGAAAGATTTTTTCGAGGCGCTCGAAATTGTCGCGGACGATATCTTTTACGGGAATGAGGCCGGCTTTGACGCGGTCCTCGGCGATGGCGAAGATGCTGGACTCGGCATTATCGAGGATGGCGTCGGCGCCGTCTTCGCCCTCGAAGGCGCGCTGCTGGATGTTATGCGTCGCGTGGATCAGATTGCGCAGCATGGCCTTTTCTTTGACGATGCGCGCGTAGTGCTCAACGTTGGTGACGCGGGGCATGCCGTCCACCAGCGAAGCGAGATACGGCGCGCCGCCGGAGGCGTCGAGTTCGCTGCGCCGGTGGAGCTCTTCGGTGAGTGTAACCAGGTCAATGGCCTGCTGGGCTTCGCCGAGAGCGATCATGCGGTTGAAGATGTTGCGGTGCTGGGGGATAAAGAAATCGTCGGGCTTCAGGGCCTCGATGGCCGCATTGAGGGCATTGTTGTCGAGGAGAATAGCGCCGAGGATAGAACGCTCCGCGTCGAGGTTGGCGGGAAGCGGGCGTTCAAGAGTGGAATCAGCGGGCATAGGGACAGCCAAACCTTTCGCAATGCGTTCGCTTTTCCTTCGCTATAGATACCAGAGCTAGCTTGGGAAGGCAAGTGAAGATTTTTTCCTTCGGTGGACAACCCCTGAGCCGAAGTGGTGAGATGAAGTTTGCGCGGAAGTCGCGCGGGCGTCAATCGGTGTGCCTGTGAATCGTGAGGATAATGTCGGAAAACTTTCTTGTGATAGAGAAAACTCACGGAGACGGAAAAGTTTGCGGATGCAGGAATGTTTTAGTGAAATAGTTTTGTTGGTCAAAAGCGGAGACTTCGCCTCCGCACTCAAAAAAAAGGGGCACGATTTTACGTGCCCTGGAAGAGCGCTGGCATAAAAGCCAGCGCTACATGGTTTGCGGATGATTACGATTCTTTTTCGACGTGGACTTTAATTTCGGCGGTTACGTCGCGGAAAACTTTGACGGTGACCGGGAATTCGCCGATGGTCTTGATGGGTTCGGCGAGCTGCACCTGCCGCTTGTCAACCTCGAAGCTCTGTGCTTTCAACGCTTCGGCGATGTCGCCGGTGGTGACGGAGCCGAACATCTGGTCGTTTTCGCCGGTCTTGCGGTGGAACTTGAGAGACACGCCGGTGAGCAACTCGGCCTGCTTTTTGGCGGCGTCGAGTTCCGTCGCGGTTTTCTTGGCCAACGAGCCGCGAATGCGTTCGAGGGCTTTCATGTTGCCCGGCGTGGCTTCGATGCCGATTTTCTTGGGCAGCAGGAAATTGCGGGCGTAGCCGGGCTTGACAGTGACGACGTCGCCGCGGTGGCCGAGTTTTTCTACGTCTTCTTGAAGAATGATCTGCATGACTCGCTCCTGAAACTTTCGAAACTTTTTGACTTCTCAACGGCCCGCCTCGGAAGGCGGGCCCTACATGAATTTCTTACCGGCATTGGCCTGGCCGTTCTAAAGACCGGCTACGGCTTCACGAAGCCTGGCGACCTGAAGGTCGCCGCTACAAAGGGCGCCCGCTTCGGAAAGCGGCCGCTACAAATGCGCCGGAAAGCCGGCACAGGCTAAAGCCTATGCTACCGGGGCCTTCGGGGGTTCGACGGCGCGAGGGGCTGACGAGCCTGCGGCGCTGCCTGCGAACGGCAACAGCGCGATGTTGCGGGCGCGCTTGATGGCTACCCCGAGCCAACGCTGGTGACGCGCGCACACGCCGGTCATGCGGCGCGGAAGAATCTTGCCGCGCTCCTGCACGAATTGCGAAAGAATGTCGGCGCGCTTGTAGTCGATGAAGTCCATCTTCTCGACACAGAACTTGCAAACTTTCTTTTTGCGGAAATACTGGCGCTTGCCACGGCGCGGGCCGCCGGGACCTCCACCGGGTCCTCCGGGGCCGCCTTCGCGGCGTCCACCGCCCGGGCCACCTTCGCGGCGCGGGCCGGAGTGGGAGTGTCCACCCTCACGCCGAGGGGGAGCGCCGCCTTCACTGCGGTGTGCGGGCGCGGACGGAGCCGCGGGCACGTTGCCGCCTTCCGCGGCCGCCGGCGCAGCGGGAGGCGCGGATTGCACTGGTTTCTGTTCCTCTGACATAACTTCCTACCTTTCCAAAGTTGCCGATCAAAATTCCTAATCGAACTCGTGCCGGGCTAAAGCCCGGCCACTACAAACGGCGCCCGCTTCAGAAAGCGGCCGCTACAAAGGCGGGCGGCGTAAAGCCGCCCCTACACGAGCTAGGCCGCGCCGGCGGATTGTTCGGCCGGGGGAACAGGCGGTTGCGTTACGCGGCGCGGACGTCGCGCGGCGCGCAGTTCGCGCTTGTGCGAAAGCTTCTTCTGGCGCTTCAGTTCCTCGTCGAGGCGAATGGTCTGATACTTGATGATCGAGTCCTGCACGCCGAGGCGCCGCTCGAGTTCGTGAACCAGTTCGCCGTGATTGGTGCGCACCTGCTGGTAGACGTAAATGCCCTCGCGATGCTTGGCGACCTTGTAGGCGAGCTTGCGCGTGCCCCAGTGCTCGGTCTTTTCGATCTTGCCGCCCTTTTCGGCGACGGCATGCTCGATGGTGCTGAGAACCTTTTTGATTTCCTCTTCCGGCGTGGCCGGGCGGGCGATGAAAATCAGATCGTACAAACGTTCTTCCATGATGACCTCGTTTCTTCCTGTTCCGGGCCGAAGCCCGGGAAAATCGTTGACTGCTCACCACCGTAGCGGCCACCTTCAGGTGGCCCAGACTTGGCGACCTAAAGGTCGCCGCTACTGTGACCCAAGAGCGGACCGGGCAAGCCCGGCCCCTACAAAGCTTCTTCGGCCGGCGGGACGCGCCGGTTGAACTTGTTCATGGCGGCGGCAATTCCCTGCGCCAGAATCATTTCCACCGCGTCGCCCGCTGCGACCACCATTTCGGCGGCCACTTCCAGATCCGCTTTCTTCATCGGCCGCAGAACATAGGCCGCTAAATCGCTGACCGGATGATCGGGGCCGCAACCGAGCCGCAGCCTTGCAAATTCCTGCGTACCCACAACGCTGGTGACCGATTTCGCGCCGTTGTGCGTTCCCGGGCTGCCGCGTTCGCCGATGCGAATCATGCCCCACGGCAGATCGCGTTCGTCGAACATCACCAGCAAATCCTCGGGGCCGAGTTCGTACTTTTCCAGCAGGTCGCGAACGCTGATCCCGCTCAGATTCATGTACGTCTGCGGCTTGGCCAGGATCACTTCTTCCCCGGCCACTTTCCCGAGCCCTACCAGGGCCTTGCCTTCGGGCCGCTCGACGCGGATGGAAGCGCGATTCGCGATTTCATCCACGGCGAGAAAACCAAGATTATGCGGCGTCCATTGATACTCCGGGCCAGGATTGCCGAGGCCGACGATGAGCCGCATGATTTATGGCGCGTGCCAGTCGGAAAAGAACTACTTTTTCTTTTCCGTTTTCTCGGCAGGCTTCGCGCCTTCCTCGCCTTCCTCGCCTTCGACTTCCTTCTTGCCCTTCTTGATGACTTCGGGCTCGGCCGGAGTCGTGGCAACCGCGGCTTCGACCGGCTTCTCTTCCTCGGCACGCAGTGTGACGACGTGAGAGAGAACCGTCTGCGGGTCGGTGACCAGCTTCAGTTTCTTGGCGTCGAGCGGGAGTTCGCCGGCACGCAAGCTCTGGTTCAACGCAAGGCCGCTGACGTCCACCTTGAATTCGGTGGGGATGTCCGCAGGCAAGCATTCAACTTCGACTTCGCGCGTGACAACTTCATAGACGCCGCCCTGGACCTTCACGCCCGAAGGCTCGCCGAAGGTGTGCACGGGAACTTTCACCCTCATACGAACGTCCATGGCGATCCGCAGCAGGTCCACGTGGAGCAGATTGCCGGTGACGGGATCCACCTGCCAGTCTTTCACGATGGCGGGTTCCTGCTTGCCCCCGAGGTCCACCTGGAAAAGGGTGTTGTGTCCGGATTCGGAGCGGAGAATCGCGGTAACCTGCTTGGTGTTCACGGCGAGGGCGAGAGCTCCGCCTTTTCCGCCGTAGAGCGTGGCGGGAACGCGTCCTGCGACGCGCAAGCGCCGCGCTTCGTTTTTGCCCCGAGTTTCGCGGGGCGCGCCTTCAACAATAATTTGAGCCATAGCTTCTTTCCCTTATCGGATAACAGAGAGCAGCGATCAGATAACAGGAATCAGAAATTGCCTCCTGTTCTCCGTTCTCTATTTGCTGCTATCCCCTTTCATTTGGCGGCCTAAAGGCCGGCGACTGCAAAAACCAAAAGCTCACAAGCTGAAGCCTGTGCTACCTCAAATAAACAGCTCGCTGATCGAAGTTTCCTCGTGAATCGAACGAATGCCGCGGGCGAGCAGTTCCGCGACACTTAAAATCCTGATTTTGTTGACGCCCTTCGCGGCTTCGCAAAGGGGCACGGAATCCGTTGCTACCACTTCGGTGATTTTGGATTTCACGATGCGCTCGACTGCCGGGCCCGAAAACACGGCGTGCGTGCAGGCGGCAAATACCTGTGTGGCGCCTTCGCGGATCAACGCGTCGGCGGTTTTCACCAGCGTTCCCGCGGTGTCAATGATGTCGTCCACGATCAAGGTGCTGCGGCCTTTGACGTCGCCGATGAGGTTCATCACTTCGGTCACGTCCATGTCCACGCGGCGCTTGTCCACGATGGCCAGCGGCGCATCGAGCTTCTTCGCGAAGGCGCGGGCGCGCTCCACACCGCCCGCATCGGGAGAAACTACGGTGAGGTTCGGCAGCTTCATGTGGCGGAAATATTCGACCAATACGGGCGAACCGTAGAGGTGATCCACCGGAACGTCAAAATAGCCCTGAATCTGCGGAGCGTGCAAATCGAGCGTCAAGGCCCGGCTTGCGCCGGCGGTTTCAAGGAGGTCAGCGACTAACTTGGCTGATATCGGAACGCGGGGCTTGTCTTTGCGGTCTTGCCGCGCGTAGCAGTAGTACGGGAGCACGGCAGTGATGCGCCAGGCCGAAGCGCGTTTGAACGCATCGATCATGAGCAGCAATTCGAGCAGGTGGCTGTCCACGGGAAACGAGCAGGGCTGCACCACGAAGACATCGGCGCCACGCACGTTCTCGAGAATCTGAAAATAGATTTCACCGTCGCTGAAGCGGTCGAGCTTGGCCTGGCCGAGCGGCACGTCCAAATGCTTGCAAATCGCGGCAGCCAGCGCCGGATTGGCGGTACCCGTGAAGATTTTGAAACGCTCGTCGTTCACACGCTTCTCGCTTGATCGCCGGGCTGCGGCGACTCACTTCTTACCACCCAAGAATGCACGCTTGGCGACCTGAAGGTCGCCGCTACATTCGGAGTTTTCAGAGGGCAGAGAGACGCTGAGGATCAACCGACAATCGCGCTCTTCAACAACCGCGCATACCTGCTCCGCGATATTGTCTCGCAGACGAAGGCCTGATCGTGCGGAAACCCGACAACGGCTCGGCGCGCCTTAGCTGGGCTCGGGAAAACTCCAAACACCGCCGAACCGCTACCAGCCAGCAAGGCTTCTGAAGCTCCTCTATGGAGCAAATCCCGCTTGATCTTGCCAAGACGGGGATGGCGCTCGAAAACCGCAGTCTCGAAATCATTCGAAAGAGAGGCTTCCTGCGCGCTCCAACATAGAGCACAGAACCTGAATAGTTTATGGTTCGCGGCGGATTTTGTCAACGAAGCCAATTCCGGGGCATGGAGCCAGCGGTAGGCGTCGGGAGTGGGCACGTGAATGTCTTTCGGCGAAACGATCAACAAAGTCCGGCCAGGGGCGTCCGGAAGAGGATAGATTTCCTCACCCCGGCCGATCCCCAGCGCGGTTCCACCGAACAGGAAAAACGCGACGTCGGCCCCGAGGCCGGCGGCAATATCAAGAAGCCGCGAAGTTTCGACCTTTTGACGGGTGAATTGCAGGTAGCCCAGGAGAGCCGCGGCCGCATCGCTGGAGCCGCCGCCGAGGCCGCGCCCCGCTGGAATCTTCTTTTGGAGAATGATTTCGACGCCGGGGCGAACGCGGCTCTCCCGGCGCAGCGCGTCCACGGCGCGGTAGACCAGGTTCTTCTCAATCTCTTCCTTGGCAAGGGTTTCATTGCCCTGAATTTGCAGGAAGATGCCGGGGCGCCGCGAGGAACGGAACTCCAAAGTGTCGTGCAACCCGACGGTCTGAAAAACCGTGCGAAGTTCGTGATAGCCGTCGGCACGCTTTCCAAGCACTTCCAGACGCAAATTGACCTTGGCGTACGCCGGAATTCGGATTGTTCGCATTCACCGACTCAGGGTTTGGCGTCGGCAGCGGGAGTTTTCTGCGCGACACGGTGCTTGTACTGGTTGAGCTTCTTCTCCACTTCCGCGACTTTATCTTCTTCGAGGTCGGCTGGCAAGGAGCGGTGCCATTCGTTGAGAGATTTTTCCCATTCGATCACGGCAAGCTCGACGCGACCCTGCTTTGCCAGTACATCGCCCAAATGCTCGCGAATGGTGGGATCGTGCGATTCGCGCTCAACGGCTTTGCGCAGCGTAAGTTCGGCCTGGTCGAGCTGATTCCGTTTGTAGTAGGCCCAGCCGAGGCTGTCGAGAAACGCCCCGTTGTAAGGCTCCAGGTCGAGCGCGCGCTGGATGAGGTCCACGGCTTCGTCGAGGCGAATCCCGCGGTCGGCCAGCATGTAGCCGTAGTAATTCAGCACCATGGAGTTCTTCGGATTGACGTTAATCACTTTCTTGAATTCCGCTTCGGCCTTGTCGTACTGCTTCTGACGCTCGAAAATCGCCCCCAGAATCAGCCACGCGAGTTCGTTATCGGCGGGTTGCACGGCGAGCGATTCCGCCTTGCGTGCGGCGGTTTCGGCTTCCGCGAAGCGGTGGCTGCGTTCGTAAATCTGGGCATAATTCAAATAGGTTTCGCGATCGCCCGCGCCGCCTTTCAGGCCGGCCTGCAGCAACTTGATCGCTTCATCGGGCTGCTGCGCTTCGCCGAGCATCATCGCAAGGCTGCTGCGGATGGAACTGTCGTCGGGATATTTGGCGATCGCTTCCTTGCCGGCCTGGAGAGCTTTCGGCAGTTCGCGGGCCTGGCGGTAAGTGTCCATGATCAGTAGGCGCGAACGGCGATCCTCTTCGTCGCCGAGATGGCCGAGTTCCTGGAACGTGTAGATGGCGGCCTGGAAATTCTGAACGTCGCGATAGAGCATGCCGAGTTGCTGATACAGAATCGCCAGCGAGCGGCGGCGCGACGGAAGAACCTTGGACTGGGCCTTTACGCCGGTGACCGCGTCGGAGAGCACGCGAATGGCGTCCTCAAAGCGGCCCTGCGATTCGTAAATCATGGCCTCGTTGTACATCACTTCCAGGCTGCCCGGCGCGTACTGGCGCGCCTTCACGAGATTTTCCTCGGCTTTATCGAGCTGGTGAAGTTCGCGATAAATCTGCGCGATGCGGAGATAGGTGTCCGCGTCGTCCGGCAGCATGTCGGAAAGTTTCTGGTAGGCGGCCAGCGCTTCGGTGTATTTCTCTTCGGAAAGCAGCGATTGGGCAAGCCCGCGAAGGTGGCTGAGCTCCGAAGGGTCCAGATCCACGGCCTTGCGATAGGCCGCTTCCGCTTTCGGAAAATCGTGAGTCTGCGTATATGCGTCGCCGAGGTGGTCGTAGAGTGTGGCCGAGGGTGACCGCTCGATCATGCCATTCAGCAAAGAGACGGCTTCTTCGGCTTTGTTCTGGTCGAGGAGCAGTTGCGTCAGTTGCTCGACAGCGGCATCGTTCTCGGGATCGTCTTTCAGCACGTCGCGCAGAACGCTTTCGGCTTTATCCGGCTCGTTGTGCAGCCGGTAAAGGCGCGCGAGCCAGATGGTGACTTCCTGGTCCGAAGGGTCAAGGCGGTGAACGGCGTTGTATTCCTGAATCGCCTTCACGATGGATTCCGACTGGATATTTTGGCCGTTGATGTCGCCGAGACTGCGGAGATAGACGAGCGCGAGAAGCCGGTGCGTCGGAAGATCGTCGGGGTTGCGCTTCAGAACTTCATTGGCTTCCGTGACGGCTTCATGGACACGCTGGGCTTTCCAGTACATCTCCGCCAGGCGCTCGCCGATGATGGGCGAGAGCGGGTCCACGGCATAGGCTTTTTTGTACGAGTCAATCGCGCGCGTGGCGTATTCGCTGGCGCCGGTCTGTTCGTACTGCTGCTCGTAGATATGGCCCATGGTGAAGTTGTAGTAGGCATCGGCGCGAGCGGGATCCTTGTGCGTCGTGGGGGGCGAATCGGGAGCGGCGTTTTGGGCCAGAGCGGGTAGCGCCACAAGGGAGGCGCAGAGGAGAGGAAGGGTAAGGCGATTTAGCTTCATATTATTCCGTATTTTCAGTATCCCATGCGGCGGAAACGCGGTCAAAAGCGAAAAGGAGGGCGTTTCAAAGAGAAGCGGCGCACGGGGATAGGATGCGTGGGGGATAGGGCAGGTTTCCGCAAAAAGGGATTGACAAGCTTCCATATTTCCGCAATTATCGAAATATGAAGAAGGCCGATCCACTCCTGGTTACCCGCTGCGCCGACCGGTTTTCCGCCATTGGCGCGGAGCCGCGCCTGCAGATCGTGCGTTTGCTGCTTTCCGCCCACCCCACGGGAATGGTGGCGGGGGAGATTCAGGAAGAGTTGGGGATTCCCGCATCCACGCTGTCGCATCATTTGGAAAAATTGCGCCAGGTTGGACTGGTGGATGTCCGGCGGGCCGGGACTTTTCTGTGGCACACGGCGAACACGGACGCGCTGCGCGAGGTGCTGGGTTTCCTGTACGAGGAATGCTGCACGCGGAATCGCGCGGTGTCGGCGGAAGATTTCGTGCAAATTTCGAAATAACAAGGGAAAAACGAAGCCATGAACGAACCAAAAATCCAGGAAGTGGTGAAAGAGAAATACGGGGCGGCGGCTAAGCAGGTTGCCGAAGGCAAGACTGCTTGTTGCGGCGGCGGGGCGTCGTTGAGCGGCTGCGACCCGATCACACGGAATCTTTACGGCGAAGCGGAGAAAGGCAGCTTGCCCGCGGAGGCGGTCGCCGCGTCCCTTGGCTGTGGGAACCCGACGGCGCTTGCGAAATTGCAGGCAGGCGAAGTGGTGCTGGACCTCGGCTCCGGCGGCGGCATTGACGTGTTACTTTCGGCGAGGCGCGTTGGGCCCACCGGCAAGGCGTATGGACTCGATATGACCGACGAGATGCTGGCACTGGCGCGGGAAAACCAGCGCAAGGCCGGCGTGCCGAACGTGGAGTTCCTGAAGGGCACGATTGAGAACATTCCGCTACCGGACAACACCGTGGACGTGATCATTTCGAATTGCGTCATCAATCTTTCGGGCGACAAGGACCGGGTTTTGCGCGAGGCATTTCGCGTGTTGAAACCCGGAGGGCGGCTGGCGGTCTCTGACGTGGTGATGCGCGGCGAGGTCCCGGCGGAAATCAGGAAGAGCATGGAGTTGTGGGTGGGTTGCATCGCGGGCGCGCTACAGGAAACTGAATACGTGGAAAAGCTGGATGCGGCGGGATTCGACGCCATTGAAGTGGAGCCGACCCGCGTTTACCAGGTGGAAGAAGCGCGCGAATTCCTGCAAGCGGCGGGATTCGACGCGGAAAAAGTTGGCCCGCTGGTCAAAGACAAGTTCATGAGCGCGTTCCTTCGCGCAACGAAACCCATCGGCATGCCCTGCTGCGGCACGGACTGCTGCAACTGAGTTCTTCCGCCATGCAGAAAACCTACAATGTTTTGTTTCTCTGCACCGGGAATTCCTCGCGTTCCATTCTTGCGGAGGCCATCCTGAACCATCGTGGCCGGCCCAATTTTCACGCATTCAGCGCCGGCAGCCACCCCGCCGGACGGGTCCATGCTTTCGCGCTGAAACAGCTGGAAGCGGCTGGCCTCCCTGTCGAAGGATTGTGGAGCAAGAGTTGGGATGAATTCGCGAAGCCCGGCGCGCCGCAAATGAATTTTGTGTTTACGGTTTGCGATTCCGCGGCGGCGGAGGTCTGCCCGGTGTGGCCTGGCCAACCAATCACCGCACACTGGGGAATTCCAGATCCCGGGAATCTTGGCAAAACTCCCGAGGAGCTTACGCGCGCGTTTCGCGACGCGTTTGTAACCCTGGGCCGGAGAATCGATTTGTTCTTGAGTTTGCCAATGGAGAAGCTGGATACGCTGGCGGTGAAGAAAGAAGTCGACCGCATCGGCCGCCAATAGATCGATGGCTTGCCACGGTGTCTCCCGTTACAGACTGCCGAAAAAATCCAAATATTGTCATTCCGAACCCCGTTTGCTTTTTGAACGGGGTGAGGAACCTGCTTTTTCTTCGGTTTTTGCGAAGAGCAGATCCCTCAGTCGCAAAAAAACGCGGCTTCGGGGTGACACCTTGCAGTACTTCCGCAAACGGTTTCAGTGCAGGAAGTGGCGCATGTTGGTGAAGACCATGGCCAGACCGAGGCGGTCGGCGGTGGCGATTACTTCGGAGTCTTTTACCGAGCCGCCCGGCTGAATTACGGCTGTGGCGCCCGCTTTGGCCGCTTCTTCGACGCCGTCGGGAAACGGGAAGAAGGCGTCGGAGGCGACGGCGGTTCCTTGCAGCGGGTTTTGCGCTTTCACCACGGCAATTTTCACGGAATCCACGCGGCTCATCTGGCCCGCGCCCACGCCGAGCGTGGCGCGATCCTTGGCGAACACGATGGCGTTGGACTTTACGTGCTTGCAGATTTTCCAGGCAAATTTCAGGTCGTCGAGTTCAGCGGCGGTGGGCTCGCGTTTCGTAACCACCTTCAATTCCTTGTCTTTCAGATTGCCCAGGTCGGGTTGCTGGATCAGGACCCCACCCAGAATCCGCTTCATCTGTAATTCCTTGTCGTGATCCAAGCCGCCCTGCGGCAAGTGCAGCAGTCGCAAATTCTTCTTGGCGGCCAAGATTTCCTGCGCGCGATCGGCAAAGCCTGGCGCAACGATGCACTCGACAAATAACTTGGCCACTTCTTCGGCGGTCAGCGCGTCAACGATGTGATTGAATGCCAGCACGCCGCCAAATGCGGAAACCGGGTCGCTGGCCAGCGCCTTGGTGTAGGCATCGAGCAGGGTGGACTGCTCGGCGGCGCCGCAGGGGTTGTTGTGCTTGATAATTACGGCCGCGGGCCCTTCGAATTCGGCAACCAGGCTGCGGGCGGCTTCGAGGTCCACGTAGTTGTTGTAGGAGAGTTCCTTGCCCTGCAACTGTTTTGCGGCGGCTAAACCGGTTGCCGGATGGCCCGCGGGAATGTAGAGCGCGGCGGCCTGGTGAGGATTTTCGCCGTAGCGCAATTCCTGTTTGCGGCGCAGCGAGACATAGACGCGCTCGGTGAGGCCGCCCTTTTGCTGCACCTCCAGCTTTTCCCCCTGCAGGGCAAGCCGCTCCAGATTCATGGTAATCACGCCGTCGTAACGCGAGGTGAGGCCGAAGACTTTGCGCGCCAGGTCGAGCCGCGTGGCGAGCGAGGTCTCGCCCTTGGTTTCGAGTTCCTTGGCGATGCGCTGATAATCCGCGGGATCCGTGACGACGGTGACGCTTTCGAAATTCTTGGCGGCAGAGCGCAGCATCGTGGGGCCGCCGATATCAATATTTTCGATCAGCTCTTCGGGCGGGAGATATTCCTTCGCAGCGGTGGCTTCGAAGGGGTAAAGATTCACGACCACCAGATCGATCGGCGTGATGCCGTGTTCTTTCGCCTGCTTCAGGTCGTCTGGATTGTGGCGTCGGTAGAGCAGGCCGCCATGCACCTTGGGATGCAGCGTCTTCACGCGGCCCCCCAGCATTTCCGGCCAGTTGGTGAAGTCGGAGACGTCTTTCACCGGCACACCGCCTTCGCGCAGAAGTTTTGCGGTGCCGCCGGTCGAGAGAATTTCGATTTTCAGCGCCACCAGCCTGCGGGCAAATTCCACGACCCCGGTTTTATCGAATACGCTCAGCAGCGCGCGCTCCACGCCCATGTCGCCTCCCATGCGGTAAAGGACCTACCAGTTTACGCGGAGGCACAAAAAACCGGAAACGCAGATCTGTGGGAAAAATTTAGAGCGAAGAATCAGGATTTGACGAGAGCTTTGAGCTTCACCTGGCCATCGACGGTTTCGATGACGTATTCCACTTCGTGGCAGTTTTTCTGCTTCTGGAGATCCTTGGTCTTTTTGCGCACGAATTCGTTGAAGCCGGCATGGGTCATCTTGCCCATCTCTTCGCCGGCCGCTTTTTTGGCGCGGACAAAGGCTTCGTAGAGTTGCTCCACTTTGTCGGCCTCTTTTTCCGGTGCGGTGCACACCACGCGAAAGACCTTGGCGGCTTCGGCGGAAGCGGCCGCATCGGTGGCGGCTTGGGCCCTGGCGCGTTCGGCTTCGATCGCCTTGGCA
>Ga0210410_10001295_pt1 | contig 23831 bp, 19 predicted proteins | sample IncBWC4MmetaG_FD_161058 | JGI IMG/M metagenome (GOLD analysis project Ga0210410, IMG submission 161058) | Forest soil microbial communities from Barre Woods Harvard Forest LTER site, Petersham, Massachusetts, United States - Inc-BW-C-4-M | ecosystem: Environmental > Terrestrial > Soil >... | reverse complement strand
CGGGCAGATCCAATGCATGCCGCAACAACAATTCCTCCAGCCCGATCGGCTCCGTTTCATTTTCCAACTGAAACCGCAACGCCCGCGCGCACAGTCCGCCGATTGGCCGCGCCGCCACCTCAATCGGCCACACCCCTCGCTCGTTCACCCGGAACTCTCCATGCACCGGGCCGTGTGTGAGCCCCAACGCCCGCGTCGCATGCGTGAAACTTTTTTTGATCAATTCCTGTTCTGTTTCGGCCAAACGCGAAGGCGTGACGTAAATGGTTTCCTCAAAGTACGGCCCCTCCAGCGGGTCCGGTTTGTCGAAAATTGCCAATACGCGCAGCACTCCGTCCTTCAGCAATCCTTCCACTGCGACTTCCCTGCCCGGCAGGTATTCTTCCACGATCATCCTGTCCAGGTTTGGTTCTCGCGTTGCTTGGATTTCAGCCGACTCCAACAACCGTTTCAATCGACTAGCGCCTGCGAGAAACTCATTTCGGTTGTTTACGCGAACCACTCCCTGGCTTGCCGAGAGTGAAATCGGTTTCAACACACAAGGAAAAGTGATTCCGGTCAGCGCGGGCTCGGGAATCACCTGCAGCTGCACGCTTCGAAACCAGGGCGTTGGCAGGCCCGCATCGCGAAAAACTTCCCTCAAACGCAGCTTGCTCCGGCAAGCCTCCACGCTTGCCGGGTGATTGTGTGGAATCCCAAGTCCTCTCGCGACGTAAGCCGCCGCAAGCGTTGGCCGGTCTCCCAGCGCCAGGACACCATCCACGCGTTTCCCGGACTGCTCTTGCATCACGGCAAACGCCGCTTCTTCCGGCGCTTCAAATCGCACCGGCACCGCGCGGTCGTGCCAAGGATCATCCAACTGGTGGCACCGGTCGGTCACAAAGACCAGTTCAAGAACGAGCTTCTTCGCGGCGGCGTCAAACGCGCGCGTCTGATAACCGAGCTTCGCCGTGAACAAAAGGACTCTTGACTGAACTTTCGGGGAGTTCATTCCGCAACTTTCATAGAAAAGATTCCGCCTGCTTGACCGCTTCCCTGGCTCTTGCGATGGGGACCAACTGGTCCCGCGTGGGCTCCGCTCAACAGTACCAGGGCTCGTTCAGGTACGGCACGCCTCTCTCCACAGCAGGCACCAGATGCTTTTCTTCGATGTGCCGGTCAGCAGCGTGGTTCGCGGCTCGCCAGATTTTCTCGAAAATCGCGCTGCGGCTCTGCTTCAATTTCTCAGCCGACGAAACGATGTCCTGCAGCTCTTCGCACAGCCGGTCAATTCCTGGAACGCTGTGCTCCCAGGGATAAATCAATGACTTCGCATCAAACGGTCCGATCCGGTCGCGAACTTCTTCAATTTCCAGCAGCCGCGAACCCGCGGTAACTAGCAACCGAATCGCCAACTGGATCGGCGCCACCGCCCCGATCAATTCCAGGCGCCGCACTTGTTCCAGCAAGTCCAAATAATTTTCGAACGTAGCCCACGGCGTGAACGGCACAAACGTGGGCTGCAGGGCGAGCCCCAATCGCCGGCACTCTTCCACCACTCTGAAAAAGTCCTCGCGGCTATGGCCCTTCTGCAATTTTCCAAGAATGCCATCGTCCAGAGACTCCACGGCCGAGACGATGAACAGGCAACCCGTGTCCCGCAGTGTCTTCAACAGTTCCTTGTTCTCTCGCAGATGCTCCACTTTGATGGTTACGTCGTACGTCAGCCCCGGGAATTCGCGGTGCAGGGCTTCCACCAGCGGCACGGCGTGGCCAACCCCATTGAAAAAGTCCGGGTCGCCAAACGTAATGTGTTGCGCGCCCGCCTTCACCTGCTGGCGAATGTCACTGAGCACCACTTCCCGGTCGACGATTCGGAACACTCCGTTATACACCGGCACAATCGGGCAATGCCGGCACAAATGCTTGCACCCGCGCGACGCCTCCGTATACCCGACCAGGCGGTGCTCCCCTTCCGGCATCACCAGGTGCGCATAATTCTTGAGCGCTGGAAGGTCCGAGCGATCCGGCGCAATAAATCGAAGCCGCGCCAGCGAAACATTCGAATCCAGCGGATGGATTTGCGGAAGCGCCGACAGCCCGGAAAGATGTTCCGCCAAATCCGCCAGCGGCTGCTCAAACTCGCCCCCAAACAGGCTCTCGACTCCGGCAGCACGCAAGCTTTCCGCTGCCAGTGGCGCGTACAAACCATACGCGCACAAATGCGCCCCAGGATTGCTCCTCCGTATCGGCTCCAGCAATTCCAGTGTCAGCCGTGTCGCCGTATGCATCGGCACGTAAAACGCAATCAGCCCCGCTTCCCGCACCGCCAGTTCGCCCAATGCCTGCCGCGACAAATCCAGGCACGTCACCGCGTGCCCGCGCTTCCGCAGCCACGCCGCCGGCGAAGCCAGCCCAAACGGCTGCCTTCCCAGCTCATACGTCGAGATCAGTAGAATCTTCACAACGCCTCATTATAGCCTCTCCGCGGCAGGTCGCGATTTCGGTTATCATAGAAGGCTCAAGCCATCTGGAAAGGACGTCCGGTATGACGATCTCCGCTGCCAATTCCTTCGGTACCCGGGACAAACTGAATGTTGGCGCGCAATCCTTCGAAATTCATCGCCTCGAAACTCTGGAAACGAAGGGACTCAGCCATCTCTCCAAGCTTCCCTTCTCTCTCCGCATCCTCCTCGAAAATCTCCTCCGCTGCGAAGACGGACGCTTCGTCCACAAAGACGACATTGGCGCGCTCGCCAAATGGACTCCCAACGGCCCGCAAAAAGAAATTGCGTTCATGCCCGCGCGGGTTCTTCTCCAGGATTTCACCGGCGTTCCCGCGGTTGTCGATCTTGCCGCCATGCGCGAAGCCGTTCAGAGAATGGGCGGCAATCCCAAGCGCATCAATCCGCTCTTTCCCGCGGAACTCGTCATCGACCACTCGGTTCAGGTGGATAATTTTGGCAGCGCCAACTCCTTCGGCCTGAACGCTGAACTCGAATTTCAGCGCAACGTCGAACGCTACGCTTTCCTCCGCTGGGGCGCGAAAGCCTTTCGTAATTTCAAAGTGGTTCCACCCGACACCGGCATCTGCCACCAGGTAAACATCGAATATCTTGCGCGCGTCGTGTGCGCCATGCCCAACGGCAATCGCCTGGAAGCCTATCCCGATTCGCTCGTCGGCACCGATTCGCACACCACCATGGTGAATTCCCTCGGCGTCTTCGGCTGGGGCGTCGGTGGCATTGAGGCCGAAGCGGCTATGCTCGGCCAACCTCTCTCGATGCTCGTTCCCGAAGTCGTCGGCTTTAAGCTGCACGGCCGCCTGCCCGAAGGCACCACCGCGACGGATCTCGTCCTCACCGTCACGGAGATGCTGCGCAAGAAAGGTGTCGTCGGCAAATTCGTGGAATTCTATGGCTCGGGCCTTTCCACTTTGAGCGTTCCCGACCGCGCCACCATCGCCAACATGGCTCCTGAATACGGCGCCACCATGGGCTTTTTCCCGGTGGACAACGAAACGCTCGCCTATTTGCACTTCACTGGGCGCTCACACGAACAAATCGCTCTCGTCGAAGCCTACAGCAAGGAGCAGATGCTCTTCCGCACCGACTCAACTCCCGAGCCTGCGTTCAGCGACAAGCTGGAATTAGATCTTGCCAGCGTCGAGCCCACCGTCGCCGGACCAAAGCGCCCCCAGGATCGCGTCGCGCTAAAAAATGCCAAAGCTTCCTTCGTCAAAGTTGTGGAAGGCGCCTCCGCGAAACATGTACACGTTAAAAACAACGGCGACACCTTCGATCTCTCGAGCGGCGCCGTCGTCATCGCCGCCATCACCAGTTGCACGAACACGTCGAATCCGTCCCTGATGTTGGGCGCGGGCCTCCTCGCCAAGAAAGCCGTCGAACGCGGCCTTGACATCAAACCCTGGGTGAAGACCAGCCTCGCTCCCGGCTCAAAAGTAGTCACCGATTACCTGCTCGCCGCGGGCCTCACGCAATATCTCGATAAATTGAAATTTAATCTCGTCGGCTACGGCTGCACCACCTGCATCGGCAACAGCGGCCCGCTGCCCGATTCTATCGGCGCCGCGATTAAGGAAAATAATCTTTTGGCCGTAGCAGTATTGAGCGGTAATCGCAATTTCGAGGGCCGCATCCATCCTCTCGTCCGCGCGAACTATCTCGCTTCGCCGCCGCTCGTCGTCGCTTACGCGCTCGCGGGCCGAATGGACCTCGACCTCACCACGGAGCCGCTCGGCACCGACAAAGCCGGGAAGCCCGTCTATCTGCGTGAAATTTGGCCCACGCCGCAGGAAGTCGAATCCACGGTTCGCGCCGCCGTCTCCACCGAACAATATCGCAAGGAATACAGCGAAGTCTTCGAAGGCGACGCCCGCTGGAAAGCAATGCCCGTTCCCGAAGGCGATCTCTACCAGTGGGAACAGAATTCCACATACATCAAGCTGCCCCCGTATTTCGAAAACATGCCCAAGACGCCCGGCCCGCTCGCCGATATTCGCGGTGCACGCGTTCTGGCCATCCTCGGTGACAGCGTCACCACGGACCACATCTCTCCCGCCGGTTCGATCGCAGTTGATTCGCCTGCCGGAAAATATCTCGTTGCCAAAGGCGTAAAGCCGCACGAATTCAATTCCTACGGCGCGCGCCGCGGCAATCACGAAGTCATGATGCGCGGCACCTTTGCCAACATCCGCCTGCGCAATCAACTGGCTCCCGGCACCGAAGGCAGCTGGACGCTCCACTTGCCCGACGGCGAAAAAATGTACATCTACGATGCCGCCGTGAAATACCGTGAAGAAGGAGTACCGCTCTTCGTCATCGCGGGAAAAGAGTACGGCTCTGGCTCCTCACGCGACTGGGCGGCCAAAGGGACCCGCCTCCTCGGCGTTCGCGCCGTGCTAGCGGAAAGCTACGAGCGCATTCATCGCAGCAATCTGGTGGGAATGGGCGTTTTGCCGCTGGAATTCAAGCCCGGTGAAAACCGCGAATCCCTCGGCCTTACCGGCCTCGAAGTATTTGATGTCGAAGGCGTTACTTCCCTGACCCCGCGAAAACAAGTCACGGTAAAAGCCAAAGCACCCGACGGCAGCGCCAAAACAATCACCGCGCTCGCCCGCGTGGATACTCCCGAAGAAGTCTCTTACTACCAGCACGGCGGAATCCTTCAATACGTCCTCCGCCAAATGCTCGAGTAGGCCCGTAGCGGCCACCTTCAGGTGGCCCTGCGTACTCCCACCTCGCCGAAAAAAGCAGGAACGCGGGGCGCCGCAGACGACACGTCGTTTCGCCTCGCAGCTATGCTACATTTCGCACCGTGAATGCCGAATCGTCCAAGACAGTTCAAAGAGCTTCTGCCATGTCAGTAGATATCGCGTTCATAACGGTCAACTACAACACGTTGGAATGCGTGAAGCATTTGGCCGAGTTCTTCAGCGGCCTGGATGTGCCCTTTACGTTCAACTTTACTGTTGTAGACAACAACTCCGCAGATGGCTCCCAGGAATTCCTGCAATCCCGCCCGGAAATTAACTATCTCCAAGCTGGTGAAAATCTCGGTTACGGGCGTGGCATCAACCGGGGAGTGGCCGCGACTGCCAGCAACTATGTTTGCGTAACGAACACGGACGTCATCCTCAACCGCGACGCGTTAGTCAATCTTTGGAGCTTCCTGGAAGGAAGGCGCGATGCCGGCGTCTGCGCCCCGCGGATCACTTATGAAGATGGGCGCGACCAGGGAATGGTCTTCAAGGCATCTCTTTTTGCAAATTATGCCAACTGGTTCGCCAAGCTTCTGGCACGTCACGAGAAACTGAGAATTGCGCGGGCAACCGCCCCGCTGCGGGTGGATGGCGTGATGGGGGCGTTTTTCCTGATCCGAAGATCCGTTATGCCTCCGCCGGCGCTCTTCGATGAGGACTTTTTCTTTTTTTACGAGGATACCGCGCTTTCTCACAGCTTGAAGAATAACGGTGTACCATGCTTCATCGTTCCCCGCACCACCATCATCCATCTCGGCGGTAAATCCCGATCAATAAGTTCAATTTCGTCCTTCTACGAAGGCAAATACCTTTATCTGAAAAAATTCTACGGGCCGCTCCATGCCAAAGCCATCTATTTCACGGATCGCGCGCGCATCCTGCGCAAATGGTCGCTCTATTCGCTGTTTTCGCGGCTCACAGCTTCCGAGCGTATCAAGGCCAAGCAGCGCTACTACAAATTGGCCTGGGATGCCGCTCGTCAGAAGTGAACTGGCCTTCAGGGAAGTGTTCGTTGTATCAGGAATTCGCAGTGGTAGCGCGTCTCAGATAGACCAGGAGAATCAAACCACCGAGCACTGAAATCGCGCTGGCAACTTGGGCGTTGGACATTCCGAAAATCCACGGCGGATTGATCCGGATGATCTCCACCAGGAAGCGCGCAACACCCGTCAGGATCAGGTAATAGCAGAAAACTTCGCCGGCGTGCCCGGGGCGTTTCAGATACCTGGCTCCTAATCGCCACAGCAGCCATCCGATCGCGCATGACACGATGAGTTCGTAGAGCGGCGTAGGATGAACAGTGCAGTTCTCTGGTAATCCGTACTTAAAACAAACCCCACTATGGGTCTCGGGGTCCCAAATACCCGTTGTTGGCACGATCCCTTTCGGAAAGCTCATGCCCCAGGGGAGCGAAGTCGGAATGCCGTAGTCGCCGTCACCGGAAAGAAAGCAGCCGATGCGCCCGATTCCGTAGCCGAAAGCCGCCGCCGGCGAGCACGCATCCAGAAATTCCCACAGAGGCAACTTCGCTCGCCACCTCATCACCAGCAGAGCGCCAAATCCTCCCAAAAATCCGCCAAACCATGCGAATCCGTAGCGGCTGAGCAACAAAGGTATAGGATTGGCGAAAAGCTCCGCGGGTGATTCAAGCAGGTGGTAAAGCTTGGCACCCAGAATTCCCATCAGGCCGGCGACCGTGATTATCGTGAACGCGTCGGCGTTCATCCCTCGCCGGTCGAAATCCGCCTGCTGCACATACGCGGCGGTAATCAGCGCCAACGCCACCATCAAACCAAATGTCGGAAGCTGTAACGGGCCCAGGTGAAGGTAAGGAATCATTCGAATTGCGCCGCAAAGGCGTCTTCAAAAGTATACACGACGCGCTTCACGCGCCCGTTTTCCCCCGGCGATGGAGCAGCAGGCCGATCGCCAGCCACACTCCCAGTGCGGTCCACTCCGCCCCGGTAAAGTGACCAGGGATGGCCGGCACCAGTTTCATCAGGACAAGCAGCGTGGAAATGATCATCCCCAACATTGCAATGGCGCGCAGTCCAGTACGAGATTCGACTAGAAAAAACGAAATGCAAGCCGCAAACCACCCCAGCGCGGCGGCCATCGATCCCACTTCCGTCACCGGCACCAGCAGCGAATCCCCCAGCAACAATCCAATCAGCGTTCCACCTGCCACCGCGAAGATCGCCACCGTCGGTGTCAGGTTGACCTCATGGAGCTTTGCAAACGCAGACGCGATGGTGCCCCGCCGCCCGTACGCAAACAACAGTCTCGATGACGCCACAAAATTTCCGTTGAACACCTGAAATAGCGCCACCAGGGAAATCGCCAATATCAGCCGCACCAGCCACACCGATTGCGTGCCCTGCTCAAACGCAATCGCGGTAGCAAATCTTTTGCCCAGCAACCCCTGCCACGGAGCGATGTAGGAAACCGCGCCCACCGCCAGTACGTAAAATCCAGCGCCCACCAGCAGTGCCATCGCAATGGCCTTGAAAAAATTCCCGGGTGGAAAGCCCGGATGCGCTTCTTCCGCAATCTTGGGCACGGACTCAAATCCAGTCACAAAATACGGCACAATCTGCAGCGTCAATAAGATCGATATCAGCGGCGTGTGGCTGAACAACGGCCTGAAATTCGCGGGACTGCCGCCATGTGCGCTTATCAGAACCAACAAAAGAAATACGACAAGGACGGAAGATGTAGCCCAATTCTGAAACACCGCGCTGGCCCGAATCCCGCGATAATTAAGGTAGGAGAGAAATACCGTCAGGCCGATCCCAACAAGCAGCCGCGGCAAAAACACTGGCTGGCCCGCCACGCGATACAGCTCCACCGTATCGAGCTGCGGAAAAATGTACGCCGTGAGCTTTCCCAGCGCCACCGCTTCCCACGGGCACACGATGAAATACGCCAGCAGCATCATCCAGCCCGTCAGATAACTCACAAACGGCGGAAACACTTGCGCGGTGTACGCCGCCTCGCCCGCCGCGTCCGGCAAACGCCGCACCCACTGCCCGTATACGTAGCCGATGGGCAACAGCAAAATCCCGCCCATCAGGAACCCGATCATCGCCCCCAGCGGACCACCCCGACCCAGCCAGTCGTCCATCAGGATGACCCAGCCCGTGCCGATCATCGTTCCAAAGCCAAGCGCAAAATAGTTCCACAGGCTCAGCTTGCGCGCGAGGCCCGGCATCTAAAACACACACAACAGTTCGTAGAGAAGATTCGCAGCCAGCAGCGAAGTGATGCTGCCGTTATCGTATGGCGGTGAAACCTCCACCAGGTCGCATCCGACAATCTTCAATCCACGCAACGCTCGCACCAGCTCCAGCATTTGCGCGCTCGTGAATCCGCCTACCTGCGGCGTCCCCGTGCCAGGCGCATACGCGGGATCCACACAATCAATGTCGAGCGTGATGTACACAGGTTTGCCGCGAAACCCGTCAAGGTGCCTGTGGAAAGCCTTGATTCCTCCCGCGTGAAACTCCTCGGCGGTAATCATGCTCACCTTGTGCTTCCGCGCAAAATCAAAGTCGTCCGGCCCATACACCTGCCCGCGTAATCCCACCTGCAGGAAATTGTGTTCGCGAATCAATCCCTCCTCAATTGCGCGGCGAAAGGGAGTCCCGTGCGAAAGCTTGCAGCCGAAATACTCGTCCCAAAGATCGTTGTGCGCGTCGAATTGAATCACGGCCACAGGCCCGAATTTTTTGGCTGTGCTTCGCAAGAGCGGCAAGCTTAGCGAATGATCCCCACCGACGGCGGCGCACCGCGTACCCGCCATCATCAGCGGCTCCATGTGCTTCTCAACACGCCGGAACGTGTCTTCGATAGACAACGGATTCACGGGAAAATCCCCGAAGTCCGCGATGCGATATTTTGCAAATGGATTGATCTGCAGCTCAGGATTCCACGGACGGATCAACACCGACTGGTCGCGCACCTGTCTCGGCCCAAATCTCGCTCCCGGCCGGTAAGTCGTGCCGCCGTCAAAAGGAATCCCCACCAGCGCAATATCCAGCTCCTCAGGGTCGCTGATGTGCGGCAGACGCATAAACGTGGAGATGCCGCCCGGGCGCGCATGTTCCAAGGCATCCAGCGGCGCCGGATGCGGCAATTTGTGCTTCTTCGAATGTTCTTTCATCGGGCGGTATGCTATGAGGCGCCGCAGAACAAGTCAACGATTCAAGCGAGGTTTAAGATCCTGGGAGGATCGGGGTAGGCGGTCATTCGCTCCAGCTACCAGCTATCAGATTTTGGGGCGTCATCATCAGCTGGTCTGACCTGATAGCGCTTGTGGTACAACACAAAAATCATTCCGACGGAAAGGAGCGTTGGAGGGACGATGAGAATCAGAATCCCGCTCCGCAGGGCCTCAATCATTCGGTTCCCGGAGGAAGCCGCCTGGGTGTAGCAGAGGGCGCAACTCTGGGCGGCTGTCGGGCACGGCGTGGTGGCCAACAGGAGTCCAATCAGCACCACACCAATTAGAAGGAGCGGCTTAGCAACCCTCATTCTTGCTAGCATGTTTAGCCTCTCACGCCTGTACCTAGGCTTTCCACTCACCCATCATTTCGAAAACGGCGCACCAACCACCATGCGCGTGCTGTCGGTCCAGCCATATTGCATCGCCAGCAGGACGAATATCGTGAAGACCAGGACAAACATAGCAAAGCCCCGCTTTTCCGTCCAAAGATGCATGAAGAATAGGACTGCTAGCCCCGCCTCAACGATCGCAACGGCCAGCATGCGCACGAACATTTGTGAAGTGTCGATACTCTGAAAGGCTATTGCAAATTGCAAGCCCGCCAATGCCAACAGGCAAAGATAGACCACCAGATCCTTGCCCATACCCCCGCTCTTGCCTGCTTCCGCTGTCGTCATAGTATCTTCCTCCGCGTCCTGCTCTCGAATTTCCCTGCAGCTAGTGAGCGAGATTCAACAGGTAAACCAACGGCACAACAAACATCCAAACCAGATCCACGAAGTGCCAATAAAGCCCCAATACCTCGATGTCATCCGCACTGTAGCGGCCGCCCCTGTAGCGCATACCGACAGCGAGTAATGCGATCACACCGCCGGTGACGTGCGTAAGATGCAAGCCCGTGACGCTGAAAAAGGATGCCCCGAACAGTCCATTTCCCCAAGGATTCTTGAAGAGCGTCATCCCCTCATGAATGAGCCCCAGCCATTCGCGGACATGCAGCAGGGCGAAGAGAATACCCAAGGCCGCGGTAATCATCGTCCAACGAAACGCTCCGGCTTTGTCCCCCGCCCGCGCTGCCCGCAGTCCAATCAGCATCGTCAAGCTGCTCGTCAATAGAATGAACGTCATCAGCGCGACGTTTGTGATGCTGTGGAATGGCCTGGGCCAGTCAGCCGACCCGTTGCGCAAAAATCCATAAGCTACCAGGCACGCGGCGAAGGTCATGGTGTCAGCGATGATGAAAAGCCACATCGCCAACTTTTTTGTAGGAATCGAGAATGCCGGACCTACCGACAGGCCTGTCGCGTGTCCTTCCAGGGTCGAATCCGCTTGGCTCACGGTGCCTCCTAATTGTTGAATCATCTATAGCTTCACCCAAAGCAGCAACAGCAGGTACAGCCAAAGCAGGTCCATGAAATGCCAGTAGCGCGCCGTTGCATTCAACGTGCTCCGTCGCAGCGATGCCTTGCCCAGCTTGCGAATCACATAGACAAGCCCGCCGAGGCCCCCCAGCACATGCAATGCGTGGGTCACCGTCAGTACGTAGAAAAAAGAACTGCTTGGGTTGGTGGCCAGGTAGAGCCCCTCGGCCCTCAGTTGCGACCACGCAACGTATTGCCCAGCCACAAAAAGCACGCCGAGACACAAGGTCACGTACAACCAGCGCGCTGGGGTTTCAACTTGAGCCTGCAGGTTGCCCATGAATACGGCGATGCGCCGGCGAGAGACTTCCAGGGTCACGCTGCTCGCAAACAGCACAAGCGTGTTGAGGAAGAGGATCGATGGCAACTTAAACGTGCGCCAGTCCAGAGATGAACCCTTACGAACCACCAAAGCACTGGTGAACGCGGCAAACATCATCGAAATGGCGAAGAGCACTACCCAAATAGCAGTCGAGGATGGCGGAGGAGAGTAGTCCAGCGCGAGACGCCGATCACCATCCGCGGGAACTAAATTCCCCCCGCCGCCGTTTCCATGATTCGGTAAACGGCGTGGATCCAGCCGCGGCGGTTCATGAACCGTAGTTGCCATAACCTGTTGAACTCCTCTTTGCCAACGCTATCGCCCCTGGTTCCGTGAACTATTTCTCTTCGTGATCTGTCTTTACCTGCTCCGGTGAAGCCTGCATCACGTAGTCGCCCACCGAACTCTGGACACCGTATTGATAGGGATCGTGGTAAACCACCGGATGTTTGCCCCCAAAATTGTCCCAGGGTGGCGGCGTCGCGGTGCTCCACTCGAGCGAAGTGGCTTCCCACGGGTTGTCCGGCGCTGGCTTGCCCCAGAACCGGCTGTGAATCAGGTTGTAAACAAAAACGAGCTGCGCGGCGCCAGTGATAAGAGCAGCGACGGTGATCAATTGATGCACCGGAATCAGGGGCTGCACGTAGTCAAATACGAATGTCGAGTTGCGGCGGATATTCCCGACCAATCCCAGATAATGGAAGGGCATGAAGATGCAGTACGTTCCCACGAAACTTAGCCAGAAATGAACCTTTCCCAAGGTTTCGTTCATCATGCGTCCGCTCATCTTGGGAAACCAGAAATACGTTCCCGCGAATATTCCGAACATCGCGGCCACGCCCATCACCATGTGGAAATGTCCCACCACGAAATATGTGGCATGAAGCATGATGTCGATCGAAGGCTGAGCCAGGAAAAATCCGCTGACACCGCCGCTCACAAACATCGAAATAAAACCCAGGGCAAACAGGGATGCCGAGTTGATACGCAACCGGGAGCCATAAAGGCTGAACACCCAGATCAGCACCGTGATGGTGGCCGGAATCGTAATCACCAGTGTTGGGAAGGAGAATGCCAGCGCGGAGACCGGATTCATGCCGCTGACAAACATGTGGTGCCCGTAGACCATATAGCTGAGGACGGCGAGGGCTCCCATGCAATAAATGAGCACTCGCTGACTGAGCATTGGCTTGCGCATATTTGCGATCAGGATATGGGAAACAATCCCGATTCCGGGAACAATGGCGATGTAAACCTCTGGATGCCCGAAAAACCAGAACAGGTGCTGCCAGAGCAAAGTCGATCCGCCCGAATGCGGGACCAATTGGTCATTGAGAACCAGACCCGAGGGGACAAAGAAACTCGTTCCCGCGACGTGATCCAGAATGACGAGAATACAAGCGGGCATTAACACGGAAAATGCGGTCAGGCCCATGCAAGAGGTAATGAACCATGCCCACGCGCTCAGCGGCAGCCGCATGAGGCTCATCCCCTTGACGCGGAGATCAAGCGTGGTGCTGATGAAGTTTAATGAGCCCAGCAACTGGCCGATACAAAACAGCGCGATCGAAATCATCCATAGGACCACACCCAGCCCTTGACCCGGACCCGCCGATGAACCAATCGCATTCAATGGAGCGTATTGAGTCCAGCCACCCAAGGTCGGGCCATCGCCAAGAAAGAAGGAAGAGACCAGGACTAGGAAGGCTGTGAACGTGACCCAGAACGACATCATGTTGAACCGCGGGAAGGGCATGTCCTCCGCGCCGACCTGAATCGGCAGAAAGTAATTCCCGAACGCGGCGAAAGGCGCGGTCGTCAACACGAAAAAGACCATGATCGTGCCGTGCATGGTCATCAATTGCAGATAATATTCCGGCGTCAGTACGCCGCCTGGCGCTCCATTGGGGGATAGCGTCTGGAGTCCGGGAATCGCCGCATTTGCCCATCCCAGGTGAATGCGCATGATCCAGGAGAGCGCCATGCCGATAAGAGCGGCGGCCAGGGCCAGCGCGTAATACTGCTTGCCGATCACCTTATGGTCCAGGCTGAACACGTGCTTGCGGAGAAAACTTGTCGGAGCGTGATGCTGGACCGCTTGAGCTGACGTGTCGTGCATTTCTGCTCACCTCGAATAAAGATTCTTCAACCGCCGCGAGTGCGGGGGAAGAGCTACTGCATCGCCGCTTCCTTCTTCATCCACTCGTTGAAATCGTCGTTGGACAGCACATCGAGATACGCCTTCATGTTGTAATGTCCCAAGCCACAAAGCTGGGTGCAGACAATTTCGTATCTGCCGATCTTCGTTGCCGTAAAGTGCAGGGAAACATCCAGCCCGGGAACAAAGTCCTGCTGCACCCGCAACTCCCGCACGAAAAAGGAATGGCCAACATCCTTGGCGTGCATGAGCAGATGGATTTCCTTGTTCACCGGGATGGCCATCTCGGCGGTCACAATGTCGTCCCGCGATTCCACATCGTGTTCCTTGTCGAGGCCGAAGAATTCCTGCGAACCTTCGTTAATCCGCTCCGGGTGAATGGCTCCAAACTTTCCATCCGGACCGGGGTAGCGGAAATAGAAAGCGAACTGTCCAGCCTGAACCTGGATCGGCATGGCGCTCGCCGAGGGCGGTGTGAGGTACACGTCAGCCCATGCCTTTACGCCAAAAACTCCGAGGGCCAGAACTTCCACTCCCACCACCAACAGGGCGGCGATCACCAAGGCCTTGGCACCACCAGGAAAACTCTTGAGCTTCGACTCCGTGCCGCGGTTCGAAAACTGCCAGATAAAAAACGCGAGCAGTAGTTGAGCGGCGAGAAAAGAGATCCCCGCTTCCGCCATCGTTTCGGACATCTGCTCATCAATCAAATGGCCGTGAGTGGAGATGTCCGCGGGCGCTTCCCACGTATGCATGACAATGGGGATTGCCGATAAGATCGCAATCACAAGGATAGTTATCGCAAAAAACTTGCCCATAGTTCCCCGCCTCTGCCCGCTTCAAGGGCGATCCATTGCCTTGGGTGTGCTTGCGCGATACCGCAGATCATGGAAAATGAACTGCCAAGCCCTGTTTCAATAGGGCTTGGCCTTGAAGACGAAGTTGACAGTTTTGGTTTCACTGCCGCTGATGGTCACTTCCTGCGATTGATCGCCGTAGGATTCCTGCCAAGCCGTGACCGTGTACTTTCCTGGAGGCAGATTTACCAGACTAAATGCTCCGCCGTCCCCCGTTATGGCGTAATGCGAGTTCTTCAACACCGCGAAGTTTCCATGCATCCAGGGATGCACGTTGCACTTCACCGGAATAAACTCCGCTTTGTCATACTTCTCGCTGATCGGCGGCGTTCCCGGCGGTTGCGACTTGTTCCACTCACGGTTCACCTTCGGCAGCGGGTGGATGTTGTGCGAGGTTTGATCTTCATTCACGATCTTTATTTCCTGATTCACCTGAAACGCAAGAACGTGCGGAATGTAACGGCAGCCCTTCTGGGTGAACACAGCCGCGTTCGACGGCGCTGCGTCGTCTGGGATCCCTGCCGAAATGTACACAACCACATCCTGAAGACTGTTTCCTGAACCAGTCACCACGGTCTCAACCAGCGGCGGCGTGGTGTACATTTTTGCGCAAGACGGTTCTTTCGACATATCGATCGGCTTCATCTTCGCGGGCGTACCCTCATAGGTCACCTTGCCGCTAACAGTGCCGCCTGCAGGGCCGGCCAACGCCACAGCTGAAGCTGTCAGCATCACCGCTCCTGCCAGTACTACGTGCTTCTTACTCATTCGAATCCTCCTCCCGAACTTGGAACACTAAATTACGGTTTCACTCCGGAGCCGGTGTAGGTGTTTTGCACCTTCTTGGCGTTGACAATTTCCGCGCCTTCCTTGGTGCTCAGCCACAAGGTCAGCTCGGGGCTTTTGTTGTTGTATTGCAATGTGCGCAGGAAGTGCACCAGATCCCACGCGTCTTCCGGCTTGATCACGTCCGCGAACGAAGGCATCGGCGTGCCGTCCAAACCGGTCATGAAAATCTTGTACAGGTCCTGGTTCGTCTTTCCGCACTTCGAACGGTTGTCGGAAGTAAAGTTGTACGGCCGGATCGGCTGATCGTTGCTGTCGGTCAGCGTGGACGCCGAAGGCCCGTCGCCGCGCCCTTCCTGGCCGTGGCATTTCCAGCATTCCAGCTTCTGGAACAATTCGCTGCCGTGCTTGATGCTGGCCACGGACAATGCAGGTTCCGCTGGAACCTGAATGGGGTCGCCCGGCTTTTCAGTTTTCCATCTCGGTGAAAATGTCTTGATGAAGGCCACCAGGTCCGCACGCTGCTGATCCGTCAGCGCCGACCAGTTTGGCATGTTTGTGAAATTGATCCCTCGACCCAGGGTGTTGAATATATCCTGGTCCAACGGCAGGGTGCCCGTGGGCGTGGACCGGCACTTGAACGACGCGACCACGAAGTTGCGGGGCAATATATTCAAGTAAGGGGCATTTTCACCGTCGCCGTTTCCGCGTGCTCCGTGGCAGCCCCAGCAGTAACGATAGTAGAGTTGCCGGCCCGCTTCCGAGTGCCCCGTCCATTTCCCTTCATGCGATTCCATCTGTTGCGCTTGGGCGGCGAGCGGAAGCGCAACCGCGACTGCGACAATCAAGATAATTTTCATCATTTGTAGTCTCCGCATGATTTTTTCCCCTTAGAATGCGAAGTCGAACCCGAACAGCAAGCTGCTGGTCGTTTGGTTCGTGAACGTGACTGGTGAGACGCCTTTTTGCCAGATAATTGCGTACTCTCCGTGATAGGCAAAACCTGCGCGACTCGAGATGAACGGGTAATAGCGTGCGCCAAACGTCAGCACATTGGCGTTGCCCAGATCCCCTGGATTAGGTGTGTAGGTTGGTGTTGCCGCGCCGCCAAACGCCTGTTGGGACATACGCACCAACTCGTAGCGGTTGATCAAGATAAGTTGCGGGTTGAAATTGTAATGACTCTCAAAAAGTCCGCCATTCCAGGTGGGTGCATGCGCTCCTGCCGGCAAGCCCCCAGTCGGGTTTAGTGATCCGCCTGAAGGTGTGTTCGTCCCCAAATAGGCGCTGTCGTGGCTGTGGAAGTAGATCGTGGTAATATCAAACTTCTTGATGTACCACATGCCAATCAACCCGTATCGCTGGAATCCTTTGTTCCCGATTCCTGTGCCGCTGAGTCCGGTCCCGCCGTTAGTGAATTGGAAGTAAGTGGGTGCCTGCCCGATATAGGCAAACCCTCCGACACGCTGCAATCCCAGGCTCCCAACTTCAAACGCCCGGCTGGCAGCGAAATATCCATTGTATGCACGGCTCGTCGGAAGGCCAGGCTGCCCGTCGCTGGCTGAGAGCAACGAGGCAGAAATACGCGTCCGGTCATTCTTCGAATGTCCCATCCATTCGACGCCGACTTGGTTGTCGCCGATACCAAATTTGTAGGCTTCACCGACCGGCTGGAAGTGATAGTTCGTGTAAACGCCGGATACGTTTGTAAGCGTCAGGATGCGCTTTTCGGAGAGCAGGTTGTCGAGCTCAAACTTGCCCAACTTGATGTTCAGCCAGGAACTGCCCGCAATGTTGTCGATGCGGGCCCAGACGGATTCGAAGTGGAACGCCGCCGTGTTATCAGAGGACGGAAGAACGTAGAAAGAATAATTATTCGCGAGAGTTCCGGCGGTGTGGAAGTCCAAACCACTCCAGTCAAATCCGTGGGTCGTGACGGTCGCTTCGTTTCCGCCGAGTCCGTTCGATCCATCCACCTGCACCTTGTCGGTGCTTTCACGATGCCAGATCGGCGTGATACGGAACGTAACGGGCCAGTAAGCCGGCTGCTGAAAGATGGGGGCATCGCGATCGTTTCCCATCTGGTATCCGTTGTCTTTGAACTGCTGCCCAAACGGGCTCAACTTCGGCCACGCCTCATGGCACGAGGAACATGGCATGCCGTATTTTCTTGCGAATGCGGGAAGGGCGCTGGCTGGACTGACTGTCGTGAGGAAAATTCCGAGGACCGCTGCAACATACAAAAGAGTTCTTGCCGGACCGCTCGCAATCCGATTCACCCCATTACCACCCCTGACATCCATACTGCCTCCTCAATTACGTTGCGCGAAACGCTGAGTAGACAACGCGACTGGATCGCGTTCAGTTTGGGTGAGGGTATTTGGAAAGAGTGCTTCAGGCAAAACAGATCGCTGGCGCTCCCACAGCGCCAACTCCCACATTCGGCCGATTCGCTCCAAACCAACCTTCCGAAAACCACGCATTGCCTCTCCGTCAAGAGAGCGACGCGCGACCTTCAGTCCCTGAACCGTTGCGGATGCTACTCCCTCTCGTTCCAAGAATGCAAGAGATTTCTTACATCCATTTGAAAAATTTTCTCGAATACGGTTCTGGTACTGGACTATTTCCCTTTTTCCAACACCTGTTTGCATCACGGTGGATTTGACACGACCCCGGCCTTGGGGGTAACACAATAGGTTGATCAAAAATGTTGATTGGAAATAAAGTTCCGCGCAACCCGGCTTCTCGGCCCTCTGATTCCTTTCGAATCGCCGCATTTTCGGCCCTGATGTTGCTTCTCCTCCCCGTGCCTGGCATAGCAAAAGAAACTCTCACCACTCCCGGCCTCGTCCGCGAATTCTTCGGCTCTCTCGAAGAAGTTCGCCAGGCAGTGCAATTCGTCGTTCACGATCAAATCATCCATGGCACTCTGGTTTTCGATAAGGAACCAATTTTGAACGGCGCCGAAGCCGTCGACTCCACTTCTTTTTTCGATCCCTGGCAAGGTCCCGGCGACGTCTATTTCAAAATTCGTAAAAACGCCATTGCACCGCGACATTTCCTGGAGTCGGGCGACCAGGGAACCATTGCGGTTCGCTTTGTCCTGATTCCCGTGGACGCGAACCGTACCCGCGTGAAAATCGATGCCGTCTATCAGGAGACAGCCCATCGCGTCTTTCACCCTTCCGATGGCACGGTCGAAAAAAGCGAAATGAAAGAGATCAAGGATCAATTGGAAACTCTCCAGGAAGCTGCCGCGCAGGCCGCCGACGCCCGGCGCCGCCAGACCAGCGCCGAACTCGTTCGCCAATCCGTGATTCGCCAGCGCGAGGATGAATCGACCCGTATCAGCAACGCGCAATCCTCTCAAAAAGATCTCGAGCAGCACGTCAAGGCGCTGCATCACGAACTCGAGCGTCGCGTCAAAGCTCCGGGCGCCGACTTGAAAGCCGCGCCGTTCCAGTCCGCCGCCACTCTCAAGACCCTCTCCGCCTTCACCGACGTTGTCATCCTCATCGTCACCCCACATTGGTTGGGAGTTGAAACACCGGATGGCCAGCGCGGATGGCTCCCTGAGGAACTATTGGAGCAGTTGCCTTGAACGCCCCCTCGTTTCACCTTACGAAATTTCTACTTTGCTTTGTCTTCCTGGCTTCCCTTGCCCACGAAACTCCTGCTCAGGCAATCCCCTATGCCAGAAATTTCCCCATGCCGCGCCCACAAATCGAGCAAGCCTTGAAGGACCTGCAAGCTTATTCCGGCCAGAAACTTCCCGTGCTTGACGGCTTCGTCGCGCCGGCCGAAAAACCGCTCGACCGCTACGAGCGCGGCTTCTATCAATTTTCGATCGAACTGCTCCCCGGCGACGCCGGCGGCACCATCGTCCGTCTCTCCGCAAAAATCACGGCCTGGTACGCCGATCGCGACGTCACCAAATCCGGTTATCAAGTCCTCCCCTCCAACGGCCGCCTCGAACTCGATTTCCTCGATCGCCTGGAAGAAAAACTTACCGGCAAGCCGGTCGCTTCCGCATCTCCTATGGCAAATTCTCCTCAAGCGCCACAACCCAAGCTCGATCTCTCCGGCGCCCGTACCGCCGCAACCATGGCCGCGCCACTTCCCCAGGCCGCGCAGGAGCCCGACGAAATGGCCCTGCTTCGGAATCAGCGCATCGCCAGCGAAAAACGTGTTCAGCAACTCACCGCCGAACTCCAGAACCTCCAGGAACTCCAGCGCACCCAGGCCCATCCAAGAAACCTGGTCGTCGTCAAGAAATCCCGCACTCCCATCTACGCGAAAAATGCGGACAGCTCACGTGTCCTCTTTGAAGCCGCCGCTAACGATGAATTTGAATTCCTCGATGAGGAAGGAGAGTGGATTCACATCACCATCTCCGGCGATTCGCGCGGCTTTGTCCGCAAGAATTCCGTCGAGCTTCCCGAGGGCCTCGCTGGCAGATCGCAGTCCGCAGCCGGCCCGGAAGAAAAATTCACAGGGTTCCGCATCGAGCGCGAAGAAACCGGCGATTTTCCCGGCGATTGGACGCCGCTGAAAGGCAGAAAGGTGAAAATCTTCACGGTGCAACCGCTCTCTCAAAATCCGAAAGAGACTGGACCAACCGCCCGCCTCAACTATTGTCTCGCTCTATTCGAAAAGGGTTTCCGCGAAGGTTCCGCCGCAAATCCGGCGCCCGAAGGTGTGGTCGTAATTTTTGACGCCGCCGACGGCGGTATCGCAGCGGCCACTTCCGCAAACATCCAGAAACTCGGGTCAGGCGACCTGAAAGGCGAAACCTTCTGGCAACAAGGCTATCTGGATCCCCCCGACGCCTTCACGCCCGCTCCCAAAAAGTAATCGCCGCGCCACTCTGTGATCTCTGTGCTCTTCCTCCGCGCCCTCTGTGTTAAAGCTTTTAGCTTTTCTATTTTCTCTTCTCTACTTCAACGCCCGCGTCGATTCCCTCACCACCAATTCCGCGAGGATTTTTCTTCGCACCACCGGCGCGTCCTGCTTTTCATCCATCGCCTTAATCGCTTCCAGCACCATGCCCGCGCTCAGGCTGCCCATTGCTTCCATGGGCTGCCGCACCGTCGTCAACGACGGCACTGACAAGCTCGCCTGCGCCACATCATCAAATCCAACTACCGAACAATTCTCCGGCACGCGCAATCCCTTTTTCTTCAGCGCGCGCAACGCTCCCAAAGCCGCCATATCGTCGTAAGCCATCAACGCCGTGAACGGTTTCCCCTGCCGCAGCAATTCTCCCGTCAACTGCGCCCCGGCCTCAAAGCTCGAATTCGGATCCAGTGACTCCGGCAACTCCAGAATCTTCTTGGAATCCAGGCGCAATCCCGCGGACTGCGCGAACGCGCGAATTCCCTTCCATCTCTGACCGCTGCTCGAAAGCGCTTTCGGTCCGCGCAAAAAAGCAATTTCCCGGTGCCCCAGCCGATAGAGATGCTCCAGCGCCATGCCTGCGCCATTTTCGTTGTCCACCGAAACCGTGCTAACCGAGTGGTCCTCGAAACTCCTCCCTGCAATCACAGTCGGCACCCGGCACTCCGTTAGGTCCGCCAGCAGCTTGATGTCCGTCACCAGCCAGTTCGCAATCACCACAAGCCCTTCCACGCGCCGGTCCAGCAGCATTTCCAGATAGCGTTCGAACCGGTGCGGCTCGTTGTGCGCATCGGCCAAGAGCGACAAATAGCTCGCTTGATATAGCGCATTTTCCAGCCCGCGCAAGATCGGCGTGCAAAACGGATCCGTGATATCGATCACCATCACCCCAACGATGTTCGACCGTTGGCTCCGCAGCGATCGTGCCAGTGGATTCGGCCGGTACCCCATTCGCTTCGCCGCCGTCTCGATTCTTCCTTTCGTGTCCGCGGGGATGTAGCGCGACAACGGAGCGCTGTTCAGCACGATTGAAACGGTGGAAGCCGAGTAGCCGCACTCCCGCGCCACGTCTCGAATCGTGACGACTCCCGTTCTCCCCATCGGCTGCTCCTTACTCGGGCGCGGTATACGTATAGCGCAAATTCCCCGGCAAGCGATCCGATCGCGAGCGCGTGTTGTATTCGAACTGATACTTCAAATGTTCATCGTCCAGCGGATACTCCTTCCCCGTTTCGTAGGGATAAGAGACCAGCCCGTGCTTCGGCAAAGGCTCCACCGTGAAGGCATACGCGGCATAAAAATCGAAATCCTTTTCGAATCCGTTCGCATAGAAAAAATAATCGCGCGTCCAGCCGGCGGGAAGATTTGGCAAACCTGCTGGATCGAATTCCAGTTCCACGCCTTCGCCCGATCCAAACACCGCAAATTGATCGTCCGCCGCGCCAAGCAGGTTCTTCACATCGCCATAGCGGGTGTAGTTTCCCGCGGCGCGCGCGTATGGGCCCGTCGGGCTGCGGTGCGAATACGAGTACACCGTGTCGCTCGCGGGACTCAGCCGTATCTCTTTCGGGTAACCCAGGAATGCGAGCGAAGCCGTGGCCAACGGCACCTCTTCCACCTTGATGCCCTCGACTGGCGGGGTCTGGTCAATCCGCACCGCATCCCAGTAAATTTTCAAATTCGAAACGATACGGATCCGCCTCGTTCCTGCTGGAATTTTCCCCGTAAGATCCGCCACCATCGTCCGGGCCAGTCCCGCCGGAAATCCCATGTCCTCCACAACCCGCTTCCAATTCCCCCGCGGGTCTTGAGCCTCCACATACGGCGCAATCACTTTGATTCCCGCCTGGTCTGCCGCATACATCGAGGTCGCCGTGAAATAATCCGTGTATCCATCGAGCAGCAACCGAAGTGGTTTCTGCGCGTCCCAAGTGCCCAAATCCAACTCAATCCAATGTAATTTCGCGAATCCCGCAAACGGCAGTCCTTCAAATTCCGTCACATACTTCCGATCGCGTTTCGCCAGCAACGGCAAAACATTCTTTCCTTTGTCGTCCCACGCTCCCGCTGGCACGCGCGCATTTTGCGTGGCAATCACGTGAAACTCCGGAAACGGGGGCGCGCTTGCAAATCGTTCGTTCGGATTCACTTCCACATTCGACGGATGATCCACCGCCAGCAACCGCACCTGATCCAGGTAAACCGTCTCTTCCATCGGCTCCATGAACCGGAAACTCAGATGCCCATTTTTCTCGCGAACGCTGCGTGCCGCCACTTTCAAATACTCATCCGGGTCCGGCACATTCCGCTCGCTCGGCGCCACCCAGTGTCCCACCACTCCCGGTCCGATCATGTCCGCAATAAATTCGTACTCCCGTCCGTTCCACGAAAACAGAACGGGGCACGAACTTCCTCTTCGGTCGAGTTCACCAATCGCCTGCGTTTTCCCCGCCGCCAAATTTATTTCATCCTGCGGCACGCCCGTCGGCCAAAGTAGCCGCACCACGTCCGCGGCCTTTTCCTTGCCCAGTCCCACCAACAGTCCCGGCCCCTCCTGCCCCAGGTAGCCTGAAGCTCCCGCGATCTCCCATTTCTGATAAAGCCCGCCGGCAAAGATCTCCAGCTTCGTCCCAATGCTGCTCTTGTTGTCGTTCAGCGCCTTCAGGTCGATCCGCATCCAATGGTTCTGGTTCGCGCCCACATTTTGGAGCACCAGCGTCTCACCGCCCGCCTGCGTCACCACAAAATCCGGGCTGCCATCATTCTTCAAATCGGCCACCGCCAGCGTGCGTGGCTCCTTCAGCTTCACTCCATCGAGATGCACTTTCTTTGTCACGTCCGACCAACCCGCGTCGCCCAGATTCCGCAACACGCGAATTTCTCCACCGCTCGCGCCCTCTCCGACTGCCGCCAGATCCAGCCACCCGTCATTGTCGTAGTCGACCCACGCAATTCCCCATCCCTTCTGCCATTCAAAATCTGGCAGAGGTACACGCACCAGCCGCCTTCCCTCCACATTTCTCCACAACGAAATTCCCGGCGCGCCCGCATGCGTGAACGCCAGGTCCATCCAGCCATCTTTGTTGAAATCAAACGCCACCACTCCGACCGCCGGAGGCAATTTTTCTTTCGCAAAATCTATCGACGGCAATTTCGTGAACTTTCCTTCGCGCGGATTCAGATACACGGCCGCGCCGCGCTCCCCACCTGCGAGCACCAGGTCAATCGCCCGGTCATTGTTAAAATCCGTGCCGACCGCTCCGCCGCCCGTCGCATCAACTCCCAGCCCCGTCTCCTCCGAAACATCCGTGAACGTTGAATTCCCGTTGTTCTGCCACAAAACATTGTGCGCTTTCTTTCCTTCCGCACCAGGACCAGCAAATGTCAAATACAGATCCAGATCTCCATCATGGTCATAATCCACAAACGTCGGCGCAACACATCCGGCTTGGCGGTGAATCCCAACTTTCTCCGTCACATCAACAAATTTCCCGCCGCCCTCGTTGTGGAACAACCGCACACCGCCAACTTCGCAAACCGCCAGGTCCGTCTTCCCGTCGTTGTCAAAATCTCCCGCCGCGCAGCCGAAGCCCGCACCAACTCCGCCAAGCCCCGCCTTCGCCGTAACATCCTCAAATCGGCCGCCACCCAGATTGCGCAAAAGTTGACTCTTTCCGCCTCCCGCCCCAACCAGAAATAGATCCGCTTTTCCGTCTCCGTCAAAATCCAGAAAACACGCCCCGTTCTTGCCTGCGGCACCTCCCGAACTTTTCCCCGCAACGTTGATCAGCTTTTGCAGCGGTGCAACTTCGTAACGCACCGCAATCTCCGCCGGAACGTTGGTCTCCCCACCCGCCACAAACTCCGCCAGCGAAAATTTCCCCTGATCTCCGTAACCCGCCCCAA
>Ga0210410_10001294_pt1 | contig 23837 bp, 10 predicted proteins | sample IncBWC4MmetaG_FD_161058 | JGI IMG/M metagenome (GOLD analysis project Ga0210410, IMG submission 161058) | Forest soil microbial communities from Barre Woods Harvard Forest LTER site, Petersham, Massachusetts, United States - Inc-BW-C-4-M | ecosystem: Environmental > Terrestrial > Soil >... | reverse complement strand
TTCTCGAAACGGCTCGCCAAAGATGTGCTGCCGGGCGATCAGATTTGCGTCTTCACGCCAGAATTTGTTGATGCAGCTCGCGACAAGTTACACCTCAGCGCCTCCGCACCAGAGGTTCTCGCCCTCTACCATCAGTCTGTCGCCGAAGCTGCCAAGAGGCTACCGGGTTGCGATTTGAACGCCAAGGCGGATGCGCTGCGCGACGCTATCTTGCAGATTGACCCGTCACTCGCCTCTTCGCTGCCCGGTTCGCAGTCCATTCGCAGTTGGATCAACGTCGCCGACCTTCTCACCGCCCCTCGGGAGGAGGTCAGGCCACAGGCTCCGCGTGACCGCGCACACTACTTCGCCTTCATGAAGGCGCTTCGTATCGCGGACGATGTTGCCCGGATCTATTGGGACCTGGGCGTCTTGTGGACTCGTTCGGCGCGGATCAGCAAAGGAAGCACTTTTCATCAGGTCTTCATGGGTATTTTGATCGATCCCTACGGAACAGTGTCCCGATTCCCGGAGGCCGTCCGGCAAGAGGTTTGGCGAATACATGAAACGGCCGAAGAGCACTTGGTCGGGGTTGTGGCAAACGAGTCCGAAGGAAATTCGCGATGAAACTGACCGACCTCAAGGCATTGCCGCCGCATCTGGCTTCGAAGATGGACGACAGCAAAGAGGCTATTGTCGACGCATTATTGAATTTGACGTGGCAGCGCGTAAGCGGTGCCGCAAGGGATGGCGAAACTGTTTTTTCGGTAAAGCCATCGCTCAGATTTGTCTCCGGGTTCTTGCTCCCCCGCTTCGAAGAGACCGGCCAGCGCGACGAGACCTCCGACATTCACATCAGCACCCACGGTTTGGACCTGCAAATTGCAAGGGATGCTGCTGGCGAGCTCGTGATAAACGTTGAATTCTCATTCTATGTCCGCGCGCTGCCGACCTGGGGCGAACTCAGATCACCACAACACGACCTTTTCCCCAACCACCCCCTGCGCCGAGACATCGAAACCAGCATTCGCGATGAAATGAAGAGAAGGCTCGATGCGGCGCTCACAGCAGACCCCAATAGCCCGGCCGGCAGTCGGCCCCAAAGACGCGACTTGCAGCAGACTATCTATCGTGAGTTATTGGCCCAGCACGGTGTGTCCCTGTCAGCAAACGACAACGTCGTCGACGCCGGCGACGCCTCTGACGAAGCAGAATCCGCTGCGGAGCCGGGTTCCGAAGACGATGCCGAAATCCCCACTTCCCGCCTTGTACTGCAAAAGGGACACTACGTTTTCACCAGGGATGACGCGGCCCAAGAGATTGACATCCCACAAAAGTGGAAGCGCGTCCTCGTCGCGCTTCCACTTTTCGCGGCGAACCTTTCCGATGAACCTGCACTTCGTCGCGCGGCCGAGACTTGGACACGACAGGCACGCGAAGCAATCGTTAGCGCCACGACCGCATGGATTCAAAGTGACGACGGCAGGAATTGGGCGTATCGCCCCAGCAACATTCGGCCCAGTCATGTCCGGTCAGAAAAGGCGTGGAACGATTTCCTTTCGACGTTACGGACAACTCCTCCGACTTTAAGAAATCTTGCCCCCGACCTAAGCGGCGTTTTGCTCACCATCCAGCTTGACAGTGATTTGCGGGACGCCGACCGCCGCAATCTTCGCGTCATAATCGAGAACAACAGCAACGACGTGCGCAAGCGCCTTCGGCACCGATACGACCACTCCATACACCAGGTTCGCCTATCCCTGGAGATTCCCGCAAATGCTCACCGCGCGCTCAAACTTGATCGCGTCGAGCCGTCATACAGGTTTCGGGATTTTCTGACCTACCCTGCCATCGGAATAAACTGCGGCGTGGAAGAAACTCGCGCAGGCGAGAGGTTGAGACTAACAACCACATGGATGCCGCGCTACAGACAGCCACGGATCGTTCCCACGGTCGTCAAAGACGCTCCTACAGATTTCGCGAACTTGGCTGCTGAGAAGTTCAATCCCGCAGTTTTGCGGCCGATTGTCGAAGCCTACAGAGATTGGATCGCGCAGGAAGAACGAAACGTTGACCCTGGCGCCGGAACTACGGATGCAGACCAAGTTCACATAGAACGAGAACGCTTTCAGCGTGATGTCGCCTCGTACAGACGCGAGGCCGACCGGATTGAGTTGGGCATAAAGCTTCTAGAGCATTCATTCACACAATTCTGCGCCAAGCCCGAAAATCCCCAGGCAGTGCCGTACCGTGCTTGGCTATTGCTGAATCGGGCGTTTGCCGAAGCTGGACAAGTAAAAGGCATTCGCGGCTGGCGGCTCTTCCAGCTCACTTTTATTCTCGCTCACATCCCCACCCTGGCTTCCCGAATGCCCGAATATTCACGCGCGCCTTGGTTCGATTTTGAGTTCGATGAAGAGACTGCAACTCTTCTCTATTTCCCCACGGGCGGCGGAAAGTCCGAAGCCTTTTTTGGATTGCTCGTCTTCAACCTCTTTCTTGACCGCCTTCGCGGAAAACAGCTGGGCGTGACAGCGCTTATCAGATATCCGCTTAGATTGCTCACGCTGCAGCAAGCGCAAAGATTACTGGCCCTGCTGATGCGAGCTGAACTGCTCAGACGAACATCTTCCCTCGACGGCGCGCCGTTCGAAATTGGGTTTTGGGTCGGCAGCGCCAATACGCCCAATAAGGCCGACGACCGCCGCCTTGAACCCGTGCCGAATCTTAATGATAGAGACCATCCGAACGACGAGCGTCTCGGGCTTGACTACGCTGAAGTGAATGACAGCTTTAACAAAACGCCGCGCTGCCCGATCTGCTCCGAGAGTACGGGACTAAGACGCATATCCGCTGGCAGCGAAGACGAAATCCGAATTTTTTGTTTCAACCACGAGTGCCAATGGAATCAGCAAACTCGCCGCGCCCCGCTTCCGTTCCTCATCGTCGACCGGGATATCTACGCCCGCGCTCCGGCGGTCCTCCTCGGCGTGATCGACAAGCTCGCGCTCATCGGTCAGCATCCCTCAACCATCAACAGGGTCATGGGTATGTTCGGCTTTGCGCGGTGGATCGAATTCTCGACCAATCGCCTTGTGATGCCAACGCGCATCAAGACGAGAGAAGGCCCGTCCCTCAACGGCTCCGAAGCAGTTGCACCAGCTTACGCATCAGGACGAGAAATCTTCCACGACCCGTACCCTTCCCTTATCATCCAGGACGAAGCCCATCTGCTCGAAGAGAGCCTTGGCACGTTCGCTGGGCTCTTCGAGACGATGCTCGAACAATTATTCGTGCGTGGTTCCGCATTGCTTGGCCCTCGCCTGGCGCGTTCACCGCTCGACTCCAATCCCGCGCGCCTTCCAAAAGTCATCGCCGCCACGGCGACGGTGAGCGTTCCCGAACAGCAATTCGGATCGCTTTACCAGCGCAAGCATATGCATTTTCCTTATCCAGGAACTTCGATTTACAGGTCGTTCTACGCCGTGCCTGCAACACCAGCCTCTCACGGCCGTCGTGGAATTGGCGGATCAGACCCGCGATCTCCGGAAATCGAAGCGCCCTGGATGCGCGTATACACGGCGATCATGACAAACGGCCGCAACCATACCGTCACAACCGTTGCCGTTCTGTCCGCCTACCACCTCGCTGTCACAGAGCTATGGCAAGACCTTTTAACGCAGACCAATCTGCCGCAAGTGGCACAGCGACTGATCGATGCGTTGACACCCTCGACGCCGCTCCATCAGTTTCATACGGACGCGCTCAGAGCCCTTGCGAATGAAGACCGAGCACTTCTCCTAACCATTCTCGATTTGATGCGTATCTCGCTCACTTATGTCACCAACAAAAAGGGCGGCGACCAAGTGATCGATGCCTTTCGCGATGAAGTCGCCAAAATCCACAGACGCCATGGCCGGGACAGCGGTCAGTTTCTCACGCGTCTCATCTCCGGCGGCATCGATGTGGCCGAAATCCAGGAGATCATGCGCCAGGCCGATGGCACGGCAGCAAACGGTGACGAGTTGCCCGATCTGACTCAATCCCTTAGGAACATTGTCGCCACATCAGCCATCTCCCACGGCGTGGATGTCGACAAATTCAACGCAATGTTTTTCGCCGGAATGCCCAACGACATTGCTGAGTTCATCCAAGCATCGTCCCGAATAGGGCGCAGTCATGCGGGCTTTAGCCTGCTTGTCCCGACGCCGCAGGCCCGGCGCGATCGATATATCGTCGAAACCTATGATGTATTCCACCGCTTCCTCGAACGGATGATTGCGCCCCCCGCGATTACGCGGTGGGCAGCCAGCGCCCACGACCGTATCCTTACAAGCCTCTTTCAAGCCTGGCTGAGCGGCTGGGTCGAACAGAAGCTTTTCATCGAAGCACAAGATAAGGGGCGGGCGCTCCGGTTCGAGACCGTGAACGACGTTAACCGGCTCCTCAACGGAAATGATCTGCCCGATGCCGCGAGGGATTTCATGGAGTTTTGCGTTCGTGCCATCGGCATCGCCGGCCGCGGGGAGGCACATCTGGGCGCTGCGCCTCACAGAAGCTTTTACGAGGAGAGAATTCGCAATCTCGCCAAGAAGCTGACAGATGAGCTTCGCACCGAAAATGCAACAACTCTCCTAGGCGACTATTGGGAAAACGCTCCGGTCGGGCAGAAACCGATGATGTCCTTGCGCGACATCGACGAAGCAGGCAGATTCATTCCGGCAAAAGCATTCGGTAGTCGCCGCTCACGAATTGCGGATGACAAGACATTGATCGCCGAGGCGCTTCGCGTCGTCAGACGCCAAAGGGGCGCTGTCGGCGAACTCGACGAAGACGACGGGCAGGACTAGTCACGATGCAGAGATCACGAACCCAGATTGCGACATCCTACGCTCCCGGAGCGCTTTTCACCTACGAAGGCGGCCTGGGATGCTGCGTTTCCATCGCCTTGTCGACGCCGGCGACGCCATCCTCTCCTGCCGTCCAGAAGCAACTCTTCGAGAACTTGACAGAATTCGTGGAAAGCTGGTTTCAACGCGCCTCAAATTGTCGAAGGGAGCCGGCGGTGCATCCTGAGCAATGCCTGGACAGCGCGTTCCTCGACCATCAGAATCAACCCCTAGTCGACCAAGGAAATTTCGCACTCAATCAACCCAGCCGCATCGGCTTCATGCCCGACCCCTTGGTTTTTGTCTGTTCTGAATGCGGGCTCCTTTCCGAATTCCAAGACGTTGAGGACCTCCATCGCAGATGGCCCCAGGTAAACAGTCGCGTCGATTGCGGCAATTCGCGAACACGGCACAACTGGAGGCAAGTCGATGTTGTCTACGCCCATTGGGCTGGAGATTACGCGCCGCTGAGCCCTCATCGATGGGTCATGGCACCCGATGGAAGAGTGAACCAAATCAAGCGTTGCGCAAATTGCGGCGGCGAGGAATACCGTCTTGTCACCAAGGGATCGCCCTTCTTCAGCGATTGGCGATTTCAATGTGTCCAGTGTCTGACCGCCAAGGAGATTGTTCAGGCAGACCGAGAGACCCTGCAACTCCTCAAGCCACGAATGGACACCGGGCAGGGCAACCTACCGAAAGAATGGAATATGCTGCCCGTTTCGTATCGGGCTTCTTCGGTTTTCTACGTTCAAACGGACAGCTTCATTCTCTTCAAAGACGCTGAAGTAACCGGTCTGCTCACCGCGGCGCGCCGAGCCGACCTCATTCTGAAACTGATGAAACTTTACAATTTCCCCGGCGCTGCCCTCGGCGACGACGACGTTATACGTCAGCTCGAAGACAATGGCCGCAACGAGGAGGCAAGAAACTACCGCGACCTGGCAGCCGTGTTGAAGGCCGTGCCAGCGTCCATGAAGGAAACCATCCAAAAGCAGTTAAGTGAAAAACGTGCGAAATACGAAGAACAGGGATTAATCGCAAGACACCACGAAGGATCTCCCGCCCTTTCCGGTCAGGTCGAAAGGCATCACGAGTGGGCGCGCCGTTACAACCCCGTGCGGCTGGCGATCGAGCACGATTCTTTCGTTTCCGAGGTCGTCAGTCGCCAGGGCACCGACCCGAGCCTTCCTGCAATATCGGTCCGCAACCCAGATGTCTGCAACATCGACAGCAGTCAGACTGCGCAGCGCAGGTCCTACGCCGCTAATGTCGAACGACACCTCAAGCGGCTCGGACTCGACGAACTCATTTTTCTGCGCGGCCTAGATATTTGCGAATTCAGTTTTGGATACACGCGCGTCAGCTCCTCCCCCTCAGTCAAGATCAAGGAAAGAGACATGCCGGTAAGGCTCCGCGCGTTCGAATACGTTGAACGGAGCAAGCGGCCGATTTATTTGCTGGAACAGAAGAACGAAGGCTTTTATCTGAAGCTTGACGAAAGACGGGTCATAGAATGGCTCTCACAAAACGGCCTGGCTAACAATTTGCCTCCGCGAGATGGGATGAAGCTCGGAGGGCTCTTGATAGAAGAGTACGCGGACTTCGGACGTTTTGTGGAAAGCTATCGAGAACGGGCGACCCCAAAAACTCCTCGCTCAATTTCGAACTACGTTTACCTTCTTCTGCACACAATGGCCCACCATTTCGCTCATGCGGTTGTCGAATATTCCGGCCTGGAACACGGCTCCATCGGCGAATACATTTTCCCAGCGGACTTGGCATTCCTGGTATACCGCCGCGGAATGACGCCAGATCTGGGAAATCTCTCTGCCATGTGGCGCAACTACGGACTCACTGTCTTGGAGCGCCTACTCGCGGACCGTACTCTGAAATGCGACGGCGGGAGTCTGTGCGATCAGCGCGGCGGTGCATGTCCTGCCTGCATCATGGCCCCCGACGTCGCATGCATAGCGGGTAATAATCTCCTCAGCCGGGCCGCGCTTGCAGGAGGTGCGCCTCCGGGGTGGGATGCCAACGAAAATCCGCTAACTGGCTATTTGCGACTTGCCGACTCACAACGATAGCTCCAAGTCTGACGCTTTGGCGTCCGTCAACCAGTTGTATCCGTGAGCGATTGTTTTTCATTTCCGCCGCTCCTTTCCTTGGGCACGGCTTCGGGATAATTCCTGCGCCCGGCAGCTTCACGGCTTCTGCTTTCCCGGTTCCTCCCTGTGCGTCCTTTGGGTCCCTCCCAGAATGCAGCCGCTCGCCTTGGGAGCAGCATCCACTCCGCCCTCGGGTGCCCCAAGGAAATGGGGCAGAAATGGAGAAACAAATCATGTATCTATATGTTAAGTGGAATAGGTTTTCGTGCAGGTTCTCTCGCCGACAGTTGGGTCATTAGACCTCACCGCCTATGTGAATTACTTCCGGAGTGCCCCCGTATCCCCTCATCATAGTAGGACAATCAAGGCTGGTGGGGGTGGAGAGGCGAAGAACCGCCGCACCCGTTGATGAGGCACAAACTGCAGATCAAGATTGAGAGCTATAGAGATTTTTTCATGACATCTCCAAGATTGCGTACGTCAGGCACTGCCACGATGCGGACGCAATCGGTCACCCTACTTCGGTGAAGTTTGCGCGCTATCGCGACCAGCGCTTGTGTTTCACTTTTCACAAAAGGCACGCGTTGACGCAGGCACACACATTAACCCAGGGCAACAAGGGGGAAGAATTGGGGCTCCACACTCCGCTCCTAATTCCCCGCACCTGCCTCCGGGGCAGTTGCCAATGAGAGAGACCGTTTGCGGGCTGCCGGCCGCATTGTCGCTGACGCTCAGTGCCGCTGTGCGCGTCCCGCTGGCGGTGGGCTTGAACGTGACACTGATGTTGCAGCTTGCTCCCGCTCCCAAGGAACTTCCGCAACTGTGGGTTTGCGCAAAATCTCCCACATTGGTGCCGGTAATCGCAATTCCACTGATCGTTAAAGTGCTAGTGCCCACGTTGGTCAGCGTCACCGTAATTGCCGGACTGGTCGTCCCAATGGCGACCGTGCCGAAGTTCAGGCTGGTGGGAAAAAGCTTCGCGGTTGTAGCGATTCCGGCGAGCAACACTTGTTGCGGGCTGCCCGCTGCGTTGTCGGTGACGCTCAGCGCCGCCGTGCGAGTCCCGCTCGCTGAAGGCTTGAAGGTGACACTGACAGTGCAGGTCGCACCAGCGGCCAATGAACTGCCGCAGGTGTGAGTTTGCACAAAGTCTCCCGCATCGATTCCGGTAACCGCAATGCTGTTTATCGTCAAAGAGGCCACGCCCACATTCGTTAGGGTCACGTTCTTTGCGGCGCTTGTTGTTCCGATAGCCTGAGTTGAAAAGCTCAGGCTGGTGGGAGAAAGCTTTGCCGTAGTACCGATTCCGCTGAGCGCCACCTGTTGGGGGCTGCCAGCGGAATTGTCGGTGACACTCAGCGCTGCCGTGCGCGTCCCGCTCGCGGTGGGCTTGAACGTCACACTGATGTTGCAACTTGCTCCTGCGGCCAAGGAACTTCCGCAATTGTGGGTTTGCGCAAAATCCCCAGCATTGGTGCGCGCAATCCCGATGGCGGTGATGGTCAAGCTCGTCGTGCCAGTGTTCTTGAGCGTCACAGTCTTGGCGGCGCTTGTGGTGCCGATTGCCTGTGTTGAGAAACTGAGGCTCGTCGGCGACAAAGCGGCACTGGGTGCCGAAATCGTCGCCTCGCCACTCAAAGCGGTCTTTGGCGAAGTTTGCGGCATCCCGTAGCGGCGATTGCGACTCGACATCATGGATCGAAATCGAGTCATCATTTCGGCTGGGGACAACTTGGCTGGACTCGCTGCCGGCACCTGAGTGATTTCCGCGGGACGGACTTGCGCTGCAGCGGTCGCTTCGTCGACAAGACTGTAGTCGCAGCCCTCGACATTTGGATGATTCTCGTCGCAAGGGATCAGCACGTAAGCGTGCCCGCAGGCCGCGTTAATGTCACATACGAGCGGACTTCCTCCGGCGACGATCTCTCCGCCATCATTGGTCCAGAATCCAGCGAACAAATGCACCCCGGAACCGGAAGGAACCAGCGCATTCAAGTCGACGATGGGTCCACCGTTCTCCCACAGAAACGCGGTCGTCCATTCGTTGCATCCGCCGGCGACGGACTGCGAAGCGCCAACTACCTGACCTCTCGAGTTGATACTTATTGCGTCGCTGCAGGAGTCACCGCCCAACGTACCCATGTCCGTCATTACTCCGTTTCTCCACAGGAACCCGTGGTTTACCTGATCCCCCGGTAGCCAAGCAGTCCCAGTGACCTCTCCTGCGTTGTTGATCCCCCTTGCAAAAGAAAAGTCTCCGCCCAACGCCCCGAGATCTAGAAGCTTTTGCCCATCCCAAAGAAAAGCGTGAGTGAATTGGTCGCCCGGCGTCACCATCGCGCCAATGACTTGTCCGCGATTGTTGAGGCCGTTTACAATGCCGTACGCTGTTAAAAGACCGTTATCACCACCGAGATTGCCGAGATCCTGCATCTTGCCGTTCTCCCAGAGGAAGACGCCAACCGGCGGGGTATTCGTGTTCGGGTCCACGACATCGCTCGTATAAGATGTTCCTGCGACCTGGCCTCGATCATTCACAAACACCGCCCAGCTATCCGGTCCGCCCAGTGTTCCCAAATCTTGTATCTTGCCGTTATGCCACAAGAACCCATGGGTCTGGGTCAGAGTTGTAATGCTTCCCAATCCAAGAAGAGAAAAAGGATCAGGAACGTCGTTGAGTGCCACTCCAGTGACTTGGCCGGAGTCGTTCAATGTGGCTGCAATGCTCGAAACGCCCCCAAGCGTTCCCAGATCAAGGATTTTGTCGTTCTCCCACAGAACCGCGTGGAATTCCGGGTTGCCTGAGAACGGGTCAATCTGGTCGTTCTCCGAGAGTCCCGCGATCTGACCGCGCTGATTGATCGAGGTGGCAAAACTGAAATTGCCACCGGGGAGCGTGCCCAGATCCTTCAAGCCGTGCCTCCTCCACATGAACGCGTGAGAAATAAAGCAGTCAGGGTTGCCAAACGGGTTGTAGCAGCCGGGCTCTGGGGTAGGGATGGGGCTATCGGCACCCCCGACGACTGTCCCTGCATTGTTGATGACGTTTTGGAATGGCTCAGAGTTGACACCACTGTTGGGACCGCCAAACGTCCCCAAATCTATGAGTTTGTAATGATGGTGCGTGGCCGTTTGTGCCTGCGCGTACGATACAGCCGGCAGCGCCAGCGCAGCGCACAAACTGCTGATTGAGAATACGACTGACAGAGTTTTCTTCATGACGTCTCCTCAAGATTGCATTCGCGATACACGGGCACGATTCGGACACTAACTAGTTCTTTGGTGTTCCCGGAATGTGATATTGGCGAGCCAGGCGTGCGCGCCAGGCAGCCACGGTCTCGTGGGGCGTACGAGGGGTCCTTATCGCCAAGTTGTTGGTGATCTGCGCTGAACTCTTCGGCGCTACGCTTACTGCGGCTGCAGTATTCCCTTCGCAACCAGCATCGTCGGAATCACACGGAACGAGCAGAACAAGGTGGCCGAGGTCCGCGTCGTCGATGGGAACAATGCCGAGCGGGTCGGCTGCCACAAGAATCTCTCCTCGGTCGTTGATGTTAATGGCCCTCGTTAATTGCCAACCTGAACCGGGAGCAATCAGCGTATTCAAATCCAACATGGGACCGCCTTCTTCCCATACGAACGCGTGCAAGGAGTTGAAACAATCCGTTGACATACCCACAACCTGCCCGCGTGCGTTCAGGCCGCGGCCACGGCTACAGGGATCGCCACCGACGGTTCCGAGATCGTGTATTTTGCCGTTCGACCAGTAAACTGCGTGGTGAGTCTGGCTTCCGGGAAGGTCCGCAGAGCCAACGACGACGCCGGCATCATTGAGCCATATCGCCTCCGAATTGTCCCCTCCCAAAGTTCCGAGGTCCGACATCAGGCCGTCCTTCCAAAAGAAGGCGTGGCTCACTAGGTCGCCCGCAAGATCGGATACGCCTATGACTTCTCCTCGATTGTTCGCGCATGGCGCGGCGAAGGGACCGCTTATGGTCCCTCCCAGGTTGCCGAGGTCGGTCATAACGCCGTCCTTCCATAGAAAGGGGTCTAGAGTCGGTATGCCAGTCGTGGGGTTTGGCGCAAAACTGGTATATGACAACCCGACAATCACGTTGGGAGGCTGGCCACTGCAGCTAGAGCCAGGAGCTGCGTCGGGGCCACCCAACGTGCCGATGTCTCGCATCACGCCGTTCTCCCAGAAGAACGTATGGATTTGTGTCGCTCCAAAGAAGAATAAAAAGGAGAAAGGATCGGGTACTCCATTGGCGGAAAATCCCACGACTTGGCCGGCATCATTGACGTAGACGCCTAAGCTTTCAGTACCGCCCAAGGTTCCGAGGTCGATGACTTGGTCATGCTTCCAGAGCACGGCGCGAAATTCCGGGATACCGACGGCAGGATCGATAACAGAAATCTGAGATTGTCCAGTGGCCCAGCCGCGCGAGTTAATCGACCCGGCGGCACTGCTGTTCATGCCAGGCAGCGCACCGAGATCGGTTTTCGTGCCGTCCTTCCAAAGAAAAGCGTGACCCAGAAAGCAGTCTGGATCAAAACAGAAAATTGACGCGTTGGGATCTGGCAGAGCGGTGTCCGCATATGAAGCAACAGCTCCCGAATTGTTCAGAAGCTGAAAACCATCACCATTAATTGAACCGTAGCTATGCGGACCGCCAAGCGTGCCTAAGTCGACGAGCTTATAATGCGGCTGCTTGGTGGGTCCTTGCCCGGCCAGCTGAGCTGGGCCTACCAGAGCGGCGAACAAAGTCAAGGTGATGATGAGCGTCCATGTTTTGCAATTCATAAAATTCTCCTTGTAGCTTTCTCCAAATTATTTTCTCGGCGATTGCAGGGGGATGTGATAACGGGAGCCCAGTCGTTGCCGGAGCATCCCGCGAATATTCTCGGGCACAACAACATTCGGTCTCTGACGCGTCTCGCCTTGGGCAACGCCCACGGCGTCATCAGCTCCTCGGCAATTACTCTCACCGTTGCTCTCGTCGCACGGGATCAGCTCGAACACATGTCCGCAGATGAACTCATCACCGCAGCCGGGGGGGATTCCCAAACCGTCGATCTCTCCCCGATCATTAATGTTGTAGGCGTCCGTCAGTTGATGCAGGTCAGAGTTCGGAGGAAGAAAGACGTTCAAGTCGATCATCTGATCGTTCTCCCACAGAAAAGCATGTCGTTGATCAGTCACGAAAGCGCAGCTTTCAGCCGAAACGCCCACGACTTGACGCTTTGAGTTAATGCCAAGTGCATTGCTGCAGTTATCGCCCCGTACCGTCCCAAGGCTACTCAGAACGCCATCCTTCCAGAGAAAAGCCAGCGAGACCTCAGAGTTGCTGGTAAAGGCAGAGCCAACGACGTCTCCAGCCTCGTTAATCCAGTTTGCTTGCCCGGAGTCTCCTCCGAACGTGCCTAGGTCGATCATCTTCTTGCCATCCCATAGGAAAGGGTGTGCAGTGAGATCTCCTGTGATGTTCGACTCGCCGACGACCTGTCCTCGGTTGTTCATTGCGTTCGGAACTCCGCACGTGCCTCCCAACGTCCCAAGGTCAATCATCTTCCCGTCTTTCCAAATGAAAGGATCTTCGGTAGGGACTGCCACCTTATAGGATCCGCACAAGTCCAATACAGGGTTCGGTGTGGAGTTCGTGAAAGACACGCCCGCAACTTGGCCGCGCTCGTTCATAAAATACGCCCCAGCTTCAGACCCACCCAATGTGCCCAAGTCTTCCATCACACCCTTCTGCCACAGGAAAGCCCGCACTTGCAGGCCGAAGGGCGAGAAAGGATCAGGGATCGTGTTGACAAACACTCCAGCCACTTGGCCCCGGTCGTTGACAGCGAATGCGTTGCTCTCGTATCCCCCCTCAATGGTCCCAAGGTTAACGATCTCACCGTCTTTCCAGAGGACAGCGTTGATTTCGGGAACACCCAGCAACGGGTCGATTGCACCGTTTTGTGAAAATCCAGCGACCAACCCTCTTGGACTGATCCAATTCGCGAAACTATTATTAACTCCTGGAAGCGCGCCCAAGTCAGTCATCAATCCGTTCTGCGATTGAAATGCGTGGGCGACAAAACAGTCTGGATTGAAACAAGACGGATCGGGAATAGACGTATCTGCCGCGCCAACAACGATTCCACGGGGACTTAGAATGTCCGTTGCCGCTCCGCCTCCGCTGGGGTCATTGCTAATGTAGCTCGCCGGACCGCCAAGGGTTCCTAGATCGATGAACTTATAATGCGGCTGCTTCGTGCCTCCTTGCGCGGCCAGCTGAACTGGGCCTGCCAGCGTGGCGAACAAAATCAGAGCGATGATGCGCGTCCATGTTTTACAATTCATAATCTTCTCCTTGTCGCTCTCTCCGGACTATCTTTTCGGCGATTGCAGGGGGATGTGATAACGGGAGCCCAGTCGTTGCCGGAGTAGCCTGCGGATATTCGCAGGCACAACGACATTCGGTTTGTGGCTGCTCTCGCCTTGAGCAACGGCCAGGTCATTGCTTCCCTGGCAATTACTCCAACCTTGGCTCTCGTCGCACGGGATCAATAGGAAAGTATGCAGCTCCCCGTTGGGAAGAACACCGAATCCGGTAATCTCCCCGCGATCATTGATGTAGACCGCCCAAAACAGGTGCATTGAAGAGTCCGGTGGAATCAGGGTGTTCAAATCAGTCATGGAGCCGTTCTCCCATAAGAAGGCGTCATCGATGGAGAAGTCGCAACTGTTTGACTCGCCGACAATTTGCGTCTTCGAATTGATGCCTGTCGCGCCGCTTGCTCCCATCAGAGGGTCGACGCCGGGAACGGTCCCGAGATCGCTCATAACGCCCTCTCCCCAAAGAAATGCGTGGTCGATCGTCTCTCCTCCGGGGCATAGATTAGGGGTGGCCGCATGGCCAACAACTTCCCCCGCATCATTGAGCCAATCTGCTTCGCCCTCATTGCCTCCCAACGCACCCAGACTTAGAAGCGTTTTCCCGTTCCACAAAAACGGGTGAACATGATTGGGATCTTCGTCCGCCAGCGTCATTGAACCAACAACTTGGCCGCGTTCGTTGAGAGCGTTCAGTTGAAACACTTGGGTCCCGCCGATCGTCCCGAGGTCGCGCATTTTGCCGTTCTCCCACAGGAACGGGTGCATCGGCGGAGCTCCCCCGTTGGCCGGATTCGGCATGTAACTTGTATAAGAAATTCCCGCTACCTGTCCGGCCTCGTTCACCAATCCTGCGACGCTGTCAGGGCCGCCTAGCGTACCCAAATCCCGCATTTCTCCGTTTTGCCACAAAAAGGCGTGCATTTGTGTTCCCCAGCCAAACAAAAAGGGAGAAGTATTGAACGGATCGGGGATCGCATTCGCGGCTGATCCGACAATCTGGCCCCGGTTATTCACCGCGCTCGCCAAGCTCTCGTTTCCGCCGAGCGTTCTCAGATCGTTGATCTGGCCGTCCTTCCAAAAAACGGCCCTCGTCTCCGGGCCGCCGGTCAGCGGATCAATTTCACTGTTTCCAGAAATCCCAGCAACTAGCCCGTTCGTGTTGATCCATCCCCCGAAGCTGCTGTTGGCGCCTGGAAGCGCACCCAAGTCGGTGAGTGAGCCCTTCTGCCATTCAAACGCGTGAGAGATGAAACAGTCTGGGCTGAGGCAGTTTGGAGCGTTGGGATCGAGCATCGAAGTGTCCGCCGCTCCTGCCGCCATTCCCCGACTGTTGAGAATTTGGGACGCTTGCCCTAGGGTATAAAAATTGGTGTTGGGACCCCCGAAGGTCCCCACGTCGATCAGCTTGTAATGATGGTGCGTGACCTTTTGTTGCTGCGCGGACGATACAACCGGCATTGCCAGCGCAACGCACAAGCTCAACGAAGCGATGAGCGAAATCAGATTCTTCCCCACAAATTCCTCCTTCAATCGTTGTGTTGCGTGCCAATAATAATGGTCGCCACACCCATCAAATCCGGGGGTTTGAAGGCGTCCCGCGTGTTCAGGATGTTTCTCGCTATCCTCTCTACCTATTCATGCGCGAAGCAGAGCGGAAATCGATCATTGCCAGCAGCTTGCTTTTGCGGGCGGACACCAAGCGAAGCTGAAGCGTGTAATTGAGGGAGGTGTATAATCCGACCATACTGAAGTTCAGCATTATCAACACGGAAGCCATGTCTGACACCCATGAAGTAACGCTGCTGCTTGCCGAATGGGCGAAGGGCAACCAGAATGCCCTCAATGACCTCACGCCCCTCGTGTACCGCGAACTCCGCCAACTTGCTGCCAGCTACCTGCGGAAAGAACGCCAAGGTCACACGCTGCAGCCAACCGCGCTCGTCCATGAGGCCTACCTCAGACTTGTGGATCAGACCAACCCAAGCTGGCAGAACCGGTCGCATTTTTACGGAGTGGCTGCGCGGCTAATGCGCCAGATCCTGGTGGACCACGCGCGCCGGAAGCAAGCGGGCAAACGCGGAGGTCTGCGAGTGTCACTGGACGAGGCGGTGAGCTTTCAGCAAGAGCAAAGCCGAGACCTCGTGGCCCTCGATGCTGGTCTTAACGCACTCGAGAAGATCGATCCGCGAAAGTGCAAGGCCGTCGAACTTCGCTATTTCGGCGGACTCTCAATGGATGAGATCGCCCAATCGTTGGACGTTTCCACGATTACCGTCCGGCGCGACCTGAGGATGGCGGAAGCGTGGCTTCATCAAGAAATGCAAAACGGATAGGTGCCGCTTGACCTCGGAACGCTGGGCGCAGATCGAAGATTTGTTCCACCGCGCGGCGGAGTGCGCGCCGAAAGACCGCGCCGGTATCCTGGAGGGCGCGTGCACCGGTGATCCGGAATTACGGCGAGAAGTGGAAGCGCTGCTTACCTGCGATGGAACGGCGGGCGATTCCGTGCAGGCCGCCGTGCGGTCCGGGCTCTCCGCGGTTGCGTATCCTCTCACGGGCGAGACCCTGTCGCATTACCGCATCTTGGATGGAGTCGGTGGCGGGGGCATGGGCTTGGTATATCGGGCGGAGGACATCAAATTGGGACGCCAGGTAGCAGTCAAGTTCCTGCCCGAGGAGGTTGTCAAAGATCCTGCCGCACTGGCACGTTTCGAGCGCGAAGCACGCTCGGCCTCCGCGCTTGAGCATCCCAACATCTGCCCGATCTACGAATTCGGAGAGCACGAAGGAGAGCCCTTCCTCGTGATGCAGTTGCTCGAAGGACAGACGCTGCGGGAATTGATCTCCGCAGCAACTCAAGGGAAACCACCGCTGGGACTCAACAAGCTGCTCGATCTCGCCGTTCAAATCACCGACGGATTAGACGCGGCGCACCGCCAGGGGATCATCCATCGCGATATCAAGCCGGCAAATATCTTCGTGACCAGTCAGGGTCAAGCGAAGATTTTGGATTTCGGTTTGGCGAAACTTGCACGCGTTTCAAGCCGCGCGGGGACTGACTCGGAATGGGATGCTGGCGGCGCGGAGGGCACCCCTCGCGAAACCGAGCCACTCGGAACTCCCGATCCATTCCTCAGCCGAACCGGGGTGGCAATGGGGACAGCAGGTTACATGTCTCCGGAGCAGGTGCGCGGCGAGAAGTTGGATGCACGGACGGACCTGTTTTCGTTCGGCTTGGTCCTCTACGAGATGGCCACAGGACAGCATGCATTCACCGGTGACACGGGCCCTGTGCTCCAGAAAGCCATCCTCAAGCAAATCCCCACGCCGGTGCGCGAACTGAACCCGGAACTTCCCGCAAAGCTCGAAAAGATCATTCACGGCGCGCTCGAGAAGGATCGCGAAGCACGTTATCAGTCCGCAGCGCAAATGCTGGGCGACTTGGAGACCCTGAAACGCGAGATGGAGCCGAAACCTCTCGCCCGTCGGTGGAAGGTAGGCGCGGGTGCTGCTGTATTGCTGCTAGTTGGTGCGACCTTCTGGTTCGCAAAACGCCAGCCGTCGTCCACTCCGGCTCCGCCTGAGTTGAAGTTGCGGCAACTCACTACGAATTCCTTCGAGAACCGTGTCTTAGGCGGGGCAATCTCTCCCGATGGCAAGTACCTGGCATACAGTGATGCGAATGGGATCCGCATCCAACTCGTCGGGACTGGTGAGACACGCGTCATCCCTCGGCCAAAGGAGCTTAACGGCAAGGAAGTGGACTGGGAGGTTGTCGGGACGTGGTTTCCCGATAGCACCCGGTTTGTTGTTAACGCCCATCCGGCCGGCGAAAATCAGAATGCTTGGTCATCGCAGACCAGCAGTATCTGGCTGGTCTCCGTCCTGGGCGGAGCGCCGCGCAAGCTTCGCGACAATGCGGTTGCCTGGTCCGTTTCCCCTGACGGCTCTTTAATTTCTTTTGGAACAAACAAGGGCAGGTTGGGCGAACGCGAAATCTGGCTGATGGCATCAAACGGCGACCGGGCGAGAAAGCTTTTCGATACAGATAAGGAAAGCTCCATTAGTGGGCTGATTTGGTCGCGGGACGCAAAGAGGGTTCTGTACCTCAAGACCAACCAGTCGGGGGACGCTGTCCTGAACCGCAATCTGACCGGCGGGCCTCCCACCACGCTATTTGGCCCCGGGGAAATGAAGAAGGTAGTTGATCTTATTTGGCTGGCCGATGGACGGCTCCTCTATTCGCGGGAGGAGCCGGAATCTTTTTTTGGCAGCGCTTGCAACTTCTGGGAAATGCGGCTCGATGTGCGCACGGGCGACGCCGTCGAGAAACCTAGACGACTCACGAATTGGTCTGGCTTCTGCCTGAGCGGCATGAGCGAAACGTCGGACGGCAAGAAGCTCACTTTCCTGAAATCGTCCGGAAAACAAACTTCGTTTTTGGCTGATTTGGTCCAAGGTGGAACACACATTCTCAAGCCAAGGCATTTTCCTTTGAGTGAGAGCTCGGAAGGTGCCGTAGGATGGACACCTGATAGCAAGGCCATCCTATTCAACTCCAATCGATCCGGTCATAACGCGATTTACAGACAGGCTCTGGACCAGGACATTCCAGAAGCCGTCGTGACCGAAGGGTTCGGCCGAGACGCCCGGGTAACTCCGGACGGCAAGAATATTGTCTATCTTGGAATTGGAGAAAATGGAGCCACGCCAACAAGCGCACCGGAACCCGTCATGCGAGTCTCCGTCACCGGCGGACCGTCGCAGCAGTTATTCATCGCCCACACGTTCAGCTTGTTAAGTTGTGCGAAGTCTCCTTCCCATTTGTGCGTAATCGGTGAGCCAACCGAGGATGGCAAGCAATTGATTGTCACTGCTTTCGATCCCTTAAAAGGACGCGGTGCTGAGCTGTTTAGGTTTGCTCTGGTTGCGAATGACAAAAATTGGTTTTTGGATCTCTCTCCCGATGGCACCCATGTTGCCGTGACGCGAACTCTAGCGGGCCCGATCTACATTCTCTCCTTAGGCGGGCAAATACTGCAGCAGGTCCAGGTAAAGGGTTGGAGTAATATACAGTTTTTGAATTGGGCCGCGGACGGGAAGGGCTTATTCGTTTCCGCCGGCGTCCGGAACGGAAAAAAACTCTTGCATGTGGATCTTCAGGGCAATGTGCATGCCTTGTGGGAGGATTCTGGAGGTTCGGCGGAAACAGAAGCATATCCGTCTCCGGATGGGCGTCACTTGGCATTTCGTGGCTGGACTATAAATGGGAACATGTGGCTGATGGAAAACTTCTGAAAGTAAAACGCACGTGTGCATCTGTGCCATCACTGCGCATGAAGAATTGCCGTCGAGCTTCAGAACTGGAGTTGGGCTTTCAATTGAATCATCTTGGGAGCGACATCACCTCCAAAGCCGCTCCCCAAGACACCGGTGGGCGGCTGAGCCAGGTAGAAAATTCGTCCAAATCCTTGATCTGAAATACCTGGATCCGGTATGCCAAAGTTGGGATGGTTGAAAAAGTTGAAGAACTGGAAACCGATTCCCAGTACTCCCTTCTCCCAGCCCGGAATCCTGGTGCTCTTCATGATGGCGAAGTCGGTGTTGAAGTAGTTTGGTCCGCGAAATCGATTGCGTCCCTGGGCGAAAGCCACAGCGGGACCGCCACAGGGACCTGAAGATCCCGGCAGGTTTCCAACGTTGAATCCTGTTTCGCAACTCGCCTGCACGAAATGCGCGTCCGGGTTGAAATCCCCGTTCGCCAAAGTTTGCGGCGGTTGGCAAGGATTCGGAGCAAGTGGGATGGCCGCGCCCTTCCCGCAGGACGTCCCTGAATTAAGAGCACTGGCCGGTACGGCGTAGATCGTTCCGAAATAATTTTGAGGCGCTAAATTGCCCGATTCCAGTGGGTCAATGACAGTGTAGGGAAATCCAGTGTGGGCAAATATGGTTCCCGAAATCTGCCACCCCGTGACGAGCGACTCCGGACCGCGGCCTCTCAAGACCGCCTTAACGGGTAGCTCCCACACGTAATTCGCGTTGAAGGAGTGCCGTACGTCATAGTCGGCCGGCCCGTAGTTGCCACGGAGATTACTCGGGTCCTGCGCGGACAGAATAGTAACCCCTGTAAAGATGATGATGCCACCATTTGAAATTTCGTCGAGAGCATGGCCATAAGTGTAGTTCGCCTGGAACATGCCTTGCGTCCAACCCGAAAATTGATGCTTGAACGAAATGACCATGCCGTTGTAGTTGGATGCGGCATTTGTATTGATCTCCGTAACCCCTGAGAATCTGGGGTCGCTACAAGGGGGAACTGGTGGGCTAGTGCACTGCCCGGCAGGCAGTGAGCCGAAGCCGTATGCATTGGCATTCGGGTTTGGCGCCAATTCGCGAATGCCATGATGGCCGAAGTAGCCAATGCCCAGCGATGTGGCGGTGTCAAAGGTCTGCTGAAATTCCAAGCTCCATCTTTGAAACTGAGGCGAATGTGTTGTTCTCGCCGGGACTGCGATTGCAGGCGGGGAGAAATTGGGAGCTACCGCCTGGACCTGAGCGAGGGTCTGGCCGCCGGCAAAACCATTGAGAAATGCCGCATTCGATGCGGCCGCATCCTTAAAGAGGCTGGTCGTTTCATTCGGAGTGAGGTTGTCTTTGGAGGGCGTATATGAATTGAAAAGCGGAGGATTCCCGGAGAACGAATCCAGGAGACGGCCCGGCAAAGGATCATAGAAGACGCCAACACCACCGCGGATGACCGTGTTGTGCGATATGCCCAGAGGTTGCCAGGCAAAGCTGAATCGCGGAGACCAGAGGATGCTGTCGGTGCTCTCGAGAGCGTGTTTTTGATTGGTCAGGATCGCCTGGTTGTAAGGCTGCTCGGGGTCGTGGCTGAGCGACTCAAACGGACCAGGGAGCCGCGCAAAGCAGTGGGTTCGACATGCTGGATTGGAATAGTGTTCCGCGCGAAGAGCAAAGGTTAGCGTCAAGTTAGAACGTGCATGCCATTCGCCCTGACCGTAAATCCCGAAGTTTAGGAAAGAGATCGGCAGGGACGTCTCCGACGTGTACGATTGGGCCAGTTGAGTAAAATCAGTATTGGGCGTAACTGGGTCTACGCCACCTTGATAAAAGGCGTCGAGCGACTGTGGGCTCAGAACTCCAATCGTGCTCGATCTGCGGGGTAGCTCGCTCCAAAGCGTTCTCGCAAAGATTGCACCAAATCCAAATTTTTGATTGCCTCGGGTTTTGACGATATCCTCGGAAATTTGATACTGCGTGTTGTATCTACCAAAACCAAACAGAGTGATATTGTCCCCTCCTCCGAGATTTGTGAACGTACCCGGCACATTGAAATTCAGGACCGTCGGAAATGCCGAAAGAGCCTTGGAAGGATTGTTCACCTCGAAGATCGGGGCAAAATAGGAAGCTGCCACCAGGAATTGGCTTGCGGCTGAGGAACCAAACGTATGGGTTTCGATGACCTGGGCTTGCCACCAGGGCTCATTGAAATCCGCGTCAAACGTCGTGCTAATAGGATCGGTATTGATGGCGCTCCGCCCATGATCGTACTGTAATCGGAGGAAGGCACGATCGCTCTTGCTTGCGTTCCAGTCCAGGCGGGCAGATAGGAACGCATCTTTACTGGGACGGCTGCGATTCGAGACGAAATGCAAAGCGCAGGGCACGGGCAAGTTCGTGCTTGGGTCGGTGTCTAGACCCGTAAACCCAGTGCAGCCGGTGGGGTCGTTCGAATTGAAGCTGCCGGGAGAAGCAGATCTTGCTCCGGGGGCGGCATTGTAGAGACCAAAAATCTTCCTGTAAAAAACATCCGTTGCGGAGGAAGGACCAAACCTCGCATCGATATTCGCGAGGGTCGCTGCTTCAAACTGAGAGCTCGGGATCTGCACTTCAAGCAACTGGGGAATCACAACCTGCAGGCCCTCGGTATCGAAGAAGAAGAAGAGCTTGTCCTTCTTGATTGGGCCGCCCAAGGAGCCTGCCCACTGATTGGCGATGTCGAAAGGGCGAGCCACTCCAAACGCGTTGTTGAACCAGTCGTTGGCATTGAACGCGCGGCCGTTCCAATAGTATTGCGCGTTGCCGTGAAATTCATTGCTACCTGACTTAGTGATGTAATTTACGTTTCCACCTGCGGCGCCACCGAATTGGCCGGCGTAGCCTGTACTTACAACGGTCGCTTCTTGAATTTGGTTCTGGCCGAGGAGAAGGTTGAGAGAGCCGGCCAAACTAAGGTTAATGGAGTTGTCGTTGTTGTTCATCCCATCTATCGTATAAAGATAAGAAGTGCCCGGCATCCCGAGAATCGAAAAGCTGGCGCCGCCCTGGATGTCGGTGTTCATCACCACGCCGGGAGCGGTCTGTGCGATATAAGTGAGATCGTTCCCGGGATTTGGGACCTCGCTGATCTGCTTCTGATTCATCGTCGTGGAGACGTCGCCATTTTCTGCCTGGATGAGCGGAGCCTCTCCCGTCACCTTCAAAGTGCTGTTTTCTTTCGCAATTTCGAGCGCGACGTTTACTGTGACTGGAGGACCCAACAGAACAGTCACGGCTCGAATCTCCTTTCGAAAACCATCGCGCGCAACCATCAGCGCGTATCTCCCCGGCGCCAGAAAGAAAAATCGATACACGCCCTCTCGATCGGTTTTTGTTCCTTGGATCGTGCCCTTCGAGTTGTCTCTGATTTCGATACTCGCGTCGGGTACGACCGCACCGCTCGGATCGGTGACGACGCCGGTCAACCCGCCAGAAGTCGTCGTTTGAGCGTGCATGTCGTGGATCGAGCAGAGGACAAAGAAAGGAATTAGTAGGAGCTGGATCGGGAGCTTCCATCTCGTCGAAGGGCACCCACGATTCCAAGTAAATTTTTCCACGGGCAGTTGCGTCCTATGGGCGTAACTGCAATGGTACCCCATTCCCGCCGCCCAGGATTCTTGATTGAAATCAAGAGAGATGCTTGTACCGAGCACGCGAAGGAAGGCTGGCACGGGGGCAGCAGGTTTCGCGGCGCTCGCGTGAACACGTTCACCGTTGCTATACGGCGCTGACTATCGCGGGCCACTCGCAACAAGACTCTCTTCCGCCTGTCTTAAGTGCGCTTCGATGACACCTGACTTTTGACCCATTTCCCGCCGTGGTTGCCAACGTGATCGTCTCCGTGGGGAATCTTGCTGAGTCCAGTAGGCCGCCCTTTATCTGCCGCTCATTTTCCTGGGCACGGCTTCGAGCTAATTCCTGCGCCCGGCAGCTTCGCGGCTTCTGCTTTCTCGGTTCCTCTCCATGAATCTTTGGGTCCCTCCCAGAATGCAGCCGCTCGCCTTGGGAGCAGAAGCCCTCGCTTCTCGGGTGCCCCAAGAAAATGGGGCAGAAAAAGGAGAATCAAAAGTTATGTCCTACCTAAACTCAGTAACGATCGTCGGATTTGTTGGTGCCGACCCCGAGCAACGTCAAGCGCGGAACAACGGTTCAAAATTCACTGTTCTTTCCGTCGCCACGCAACGCTCGTGGAAGAACGCGCAGGATGAGTGGTCCTCGAAAACCGAGTGGCACCGCATCTGCGTTTTCCGCCCGCGGCTGGCCGAATATGTCGCGACGGCGATCAAGAAAGGATCGCACGTACTCGTTGAAGGCGAACTCGTGAGCTCAACTTACGAGCGCCCGAACGGCAAGAGCAAGAAGTCCGCGACGACCAAGATAACGTCTTGGTCCATCCGCGCTGACGTCGTGCGCAAGCTCGATCGCGGCGAACCCCAGCCGGAGGCGGCCACCTCTGCCTCAGCCGCTTCGGGGCAAGCTCCCGAATCATCCGAGGAAATTCATTACTAACTTCTGCGATACATCGGGCCCTCCGACATCCTCGGAGGGCCCTTTTGTACGTTTAGGCTTCAGTCCGCCGCTTCCGTCGCAACGATCTGGAAAAGGGATTCACCGCGAAGCTGAATAGGCGTTTGGCCAGCGGGCGTTGGAACGTCAGCAAGACGGCTCAGCAACGACTCCAGCGCGGAAAGACCATCATCCAGCGCAGCCAGCTCCGCCTCGCTCAAGGGTATCTCCTGGCGCATACGCAGCAAGTTGCTTTTACCTTCCAGCAAAGCTGCCGCGGTAGATTCCTTGGGAATGTAGAACGAACATTTTGCACACGCCATGCGGTGTGGACATTGATCGAAGAAGTCGTATGTACAGTAGTCGTGCCCAAGATCGTAGAACTTCCACGCTTCCTCTGCACCGATACCGGCTCGAACCTTTTCCTGGTCGATGAGTACTTCGATAGCACGCAGATTGCGACCGAAATATCCCGCGTCGGAATATGACTTCATTAATTTTGTCGGCGTAATCTTTGCGTACCTCTGCGTCGAAGACGGCAGGCGATGTCCAAGCCATTCTTGCAGTTCGAACAGGCTCATCGGCTCCTTGGCGTTGAAGAGCTGCGTCGCGATAGTGGACCGC
>Ga0210410_10001292_pt1 | contig 23864 bp, 23 predicted proteins | sample IncBWC4MmetaG_FD_161058 | JGI IMG/M metagenome (GOLD analysis project Ga0210410, IMG submission 161058) | Forest soil microbial communities from Barre Woods Harvard Forest LTER site, Petersham, Massachusetts, United States - Inc-BW-C-4-M | ecosystem: Environmental > Terrestrial > Soil >... | reverse complement strand
GGCGAAATGGAAATTGCCTTCGCTGTGATCGGTGGTTTCGGAAAGTTTCTTGATGACACGGGCGGCGGCGTTGACGGCGGGCCAGTTGATGCCGGCGTCGTTGGTGATGGTGAGGCTGCCGAAAATATTTTTTGTGTTTTGCAGGACGGCGGCGAGGAGATCGGCCTGGGCGTCGCCGTCGTTGCCGGCAAGATAGGCGGAGCCGATGGCGAGGCGGACGTGATACTGGTCGGCGAGGCCGTCAAGATTCTTGAAGAAGCGGACGGCGTCATCGGTGGAAAGGCCCTTGGTGTATTCGGGGAACGGTTGCGTGACGATGCGAATGGTTTCGACGGTGTAGCCGCGAGTTTCAAACACGGTTTTAGCGTAGCCGAGGAACTTGGCGGTTTCGGCGAACTGCGGCTGATATTGCGAGCGGTCAAGATTGATGAACGCGGTGATGGTGCGGACGTGGGGCTTCGTGTCGGCTGGAGCTTTCGGCGGTGCCGGCGGCGTCTGCGCTTGGGAAAAAGCAAGTGGGCTGAAAATGAGAAACGAGAGAGTGAGTACGGCGAAAAATGTGGCGTATTTTTTCATGGGATTATACGAAGGCGGAAATGCCGGTGATTTTTTCTCCGATGATGAGTTTGTGAATGTCGTTGGTGCCTTCGTAGGTGTAGACGCTTTCGAGGTTGTTCATGTGGCGCATGATGCAGTAGTCGTCGACGATGCCGTTGGCGCCGAGGATGTCGCGGGACCTGCGCGCGGTTTCGAGCGCGATGGCGACGTTGTTCATCTTCAGCATGGAGATGTGCGAGGCGTCGGCCTTACCTTTGTCTTTCAGGCGGCCGACATGCAGCGCGAGCAATTGGCCTTTGACGATTTCGGTGATCATCCAGGCGAGTTTTTCCTGGACGAGCTGGTGGGAGGCGATGGGCTTGTTGGCGAACTGCTTGCGCGTTTTGGCGTATTGCAGAGCGGTGTCGTAACAGGCCATGGCCGCGCCGAGAGCACCCCAACCGATGCCGTAGCGCGCCTGGTTGAGACAACTGAGCGGACCGCGCAAACCGCTCACGCCGGGGAGGAGATTTTCCTCGGGGATGGCGCAATCGCTGAAGGAGAGGCCGGAAGTGACCGAAGCGCGCAGCGACCATTTGCCGTGGACGTCCCAGGTCTTGAAGCCGGGCGTGCCTTTTTCGACCAGGAAGCCTCGGATTTTATCGTCATCGGTTTTGGCCCAGACGACGGCGACATCGGCGAGCGAGCCGCTGGTGATCCACATTTTTTCGCCGTTCAGGATGTACTGGTTGCCCTTTTTCACAGCGCGGGTGAGCATGCCGCCGGGATTCGAGCCGAACTGCGGCTCGGTGAGACCGAAGCAGCCGACTGCGTTGCCCGATTGCAGGCGCGGCAGCCATTTGTCTTTTTGCGCGTCGCTGCCGAAGGAATGGATCGGATACATCACCAGCGCGCCCTGCACGGAGACGAAGCTGCGCAGGCCGGAATCGCCGCGCTCGAGTTCCTGGGTCATCAAGCCGTAGGCGACGTTGGACATTCCCGCGCAGCCATAGCCGTGAAGATTGGCGCCGAAGAAGCCGAGCTCGCCGAGCAGCGGGATCAGGTGCTTGGGAAAGGTGCCTTCGCGGCTGTGCTTTTCGATGATGGGGATGATTTCGTTGTCGACGAACTGGCGGGCGGTCTGTCGGACAAGTTTTTCTTCGTCGTTGAGCTGGGAATCAAAGTCGATGAAATCGACACCGGGAAAAGAGGGCATGAAAGATTCCTTCGTCAGGCAAAAAGCGCGACGCAGGAAGTGTAGCAAGGCGGTTCAGGGAGCGGCAAGAAAGCGAGAAGGAAAACGGATAGATATTCGTTAGCGAGGAGAGTTGGGATCCTGCGGGGACGCAGGAATGGCCATGTTCGGCAAAGAATGCTTCGCCAGGATGGTCATGAAATACGGAAAGATTCGGCGAAACGTCATCAGGGCGCTCCTCTCGAGGAAAGTAGGGACCCAGGGACCGCGCTTCGGGATATCCGATGCGCTGGGGGAAATGTAGGCGCGTGTATGGGGGGACGCAAACGCAAAGAATTCATGGATTGCATCAGGAAAGATGAGGATTTCGCGCCGGGGCCGAAGGCAAGGATTATGGCGGAGCGGGTACACTAGAGTGGGACTGGAAAGGACGAGAGGCGTGGCGAAACGAGCGGCGAAGAAGGTCGATCCGGAGATTCTGATTTTTGACGTGGATGGTGTGCTGATAGACGTGAAGGAAACATTTTGGCGGTCGGCGCTGCAGACGGTGGAAAAGCTGACGGGAAAGAAAGCCACCTGGGCGGAACTGCATAAATGGAAAAGGCAGCCGGGGAATAACGACGACTGGATGATGGTCTCGCAATGGGTGACGGCGAGGGGCGTGCCGACGACGTATGAAGAGGCGCGCGAGGCGTTTCAGCCGTTTTATTGGGGTAGCAACGGGAAGCCGGGAAATGTAGCGAAAGAAAAATGGCTGATCACGCCGAAGCTGGTGGAAAAGTGGGCGCGGCGGCGAGAGCTGAATCTATTTACGGGAAGAACGCGGCCGGAATTTGCATACTCGTTTGAGCGGTGGCAGGCGGCGAAATATTTCCGCAAGGTCGTGACGATGGACGACGCGCGGAAGAAGCCATTTCCGGACGGCTTGTTTGCGATTTTGGGGAAGCGCGATCCGAAGGCGGCGTTGTATCTGGGAGATAACGTGGATGATGCATTGTCGGCACAGGCGGCGGGCGTGCCGTTTATGGCGATTTTGCCGAGGAACGCGTACGACTACCGGGAACGCGCGAAGAAGTTCCGCGAACTGGGGGCATTGGTGATGCTGGAGCGGGCGCGGGACCTCGACCGATGGCTTGCGTGAGGAACGTTGACGTCGCCAGCTTGGAGGATTGTTAGGTGCATCCAAAAAGCGCCCGCCTCGGAAGGCGGCCGCTACAAAACCTGCGCGATTTATTGAGGAGCTCGATTCAAGGATGGGAAGTTTCGAGCTGGCGCTGGGTGTCGGCGCGGATTTGTTTTGCGGTTTTGCCTTCGGGGCTGTCGGGATCGAGGCGGATGTAGGCGTCGAGATCGGCGACGGCAGCCTGATAATTCTTCTGACGGAGATGGATCAGCGAAAGCAGCCGGTAGACTTTGGGCTGTTGCGGGGCGAGGGATTCCGCGGTTTTAGCCGCGTCCAGCGCGGGTTCCAGACGCATGCGATAGAGCTCCAATTTTCCCAATTCGTAGTAGCCAGCCCAAGAGTTCGGATTGAGTTCGAGGCCGCGGCGGAGGAGTGGTTCGCCATTCGTGGAATCGTGGCGGCCGAGCAGGAGAATGGCAAGGGCGAGAACGGCCTCCGGGTAAGTTTGGTTGCTGAGCGAGACAGACGTTTGCAGATTTTTTTCGGCGTCGGCGGGTTTTTGCAGAGAGAGGCAGGCCATGCCGATCTGGTAGTAGGCCTCGTAGTAATCGGGAGCCTTTGCGACAGCGGCTTCGAAATCGTGCAGGGCGCCTTCGGCATTGTTGCCGGCGTAAAGTTTTTTCTTGCCGGAGTCCATGAGCTTTCTGGCAGCGGCGGGCATGGAAAGTTCGTGGGCGGAGATTGAGTGGTCGGCAGGCTGCTCTTTCAGAGATTTTCCCGCGGGCTTGAGGAAGATGGAGATGCCGTGCTCCGTGCCGAAGTTCACGTCCACGTTCATTTCGAGCGGAACAAAACCCGGCGCGGTGATTTTGAGGATGTAAGCGCCGGCGTGCAGGCCGGGAAACGCAAACTCACCGTTTTCGGTGGTTACGGATTCGATCAAGCGGTTTCCGCCGTCGTCGCAGAGCCAGACGGAGGCGTGCGGGATACGTTGATTGGTGGCTTCGGAGTAGACAACGCCAGTCAGATTGGCGGAGGGGTTCGCGGCGGCGAACGCGGGTCCAGCGACAAGCATGGAGACAGCGAATAGTGGGAGAAAGGCTCGGAGCACGGTTCCCTCCGACCGGAGAAAGGCGAATTCTACACTGGCGAGGAGTAAGATGGTCGTTGAAACGAATGGAGAAGTGGACGGACACAACCCGGGAACTCTGGCGGGCGTCTGAGGGAAAGAATCCAGTGGGGTTCCGCGGCACGGGCCCCTCCAGGAAAGAAGGCCATGAAGCTAGTCTGCAGATTAACGACTTTTGGCGCAGTTGGTTTGTTGCTCGCGGGAGCGGGGGCAGCGCAAGCTCCGCCGGGGCCGATCACGCCGGTGCCTTCGCAGAGGTCGTCGTCGGAACCGCCGCCACCGCCGCCGGTAAAGATTGTTCCGCGGACAAATATTTTAGGGGCGTGGAAACTGAATCGCGACGAAAGCGACGATCCGAAAGCCAGCTCCAACCAGCGCAAGGTGAACGATCCGAACCAGGGCCACGGAGGGAATAGCGGCCCCCGCATAGGCTTTCCGGGCGGCGGCATGGGCGGCCCCGGCATGGGTGGCGGGCAGCGGGGCAATGGCAGCCCAAAGAAGGACACTTCGGAAGACCGCCAGCGTTATATGGAATTAATCGATCCTTCAATCCGGCTGAAGCTGGCACGGAAGGGCGAGAAGGATCCGATCGTGGAAATGTTTGGCGATCAGGGGCGGAAGACGATTTTTTATACCGATGGACACAAGCCGGACGCGCCAGCGGGGGTAGGAACGGACGTGGTGGAAGCCAAGTGGGACGACAATAGGCTGGTCAGCACTTCACCCCTGCCGAAGAAGGGATCGCTGACGCGGACGTATGAGGTTTCGCCGGATGGGTTGCAGTTGTATGAAGAGGTGGAGATGGTGATCGGGAAGGATAAAAATCCATCGAGGTTCCGGTTTGTTTATGATGCGGTGGCGCGGGAAGAGTAGCGAGACGCGGTTCGCGGGTTGCTTTCCGTGGCCCGAGGAGGAAATTTTGGAGTGCGGCAGCTCTGCTACCGCTTTTGAGCAGTGATGTGTAGCGGAAGGTTGATTGGGAGATAGCGATTCCGTCGTAAAAGCGGTGGCAGAGCCACCGCACTCCAAAAAAGGCGTCAGGAGCGTAACTTTGGGAGGGCTTGGTCGAGGTCGGCGATCAGATCGGCGGTGGATTCGAGGCCGATGTTGAGGCGCACGATGCGGTGATCGTAGGGAGGCCGGCCGGGAATGCGGCCGATGTTGTAGGCGACGGCGAGACTTGTTACTCCTGCCCAGCTGTAACCCACCTTGAAAAGTTTCAGAGCGTCAACGAAGGCGAAGACCTGTTCCTGCGTGGGGCCGGACTTGAACACCAGCGAAAAAACGCCGGAAGAGCCGAGGAAATCCCGCTTCCAGAATTCGTGGCCCGGGCAGGCGGGCAGCGCGGGATGAAGGACGAGATCAACTTCGGGGCGATCGGCGAGCCATTTGGCTACTGCGAGAGCGGAGTTTTCGATGGCCGAGAGGCGCACGGCTAGCGTTTGCAGTCCGCGGAGAGCGAGGCTGCAGTCGTCGGGCGAGACGGCGAGGCCGAGCATTTGCTGCGTGACGCCGAGGCGCTGGTAGATGGCGTCGTCGCGGACGGTGACCGAGCCGAGCAGCAGGTCGCTGTGGCCGCCGATGTATTTGGTCACGGCTTGCATGGTGATGTCCACGCCGTGGGCGAAGGCGTCGAAGAGCACGCCGGCGGACCAGGTATTGTCGAGGACGACTTTAACGTTGCGCGCGTGGGCCGCGGCGACGATGGCGGGAATGTCCTGAACTTCCATGGTGATGGAGCCGGGGGACTCGGTCCAGACGAGGCGGGTGTTTTCCTGAAGGAGCGCGGAAATTCCGGCGCCGATGAGCGGGTCGTAGAACGTGGAGGTGACGCCGAAGCGCGAGAGAAGTTGCGTGGTGAGTTTGCGGTTCGGGTAGTAGACGCTGGCGGGGACGAGGATGTGGTCGCCGGCCTGAAGCAGCGCGAGATTGATGAGTGAGATCGCGGCCTGGCCGCCGGGAGCGAGGATGGTGTGCTTGCCGGATTCGAGTTCGCAGATGCGGGCGGCGAGTTCGAGGGCGGTGGGCGTGCCGTAAAGGCCGTAGGTGTAGCCGACTTTGTGCTGGTCCCAGGTGTCCTTAACGCTTCCCGCGGAGGGGAAGACGGTGGTGGAGCCGCGATAGGTGGGCGTGGCCAGCGATTTGTAGCCCGCGGGAATTTTGGCATCAGAGTGGATGAGTTTTGTTTGCCAGGTCTTGGTCATGGAGACTCCCGCGCGCCAATATGGCCGTTGGGACGCGCATTAGAATTGCTTCGGAATTATAGCGAGGAACGAGATTTCGGGCTCCCACAAGCGGCGCGATTCGTTGACGGAAAGTCGTAGTGGATGATATAAATTATTGTTCCGTAAGGCGGCGCAAAGCCCACCGTATACTCCTACCGGGTCGGGGAGTTGGCGAGGCTGCCTTCCTGAAATTTTAGTCGAAACATTTTCATGTCTGATTTGGTTCACCAACTCGGCGAACTGTTCCTCCGGGCTGTGCCCGTAGCGGTTATCGTCCTCCTTTTTTACATCATCATGCGGTCCTTGTTCTTCCGGCCGTTGGTGAAGGTGATGGCGGAGCGCGACGCGCGCACGATTGGCGCCCAGAAAGCGGCGGAGGCGGCGCAGGCCGCGGCAGCAGAAAAAGTGCGTCAGTACGAGGAAGCGCTGCGGCAGGCGCGCGCCAAGGTGTACGCGGAGCAAGAAGCCGACCGCAGGAAGCTGATGGAAGAACGCGCGGCGATGCTGAAAGACGGGCGCAGCAAGGCGGACGCGGAAGTGAACGCCGCGAAAGAGCGCGTGGCGGGAGAGTTCGCCAGCGCGAAGAAAGAGATTGAAACCATCACCGCGCAACTGGCGGCGGAAATTGCGCGGCGCGTCCTGCAGGCGCCGCCGGCCCCTAGCACCCCGACGAGAGAGGCTCGATGAAGCACGCGCGGAACGTTTACTACAGCCTAGCTGTGTGCGTGCTCGGCCTGTTTTCCGCGGCGACAACTTTTGGAGCGGAAGAAGGCGGCAGCCCTGCGGAACGCTCCGCCGAGATGATTTTCAAGTGGATTCACTTCGCCATTCTGGCGGGGTTCCTTTATTGGGTATTCGGGAAACTGCTGCCGCCGATGTTTCGCCGGAACGCGGACAACATCAACTCCGCGATCACCAAGGCGACCGCCGCTAAGGTTGAGGCGGAGCGCAAGCTGCAGGAAGCCGCAACGAAAATGGGCAACCTGGAGCGGGAGATTGCGGAGTTTCGCGTTCAGGCGCAGCGCGACGCGGCGGTGGAAGTGGAACGTTTGCGCGCGGCGACGGTTCTGGACGTGGAGAAAATTCGCGCGGCGGCCAGGGCGGAGATTGAAGCGGCGGAACGGGCGGCTCGCGTGGAATTGAAAGAACTTGCGGCGAAGCTGGCGGTGGATGGCGCGGAATCGCTGGTGGCGAAGCAGATGACTCCGGCGGTGCAGGAAGCGATGATCAGCAGCTTTGTGCACAGCCTGCAGGGGAGGCCGAATTGAGGTCGGCAAGCCTGCAATACGCGACCGCCCTGGCGGACATCGCGCTGGAACAGGGCGCGGCGGATCCGGTGAAGAAGCAGTTGGAAGATTTTGGCGCGGCGTATGCGGAATCCTGGGAACTGCGCAGCGTTTTGAGTAGCCCGGCGGTAGAACGCACCGCGAAGCACGGCGTGATTGAGAAATTAGCGGCGCGCCTGGGCGCGAGCCGCATCGTGCGGAATTTTCTGTTTGTGGTGGTGGACAACCAGCGGACGCACCTTTTGCCGGAAATTCTGCAGACATTCGAAGACGTGATCCGGCAGCGGCAAGGCGTGGCGGAAGCGGAAGTGACTTCAGCGGCCGAACTCACCGCGCCGCAGAAAACGCAACTGCAGCAGACGCTGGAGCGCCTGACGGGAAGAAAGATTCAGGCGAAATATTCGCTGGATCCGGCATTGCTGGGCGGCGCGGTGGTCCGCATCGGCGACACGATTTACGACGGCTCGGTGCGCAACCGGCTGAACCAGATGCGGGCACGGCTGGCCGCTGAATAGGCATTCGGGAACGGAGCAGGCATGGCAAATATCAAGGCAGACGAAATCAGCAAGATACTGCGCGAGCAGATCGCGAACTACGAGCAGACGGTTTCCGTGGACGAGGTCGGCGCGATCATCAGCGTCGGCGACGGCATCGCGCGCATTCACGGGCTGGAAAAAGTGATGGCCGGCGAGATGCTGGCGTTTCCGCACAACGTTTTTGGATTGGCGCTGAACCTGGAAGAGGAAGAGGTCGGCGCGGTGCTGCTGGGCGAGTCGTCGGAGTTGAAGGAAGGCGACGTGGTGAAGCGCACCAACACGATTATGTCCGTGCCCGTGGGGCCGGAGTTGATCGGACGCGTGGTGAATCCGCTGGGCCTGCCGCTGGATGACAAGGGACCCATCACATCGAAGATCCGGAATCCATTGGAAAAACTGGCGCCGGGCGTTCTGGACCGCCAGCCGGTGCGCGAGCCGCTGCAAACCGGAATCAAGGCCATCGACTCGATGATTCCCATCGGCCGCGGGCAGCGCGAGCTGATCATTGGCGACCGGCAGACGGGAAAAACCGCGGTCATTCTAGACACGATCATCAACCAGAAGGGCAACGACATGATCTGCATTTACTGCGCGATCGGGCAGAAACGCTCGACGATCGCGCAGGTGATCAAGGCGCTGACCGACGCCGGCGCGATGGAATACACGATCATCGTGGCGTCTTCCGCGGCGGAGCCTGCTTCGCTGCAGTACATTGCGCCGTACGCGGCTTGCGCGATGGGCGAATATTTCCGCGACAACAAGCGCCACGCGGTGACTTTTTACGACGACCTTTCGAAGCACGCGCAGGCGTACCGCGAAATTTCGCTGCTGTTGCGGCGGCCCCCGGGACGCGAGGCCTTCCCTGGCGACGTGTTTTATCTCCACTCGCGGCTGCTCGAACGTGCGGCCAAGCTGAACGACAAGCTTGGCGCGGGTTCGCTGACTTCGCTGCCAGTGATTGAGACGCAGGCGGGCGACGTTTCGGCGTACATTCCAACGAACGTGATTTCCATTACCGACGGGCAGATTTACCTGGAGTCGGATTTGTTTAACGCCGGCATCCGTCCCGCGATCAACGTGGGCATTTCGGTCAGCCGCGTCGGCGGCAACGCGCAGATTAAGGCGATGCGGCAGGTGGCGGGCAGTTTGCGTTTGGATATGGCGCAGTTCCGCGAGTTGGCGGCGTTTGCGCAGTTTGGCGCGGACCAGTTGGACAAAGTGACGCAGGCGCAGCTGCAGCGCGGCCAGCGGCTGACGGAAGTGCTGAAGCAGGACCAGTTCGCGCCGCTGTCGGTGGAAAAGCAGGTGCTAGTGCTATACGTGGCCACCAGCGGCGGGCTGGACAACATTCCGGTCGGCGAAGTGCGGCGGTTCGAGAAGGAGTTCGTGCAGTTTGCGGAGACGAATTACGCCGGGGTGCTGAAGGATATTGCGACAAAGAAGGCGCTGGACGACGGCATCAAGGCGACGATCAAGACGGCGCTCGACGGATTCAAGGAGCGCTTCACGGCCGCACTGGCCGCGACGGCGAAGTAGGAAGAGAGTCCCTGGCTGAACCGGTGGCGGAAAAATGGTACATCAGACTAAATTCGAAGAGTTTCCTCAGGGGCTAAAGCCCAAGTTTTCGAGCTTTTTGATGTCGGAGCTAAAGCTCCGACCCCCAAGAAAGGGTTTTGCAGCAAGCTGTTAATCAGAGACCATGCCCACATTGCTCGATTTCCGGCGCCGCATCCGCTCGGTGAAAAACACCCAGCAGATTACGCGCGCAATGAAGTTCGTGGCCGCGGCGAGGTTGCGGCGAGCGCAGGAAGCCGCGCTGGCGGCGCGTCCTTATGCCAAAGAACTGGTACGCGTGCTGCGCTCGACCATGGCGCGCATTGAGTCGCCGGAGCATCCGCTGCTGGCCAAGCGGGCGGAAGAGCGAATCCTGGTGCTGGTCTTGGCGGGGGAACGCGGGCTGGCGGGCGCGTTCAACACAAACATTTTGAAGAAGGCGGCGGAGTTTTACCGCAGCAAAGCCGGGAAAAAGATCACGGTGATCCCGATCGGCAAAAAGGGCCGCGATGCGTTGCGTAGGGCCGGGTTTACGTTTGCGGGCGAATACGTGAACGTGTTGTCGAAAGTGGATTTCGGCATCGCGCGCGAGATTTCGAAACTGGTGACGGACCTGTATGTGGAAGAAAAAGTGGACGCCGTGTACATGGTGTTCAGCGAGTTTAAGAACGTGATTTCCGCGGACCTAACGGTGGAGAAACTTCTTCCGGTGGAAAAGATTTCCGCGGGCGAAGAAACGGAAGCCGAGGCCGCGTCCTCCCAGATTGATTACATTTACGAGCAGCCGGAACAGCAGCTGCTGGCCCGGTTGCTACCGCGCTATGTGGAAACGCAGGTGCTGCGCAGCATGTTGGAATCCTGCGCGGCGGAACATGCCGCGCGAATGACCGCAATGGAAGCAGCCACAAAGAACGCGGGCGAAGTGATCGAGGGGCTGACGCTGCACATGAACAAGGTTCGTCAAGCGGCGATTACGAAAGAGATCATTGAAATTGTCAGCGGCGCTTCATACACCGCGTAGGAGCAGAAATGGCGGAGCAACAAGTCGGACGAGTCATCCAGGTCATCGGGCCGGTACTCGACATTCAGTTTGAACAAGGGCATCTGCCGGCGATTTACAACGCCGTGCGCATCACCAGCGAAGGATTTAATTTGCCGGAACCGCTGGATGTGACTGCGGAAGTGCAGCAGCACCTGGGCGAAGGGCGCGTTCGCACCGTGGCGATGGAGCCGACTGAAGGCATGGTGCGCGGCATGAAGGCCGTGGACCTCGGCGTGCCGATCACGGTGCCCGTGGGACGCGCAACGCTGGGGCGCGTGATGAACGTGCTCGGGAAACCCGTCGACCAGTTGGGGCCGCTCAAGAGCGATACAAACTATTCGATTCACCGGCCATCGCCGGCGCTGGACCAGCAATCCACATCGCTCGAAATGTTCGAGACGGGCATCAAGGTTGTCGACCTGATTCAACCGTTCTTAAAGGGCGGAAAGATCGGGCTCTTCGGCGGCGCGGGCGTCGGCAAAACGGTTTTGATTCAAGAATTGATTCACAACGTCGCGATGCAGCATGGCGGCGTATCGGTGTTTGCGGGCGTCGGCGAGCGCACGCGCGAAGGAAACGACCTGTGGCTGGAATTCCAGGAGTCCGGCGTCGTGGTTCCGGGGAATTCCGAAAAGTCGCGCGCGGCTTTGATTTACGGACAGATGACCGAGCCGCCCGGAGCGCGTTTGCGCGTCGGCCTGACCGGTGTGACCGTGGCGGAATATTTCCGCGACCAGGAACACCTCGACGTGCTGCTCTTCATCGATAACATTTTCCGTTTCGTGCAGGCGGGCTCGGAAGTTTCGGCGCTGCTCGGACGCATGCCCTCCGCCGTGGGCTACCAGCCGAACCTTAATACGGAAATCGGCGAGTTGCAGGAGCGCATCACTTCCACAAAGAGCGGTTCGATTACCTCGGTGCAGGCGATTTACGTGCCCGCTGACGACTACACGGACCCCGCGCCGGCCGCGACGTTTACGCACCTGGACGCGACAACCAACTTGAGCCGCCAGATCGTGGAACGCGGCATCTATCCCGCCGTCGACCCGCTGGCCAGCTTCTCGCGCATTCTCGATCCTCGCGTCGTGGGACAGGAGCATTACAGCGTGGCGCGCGCGGTGAAGTCGGTGCTGCAGCGCTACAAAGATTTGCAGGACATCATCGCGATTCTCGGTATCGAGGAATTGTCCGACGAAGACAAGCGCACCGTGGCGCGCGCGCGGCGCATCGAGAAGTTCCTTTCGCAGCCGATGTACGTGGCCGCGCAGTTCACAGGCCTCGAAGGCAAGTACGTCAAGATCGAAGATACGGTGCGCAGCTTCAAGGAAATCGTGGAAGGGAAGTACGACGAGATTCCGGAGCAGGCGTTCTACATGGTCGGCACGATCGACGAGGTGCTGGAGAAGGCCGACAAGATGAAGGCGGGCGTTTAGAAATTCGATGCTTCCTGAATCCATCCAACTGATCATCGTGACACCGGAGCGGCAACTGCTGCGGGAAACCGTGGTGGAAGTTACTATCCCGGGGCTGGACGGCCAACTGGGAATTTTGCCGGGGCACGCGCCGCTGCTGACGGAATTGGGGATTGGGGAGCTTTCTTACCGGACGAGCGCGTCTAGCCAGCCGGTTGTGCTGGCGGTGATCAGCGGATTTGCGGAAGTGCTGCCCGATCGCGTGACGGTGCTGGCGGAAACGGCGGAGCGCGCGGAAGAGATCGACCTGGCGCGCGCGGAAGCGGCCAAGGCCCGGGCGGAGAAGCGCCTGTCGGCCGGCGACCCGAACATCGATTGGGATCGCGTGAATATTGCGCTGCAACGCTCGCTGATTCGCATCCAGGTTGTCAGGAAATACCGCGGCGTCCCCGTTGAATCTCGCTAATCCCAGGCGCTTCTGAATTTTGAACCGGGAATGCGACACCGGTCTGCCCGGCGGCATCGAATGCGGTGGAGTTGAGCATGGAACCAATTACGATTTACAGCGCGGGATGGTGCCCGGACTGCCGGCGGGTGAAGAACTTTCTGAAAGAGCGCGGCGTGGAATTTCGAGAAGTCGATATTGACAAGGATGAAGAAAGCGAAGAACTGGTGCTTCGCGTAAACCACGGAAAGCGCAAGGTTCCCACGTTGAAAGTCGGCGAGCGGTATTTTGCCTGCAGCCCGTTCAGTGCGCAGAAACTTGCGGATGAGCTGCGCATTCCTCTGAATTCCTGAAACAGACCCTGGCGTTAAATCCGGTCAAAAATAGAGCGCTTCAAGGCCGCAATCTGCGCCTCACTGCGCTTGTAAAAGGTCCATTGCTTGATTTTCTTGCCGCGGAGGAGGCCCGCTTGCGCGAGGATTTTCAGATGCTCGCTGGCGGTTGGGTGGCTGACCTTGAGCTTTCGGGCGATGAGCAGGCCGCACACGCCGTCCTTTACCAGGTCGCCGTCGCGCTGCGGCGGAAAATGGCGGGTGGGCCGCTTAAGCCAGTTCAGGATGAGCAGGCGATTTTCATTGGCGAGGGCGCGGAAGAGTTGATCAGAGGTCGTCATGGGTATCCAGCCAAAATGGCACTTAGCTAAGCGCCTAAATTATGCCATGATCGTTCCATGGCCGCCACCTCTAATCCGCTGATTGGCCGGGCACAGATTGCCGCTGCGCATACGCGCATCCGGGAACACATCCGCCGGACACCTGTCATGGCGATGGAAGGGAATGACTTCGGGCTGGGAGCATTTCCCGTGCTTCTGAAGCTAGAGCTTTTCCAGCACACGGGATCGTTCAAAGCGCGCGGAGCTTTGACGAACCTGATGACGCGGAAGGTTCCGCTCGCGGGCGTTGTGGCCGCGACCGGAGGCAACCACGGCGTGGCGGTGGCGTTTGCCGCGCAGAAATTCAATGTTCCAGCGCGAATCTTTGTTCCAAGTGTTGCTTCGCCCGCGAAGCGGCAGCGCATCGAGGAGTATGGCGCCAATCTCGTCACAGCCGGAGATCGCTATGCCGATGCGCTGGAGGCAAGCCAGATTTGGGCGGAGAAATCCGGCGCGATGCCAATCCACGCGTTTGACCAGATGGAAACACTTTTGGGGCAAGGAACCGTTGGCCTTGAACTGGAAGAACAAGCGCCTGATCTGGATACGCTGTTGGTCGCCGTTGGCGGCGGCGGGCTGATTGGCGGGATCGCGGCGTGGTATCAGGGGAAAATCAAGATTGTTGGAGTCGAGCCAAAAGCTGCGCCCACACTGACGAAGGCGATCGAGGCCGGCCGGCCTGTGGATGCAGAAGCGGGAGGAATTGCGGCGGACTCCCTGGCACCACGGAGAGTTGGCGAATTGATGTTTCCCATCGCACAGAAGTTCGTGGATCGAGTGATTCTGGTTTCCGACGAGGAGATCCGTGACGCGCAGGAGCAGTTGTGGAAGGTGGCACGCGTCGCGGCAGAGCCGGGCGGCGCGGCGGGACTGGCGGCGCTGACATCCAAGAAGTATGCGCCCACGAAAGGCGAGCGCGTGGGCGTGTTGATCTGCGGAGGGAACACCACTGCTGTCGATTTTTCGAGGTGATGGAGAGGAAGATGAGCGTTTACGAAAAGCTGAAGGAATTACACGTAGTGCTGCCCGTTGCCACTCCGCCCGTTGCTGCGTTTGTGCCGACCGTGCGGACGGGGAATCTTTGTTTTGTTTCGGGGCACATTGCGAAACGTGACGGAAAGTCCTGGGCGGGCCAGTTGGGCGTCAACATGACCACGGCGGAGGGTCAGCAGGCCGCACGGAGCATTGCGATCGATCTGCTTGGAACGCTACACCACGAACTTGGGGATTTGGAGCGCGTGAAGCGCATTGTGAAATTGTTTTGCCTTGTGAATTCCGGTCCCGCGTTTACGGAGCAGCACCTGGTGGCGAATGGCGCGTCGGAACTTCTTCAGGAAGTTTTCGGCAAGGCGGGGACTCATGCACGGAGCGCGGTCGGCGTGGCGCAGCTTCCTCTCGGTGCTTGTGTGGAGATCGAACTGGTGGTGGAAGTTCGATAACACTCATCTTATAAATGGAGTTCGAATGATGGAGGAGTTTCCTCAGGGGCTAAAGCCCGGTTTTTGGCGACTCTAAATGTCGGAGCTAAAGCTCCGACCCCCTGAAAACCACTCAAGAGATGACTCGATGACTTCTAGTTGGAAAAGCCGCGGGTCCACACTTGTGTGACGTGCAGGTTTTCGTCGAGCAGCAGGATGTCGGCGTCGGCGCCGGGGCGCAGCGAGCCTTTCTTGAATTCGATGCCGAGCAGTGTGGCGGGATTCAGCGTCAGCATGCGGAGCGCGTCGGCGAGCGGCACGCCGAGATTCACGATATTGCGCAGCGCGCGGTCGAGCGTCAGCGTGGAACCTGCCAGCTTGCCTTCGGCGTTTCGAGCCACCCCCGCGCTTACTGTCACTTCAAAAGTTCCGAGAGTGTATTTTCCATCGGGCATTCCCGTTGCAGAGATGCCGTCGCTGACGAGGATCACGCCCGCCGCACCCTTGGCCTGCAACAGCAGGCGCATGGCGGTTTCGTCCACGTGCACGCCATCGGCAATCAGTTCGGCGGTGACCTCGGGCGTGGTGAGGACCGCGCCGATGACACCGGAATCGCGGTGCGAAAAAGGGCGCATGGCGTTGTACACATGGACAGCGTGATGCGCGCCGCGGGCGATGGCGGCGCGTGCCTGCTCGTAGGTGGCGTCGGTATGGCCGATGGCGACGACGAGGCCGGCTTTGCGGGCGGCGTCAATGCAGGGCATCGCGCCCATAAGTTCCGGAGCGATGGTAAGAATTTGCGCGTGGCCTTTGGCGCTATCAACGAATTTTTCGAGCAGCTCGGCGGAAGGAAGTTTCAGGAATTCCGACGGATGCACGCCACGGCGTGCGGAACTGATGAACGGGCCTTCAAAATGGATGCCGAGGATATCGGCGCGGCAATCATCGGACTGGTGCTGGCGGGAAATGTAGCCGGCGATGCCTTCCGCGCTGCGGCAGATGGATTCCGGGCTGGCGGTGACCGTGGTGGCCACGAACGAAGTGGTGCCGTGAGTGGCGACCATGCGCGACACGGCTTTGAGCGCGTCCTCAGTGGCTTCCATGACGTCGTGGCCGCCGGCGCCGTGAATGTGCACGTCGAGGAATCCGGGAACGACAATTTTGTCCGTTGCAATAATTTCTTGCGCACCGGCCGGGAGAGTGACTGCCCCGCGCGGCGTGACCGATTCGATGACGCCGTCGCGAAAGAGAATCGCGGCATCGGGAATCTCCGTTGTGGGAGTGAAGGCGCGGGCAACGTGAACCAGAGTTGTGGACATGGCGAACATTTATCGTAGCGGAAATTCGGGAGCGGAGCGAGAAATCTGCTTTGTGGGCAATCCACAAAAAGCAGATTCATCGCGCAAAGTACGCGCGATGGTGCAGAGTTCCTCGGGCAAACACCGCCCTCGGAATGACAAGCGTTGCGAGCTCTGCGCTCTCTGAAAAGCTTGGTGGAGCGTGAGGAGTTACTTGGCCATTTCGATGCTGGTGAGCTTCAGTGCGCTGCCGTCGACTGTGCCTTTCACGACGACGTGGTGGCCGGCGTGGGGCGCGATCTTATCTTGCGCATCAATGGTGTAGATCTTTTTGTCGCTGTCGTTCACGAAGACATATTTCGCGCCATGCTCCTTCACGCAACGGGAGGCGCACTCCGCGCCGGCTTGCCCGGCATTTTTCGCGCCGCACATGTCATCGGAAATCCAGCCGGTCCACGAGCCGTCGACGGGCGAGGCGATGGAAGCGGCAAGCAAGGCCAGCGCGGGCAAAAAGAAAAATCGCGATTTCATGGGGAGTTCTCCTTAAGAGTGGGGCATCAGTTTCGGCACGAACAAATTCAGGCTCGCACATGGCGCTGAGCCTGTCCAGTCATTGGGATCTAACTTCCCGCGCGGCGGAAAACCACAAACATTTGCGCGGTTCGCATAAACGGTGAACGAGCCAGGTCGAAGGCGGCGGTAACCGCACAAACAATGGGGTAGAGCGGGTGTGAGTAGAGTGGGCGCTCGGCGGAAATGTCCAACCAGCCCTTCAGTCCCATAATTCCCAGAATGCTGCAAGCCCACTGGGGGGCGCCCTGGGTATAGCTGGACTCCGCCGCTTGCAAACCGCACCGGGCTCCCAAGCCGAGCAGAGACTCCCGGTTGAACAAAACGAAGTGGCGCGGGCAGTGGAATCCGCCCCAGTTGTTGTGGCGAAAAATCCGGCAGTCGAGCGTGTCCACATTGGGTGTCTTGATCAAAATCAAGCCCCCTGGCGACAACAAGCTCTGCATTCGACTGAGGATCGCGGTCGGGTCGGTAACATGTTCGATGAGGTTCAACAACAAAATTAAATCGAAACTATCGTTCGATTGAAAATCCTCTATACGGGCGCAGTGGAACACGTGCCCGGACGCCTCGGCCTCGGCTCGAGCGCGCTCGTTGATGTCGATTTCATGCGTTTCGGCGACTCGAGGAGAGGTCCGTTTCAGGACCGATAGCATCCAACCGGACCCTCCGCCTACATCCAGGATTTGGAGTCGGCCGCCAGGCAATTTGTTCAGCAATTTTCGGAAGAGCCTGGCATCCAGAATGGCTTTGACTCGCTCTGTGAGGGAAGTCAATTGGGCTGATGGAGCATACGAGTAATAGTTCGACGGATAAATCTTGTCCAACTGGCCCGCGGGAGGCTTATCCAGGAATACGGACTTGCATTGCGCGCATTGGAGATAAAGATAGATCTTATCGCTGGTGTAATACTCCACGTCGCGGGCGTTCGCGAATGGAGTGGTCACCGAGCTGCCGCAGACCGGACACGCCTGATTGCTATGTGGCGAGGTCACGCAGCGCTTTCCTCACGAGCAGAATCAGACTGGATGTGTAGGTCGTCTGCGATTTTTCAATCTTGGGCTGTAAGCGGGTCCCTTTGAAGAAGTCCTCCATTTCGTCGAAACAGGTGTACGACACGGTTGGATCCCAGTGGTGAAGCAGGTGGCGGTTAAAGCCCGCCGCGCCATAAAACCTTGAGAACAGATTCTTGCCGAAGAGCCGGTTGACCGGACCATGAGGAACCTCGCGATAGTTTATGGCGCAGTGCGCATCCTCGGCGCGGTGCTCGAGAAGTTGCCGGACCGTCGCAAAAAAGGGAAAGGCAAGCGCCGCGCCAACGAGCCACGTCAGGGACGTCGAATAACAATGGAAATACAGAGGTACACCGATCAGTACGCCGTGGATGGTGCCGGCTCTAGCCAACGTCAGAAACTGGCCGATCCGCGCAGCTTTGTTTGGTTTCCTCGGAGTCAGGTGTATTTCAGTTTTTACTCCTCGACCGAGGGCATAGCGGGCCATCAGCTCGAGCAGATAGACACCCGTAATTGCCCGGGCAAGAAACCAGGGCGACATGCAATTGTGATAGGAGATCTCCGTGTCCTCCGGATCACCGAGATGCAGGTGGTGCTGCCAGTGGCTTTTGCGGTAACTTTTGCTGGATTGCGGGAAAAACAGCCAGATGCTCCAGTCCGCGAGGAAATCGTTTCGCGATTTGTTGGCAGAGAGATTGTAGTGGGCTGCTTCATGCCCGAAGGTCAGAATTGCGTTCAACCAAAAGCCCAACCATGCGGCAAACAGAGGGGCAGCAATTAGTCCCACGAGATTGCCGAAATTCCTTGCCAAACCAAAATGCGCGGCGTATCCGCCCAGAAGCATCGCCAGGCAGAAGAAAATCTCAATCCATGCGCGCCAATACTTTGGTTTCAATGTAGCCCGGAAGATTCGCCAGCTACCGATCTCCGGGTTGGCCAGGTCGCGGAGGTCCGGCGAACCCGGCAAGAATTCCGCAGGTGCCTCGGGACTGCGCAGTTTTTCCGCGGGCAACGACTGGCTCGTAGATTCGAAAACGTCTCCCATGTCTCAAGTACTATAGCGCTCTCCGGGGTAAGTTTTCAGCTTCCCGTCCGGCGTTGCGAAGCAATTGGTTCAGGAAATTTTGGTCGGCATTTAAATGGCCGGAGCCTTGGTGTGGCAGGGTTCGTGAGTCGCGGGATTTATTATGGACGGCTCGGGCTTTCCAACGCTTCCTGGACGGCTATTGTCGTGATAAGTATGGTTGTTCCCGCCGCGACTGCGGTGAACGGGCTAAAACTCGGGTACCGTGGGTGAGTACCCTTCAAAGCTTGCGTGGGCCCCGCGCATGGCTGGTGCTCGTGCGATTCGTGGTAGTCATCCGCGTCGGGAGAGACGGATCTGCGCTCGCTGACCGAGGAAACCGGGCGAACGCGAAACGCTTTTCCTTGCTCCACCAGTTGCGACGCTGAACCAACCTGCACATAAATCTGGCCGCGCTGGCTCTGGATCAGGAGATTGCAGGGATCTTGAACGGAGACGCTCCCCGCGCCCGCAACGCTCACCACCGGCGAAATCCGCACATCGGACGCCACAATGACGACGTTTGGCTGACCGCTCGGTTTGTTGTACACCAGAGTTCCCTTGTTTAAGGCGATAACCGCTCCGTAGGTCGCCCGGAAGATGTGCGCCGCCGAACCCCCTTTTAGCTCTAAAGCAAGGCTGCCAACACGCACCTGCAGAACGCCGTCAGCATCCGTGGAGAGATAATCGCCCGAGTAAATCGTCGCTCCCTCGGAGCTGGCAGAGGAGCCGATGTGCGCAGATAGGGTCTTCGTGACCATTCCGAGCGACGTATTTTCCGCAGGAACGGTTTGGGCGGAGATCTCCACGCTGGTAGAGCCGATGACGCCGGATATTACCGCCGCCGACGCTTGTGTTGGAGCTGCCGGCCCGTTGGAATCGCCACTGTGGACGCTGCTCAACTCTCCCGCGCTCACTTCCACGCAAACTCCTGCCAGGTTGCAAAACCTTACCCTTCCTTCAAACACAATCACGCTCATCGTATCGTTCTCGTAGCCGACATAGAAATCCGTGCCGATAACGCCGGCGACGCCCGCGGGAGTGCTCACCTCGAATTTCCCATTGGGCTTGGAAATTTTCTGGGCCTGGATGCGCATCTTGCCGAGACCGACGGCGAGTTCCGTCTGCTGCGCGCCGGCGTCGTGCTTGGCCACGCGCAGGTTGGAGTCGGATCCAAGATTCACGACCGAGCCATCGTCGAGCGAAACTCGGGCGCGGCCGCTGGCGAGCGTGTTGACTACATCCTGCCAGTAAATTGGGGTTTTTGTGTCCGCGGCGACCGATTGCCCGCTCCGCATGACGCTAACCGCGGGAATCACGCGCGAGAGTTCCCCGGCGCGCTGCTCCGGCGTGTCCGCGAGGGCGGATGTCGCGGCGGGAGCCACGAGCAAAATTACGAGCAGGGAGGCGAACGCTGGTGTACTCGAGGCGCGGCTCTTCATTGAGGACTCCTGAATTTCACTTGCTTTGACCGGCCCTTGGTAGTTGGTTAATTTTAACGTTGACTTACACAGCGCCATCGTCGGCTACAAGTGTTAGTCCTCAATGAGTTATTATCCTGGCGTGGTGCGCGTGTTTTGGAATGAGGCTTTTGAGGGAACCGGCTGCACTCGGCTCGAAACAACAGGTCTGACCAATAGTAAGGGTTGTGCCCTGCCTGGTCGAAATTAGTTCATGGCATAATCGAGGCGCGTGTGCAGGAAAAGACTGAAAAATATCTCGCTTACGCTGTGCCAGATGCGTCAAAAGCAGATAGAAAGCAAAAAGTGGGCTGTCAGTTGGCCGACGGAATGACGACAAACTCGAAGAGCCTCGATCCTAAAAACGTGCTTGCCGGAAAATGGACTGAATTTCTCTTCAATAGACTTAGTCACGGGGGGCTGCTGCTGATCGCGGCGCTGGTGGCTGCGCCGAGGGGATCGGCGCAGGGCGTGGCGCAGGGGCCTCCGCCACCGCCGACGGCGAAGACGGTCAAGTGCAAGGATCGCACTGTTCCGAAATTGGAGGACATCACCGAAAAAGCAGGGATACGCTTTTCGCATACCTCCGCGCCGGAGAGCCGCTACATCATTGAGTCGATGAGCGGCGGCGTGCTTTTGCTCGATTATGACCGCGACGGCTGGCTGGATATTTATTTCACGAATGCCCCGACGGTGGAGATGGCGTTGAAGGGGCAGCACGCGCGCGGGGCGCTCTATCACAACAATCACGACGGGACGTTCACCGACGTAACCGACAAGGCGGGCATCGGCAAGCCGTGTTTTGCGATGGGCGGAGCGGTCGGGGATTATGACAACGATGGCTGGCCGGACATTTATGTGACCTGCTACGGCGGCAACGTGCTCTATCACAACAATGGGGACGGCACGTTCACCGATGTCACGGCAAAGGCAGGCGTGCGCGACGGGCGATTTTCCACCGGCGCGGCGTTCGGCGATTACGATGGCGACGGCTTTCTGGACCTGATGGTCACGAACTATGTGGACCTGGATATTCACCACCCGCCCACGTTTGGCAGCAGCGTCACCTGCAAATACATGGGGATTGATGTGCAGTGCGGGCCCCGCGGGCTGAAAGGCGCGGGTGATTCGCTGTTTCACAACAATGGGGACGGCACGTTCACGGATGTTTCAAAGAAAGCCGGCGTGGACGATCCGAACGGCTACTACGGGCTGACCACCGTGTGGGCCGACTTCAACAACACCGGGCGGCCGGACATTTACGTCGCGAACGATTCGACGGCGGGATTTCTTTACCGCAACGATGGAAAAGGAAAATTCACGGACATCGGACTGGAATCCGGCACAGCGCTCGGCGAAGACGGGCACGAGCAGGCCGGGATGGGCGTGGCGATTGGCGATTATCTGCACACCGGGCGGCCTTCGCTGGTGGTGACGAATTTTGCGCTGGACAACAGTCCGCTCTATCGCAACGACGGGAAGTGGGATTTTCAGGATGTTTCGTACCCCTCCGGAATCGGGCTTCCTTCGGTGCCGTTTGTGAAATGGGGCGTGGCGTTTGTGGATCTGGACAACGATGGGTGGCTCGACATGGTCACGGTGAACGGCCATGTGTATCCGCAAGTGGACACGCTGCAGACCGGGGCGCGCTATCGTGAGCCGAAACTGGTGCAATACAATCAGGGCGACGGAACGTTTTGCGACGCGAGCGATCAATCCGGCCCGGCGATCACGGAGCCGCGTGTCTCGCGCGGCCTGGCGGTCGGCGATCTCTTCAACGACGGCAACATGGACCTGGTGGTGGAAGATTTGCAGGGCAGCCCGATGGTGCTCCGAAATCCGGGTCTGCCGGGGCGGCATTGGGTGAGTTTCGAGCTGGCCGGGACGAAGAGCAATCGCCTAGCGATTGGCGCGCGGCTGAAACTTGTGGCCGGGGGCATGACGCAGACCGATGAGATTCACAGCGGTGGCAGTTATCTTTCGCAAAACGATTTGCGCGTGCATTTTGGATTGGGAGCCGTGACGAAAATCGATAGCCTGGAGATACGCTGGCCTTCGGGGGCGGTGGAGACGCTGAAGAATCTGGACGCGGACAAATTTTATAGCGTGCTGGAGGGGCATGGAATTGTGCAGGCGGAGAAAATCCGGCCAACCGGACCGGCGAAGAAGCCATAAACCCAAAGCAGCTACCATCATTCGCCCGCGATGGAGGAACTCGGTTACAATGCTTGGCGCCAGCGCCAGATCAAACCTTCAAACGAGAAAAGGAAAATTAGATGAGAAAAATGGGGATTGCCGGAGTTGCTTCACTGCTTGCTTTCGCTGCGTGCTTGTTCGTTCACAGCGAAAGAACTCACGCGGCCAGCGCCGCGGCGGTATCGGGCTACAAGGTGACCGGGAAAATTCCGGTGGCAGGCGAGGGAGGATGGGATTATCTGGTAGCGGACGCTGATGCGCGGCGACTGTATCTCTCGCATTCCACGCACGTGGTGGTCTACGACGTGGATTCCCACGCTGTGGTTGGAGATATCCCGGACACGCAGGGAGTGCACGGAATTGCGCTGGCGCCTGAATTGGGGAGGGGCTTCGTGAGCAATGGCCGCGGCAACTCCGTGACCATTTTTGATTTGAAGACGCTGAAGACGATTGGCACGGTTCCCGCGGGCACCAACCCCGACGCGATTTTGTATGACGGCGTCAGCAAGCGCGTGTTCGCGTTTAATGGCAGGAGCAAGGACGCCACGGTGATCGATGCAGCGGAAGGAAAGGTCCTCGGCACATTCGCGGTCGGCGGCAAGCCGGAATTTGCCGCGGCCGATGGCAAGGGCAGCGTGTACGTAAACGTGGAAGATACCAGCGAACTGCTGCACATTGACGCGCAGAAAATGACGGTGCTGCATCGCTGGCCGCTGGCTCCCTGCAAGGAACCGTCGGGGCTGGCAATGGATACGAAATCGCGGCGGCTATTCGCCGTTTGCGATAACGAAATGATGGCCGTGGTGGATGCGGACTCCGGCAAAGTGGTCGCTACTCCAAAGACGGGAGAAGGAGCCGACGCGGCTGCGTTCGATCCAGGGACGAATCTGGCTTTTTCGTCGAACGGGGAGAGCGGCACGTTGACCGTGGTGCATGAAGACGCGCCAGACAAATACTCCGTGGTGGAAAACGTTCCGACGAAAAAGAGCGCGCGCACAATGGCGCTCGACCTGAAAACACATACGCTCTTTCTGCCGGCAGCGGACATGATTCCGCCGGCCGCAGGGCAAAAGTGGCCCAGCGTGAAGCCGGGAACGATGGAGCTGCTGATCGTCTCGAAATAACTCCTGAGGCAGGTTCTGCCGGTTTCCCCGTGTTGCGCACCACGGAGGGAACCGGCAGACTGATTCTGTGGCTGATTCAGCAAGGAGCAAGGCAATGAACGAGACTCTTGATGCGCCTAGCGAAGCGCCGGAAACCCTGGCCGCGCAAACCGGGGCTGCACAAAGCGTTTGGCGATTCAAATGGATAGGCTGGTCGAGTTTGTTCCTGGCGGTGGTGCAGAGCGTGTGCACGATCTTTGTAGCGCTCAGCGGTTTGCGCCTGCTGTTGGGGGCGGCGGCGTTTGGCGCGGCCGTCGGCGTGATGAAATTGGCCGATCAGAGAATTCACATTGATGCCGTGCGAATCCCGATGGAGGTGTTCGCGATTGCCGGCGCCGTGTTTAACCTGGTGGCGTTGTGGCAGGTGCGCCGGCTGCGGGGGCGGGCGGCTTCGGCGTGGCGGCAAAAGACGATTTCCCGGAGCAAATTTGCTTCGGAGGGAGTGCAGTTGGCGTTATCGGTTTTGACGCTGATCCTGCTGGCAGTG
>Ga0210410_10001291_pt1 | contig 23868 bp, 36 predicted proteins | sample IncBWC4MmetaG_FD_161058 | JGI IMG/M metagenome (GOLD analysis project Ga0210410, IMG submission 161058) | Forest soil microbial communities from Barre Woods Harvard Forest LTER site, Petersham, Massachusetts, United States - Inc-BW-C-4-M | ecosystem: Environmental > Terrestrial > Soil >... | reverse complement strand
TGCCACTTCGCCACCAGATACACTTTGAAGGAGCCACAATCTCTTTGCCGTGGGATGTGGGCACCCAAAGGATTTATCTGTGCCCCGAAATATATTCTCCCACTGCTTCGAGTTCGGGTTCCACTTCTCTATCGAGTTGCCGACCTCTATGACGAACGATGCCGAATCCCAATCCTCTTTCACCCTACTTCATCACGCTTGCTTCTCGTGCGCTAGGTGCGTTCCTCTGACGCTTACCATCATCGGGACTCCTTGGCGGAGATAAATGCCACAGGCGGCGCAAGAGCTTGCTTGTCAGATCAGACTTATTAAAGCAGATGGCGTCGAGAGGGACCGCACGTCGTTAAACATCCCGAGCGACTTCTTCTACGACCGTGAGCGAGGTGAATACACAGCTAAATCGGACGTAACATTGCACGGCCCGTAGAAAATGCATCAAAATACTTGTTTCGGTGCGTAAACTGGGAAATCCCGCCTGCAAGCTGCTTGTTTCTGATAGCCGTAAAAGGTCAGCCCTCGACGTAATGTTGCGTTTCGGGAGGTGAGAGTTCACTGTGCACCCACGCGGTTGTCGTCAAGGGGCCGAAACTTCGCATCCTGGGACAACGTATCTGAAAGTAGGGAGGGCCTCACATGGGCGGCATGTTGAGCTATCCGGAAACGCGGCCTTACGACTCTGGTCTGTTCGATTTCCTCGTGGACCTCATAGGGGTAGACTGTATTTTGGACCTTGTTTTCGAGCTTCTAATCTACTTACTCGAAGTCTTGTAGCTCTGCCGATCTATTCGCCCTTCTAAGGCTCCAAGGGGCATCGCAAATTCGTGGTTAGGCGGTGACAGTCCACAGCTTCTTTGTAAGCGGTTCTTGGAGGGGCTGTCAGGACGGCACCGGACGGTCCGGCTCGGCCAAGTCCGGGTAATACGGCACCAAGATCGCGTCAATGACGCCGCGACCGACCACACGACTGCCGTCGTTCAATTGGACTGGCATTCCAACGAAGATCGCATCCTTGTATTCGGTCCATGATGGAAGTTCAAGACTGACTTCGTATTCTTCGCCCGGTTCGAAGAGCTGACCGACCGTTGCACCCCAGACGATACATGAAGTGAACTGATCCTTTATTCTTAGTTGCGGTTGAACGCCCGAGTAGTGAGGCTTAGCAAAGCCGCCTTCCTCAGGCCTCAGAAATATAATTTTTGCTCTTAAGTGTGGTTTGTTCATAGCAACTCAGAATACGCCCAAAGCGCCCAGCATCACGAGCAGGAGGCGACCAAATGTCCGCCCCGTTTCGCTTCTTTGCCGAAGTCGTTTGAGTTCCTTCCGATTCATCGGTCGTAAACGGAACGCTCGTTGAGATTTAATCGCTGCATGACCTCCGGGAAGCGAGCGCTTAGTCTCAAGTAGTTTTTCCGGGCTCGCGCTGGCGGACAGGCAGGAGCAACGAATGGATGTTTTGCGACCAGAAGCCATCGTCGCATCCTGATCTCGATCAAACGCTGCCGAATTGCGGAAAGGTTTGTGACCACCATCCCGACATCAGCGAATGGCGGTCTACATCTGCATGCATGCTGGTGTTAAGATTTCGCAGGATCGCCCGGTCATTTTTTGGCACGAGGAGGCATCGATGCGCCCACTTCGTTCGACGTGCGTTCTCTCCATTAGCATGCTCTTTAGTGCCGCACCGGGAGAACCGCAGGTGCCGACCGAGCACCCCGAACTCATCGGTGGTCCATGGGAAGTGGCCAGTGCTTCCGGCATCGATGGGGTTTTCTTTGAGATTGAGACTTCTTCTAGCGGCTCAACTGGCCACGAACAGTTCGATTGGCAGACGATGAATATTCGCGTCTACCACCGGGAAGGGGGAAAGGAAACTTGGGGCTATTTTGGGACAAAGGACAAAGCCAGCCCACAATCCTACAGCATGCGGGATGATCACTCTTTCACCCTTTTTGACGGAGAGCGCCTCCGCATTCACTTCATCGGCACTACCGACATCAAGCCGTTTGATTTAGACACTACTTTTTTGCCCACTTCCAACGAATGGTCTGGAACATGGTCGCGCTCCGGTCAGAACTTGCACGTGGTGCTGAAACGACCTGAACCGAATCCGGGCGTCTCGCCGAGAGTAATCGTTGGCGATTGGGCGGATGAGTCCGCCCCTAATTCTCCGCAGTATGTTGCTCCCGGCAGCCTTCACATCCGCGAATCAATCGACGGCGTGCTCTCCGCTTGGCTTGATCGTACAATTTCTGGCACGGAGCCGAAAACACTATCGATCCATAACGACCACCGAAGCGGTGAATGGTTGAAGGTGAATTCTGCGACTGATACTGGGCTCATTTTGGACACAACCAATTGGACTGGGCCTCCTTCTCAATTTCGCGGAAGCCTGTCGGGAGATCACCAGGTACTCACAGGCACTTGGGAGAGACCGGGCGGCGGCAAACTTAATGCGCCCGACAGGTTTCGACGAACCCCTGTCGCAGCACAGTGACGGGACTTAACTCAGACACTTGAAGACGAGAACGCCGTCGAAGATTCCTCCAGGACTTACCAGCTGGCGAACGGAACTGGGGAAGTTGGGTAATCGGAGACTAGGGAATCCATTTCTCCGGCGTCAATCGGGGCTTGACCTGGGTGGTGGTAAGCTTGCGCGTATGAGCCCGGCCGAACAGCTTACCGAAATGCTCGCGAACGTCTCGGATGAAAAATCGTTCCTCAGGTTTGTTGAAGCATTGATTGCCGACCGGAGGAGTGCGGCAAACGCAGAGAAAGAGAATCCGGTTGGTCCCTGGAGAGCGGACGCTGGGGGATGGGAGAACACTTCGATCGAAAGTTTTCTTGCAGCTGCGGCGGCGTGGGCGACGGACTCTGATTTCGGGTTGGAGCAAGGCCTCGTCGAGAGCAACGCTTGGAAGCGATTTGCTGCCTTTCTCTATGCTGGAAAGATTTATGAGTGACTTCTCCGGTGACTTGATTGCATAACAATCTCCGGTTCGATTCGTCTCGGGCCAATGTCAGTAAAGAGACAAGAACGAGGCGCTTCGAGGGCGAGTGGACATGTAGTTGGCATTCCCGGGCGGGTATACCCCCGCTGTGGGCCAGCATCTTTCACGGCGCACCCGAGGACGGCGCTAATCAGAACCTTGCCCGGCGTATCTGAACTTTCTGCTGGAAGTTTCGCGAAACACACGCTACAGTGCGGAATTAGGAGCAATGGGCTACTCACTTTCTTCTGCACCTAGCAAGGTATCTGTTGTCATTGCGCGGCGGCGAAACCTGCCATTTCTTTTCTTTTTTCCGCTCTGGGTAGCCGGATGGGTGATGGCGCTGAAGGGAACACGCAACCGGCCTCAATCGATTTTCGGCGAAATCTTTTTTGGCATCGTGACACTGTCTATCGCATACGCATGGCTCTGGAATCTTGGCGGAAAGGAAGAGTTGGATTTCACCGCGTCTGCGCTTAACTACAGGCGAAGTCTCTTTGGGATTTCTCGCAGCCGCTTGTTTAGAATGAAAAGAATTGACAACCCTCATTTTGAGAACTCCCAAAGCCGAGGGAAGTCACGCATACCTAGCGGCATTGGTTTTTCATACGAAGGCAAGGAAATCAGGGTCGGTGACCATCTGACCTGTCGTGACGCAAAGGAAATTATTGGGGCTGTGCTTCTGCAACTTCCTGAACTTGCCCGGTATTGGGGCCGGTACGAAGAGGGTTTTCTTGAATTGGACGAGGATATGAGCCTCAACTTGAAATAGTGGACGTGCGAAGTGTGGCGAGCCAACGGAACAAACCCAACTCACGGAGAGATACGGCGTCAATCAGGACTTCGCCCCCCGAGCGTCTGGCGGCCAGTCGGTGTGCCATAGAACCAAGTCTTGCCATTTGGTGCTTCCGGCAACTCTCCAGCGACCAACTCGATAATTGCACGACCGAGATTGACAACTGGGAGCCGTGAGCACCTCCGTCGCGCCACGAGGAAAGATGCGCAGGTCTTCAAGTAGATGCCAGCCGACGATTTCTTCGGCGGGTATCGATGCTCTTTTCGCAAGCGTGGCAGATGCGTCTTCCGCAAGAGCGATGAAGTCCTGCCTCTGTGCTGCCGACCAGCCGACATCGAGCGTTAGCCCATAATCCGAAATGCAAGCCACCACACGCCAAGACGAGATGGCAGCCGATAGCCACCCCTTTTTGCCTGGTCGCTCGTCTCAGCTGCATCAATTAGGTGTTTTAGGAAAACACCTAGCGCAACGTCGTACGCCCAAAAACCACGGTTCGCATATTTAACATATTGGGTTTGGCTCATGGCGGCGTCTGTCAGGTTAACGAAAATAATCTGACCGCGCATCTCGATCCTTCGCCGAACGCGCGCAGAGCACCGAGCCCAGTTCACTCCTCGCCGAGAACGCGCATCCGGTAAAGCGCTAACGTTTAACAGGAGTTGCCCTCGGCGCTCGGTTGCTATATGACTAGCTTAGGCGCAAAACCTCACGGAGGCGAGACACACTTGCAGCGAGCCTTTGCCGAATCGGATTGTAATTCCGAGCGAATTCCATATGAGCGTACCCGCCGTATCTTCATCCCGGGAGTCGCGGCAATCCTGACTGTGTGGCTACTTCAGTCAGCGCTCCTCCTCCTCCACTTGAGCTCGTGGATACTCCGCGTGCACATCCCGTTCACTCGTATGCCGCTTTTCATGCACTGGGATTTGATAGTGAGCTTCGCCGTCGCGGGAGCGATTTCGGCACTGTATGGAGCGTTCCTCAATAGCTCTCCGAAACAGCGCTATATCGCCGCGCTGTTTCCGGTCGTCTTTGAAATCCTAAAGTGGCTCTGGCTACTCCGTTTCCCGATAGCTCCATGGCTGGACTGGATTGACCCGGCACGTCCGCCCTATCGGTTCTTGAAGCTGCCCGTGGCAGCGAGCATCGGCTACTGGGTCATTCACATTATCATTCCGGCTGCGGCGTTGCTGGGAGCGCTGTCCTTCTTCAATCGTTGGTTTTATACCGACAGTCAAAACAACGGAATGGAGTCAGGCGCGATCCGATGAATCCGTGCTAACTCCCATCTGATTAGCGTTACCGGTAAAGTTCGTACCAGTGCTGCACTTGCAGTCGTCCGTGTGTGCGGTGATAGGATTACCCGCACCATGTGCGGTTGGAGAAGAAAACCCAGGCCCAGCGGTCTCCGCTTCGAGAATCTCGACGATGGACCTGGGAACTTGGGCGAATTCAAGGAGCGGCCCAAGCAAAGAACTATAGAGTGGTTCGCGTTATCGATGTGCAGGCGGCGCAACCGTGCCGACCCTGAAGATGCTTGAGGCGAGGCCGGTCTAGCATGTCACCAGGCTTCCGCTGACAGTTGGCGCGAAACGATTGCCAACACCCGACAACCCAGAGGCGCTTGCCGCATTCCAAGCCAATGGCTCAAACTATAGAAACGGTGCATCATGCCGAATAAATTGCTCCCTCTCTTGCTGCTGGCCCCTCTGACTGCTACAGCAGTGTCCGCCCGAGACATCGAAGCGCGGTTCACCACGGATAAAACAAATTACCTATCTGGCGAACCCGTATTCGTGACGCTAACGGTGAACAATAGGGGCAACGAACCAATCTGGGTCGATTTCAAGTCACCCGACATGCCCTTGCTCTGTCACGACTTTGCCGTCGAAGTGTCCGAAGCACAGTCCGCGCATAAATGGGGCTGCGGCGCTGCTGGAAGTTGCGGACGTAGTTTTAAGGAGGTCTCGCCGGGCGCGAGTATTACCTTATGGCAGTTGCTGAACCGGGAGTTTCGTTTGCAGCGGCTCGGCGCATACACGGTTCACGGGCACACCACTATGGTCGTGCACAATCAGAATCTTTCCGAGTCTTCCATCATCGACCAGTTCGAGGTATCTGACACCTTAACGGTCAAAGTGCAGCGGAGCAATGAAGGGCGACTCAAAGCTGCCTTTCAACCTTATGTTGAAGAACTCAACAGCCCAGACCCAATGAAGCGAAGTCAGGCAGCCGTCGCTATCACGGAGCTGGCCCCACCTTTCTTAGAAGATGCTTTGGTTGAGCTAACGAAATCCAGCTATGCCTATGCAGCAATCAGCGCACTAAGAAAGGCCGACACCTTAAAAACGCGGGAAGCGTTGGCCCAGATTGCGACTGGCACTGGCGATTCCATGCTTCGCATCGAAGCCATTCGTAATCTCGGCCGCACGAATGACCCAACCTACCTTCCCACGCTGTTCCAGCTGATGGGACCGGATAACAAGCAAGTTCAGAATGCCGCGGCCCAAGCTGCAGGCAACTTAGGCGGACCAGCAGCCGTTCCACAACTTGCAGCCCTTGTCTCAAGCTCTGATGCAGAGACGCGGAGTGCCGGAGCGAACGGACTCGGAGACGCCCATGCAAGCCAAGCTGTGCCGATTCTAATTGGATTACTGCTCGATTCCGATGCAAACGTGCGACAAGCTGCTGTAAGCGGCTTGTGGTTGCTCACCCATCGCGCCGCATTCGAGAACAATCAATGGCCTGATGTATCAAGCCCCGAGTCCTCAGCCGCCGTACATTTACGATGGGTGCGTTGGTGGAACTCCCACAGAAGCGACAGCGAGATTCACGGCCTCACTGATTGTGCTCCGGCTAGGTCTCTTGAGTAGTTTCTTCTTTAGCTCTTGATGCGCGTGTTCCTTGCCACAGCAGCGCAGCTAGGTTCGTATAATTGAACCGAGATGGGGAAGAATCTCTTATCGATAAGCGGCTTCGTACTTCTTGTGCTGTTTGCGAGTGGAAGCTACGATACCCGAGGGCAGAGCGCAAAGCAAAAACGCGAGGCTACCTATCAGACTAAACTCCAGTCATACGCTGACGTCCTCAAAACTGGAATGACCCGCAAGAATGCGGAAGACTACCTCAGAGCGAAGGGTGTCGCATTCGGGCAATTGTGTTGCATTGACGAAAGTTCCGTCTTTTCCGACCTTGTGAAAATCGGAAAAGAGAAACACCCCTGGTACTGCGAAGAACACAATGTCTACATCGCCTTCCAGTTCGTCAGTGTCGAACCACAAAAGGGATTCGAGGCGCATGATTCGGACACCCTGAAAGAAATCACCATCTTCCACAAGTTGGAAGGTTGCCTCTGACTGAGCGGCTAGGTGGCCCTTGCTTTCGATACCCCAAACATCTGAAAACCACTTGTGTGGAGTCGAGATGCGCGGTGGTGTAGGTGCGGCCTATCTGTTGCCGCTTCTTCATCCTAACTTTCTTGCCGTAACGAGCTTCCGCACGCCCAGTTGTCGCGTAGTGCAACCTGACGCTTGGCCGTGGCGAACCTCCACGCCGCTCCTTCCCATCGTTGAATTTCCATAAGGACCGCGTCCGCCGCAAACCGAGGGCCACGTCCAAACGGCTGAATCGGACGCGCGCAGAGCACCCTGCTGCCTTCACGTATTCGCGAAAACGCGCCTCCGATTCAGCACTAGCGTTATCAGGCACAAAGCTTGCGGAATGAAACTTGCGACGATTGATTCTGCCGTTGAGAAAGCGATTACAGTCCATCGTAGATCGGAAACACGTCCCATCTCATTAGTTCGTCTTTATCGTTGAAAACGAAAACTAGATAGATTGATTCACCATACAGCAACGCTAGCCTTGTATTTCGCTTGACAGCCACGACTACGTTTTGATTGCTATAGTCGCGGCCGTGCCCGTAAGACATAATTCGAGGCTTTATGAGGTTTGAAGGGTCAAGGTGCTGGGCGTCGAGGAAACTTCTCACTTTGGCAGATGAAGTGCCCTGCTTCAGGTTCTGTGAAACAGTGCTCTCAAGTGTTTCAACCCGTGTAGTTCGTATACCGAAGAAGGCGTAGTAGCCCAGAAGCAGGCACGCCAGCAACATGCCGAGAACGGTCAGCTTTTTCCTCACAACTGGACCATCCTAACCGCTTCTCTGCGTTGATAGACGTCGGACTTATTGAATATTTCCATGACCAAGGCTGTCTCATTTTTTGGTCAGTTCCCGCCAGCCGCCACGGTTCTGTGCGGGGGGCGATCAGCGATGGTCGTCCCTACCGCGACCACTGAGCGGGGTTACATCTTGGCTTCGCCCTGTCGGCTCTTGATTGATCGTTGAGGGAGAACCGAGATACCGTATAGCGAAGGACACCTGCAATGAAGAATTGGCTTCGTTGGATATTAGTTGCGACCGGAATCGTCGTGGTCACTATTGTCCTTTTGGGCCAACATTTTCTGCTTAGTTCCGCCAATCTGGATAGAGCGATCAAGAGAGAAATTCCCCTTGGAACACCAAAAGCCCGAGTCGTTGCCTTCATTCAAAGAGGGCACCCAGTGGCGTATGACGACATGGGGGCGCAGATAAAATCGAGACTCCAGGAACTCCCGGAAAATACGGTTTGTCGCAGAGACTTCGTTATAACTTTTAAGTTCTCTCCCGACGGCAAACTCCTGTCCTACTCGACGAAGGTATATGTTACTTTTTTGTGGTGGGCCTTTATTCATCCGGCGACTCCGCCCACATTGGCAGGTTGCAGTAGTGGCAGTGCTTGGGGAAAAAGAGGTCGCCGCCCCACTTGAACGGTTGGCCACAGCGAGGGCATTGCCAATCGTTCCATCGTACGTAGACAAGAGTCGTATACGGTATGTACGCCAGAATGAAAACCGTCGCGATTTTTTCATTCCATCCGAAGAGCCGAAAGAGGCCACTTAGCAGCATCGCAAAAACAAACCAGCCCGGAACGGAGAGAGGAAACTCAAGACGGAGTCTCCGGTATTTCCGCCACGCAGCTCTGTAGCGGGCTCTGGCTTCCTCCTCCGATTCCGGTAGCAGGAAGCGGCGCTCTACTCGCGGTCGTAGGTCGAATTTGGATGAGAGGAAAGCCACGAGATATCCGAGAAGTGCTAACGCGCCGACCCCAAGGATGGCTATCCAGATGTTCTCAAGCTGCATGCTGGTCACCGAGCCTTTTCAGTCTAGACGCATACAGACGAATGCCTCAGCCCGCCGTCTGTTAGCGATTCAAATTGGCTCTCATTCATCCCTTCAGCGTCACTGGTTCGTTTCTGTGGCCGCCGCGTGCTTGACGAAATCATCGCACTGCCTGGCCAGTCCGAACGACTCGGCGCGTATCATTTCAAGAGCAGTTCCTCCGTTGCGGAGATCGAGCTCGCCCCACTTCGGATCGTATAACTGAGGCTGCGACACCCAAAAATCGCGCAACTCGGCCGCGGTTTGTGCTGCCGGAGCGTAATGCTCCTGATCCAACTCACGAATCAGCAATTCAGTTTCATCGAACTTCACGAAGAGCGACGCCCCCGGCTCGCCCAGCTGGTCCAACCAATTTGGCGTCAACGTTGGTCCAACAGCCTTCCAGTAAATCAAGTCCTGCTGCAATCTGGCATGCAATAGCTTTCCGCTACCTTTTCCGGCAGCTTCTACGAGCGCCCTGATCGTCTTGCCGTCATAGGGCACGGGGGGCTCATCCATGACTTGCAATATCTCGGGCAACGCAACGGCCCCGGACTTTCCCATAGCATCCAGCGCTTCTCTCTGCGCCTCCCACACGTCGCCCAGCGCGATGTGTCCAAGCCGATCCGCCCTTACTTCGGGGTTGTTCTTCATCGCCATGGTCTCAGCGAGATGCTTTTGCACTTGCAAAACCCGCAGGATTCGCGTGGTTAATACAGCCACATCCGAAGACATCACGGGAAACCGCCAGCATTCCGAAAGTGCGCTCGGCCCCGGGTTCATCCACTGGCGAAAGCAAAAGCCCTTCCCGCCATCAATCCATAAGGCCGAGACCTTCATTCCGCCGAACGTAGGGACGGGTTCCCACTCCGTCCCCGAGGAATTCCCTGCCGATGGAGAGGCTGTACCACCTTCGTTTCTTTTCTTCAGAAACAAGATCATTCGTGAACCAACGGGCTGCCTCGGGATTTGCTCGCTTATTCCTTGCGCGTCCTCAGAACCAAATCCCTGTGGTTTTTGATTGCTGGAGATCGGGACTGCATCCTTGTTTGGTTTTAGCTCGGGAACCTCCAGCGAGTCCCCTGGCTTCAAATCGCCCTTCCAGGACTCCACGACTGAAAAGGCTCCATCCGTGGGTGTCGTTTGCACCAACACAATATGCGTGGCGCTCCACGAACAACCATCCAAGCTGAAACTGGGCCGAATGCCCGCATCAACCGGAATTGCGCCGATCGCCAAGAAAACTACAAATCCGGCCAAGGACAAACATCCTGACTTCCGTCCCATACAATTCCCTCCGCTTGCCCATACGATGCGACTCATCGAGTCTCGGGCTCCAACTGGGCGTTTATCCGGTGCTTGCAAACGGCTTAATCGAACGCGCGCAGAGCCTGGCTTCACGTATTCGCGAAAACGCGCGTCCGATTAAGCACTAGCGTTAATCAGACACAAGTTGCGCTTATCGAAGTAGACCCAACCTCAAGACAATGGCCGCCGGGAAGACTGACGCTGATACGAAGACTAGCAGGGCTGTCCGCCAATTTCCCCCAGTCAACCGAGCTATAAGGAATGCGATGGCCACGCAAAACGCCATAATCAAACCCGTCGCACCGATGACTGGAGCGGAGAAAAAAGCGCATCGTCGAGAGAACCACAGAAATACGCAGGCCCAATTGAAACCCAGACCGACGATGACACAGTAGCTGACAAGCGACCAACCCGGAAAACCGAACTGCCTTGCCGTTGCAGGTGGTGCCTCCGGCTTTGGGGTCATCGCTATCAGAGCGTATGTGGCGAGTACGAAAACCCCCCAGGCCAAGGCTGTTCCCCAATTTTCCCCATATAGAAGGCCTGCAAGCATTGGGACAAAGGCGCACAACCCCACGACCAAAACCATGAGAATTGGCCAAGAGAAACGGGCGTGCTCTCCCATCACAATGCCGCGTTTTTCGATTGCCTTTGGTGTCTCTTGCTTGGACATCGCCATTTTTCTGATACTCAATCGATGCTAAGCGATTGCGCTGCTCTTTTATTTTAGGCCTCGGGAGAAAGGAGTTGGCGTGGTCTCGTTCTTTAGGCTGCCAGAGAGTCAACTCCTGGTCGCGTATTCGCACAAGTGGTCTTGGATCAACTTCGGTTGTGTGGAGCCGAGCCGTGGCGCGGTGGGTTAGGTGCGGCCGATCTGTCGCCGCTTCTACATCATGCTTTGGTGCAAACCTGGTGCTCGGCCGTGGCGAACCTCCACGCCGCTCCTCCCCATCATTGAATTTCCATGGGGGCCCGCGTCCGCCGCAAACCGGGCGGCCTCGTCCAAGCGGCTGTATCGAACTCGCGCGGAGCACCGTGCTCGTGCACACTCCCTTCCTGAAAGCGCGCCTCCGATACGGCTCTAACGTTACGTTAATCAGGACTTGACACTGTTGCTTCTTTGGAGTATCAGGAGCCCGGAAAGCAAATGGAGAGGTTGATCCCAGGGTTGCATCAGAGGTCCAAACAGACAAGGGAGGCTAGACGATGAGCGAGACCGAGACGAAGACGGACAAGACGAAAATCAAGGAACTTGCTGTTTTGATGATTCAGGCAGCGGGAAATCCCCAATTGAGCGATGACGAGTTAGAGCAGATTGTTGGAGGTCTGGCCACGGTCGACGGCCACAAGCTCGATACTGCCGCCAACGGGTGCCCAGGCTAGTCCGGCAAGATTCGGTTGGAGGCCTCACGGGCTTCCCACCATTCCGGTAGGTGTCTTGACTCGGCTTCGATGCCGACCTGCTTCCGGGAATGTGTTTGAAACTGGCGGGCACGAGTTTTAGCGCGTGTCCTCTTATTTGTTTGTCTCGACATCTGTCAGCCCTGGAATCGGGGTCTGCCAGGCGACACCAGGTGAGCACCCGTCGCCCTCGGGTCCGAGGGCACTCTTGTGTTGTATCGTGTCCCCCGCGATATCCTGGAGCGTTCGTCATGATACTCATCATTTGCGAGCACGGCAATCCGCATGGCAAGGCCGTAGCACAAGAGATCAAGCGCCGCGGCGAGCCCGTGGCGTGGTTTGATCATTCGGCATTCCCCGCCGAGACGGAAATTTCTTTCTGGGCATCGAAGGACGAAGGCGTTCATCGCAGCCTTCGCACCCGCAGCGAGGTGGTCAATCTCGATTCGATAACGGCCGTGTGGTTGTGGCTTCCAGCGCAGCCAGTTCCGCATCAGACCATCCGAGGCGCGGCGGAGCGTCGTTTCGTTCAGTGCGCATGCGAGTATTTCCTGTTGGATCTTTGGCAGACAGTGGACTGCATGTGGGTGCCGGGGCCCTGGTCGCGGTTGATGCGAGCAGAGAACAAGATATCTCAACTACAGCTTGCTCGCGATATCGGCTTTGACATCCCACGGACCTTGGTAAGCAACAGTCCGGCAGACTTCGCCGAGTTTTACCGAGACAGCAACGGCGAGGTGATCAGCAAGATCGTACACAGCCGGGCATGGCGGAGCATTGCAGAGTACGATCCTTTGGGATACACGCAAGTGGTGTCGAAGCGTGACTCGGGTTATGCGCACACGATTCGATACTGCCCGACGACCTTCCAAGCATACGTCCCTAAGCTCTTCGAGTTGCGTGTTACCGTCGTTGGAGGGCGAGTTTTTGCGGCTGAAATCCACTCCCAACAGAGCAAGCGGAGCCGCGTTGACTGGCGTCAGTATGACCTAGGTAAGACTCCCATTCGAGTGCACGACCTGCCGAAAGACATCGAACGATCATGCCTGGCCATCGTCGAGGCTCTGGGTGTGATCTTCGGGGCGATTGATATGATTGTGACTCCGGACGGCCGATATGTGTTCCTTGAAATCAACACCTTGGGGGGAGCGTGGCTGTGGATCGAGGAACTTACGCGCATGCCGATTACGGCCGCGATATGTGAACTTCTCGTGGAAGCAAAGGCGGGCACTGTCCTTTCGGGGATCGTGGATGGAGACCGACATGGGAACTGACGGAATTGCGCGCCTGCCGAAGGTGAGTCTCGACGAAGTCCTGGAATACCTGTGGGCGCTCTCGCGTGACGAGGTGCGCCCGGAGGACGCGCTACGGCGACTGCGCGGCCTTCGTGAAGTCTACGCGGAATGCGGGGTGGAGTTGCTTTGGGAGGAGGATGCTTACAGCAAGACGATTCACTACGATGTGCTGTTGCATGTAGACGGGGAGGGCAGTGTCTCCTTGAGCGTCTGTCCCCAAGGCGAGACCCCTTGGCCTCTGCGCGGGGTCCAACGTCATCGTGAGCGTGACCTCGTGAGGGTGAATCGCGAGACGGTTGACGTCATGTCCGCGCTGGCTGTGATCGATATTATGAGGGACAAGACGCAGGTCATGGCTCACCTGGTGAGCCAGTGCCTCATCCGAGGAGCGGTCAGGGATCGTGCGCTGGAAGTATCGGACGGAGAAGTAGAGCCCGTCGTGGATCGGTTTCGGAGGCGGCGCGGCCTGTATGGAATCGAGCAGACCCATGAGTGGTTAGCGCAACGTGGCATGACGCCAGAAGATCTCTACAGGCTGTTGGCCGGGGAAGCGGCGAGGATCAAGCTGCGGGAGGAGATTGCTGAGGGCCGCATAGAAGAGTACTTTGCGTCTCATGAGAGGGAGTTTGACACGGCCCGTTTTGCGCGACTCAGGGTGCGGGGCGAACAAGAGGCCGGACGCCTCTACGACAAACTGAGTGCCGGGGTGCTCGACTTCTTCGAGGCCGCGCAGCGGCAGTTCCTGGAAGCCGTGCAACCCGGCACCAGCGAACTGTTTGTCGTGGCGCGGCGGGAGCAGATGCCACCTGCCTATTCTGATGTGATCTTCAGGGCAGAGGCGGGAGAGTTGTTGGGGCCATTTCAGAATGGTGACGAGTACGACATTCTGCGGGTTCTCCAGATCAGCCGTGCAAGAATCGATGAGGGCACGCGCGAGGCTGTGAAGGATCGGCTGTTTCGGGAGTGGCTGGAACGTGAGCGTCAGAAGGCAACGGTCGAGTGGTTCTGGTGAGGCCGGGTCACGACGGTAAAGTTGTAGGGCGGGCCCAAGTCCCATCTGGTAAGTTCTATAAAGGGAGAAGTCAAGAAAAAACACGTCTCCTTTTGCTGGAGTTTTTCTTGGTTCTCAGCCCACTTGATCGAGCGAGATTTGTTCGACCTGCCGCGCCATGTGTTCCCACACGCACTCGCTCTTTGAAGGCGAGGGCGCTGCGGAGAACGCGCGCATTGAGGCTGAGGCGCGAGAACTCGTGAAGAAACGTCCATACGGGCCGTGGTTGTTCCGTTAAATTCGTCCGACCGGAGTGCCCACTCGCTTTTCCTGCGGCCCTGAGTATCCTGCGGGTAGACTGCGATCTATTGTTACGCCGACCCATTGACCCCGCAGCGTTTATCGGGAGTTGAGCGTTGCTTCGCCTGCCATACTGTGGAAAAGGCACGGCTTGGTGCCGTGCCCTTTGGCTATCTACCTGTCGTAGTGGTTTCGCGGCTCGCCGTCGTAACGGCCGGTCCGCATGCAGCACTTTTTAAAACCTACGTCCGGAGCCGCAAGGGCAGAGGTCGTTCCTGCTCAGTTTCTCAGATAGTTCCTTTCCGCCATGGACAACGCGGTGACCGCGCTTGACATTAGTTTCGGACGGGAACCCCTTGCGGCGTTTGCTGCTGGGCTCGTAGAAAAAAGTTGCTGTTCACGGCAGTCTCTCCTTCCAGATGGATTTGCCCGTCACATCACGGAAAGTGAGCTGCTCCTTGATATTAACGCATTCTTTGCCAAAACCCTTAGTTTCCGGCAACGGGGCCGGACTCTATCCTAACTCCGCATAATCGGACCGTTTTCACCCACGAATAGGTTACTGGTAGCATGCAAACAAGAATTCCGATATTAAGATAGACAAGCGGAGAGCGGAAAGGCCGCCATCCTCTAAAAACCTCCGTAACGCCAAACAGGAAACCAAAGAGGGCATAGTCCAAGATATACAGCGTCCAATAGACTCGAGGAGGCTTGGCGAATTCGGGACGGGAAAGCAGCAACATCATAATCACGCCAAAGAGAGAGCCCACAACGAAAACCTGAAACCATTCTTGGGCGGTGCCCATGATTTCGCCTCCGTCCCGCTAAGCGCTGCAACTATAATAGCAAGTGTCCTCCTTGTGTCCTCGGCTGCAGTATAACTTCGCGCTTGTTCGGCAGCCTAGTTTTCACATGCCTAACCCTAATCGGAGATAACGGACCACAAATCGAAGCGGCGCTCAACCGCGCAAAGTCTAACCTCGAAGCCTCGACGAATCTTGCTCAGCAGCGCCAGTTGACAGAAACGGATGCCGAACAACAACTTCGAACGGAGCAGGACAAGCTCAGCAGGCTCGAATCGCTGTCGGACGAACTGGTCGAAAAAATAGGACATCCGAGCGAACAACCGTCTCGCCTTCCGCGCTGGGATCATAGTTTCCGATAATGGCTGCGTTTATCTGGCGTTTAGTCGCAAGCCCCTCGCGAGCCGCCATGCTGCCCAGCTGAAAACAATGACAAGTCCCAAACCAAGGACGAGGGAGAACCAAGGATATGAAAAAACAAAGACAGGCCAGACTTTCGCAGAAAACGGAAGGTCAATTCCAACCCCCGGCCCCAGCAAGAAAATTGCAGTAATGGGAAGAACGACCGCCAGCAAAACCGCAAGTGATGCGATACATAGAATTACAATCCCGAGCACTTTGATGAAATTCACTTGAACCTGCTTCTCGGCGTTCCACATCTCCGATAGCCGCATAGCACGGCACTTGATGGGAACGCCTGACGGTAAAGTCACCTGAAAACATCATTCCCTATTTGTTAGGTTCCCCGCTTTAGTCAAACAATTCAATTACCGTCGAATTGGGCGTCTGGTAGTGCACATGTGCGCGTTGAATGAAATCCATTGCCCGCTCTCTTGTCACTTAGAATTTTGGCTTGAGTAGCTTCCGGCGCAACGCACCACTGTTCCCGCAGTGCGTCGGAAACTATTCCTCTATCGTACGGCTCTTGGTCGTCTCGACTGTCAGTTAAACTTCCAAATTGAGTTCCGAACACCTGTGGCTGCTGAATGGAGTGCAAGTAGCGGTCCAACGTCGAAGCACTCAGCCAGATAGCGTTATGCAACCCCTTGTTCACCGCCGTCACGGCGAGCACATGTGCATACAGGTAATCAGAAGGTCTCTGCCCATGCTGAAAGATGAAGGCCGCATAATAATAGTCTTCTCCGGACTGGACTTTCCCTTCGCGGATTAGTTGCCTCACTCGCTCTCGCCGTTTGGCGTCTCCAGTCTCGTCGCTCCTGTCTTTTTGGTCCTCTTCGTAAATCTTCCGCATCGTGCTCCTAACGTTCTGGACTTTAGTCGGTGTTGTTTTAGCCTGCCGACAACCCAATGGGACGACTATCAACGTGAGCGCAATAAGAGTGCGGGGAAAGAATCTTTTGCCGCGAGCCATGAATTGGCCTCCAGTTGAACGTCTCGGCATGTCCAGAGCGGATAGATTTTATCGAACAAGTGGTTTTCATCCTAACTCGGGGAACGGTTCAGCCACTTATATTCTCTTGGGATTTGTTCTCGGCGTAGGATGCCACTTCGGCCCACAAATGCCCGGCCCGCTTTTGCCGCGGATTCCACATCTACGTGCACGGGGTTTATCGGGACCTGACAATCGGATTGTGGATGGCTTCAGCGGGTCGATTTGTTTGCGAGAATGACAACGCTGGTGATTCCTGCGAGCCGAATTTGATCAAGGACGGCTTCCACGTCCTCATTCTTTGCCCGTTTGTCTACCGCAAGATAGACTTTCATTTTAGCAATGTCCCGCAACTGGTTTGCTAAGTCTTCGCGAAGGACTCTCGTTCGCTGAAGATAAATAGTCCCGTCTCGAACCACTGTAATTTGCACTGCGTACTCGCGAGATGCGTCGGGTTGCGGTATGGTATTTCGAGCCGCAGGGAGATCAACTGGTATCCAAATATACCGATGAGGATTGGTGTCCGCTATGAACATGGAGAGCAATACCAACATGATGCTCACGAGTCCCCAGAGATTTATTGCTGTGTAGAAACTTGGCCTTCTTCTCGCTGCCCGTCGTGCTGCCATCTGACTGGGCGACCATCCGTTTATAGACTTGAGCATGGTTGGCTCGCCCTTGGGAGAATTGCGTCTCCGTTCGAGGCTCATTGGCCTCGCATTCGGGCCCTGCTTGCATATTAGACCTGACCAAAGGCTCAGAAGTGTCCGACTATCGCGAATGCAACCGAAGGGTTAAATCCAACGAGCCAGTGCACTTGTCGGGAGTCGCCGCTCAGAACTTGCGGCTGTCTCTGACGAGAACTGATATACATTCAGACAGGATGGACGGAGCTTCAGCGATGCGACTCTCTCTTGCCGCAGCAATGGTGGTGGCCATATTCGCCTTTGTTCTGCTGCTAATCTTGCGACTATTCCCTTATGGGGCTGGTTGGGCTGGTGTCTGCATCGCGATTACTTGCTTATACGCAAGCACATTCGGTGCATGGGCGTTGCTTGGAAACAAACCTGACAAGAATGGTCGCGCGATACAAGGCGACATCGTGCAACAGCATCTCCTAAGGGACAACCTTCTGTATTTCGCAGTCGCAATGGCGGCGGTCACAATCGCTCTTGCTGTCACGATACATGATTCCGATAGAGGGATACATCGCGGTTTTAAGAACGACTGGTTTGTTGGATTAGGGAGTGCGTGCGTTGCATTGGGCTACGCTGCTAAAGCGTTCTGGAGTTACCGCAGGAGCTGGCGGCTCTGGGCGGTCATCGCAGCATTGTTCGTCCTGTTCACGGCGATGACAATTCCGTTCCTTTCCCAAATGGATAAAGTGCCATTGCTGTTTATGGGCCCGCTGGGGAATATCGAGCTGCTTATCGCGTTTGTTGCCCTTGACTGGTTCATCGGCAGGCGGTCGCGGCGGCGGCCAACTCCTGTCCGATAGCTGCGCTGCGCCGCGCTTGATGGGAACGTCTGAGTGCAAAGTGAGTTGAAAAGGTCACTCCCTAAAACGAGCGCTTGCGTTGGCCGTGAGCAGCGGTGTCACAATGCATCATGGCAAACCCATCGTACGCACTCTGGTCAATTTGGACTGAGCTCCCGACCTCGGCTAGGATGTTCGTTCCGATTCTCGCCGTGGTTGCCCTTTACTCATTGTTCTCGGCGACAGCGATTCTGGTGCGCGTTCGCTCCATAGTGAATCCAAGACAATCCAAGGACGTGGCTGCTCTTCAACGCTCCGTAGCTTCGCTTCACGCCCGCTCTTCCAATTTACGCCAGCTCATCTTGGCAACGTTCTATCTTTTTGGCATCGTCTTCTTCTTTGGCTTGTGGTCCGCTCGGTGGACGGCCGACCACAGCAGGGCCACTATTCTGGACGGTTTCTTTGCGTTTTTCGCCTTTGCTGTCAACGCGTTCTTTGTCTTTCTAGTCCTGCATTCAGTACAGTGGTTTGTGTCTGGCCGACTGCAAGCATGTGCGTTGCGTCTGAACGCTTCGCACATTGAATGAGAAATTGCTGTTCGTGCCTGACGCTCCAACAGCTTAATCGAACGCGCGCAGAGCGCGGTGCCTCAGTTCACTCCTCGCCGAGAACGCGCATCCGGTAAAGCGCTAGCGTTAATCAAGCACTGGCTCAACTAGACTTCTAGGGTAGGTTTGGAATTGCACGGCTGGGTGTTCTCAGCGTAGGCGTTTTCAGCCCTTCAGATTTTTGAGCACGCAGGCGCTCTAGCAATGCATCGAATTCCGACGTGGAGACTGTGGCCCTGTCTCGCAGCGGCAAAATTTTGGAAATTTCACTCTGCAAACTGGCGAGTCGTTCGTCCAAGGGTGGGTACGTGCTGAACACCTTCGGTGTCTTCGTAGTCGGGGTAATCCCGGAGCCCCAGATGCGTTCAACAAAACTGACGAAGCACTTAGGGTCGTAGCCCGCTTTGTAGAGGTATTGGACTCCGAAATAGTCCGCATCGGATTCGTCGTCCCGCCTCGCTTTTAGTTGGGCCACGGGGTCGGTAAGGGGGACGCCGTTGGAGGATGAGCCAACTGGGCCTGACAGGATGAGCGGAATCGTCGCAAGTTGTATCAATTCACCCTTCGTAGCCTCTTTCGTCGCGGAACGTAACGCCGTGTGAGCAATACCGCGAGCCAGCGCGCTCGCCAGCTCTGCCTCATTTTCCAGACGGAGCAAGAGCCCACGATTGATGTATTGGTATCCACCGGGCAGGGCGAATGAATTCGCGACATCACTGTCGATCACCCGGACTACAATCGGCAGCCGAGCGTCCGAGTTTTTTGCGACATTCTGTGCCACCTTGTCTATGTATTCCGTTACTGCAGGGTCGTTCAGCAGCCCCGATGATCGCTCGACTTCCCCCGCCAACACTGCCCTTAGCCGTTTTTCTTTATCGAGGGAATAAAAGTTCTCGTCACGGTCGATGTGGCGATGCCCGATGGCATTGATGTCGGCATCCGACTGGGACCGCTTCTTCGTCTGAGGGAGGGGTGATGCGAACGCGCAGCTTGCACACAAACAGACCGTGAAAGCAAAGACCTTGGTCGCAGTGATCGGTTGGGCGTTCATTGCGAATCGCGCCTAAATTAAATTATGCGCCCGGATACGCAAATAGTGTAGCACCGGGGAATGCTCGCCATGCGCTGCCAATACCGTCGGCAGATTGCATCCGCGCCCAAGTCCCGGATTAGTCGGAAACTTGAAATCCACATCGACGGTTTCGACGTTAATCAGCTATGTGACTGATTCGACCGCCTTCCTCGGCACAAACTGGACTACTGGAAAGCCATCGCCTAGGCTTGCGACATGAAGCCTTCCCGGAACTCCGCCCTCAATTTGGGAGCACGACTTCTGTCCATATTTCTCATATCTTTGGCAAACCCGCTTTGGGCAAAGTGCCCAACGTACTCAGTACAAGTTCAAGGCAAGATTGACTGCTTTTTTGAACCGGACGACAACGTGCTGGCCACGCTGATTTTCTTTGACCATCAACCCGACGCATCTCGGGAGACCTCAATAGACGTTCAAGGCGCAATGTTCAGCGGTCGCATGGCGTTCGATACTTACTCATCATCGGGACTCCTTGGCGGAGATGAATGCCACAGGCGGCCCAAGAGCCTGCTTGTCAGACTTATTAAAGCAGATGGCGTCGAGAAGGACCGCACGTCGTTGAAAATCCCGACCGACTTCTTCTACGACCATGAGCGAGGTGAATACACAGCTAAATCGGACGTAACATTGCACGGCCAGTGTCAAGCGCCATCCCTTTCCTCAAGAAACAGTTGGCGCAAACTTGATGCTGGTCCTTTCTCGATCTCGGCTCCGCCGGGATGGGAGTTTCACCAGCTCGCAGGGGTAGATTCGTATGTTGGCGAGTTTTTAGGTGACGGCGTCGCGCTCCGCTTTGACTTCGGTGGATACTCAAATGACCTCAAAGAGGCCAAGAAACCAGCCTATGTTATCGCGCATGAGTCCATCGGCGGGTTTCCTGCAAAAACAGTCAGTCCGAGAACGCCGGGCCATGGCCTCACGGCTGTATATTTTCACAATGTCGGTCACTCGAATGGGCTCTGTCTTTGGGGCAAAGACCTCACGTCCCCGCAACAGGAATTGGTGCTGAAGATATTCGAGACAATTCGATTCGGAGGTGCTGTGCCTCGATATGTTATTCCGCCACCCCCAACATCCAAGAACGCACCGTGAGGCGCTTAGCCTGAGGTGAGATCAATGAGCAGCAATGGGCGTGGTGAGATGACCCCTAAAGTGAGCCGGAGAAGGATCGAGGGTGGGTTCCTTGGCCTACTCCACGCAGCGGCCCTGATCGCTGTGCTGGCTGGAGCCGTGGGCTCGGTCGGTTTGATGCTCCGGGCAGGTCATCGTAACCCTTCCCGTCTCCTGCTAGTTCTTTTCGCGCTCTGGGTGCTCTCCCCCTTCGTTGCCCTCGTATTGGCCAACATGGTTTCGAAGCGTTGGTCGGTTCTTACCCGAGCGACGCTCTATACCGTGATGCTCGTTCTCGCCGTGTTCTCTTTGGCCATCTACGGAGATGTTGCCTTCGGTCCCCCAAGGACGAAGGCCGCTTTCGTATTCGTTGTTGTTCCCCCCGCGTCATGGCTGCTTATCGCAGTAGTTGTCCCGATAGCCGCGCTAATATCGGGTAGACCGTCACGTCGAGGTGACAGGGCCTAACACAGGGTTGTTGCAGCGGACCCGTACGCACGCGCCGCTGGACGCCCGATCGTTAGACCGATCTCCGAGCGAGCAATCGGAAACTTGGATTACCGGGGCTCCAATTCCTCAATAAATGAGCCTAGTCGGGTCTCGCCGCTTTCGGCGACCAGAGCGGCGGATTCGCTAAGTCATTGAAAATAGGTTCTGGCTCCAAGGGGTATCTCCTGAGGGGGCGCAAGTCGCTGAAATTGCTGTTCTTGACAACGCATCGATACCAAGCTAATGTCGCGTTAATGAAAGCACTCAGCCAAGACGAAATCCTCAAGGTTCTTAAGGCAGTCAGCGACAACCCACGCGACCTAGCGATGATTCTGATTGCCTTCCGCCACGGCATGAGGGCATCGGAAGTCTGCGGCCTGGAATTGAAAGACCTCGACCTAAAGAACGGTGAAATTACCATTCGCAGGCTCAAGGGGAGCCTTAAGACAACGCAACCACTGGCCGATCTGCAAGGGCAGCCCCTACTCTCTGAGAAGCGTGTGCTACGGGCTTGGCTGGCCGAACGCGGCGGCCATCCGAGCAAATACGTTTTTACGTCGCAGAAGTCTGGCCGAGTACACCGCTCACAGTTCTATCGAATCTTCTCGAATGCCGCAGCGCAGGCCGGACTCCCAAAGGACAAACGGCACCCGCACTGCCTTAAGCACGCGCTGGGCGTTGCCCTGGTTGTGGCAAACGTCAACCTGGCAGTTATCAAACAGGCTCTCGGCCACAAGTCAATCGCGTCCACAGCTATCTACACCGTGCCCACCGATGAGTCGGCGGGTAAGGCCGTCCTGAACGCACTGGCGTCCACGTTCTAGGTCATGAGTTATAAGAAAATTCTCATCGTGGATGACGATTCGGACGTGCGCGAAGGTCTGCATGTGCGCCTTACGGCGAACCACTACGAAACTTTCTTTGCAACTGATGCGCTCTCTAGTTTGGTTGAGGCACGCAAGCACAAGCCAGATTTAATTATCCTGGACCTCGGTCTTCCTGCTGGCGACGGTTTCCTCGTGATGGAAAGGCTCAAGACATTCCGCTCTCTCGCCCTGATCCCTATTATCGTTGTCTCCGCTCACGATTCTTATCAAAACCGGGAGCGCACTCTTCGCGCCGGGGCCAAAGCCTTTCTCCGCAAGCCCGTGGACAATGACGAACTGTTGGCCGTCATACGGCGAGTCCTGGAAGAACCCTTGGATCATGGCAACTGAATGCCAGCAGTTGTTTTTTGTGCCCCGTAGAAAATGCATCAAAATCACAGAATCGTTGCGTCATTCGGGATTTTTGGGCTGCAAAGTATTGAGTTCTCTAGCGACAGTTTTTGTCACTATGCGACGTATTGATGCATTTAGGGGTCGGAGAGTCCACTGTGTGTCGGGGCTTTGCAACTTCGACTTTGGAAAAGCCAATGTCAGACGATCCTTCCGTTCGTGACCTGTTCGACCAACTGAGAACGCTGGACGTGACCACCTGTTGGGAATGACGCCAAGCAGCGTCAGGCAGTCGCCACGTGAGCGGCGGGGCTCCAAAAATGAAGAAAAGTGGCTTAAACCAGAAGAAGGAGTTTGCAGTCATCGCTGTCCCGTCCGTCGAGGAGGCTCGCATTGTTTTGCTGGCCACGGGTCTTTTTGAGCCTTGCCCCGGCTCGGACGATTCGGTCATCGACAGGGAAACAGGTGTTCAAGTCCGCCTCATCCCCATTTTGGGGAGAAATTGATGCCCCGCATCCGCCTTCCAAAGCGTCTGTTACAATTGAAAGCCATGACGACAATGGAAGAACTCTTCAAGCAAAGGGATGCCACCGAGCAGGGCTCCAAAGAAGAAGATCAGGCTGTTGATCGGATCATGGGAGCCGTGTTTCCCGAGCCAAAAGATCGTCTACAAGCGGCATACGAAAAGTTCGTGAATACTCCGAAGGGGACGCCAGAACATGAACAGTCCGGAGACGAACTTACGGATGCCATTTTCGCCAACGCCAAGTCATCCTCCGGGCGTCGAGCATTTTGCAGGAACTGTTGAATGATTACTTGCCTTTGGCCTGCTTGGCGGCATCCGCTGCCATGAACCGCAGCATCTGCTCCTTCAACTGTGCATCCACCTCATCCGCGATGGTCACAACGTCGGGAAGCAGCTTGCTGAATTCCAAATTGTGCGTGTTTTTATTCAGTGTGCTAAAAATGGTGACCTGAAGTAACCGAGACTCCTCCACCACCATCGCTACCGTGTAGCCCTGTTTACGCCGCAAATCCCCGTGGTGGGCCGCGGCCTTGGAAATCGGAGCCTTCGTCCCTGCGTCCAGACGCAACCGAGCAATCACATCATGCAGAAGTTGCGGAAGATGACCCGTCCGATCTTCAAAGCTCAGCGGAATAGACTTCAGGTCTGACTCCTGATCGACACGGAAGAGCCAATCCGTAATCACAGATTGGAGTTCACGCTCGATAATGTCCGCCACACTCTCAATAGTGGCAGCCCCTGTCGCTTTGGTCTGCCCCCCCCCCGACATTATAGGTTTGGTCATCTAACCCTCTCGTTTACCGCTCAATTCATCAATCTCGGATAGCGTTGTCGTTGACAATCTCGAATGGCCAATCTTGTGCAATTGTGTCGCTACTCA
>Ga0210410_10001290_pt1 | contig 23872 bp, 20 predicted proteins | sample IncBWC4MmetaG_FD_161058 | JGI IMG/M metagenome (GOLD analysis project Ga0210410, IMG submission 161058) | Forest soil microbial communities from Barre Woods Harvard Forest LTER site, Petersham, Massachusetts, United States - Inc-BW-C-4-M | ecosystem: Environmental > Terrestrial > Soil >... | reverse complement strand
GTAGTTTTGTGTGCGGAGCGCCTCATCCGCTTCTCTTGCCATTCGATTCGAAGTCGACTCCTGGCCGAGACTACACGCCATGATAGAGAGATAGAACATCGCCACAAAGCAAAACTTGGAGACATACAGCCGCCCGATTCTAGGTTTCGCGCGGCGCTCCGACCAGAGGTTCGTCACAAGATTGACTCTTCGCGGTGACATTACGATCCCCAATGGGTTTACGGTGCAAGATAGCTGTACGTTGAGACCATTCATGGTGTGTTCTTGGGGGAGCGCCGGGCCGAGGAACTCCCGGCGTACCCCACAAGAATTGAAGGTTAAAAGCTGATTCTGCCGACAAACTGCATGATGCGTTGATCGCCAGGTGAATTCACGATGCCAGTGTTCGAATCATTGGGTCCGAATCCAGTATCCACGTTGTGAAAGCTCGGATGGTTCGAAATGTTGAAAGCCTGAGCCTGGAACTGGAACTTGAGCCGCTCCGTAAGGTCGAAGGTCTTGCTCAATTCAGCATTGAACGCCACCTCCTTAGGCCCACGAATAATTCCGTGCTTCGCGTTGCCAAAGAATCCAAAGGCAGGAACTAGGAATGCGTCTGCGTTGAAGTAATGCGTGCGACTCCCGTTGATTTTAAGTTTTCCAATCAGATCCGGGCGACTCGCGAGGCCAGCGTTTGGCGATTGAAGGGTTGGCGACAAGGCGAAACCGCTTTGCGCCAGCGCAATTCCGGATACCGACCAGCCACCGATTACATTCTTCAACATCCGGCTTGGTCCATTCGCGTAGAAAGGAAGCTGATAAATCACATTTCCTGAGAAGATATGCGTGCGATCGAAGTTGATGAGCCCATCTTCACATTTGAGGCAATAGGAGTTTTGGGCATTGCTGCTTGCCTCGCGGAAGTCTGTACCATTGTTGCTGGTATTCCCCATCGCCCGACCCCAAGTGTAGTTGATAGTTGTATGTACCGACTTCCTTTCGTACTTGAACTGAGACTGAACCGAGTTGTAGTGCGCGCTACCCTCATATACGGGGTTGCTGAAACCACTCCAGCCCTGGTAGGGGCGTTCGTAGTCCTCGGCAATCGTCCCCTCTGATGCGGAGCCCTGATTGAGGCATGGATCAAAATCGTAGATTGCTGCTGCTGTTTGTCCACAATCGTTCGCAAAAGGCGTGCTGGTTGGAAAGGGCTGGTTTGAATCGATGGTGACACGCCCGCGTCGGCTCAGAGATCCAACATACCCAACTTGAAGCACGGAGCCCCGCAGCAGCTCGCGCTCCACGATCGCACTGAAGCTTTGCACTGCGCTCGGCATGAATTTTGGATTGGTAAGCGTCAGTGATTGCGGCCTGGGAGCTGCCACCACTACCGCGCCTGCCGTCGGGTTCTCTAATGTTCCCGTGGTGTAGGTCACGGATCCTACTCCCGGGGGGTTGGAGCTGAAATTGCTTAAGATTTGAAATGGGATACGGACGTAGCCGATCCCGTAGCCTGCGTGGACTGAAGTGCGCCCGTCGCCGGTCAGCGCATACGCAAATCCTACACGCGGGCCAACGTACACACGTTTCGAATTGTAGAATCCGCGCGGTACAGTGGGATCGGTGTTGTATACCAGTCCGTCCTGCAAGTTGGCCGGGGTCCCTATCGCGGTGATCGGTACACCCGATCCGTTGATCTCGAAACTTCCGTCGGGCTGAGCAACTGGCGCCTGCGCAGGGTCGTACTTTGAAAAATCAAAGTTGGTCGTCTCCAGCGTGGCGCCGTTCGGCTGTGTAAGCCAATCCGGCGAGTAGTAGAAGAACCTCGAACCCAAGTTGAGAGTGAGCCGGCGATTAACTTTCCAGTCATCCTGGAAGTAAGTCTCGATCTGGCGATAATGTGGCGTGTAGTGAGGCTTTCCGTTGTACTGGTCATAGTGGTGGTGCAGGCCGAGCAGGAAGTCCGCAGGCGCGCTGCCCGTATAAAACCCATCAAATTGGAATTCGCCCCAGGGCTGAGTGAACACGTTCTGGTTCTTGATTCCAAAGATGTAGAACCCGCCCATTTGGAGCGAATGCTTGCCGTGAGTGATGGTGAGATCGTCGTCCAATATCCCTTCGCCGTCGCTCGCGTTAATAGGAAGTGTTCCCACGCCGATGGAGTCGTAGCCTGAAACGCCTATATTGGGTACCGAGTTGGTGACATTGGCATCGGGGTAGTACTGCTTGATATCAACGCCAGCAGGCAGTGGCGCCTTGCTCGTATGGAGCCGTGGCTTATCAAAGGTTTCTGCCGCCGAAGCCGAGTTCACGATCGATGGCGTAAGAATCGAGGTCAAGCGCACGACGGCATTGAGCCCGCTGGTGAAGATCGAAGTCGAAATCGTCGGAACAGCACCGCCGCCCCACGTAGAGGCAGGGGAAGCGTTGTTGGTCTGTTCATACATGACGCGGCCCATCAATGTTTCATTGGGCGTGAAACTGTGATCAATGCGATAGTCGTGGTCGATCTGAGAAAACGTATCCGGCCGCGGGTTAACGTAGTTGTAGCTATTGTCCGCAGGGCTCGCATTCTCGGTTGGCTGATACGCCTTCAACATCAGAAGCGCATCATTGTCGAGGCAAGCAGGGTTCAATGTATTTGCAGATGCAATGCAATTCGTCTTCCCCTGCGATGCAAGCAACGCCTGTCCGGTTGGGTTCAGGCTAAGAGTAGAAGGCAAACCAGCACTGCCGCTAAGATCGCCCGTTCGCATCTTTGCCGTAATTACCCTTGTCGTCCTCGAATCGCCGACGGTCTTTGACCACCACTCGTCGGAGGCAAAAAAGAAAGTCTGCTTCTTGCGATCCCAGTTGTAGAGTTTGGGGATTTGGAGTGGGCCCCCGATACTGTAGCCGTAGGTGTTCTGACGAAGAGGCGTCTTTTTGCCGTTACTGTAAAAGGTGCTTGCATCCACAGCGTCGTTGCGCAGATAGTCCCATGCCGACCCGTGATACGTTGAGGTTCCTGATTTGGTATTCACCATAATCACGCCGCTCGACGAGGTCCCGTAGCGGGAGCTGTAGTTCGATTTGAGGACCGTGAACTCCGAGATTGCGTCCATCGAAGGCGTGATGTTGATGTTGACGTAGTTGCCGGTGTTCATGTTGTAGACACCGTCGACCAGATAGGTTGTATTATCGACCCCTGTACCGCCAATGGAGATGGTCGTCGACGAAGTCAGGCCTCCACCGGAATATTGGCTGTTTCCAGTCGTGTTGTTAACGCCGGGCACAAGGGTCGCCAGCGATTCAAAGTTTCTGCCATTCACCAGGAGTGAACTGATCTCTTCTGCGCCGATCGTGGAGGAGACATCCGAGGTCTCAGTCTTGACCCGGAGTTGATCTGCCTCGACGTTGACCGTCTCGGTTGTGGCGCCAACCCTGAGTGCAACCGACACTTCACGGCGTTGGCCCGGGTCAATGTGGATGTCGTTGACGTCGACTGTGCCAAATCCCTGCTTGGTGACGGCAATCTTGTAGTCGCCGCTGGGAACCGATTCGACCGAATAGAATCCTTGAGCATTTGAGGTTATGGATTTCTGGCTTAAAGTTGCGGTGTTGGTCACCACGACGGTAGCCCCCGGCACCACGGCACCGCTATTGTCACTTACGCTGCCGAAGAGCGCGCCAACGTCGGCGCTCTGCGCCGACACCGACATTTGTCCGATTATCGTGAACATTAGGATCATGCTCAGGAATGTTGCAACGTGTAGCGTCTTGCCGCAGAGAAGGTGGTTCACTGGCTTGGCCTCCCAATTTTGTGACTTCCCGAGAGCTTTGTGTGCTGTCACAAATCAGTGATGAGGAGGCTTGAGAAGACCTTCGCTTGACAATTAGGAATATCTGCCGTCCCGTTGTTTGCGTATATCGCAATCAATGCTACACTCCGATTTGATTGCGCAGCTCAAGAAAAAGCGAACTGCCATTTTTCTAATCGGTGCCAGACATGAGTGCCTTGAATCGAGACAGCTCCCCTTACAAGTTGGCGACCTTGTCGCGCGCCTGTTTGATCCTGCGCCTGTTCGCGGATGTTCGACAGTCGCTCAGCCTAAGCGATGTGGTGGAACAAACTGGACTGGAGCGCACGATTGTGTTTCGGATACTGAAGACCCTTGAGGACGAGGGCCTGCTGCGGCGTCTTGAGGGACGGCGATACTTTTCAAACGTCAACATATACACGGAAAGACGATTCCGAATCGGGTATGCATCACAAAACAGCGACTCATTTTCTCAGGCGGTTACGCAGGGCATTCGGTTGGCAGCAGGCGGTCAGCAAATCGACCTGATCGAGATGGAAAACCAATACAGCGCCAAGGCCGCTTTGCGCAATGCGCAAAAGCTGGTCCAACAAAAAGTAGACTTGGCGATCGAATTTCAGGTGTACGAGCGAATCGGTCCGCAACTGTCGACTTTGTATGAACAGGCTTCGATACCGGTAATTGCCATCGAGATCCCTCAACCCGGAGCCGTCTTTTTTGGAATTGACAACCATCGCGTCGGTCAGTTGGCTGGCAAGGCTTTGGTAAAGGCAGCGCAGGAACATTGGCAAGGAGAGATCGATGAGTTATTGATGCTCGATCTTGAAATTGCCGGATCACTCCCTCATCTCAGGGTCTCGGGAGCAGAATCTGCAGTTCGCAAATCGCTAGCTGGAACCTATCAGATTCTCCATCTGGATTCGCGCGGCGAGATGGAGCGCTCCTTCGAATTGGTTCGCCACCATTTGCAGTTCTCCCCTAAACGCAAGACTCTGATCTGCGGAGTGAATGACCTTGCAGTCTTAGGCGCTTTGCGTGCCTATTCAGAGATTGGTCGTAGCAATTCTTGTCTAGCCTTGGGCGTCGGTGCATTCCCAGAGGCTCGACGTGAATTGCGAATCCCGCAAACACGTTTGATTGGGTCGATTGCCACGTTTCCTGAAAGATACGGGGACCACCTCATTCAGATCGCGCTTGATATCCTTCATCAAAGGCAGGTGCCTCCCGCCGTTTATGCGCCAATACAACTGATCACTCCACAGAATATTGACAAGTTTTACCCAAGTACCTTGTTTGCCAAAGCCGACAAGGGACGGACGCAGTAGGCGACTCTCCGTCTCTATTTTAGCCAGCAGGAGTCCCGCAAATTCTCGACCGGTTGGGACCGCGATCCGGTTTTCTAATATTTCGTCATAAGTGACCTGGGCCACACTGGGTACTGCTGCGCGACTTTGCGATATCCGCAAAGTAAGTTTCGGCTCGGATTTCTCGTTGCTCCTTTTGGTTGGTCTGCTGTCTATTAGCCCACAGCATTTCAATCCGCTCCGAGCGAGGCCAAGAAATTGAAGATCACGGAAATAAAGCTTTATCGAATTACTTCTGGAAATCGTGGAGAAAAAGGTGCGCGCTTCGGAGAGTCACAGTACTGGGGAGGGGGTTGGCAGACGGGCTCGCTGATCGCAAATCCAATGTCTGTTTATCCAAAATATGCCCGAGTACGGACTTTGTGGATGGGCCCAGGGCAGGACCCCTATGCTATTGAAATCTTAACTGATGAGGGCGTAAGCGGCTGTGCAGTTAACTACGGCGGCGGCTCCTTCTCATGCGCCGTGATTGAACACCACTTCAAAAAGTTTCTAATCGAGCAGGATCCTTTCAATATAGAGCTTCTATGGGATCAAATGTATCGATCCACCATGCCGTATGGTCTCGGGGGAGTGACCGCGATGGCGATGAGTGGCGTGGACCTAGCCCTATGGGACTTAATGGGCAAGGCCCTCGGTCAACCTGTGTATCGATTATTGGGCGGCCAAACCAAGGACTCAATCCCTTGCTATGCAACTACCCACCCGGATCGAGTCTCCCATTGGAAAGATAGTGGATTCATTGGGGTGAAAGTTGCGGCCCCCTGGGGCGCGGCAGACGGTCGCGCGGGCCTGATCAAGATGCAGAAATGCCTCGAAGACTGCCGGTCAACTCTGGGTGAGGAAATGGAATTGATGGTGGACTGTTATCTCTCCTGGGACATCGAATTTGCTTCCAGGTTGGCGGAGCGGGTGTGCGATTGCGACGTCAAATGGTTCGAAGATCCGCTACAAAACGGTTGGGCAGAGTCAATGAACGCAGAGTTGCGGACGCGCATCAACCCAATCCAGGTCGCGATCGGCAATCTGGAATTCGACGTCAAGGCTTTCGCCGCGATCCTGGCGGCGCGTGCATGTGACGTCATTCAGCCCGAGATCCAATGGTGTGGCGGACTTACTGCGGTCAGGCGGATTGCCGCCATGGCCAAGCCTTACGACGTTCCAGTCGTACCACACGGATCAGGCGTTTATAACTATCACTTTGTGTTATCGACTTTGAATTCTCCCTTCGCTGAGTACCTATCGGTAGGGGATGGAACAGGGGTGCGTCCGATTTTCGAAGCGATCATCGGGGAACCGCTCCCTGTCAACGGACATGTCACACTCAGTGCGAGTCCTGGGTTCGGCGTTGAACTCAATCGCGACCTGCTTGTCCCCATCGACTTCTAGGTATAGAGGAGCATCTTGTGCAAGACAAGATTAAGTGCGGAGTTATCGGCGCCGGATGGTGGGCAACGTTTGCTCATATTCCAGCTTTGCTCAGTCATCCACATGCCGAGCTCATTGCAATTCAAAAGCGAAACAGGGAGCAAGGACAAAAAGTCGCCGATGATTTCGGAATTCCCTTCGCTTGTGCAACGGCCAGCGAACTGCTCGCCATCGACAACCTCCAGGCAGTGGTGGTCAGCAGCAGCCCGCACCTTCATTACGAACATGCGTCTGCGGCTCTCGCGTTGGGAAAGCACGTATTGATCGAAAAGCCCATGACACTCACAGTCGCTGAGGCCCAAGACTTGGTAAAGACCGCAGAGAAACACGGGACTCAGTTCCTGATCAGCTGTCCATGGCACTACACTGCGCACGCCAGCGAGGCGCAGCGACTAATACGTAACGGAAATCTGGGCAAAGTACGCATGATCAGCGTGCTGATGACAAACCCAATCAGCGATCTTCTCCGCGGCAATGGGACGCAGCCAACTCACGGTACGCCATACATGAATCCGCGCGAAGGGACCTACAGCGACCCTCAGGTCGCTGGCGGTGGTCAGATATATGCGCAAGTTTGTCATGCGGCGGCTTATCTCACATTTCTCACAGGTGCGCAGCCGACCGAAGTATTTGCCCGCTTTCATAACGACGGGGAAGCGCTAGACATCTACGATGCGTTAACCCTTCAAATGGATGACGGCTCCATTGTGAGCTTAGCCAGCACGGGAGCGACGAGCCGCGGACGCAAAGACTTTGAGGTGCGCGTGTTTGGTACCAAGGGGATGTTGTTCCTTGAACTTTGGAGCGGAACAATGCAATTCGTACCGCTCATTGGGGAGCCAAAACACTACAGGGACCTCCAAGAGGAAGAGATCTATCCGCACCAGGCTCCGGCACTAAATCTGATTGATTCGATTCGCAATCCAGACGCTAATCGGTCCCCTGCCACTCTCGGAGTCGCAGCGATGGAGGTGATCGAAGCAGCCTGCCTTTCAGCAAACCAAGGCAATAATGTGCTGGTGTCTTCTCTCATGGAGCAACCCGCATGAGCCAAGTCTTGTTGCGTGGAATAACCTGGAACCACAGCAGAGCGTTGCCGCCCTTAGTGGCCACCGCGCAGCGGTTCGAAGAACAGCATCCAGGGGTGCGCATTCAGTGGGAGAAGAGGAGCCTTCATGATTTCGGCCACGCTGACCTCAGTACTCTTGCACGCAAATTCGATCTGCTCGTCATCGACCACCCGATGGTTGGCGACGCGGAGTTGACCGGCGCACTCATCGACCTTCTTCCGCGGCTCTCACGCGAAGATCTCGATGATCTGCGGAATGACTCGCTGGGTCCATGCTTTTCGAGCTACGAGTTCGGGGGGAGGCTCTATGCCCTGCCGATTGATGCCGCCGCTCCCGCCGCAAGCCTACGTCCCGATTTGTTGGATCAACACGGCCTGGAAGAACCAAAGCGCTGGAGCGACCTAGTGGCATTGGCCCGGCGAGGTTTGGTGCGGATGCCGGGGTTTTCGGCAGACCTGTTTCTCAACTTCATAGGGCTCTGCGTTTCATCTGGCAGCACGGTCGCGGTCAATCCGGAGCAACTGGTCGATAGCGAGATCGGCGCTCAGTGCCTGGAGCAACTCGCTGAACTCGCAAGCCTCATGCCGGATGAGATATTCCGCATGAATCCAATTGCCTTGTACGAGCAAATGGCGGCTGAAGATAGCGTCGCTTACTGCCCGTTCGCGTATACGTACAACAATTACTCTCGCGATGGGTTTGGAACTAGGCGCGTCCGCTTTTCGAATCCAGTAGCGTTGGATGGCAACGTGCCCATGCGGACAGTGATTGGCGGTACAGGCCTCGCTATCTCCAAAGGGTGCAAAGAGACTGGCGCCGCCCTTGAGTACAGCCTATTCGTCGCAGGTTCGACCTGCCAGCGTACTCTTTATGCCATGTCGGGCGGTCAACCGGCACGAAGGAGCGCCTGGATTGATCCGCTCGTGAACCAGATCACCGATGACTTCTTCGTGCGAACGGCTGCCAGCATTGAAACCTCCTATGTTCGTCCCCGATACGCCGGATACGTTGGCCTGCAGGAGCGTGCGGGAGAGATCGTTACTTATTTCGCGGCCCACCACCGGAACCCGCAGAAAGTACTCGAACAAATAGACGCCCAGTATCGATTGAGCCTTGGGGATGGAGTACACCATGTTTAAGTTCTCATGTGCGGATTTTACTTTTCCGGTGTTGGAGAGATCGGCGGCGCTGCAGCTGATCAAGCTTCTTGGCCTTGATTACGTGGACATTGGGCTATTCGCGCGCAGTACCCATTTTTCGCCGATCGATCTAGTCGCCGACACGCGAAAATATACCGCCCAAGCCCTGAAGAGTCTGAGAGACGCCGAGTTGACCGCGTCGGATGTATTCCTCCAGATCGGGGTAGATCCGGCCGAACACTCCGCCAACGATCCGAGTCCTTCGATGCGAATTAAGAATCGTGAAATCTTTTCACGAGCCCTGGAGTTCTGTGTTGCAGTTCGCTGCAAACATCTGACGGGTCTTCCTGGCATTTTCCATTCAGGGATAGCCCGAGAGACGGATTTGGAAATCGCGGCCGATGAGGCCCAATGGCGGATTGCCGAATGCGCCGGCGCTGGCGTCCGTTATTCGATTGAGCCACATGTTGGATCGATTTGCGGTGAGGTCGAATCCGTACGCGACTTTTTACGAGGGGTCGATGGGCTGACGTTGACGCTTGATTATGGGCACTTTGTCATGGCGGGCGAGAGTTCCGCGCAGGTTCATGAACTGCTCCCATTCGCGTCTCATGTGCACGTGCGTGGCGGTGCCCCAGACAGGCTGCAAACCTCAGTTGCTGAGAACACGATCGACTTTGCCGGCATGTCCGCTGGCCTGGATCGAGTGGGATATGACGGATTTCTCGCTCTTGAATACGTGTGGGTGGACTGGAAGGGCTGCAACCGGACGGACAATGTCTCTGAAACCGTACTACTGCGGCGTGCTTTGGAAGCAACTGTTTCCAAACTCCATGTTTGAAAGGCGCCTCTTGATCGCAGCCACACGGACAAGGCGCTTGAACCAAGGCGGCACGATTTACCGTTTTAGTGGAGGAGGGCGACGGCCGTGGACAATGTTGCGGGGTTTGTCAAGGTGAGGCGCACAGACGACACCCATGAGATTGTGATTGCTCATCCGGCTTCACATTCCGATCGTGATGGATTGGAACGAATCGTTCTCTCGCCACGGCATGCTCGACATCTTGCAAATGTTCTCATCGAACACGCAACTTATGCAGAGGCGGAAGCTGCCGGCAGGTTGGTCGAGAGCCGCCCATACCGAAAGCGTACATCGTAACTTGCCCCGCAAATCATCTTTCAGTCAAAAAGGTGCATATTGAATCAGATTGATTTGATGGATCGCCATGCCGTAGTGACCGGAGGAGCCCAGGGGATCGGCCTGTCGATCGCGTCCCGCCTAATGGCATCAGGAGCTTCGGTGTCTATTTGGGACGTCGATCCCGCTGTGCTTGAAGCGGCAGCGCTGCAACTTGCTGCGGCGGGTAGGCAAGCGGACAACTAGTAGATGTCTCCGATGCCGCCGCCGTTGACAAGGCCGTTGCCACGACCACCGACCGATATCAGCGCATCGACATCCTTGTAGCGAATGCGGGCATAGCCGGGCCGAACCATACACTGTGGGAATACCCGGTTACGGAGTGGCAGCGGATCATTAATGTCAACCTTCTCGGCGTCTACCATTGCTGTCGTTCCATCGTGCCGCTTATGTTGCGCCAAAAGTATGGACGAATTGTCAACGTCGCATCCATCGCAGGCAAAGAGGGAAATCCGAATGCCTCGGCGTACAGCGCTTCTAAAGCGGGCGTGATCGCACTAACGAAATCGCTGGGCAAAGAGACCGCGGCGAGCAACATCGCGGTGAATTGCATTACGCCGGCTGCAGCACGTACCCGAATCTTTGATCAAATGTCGCAAGAGCATGTCGACTACATGCTCAGCAGAATTCCCCGCGGACGCTTCCTGGAAGTGGACGAATTGAGCGCGATGGTCGCCTGGCTTGTATCGGAGGAAAATTCCTTCACGACCGCCGCAGTGTTCGACCTCAGCGGCGGAAGAGCAACGTACTAGAGCGAAGCAGGGAGAAGTGAGGTTCCTGCGATTGCGCCCATGACGCTCGACAGGTCGCGAATGATGCCGTTCGCGTCAAGTGCTCCCGGATGTTCAGAACCGGTTTGTCCGTAGCGCAGCAACTTCATAGATCTCCACCCAGCGTCGCTTCGCTCCGACTCTGGCCCACATCACCGGAATACGCACCTTATAAGGTGCGCAGGCGGTACACGGCAAAATCGGCTCCGAACAGCATCGAGCCATATTCTGTTCGGGGCCGATTTGAGGTGAGACCGGTGAGCTTATCCAGGGCCGACAGGTTCGGCCTTCCTCAGAATGAAGCCCGGCAATAACTGAGTGATCGGCTTGAGGCTGGCGCGATCGAAACTCAGGAACCCACAGACGATTGTCGTCGGTGCGCCACCACCTCCGTATTGAGCGACATTGCTGTTGGCTTTGGCCCCGATCTTGCGGAAAGTCCACCTCGGACGTGTTCGCGGGCTGTCGCGCAAAACAATCGAAGTTCCCCCGGCCAGCAAAAAGCAATCACCACCGGTGAGGGGAATCGGCGCCGGAATCCCTTCCACACTCAGCCAGCAGTTGCCGCGCGAGAACGTGATTTGCACTGTTGGCAAAAGTTGAACTCTCAACCCCTGGCACGCAGCATTCTTCTGCGCTGGGATACTCGCTTCTGACGGACATCCATCCCGTCGAGCAAACGTTCAGCTCACCTGGTGGAAGCCAATGCCCATCAACTCGGCCGTCTTCTTCAGTGTGGCCGCCAAGTGCCCGACGCCTACGGCGCAGTGATGCGCGGGCCCCTGAGCATTCCACGCATTCACAAAGCCGCGCGCGCCTATGGGAAAGCGGTACCGGCTGTTGGTATTGCCAATTTCCAGTATTTCGCCTGCCACGCACTCACCTTCCGCGGCCAGCAGCTTGAAGCGCGACTCCGCATCCTCCACAACTGAGAGCAACGTAACTGGACCGTGCTTCACGCTCATTTCGACTGAGAGCCCGCGCCCCACCTTGCCGTGGTAGACCTTGAGAGGTCTCACCTTGGTTTTACCTTCGCATATTGCGATGTGCCCTGGACCGTCGTGGCCCATCAGCACCAGGTCGTCGTTGAAGTCCAAGGCGTAATACTCGGTGAAAGATCCGCCTGCGTCCAGCACATCCAGGATCTTCATTGCCAGGACGTTCTTCACTTCATACTCTCCGGCAACGGGAATGTGCCGCGCAGTGAGCAGCGAGCCTCCCAGTATGATCGAACTCATTGTGTCCTCATTGGCTACATTGCCGGAACCCTTGTGGTAATAGGCCAGGGCATCGAGCTTATGTCGCGCGACAAACACGTCCAGAGCTGCCGATGTTCTTGCGGCCCGCTGTAGCTCCTCGCGAGGACAATCCGGCTGCAAATCGAAACTCTCAAAAAACTCCTCCAGTCGCCGCGATAGAACTGCCTCGTTGACCTCGGCCCCGAGCGCGCTCAACTCATCCACTTCCAAGATCTCCACACGCGTACCGAAGACGATCGAAACCAGGGTCAGGTCGGTCATGACGTCCAGCATTCCGCTGTAGTAGTGGCCCATCAGCCCCAGCCGTGTAGAGGCCAACGTGGCACGCACTTGAGCGGCTGCCAACCACCCTTCGATCTCCAGCCAGGTTTGTTCGTTGTTGAGTACGCCTGTCACTTGATGAAAGGGAATCCGGGCGCGCGCCAAGACATTGGCGATTTCGGGAACTGGGCACGAGGAACAGTATGCAAGCCATTCGCCGGTCATTGCGGTACGATCTTCTAGCCTGTTAAAGGCCTTGTAGTCGATGGCCGCTTCAGGCTGTAAATTCAGCACCACAACAGGGACGCCGGCTCGCTGGACAAGGGGAAGAATGGCATTCGAGAGCGTATAGGTGGTGACATAGAGAAACAAAACATCAATGTCTTCACGGCGGCACTGGTGGCCGGCCTCGTCCGAGCGATCCACAGAATCCACCAGGCCCAGGTTGACCACCTGCACACCGGGACGAGCGAGCCGCGCCGCTACTTGTGCCACATATCCATCAAGCCGCTGCCGCAACCCTTCGAACTGCGGCCAATAAGTATCCAGTCCTACCCCGCACAGGCCCACGCGTAGCGGTTGTCCGCTCTTCGTCGTCATTATTTTTCCCTCTCTCAAAAACACCTGTCGTCAGCGCACAATCTTGGGAATCATTGCCTCTCAGGGGAGAAAGAAAACCTCTTCCAACATTGGGAAGCGTTCTCCAGGGCGCAGGCCCTCATGCGGTGCAAAAAACGGCGCCATGGCTCTCTGCCAGCGCAAGTTCACAGGATGGTTGTCAAACTGGCTCATGGTGGCCTCGAAGTCAACCGCCCTAAACGTGAGAAACAGAAGGTTATCCCTACGGAAGATGGAATATTCGCATATGCCGCCGCTCTTGAGCATCTCCAGCATCTCAGGCCAAACCTCGCGGTGGGCCTGTTCATAGGCTTCGGCTACCCCCTCACGCAGCCGAAGAATAAAGGCAAACCGCTTCATCGGCTGACATTCGGCAAGATCGTTTTTTGGATTCATCATTTCCAACTTACCACCGTGACTGCAAAGGGTTGAAGTTTCATCTGACCATTGGCTGGCTTCGCGCTGTGCGCGGGTTCATCTCCGGTTGACTCATCCACCGTTAGACCGGTCGCCTTCGCCGCATCCGGCAACTTCACTTCGATAGCGTGATTCTGCTTGTTGGCGAGCAGGAGTTTATGACCCGAAGGCGTAATGTATGCCTGCGCTGCAACATCTGGGCTGTTCAGATCGGTATTCACCAACGTGTCGCCAGGGTGGAAGTTGTCCTTGATCAGTTTGAGAACCCAAAAACGCGGGTTGGGTTTGTTGGTTGTCCAGTCCATCATGCTGACGCTTGGGTACTGGGTCGGATAACCCACAAGTTGCGATTCTCCAATGATGTCGATCTGCAGCCGAGAAAGTTGAATAAAGAGATAGGCGTACAGTGAGCCGGCGAGGTTATAGTAGCCGGCCGGAGGAGGCACCTTGTCAGCGGCAGTGTTGTCCGTTGGCAGAATCACCCCCAGTTCATCGAGATCCGTTTTCGTTCCCGGCGAGAGCCGCTTGCGAATGCTCTCGATGTAGCGCACCGTGTTCAAGAAGCCATTCGCCTGGTCAAAGAAGGTGTATTGCCAGTCGGCAATGGTCTCCGACAGGTTTGGAGATGCGTAGAAATGGTAGGAGATGTAGTCGAGCGGAATCCCCGGCTTGTGATTGGCTGGGTTGAGAAAATACTCAACAAACTCCGGATGGTCACTCGGCGCTGAAAGCGCCATACCCATGAATTTGGTTTCCGGGCTTGCGCGATGAATCGCTTCGACGATCATGTCATAACGCTTGGTGTAGTCCTCGGGCGTCATGGAGTGCTCTGCTTCTACCTCGTTTAGCACCTCCCACACCGGTAGCTTGTAGTGGTGACCGGACTCGTGCCGCACGCCGTTCTCGTCGGTAAAGCCGCCGTTCACATACCAGTTCACCAGACGTTCGTAGTAATCGGCCATTTCCTTGCCAGTCGGGTCCCGCAGTTCCGCGCCTTGTGTGTAGTTCCAGACCGGCTGATCGGGATCGGCCGGATAGGTCACCTTCATGTCGGTCTTGAAGAGCCACGCCGGCATGGTGCTGAAATTCATGACTGTAGGATGCCTTTCTGTCGCGTTCAGAAAGTCTATGGTCATGGGGTCGATGAGGCTGAAGTCCCACGAGGTCTTTCCCGATGTGGGCGGCTCCAACTCGGCTACTGCCAACCTAGGATAGGGGAGCCACGGTACATAGCGGACATAGTCCACGCCCAGTTCCTTCACCGCCTTGTAGGAAGCGGCACTCAATGGTTGGCCAGGCCGCAGAGGCGGGTTCACGACCACTTGCAGCGTGGGCGTTGACCTTGAAACCACTACGGTCTTGTCCCACTGAATATTGAGTTGGAGCGGCTGCTGGCCATCGAGAGCGACCGAAGCCGCGATGCCGATGGCGAACGTAACACTCTGACCCAGAAGATGACCTGCCGATCGGTGATTATTAGGCAGGTGTTTGAACAAGCGCTTAATCTGCATTGCAATAGTCCTTTCATTTAATCCGAACGCTGTGCTGTTGACAGAAACCAGTCACAATTACCCGCGAGTCTTTACTCCCGACCCCCTCCATCGGGATAATCCACGCGCACCGAGTGATCCCGCAGCGGTGAATTGGCGCCTTGACCACGTCACCGCGCAGTGGGGCGTTAATTTGAATCGTGAAGGCGACGGAAACGCTTACAAAAAAGGCGAAAATGCGGACCGAACTCCGGCGCCGGCATAGCTTGAGGTCAAGATTCATCTCCATGTACCCGCGAGCACTTGATCAGTTTCACAACCTAGAGCGAAGGTAGAAGACTAGCTTTTTGTGACGGTCAAGTTGAACAGGTTATTCGGGACCTGACACAATTTCATCCCGTGAAAATCAGGCACGTCGCCTCCCCTCGGCCGTCGTTCCTCCGAAGGGCCTCCTGCTGCGCATTGTAGAGCTCAAAAACCGCGGACGATGTTGAAATGTCAGGACCTACTCCACTGAAATCTTGGAAACACTGAGTCCATCACTATTTTGTCAGATGGAAAACTCGGGCTGTTCGTCTAGCCGAAGTTCTTGCTTTGGTCCCCTGGTCCATTAAAAATCGCTCTCTGACTGGGCGCTTCCGATTCGAAAACTGAGTCCCATGGAAGAGTATGGACGTATTGCGTACGGACGGTCTCTATCGCCGTAGATAGAGTGTGCGATTGCGTGTCCACTTCTGAGTTAAAAATAATGTTCTGTCTTGCATGCGAGTCAGCTTAGTGCTGGCTCCAAAGCAGCGAATCGCTATCACCATTGGGGATCAGTTTGTCATTCGGATACAACTTGTCGACGTTTTCTACGGTAATAACCTGATGCTTCACGAAAGTCGCCGAAGGAATATGACGACCCTGGATTTTATCGAGCGCAAGAGCAATAACCGTTTCTCCATAGCGCTCTGGAAAGAATCCCACTGAGGCGACAAGTCGCGATTTCGGCCGGCGCATTTCGCGGCGTGCTTCTATGCACGCGTTCTGGCTAACAGCGAGACACTGTTCGGCCCGCCCAGCTTCTTCGAATGCGCGCAGGGCGCCAAGGCAACTCGGATCATTCACCGCTCCAACTAGAGTTTTTGCCGAGCGACTCCTACGCAGATACCGCCTCATCACGTCCCAGCTCTTCTCGAACCTCCCGTTGCCGTCAATGAAGTGCACACTCTCGTCACGAACATTCAAGCGAAGTTCGCGAAGACCGGCGAGCATTCCCGACAACCTGGCTCGAACCAGCGGACCCGCTATCGGCAAGTCCAAGAGGACTACCTCGTCCACCTTTCCGCGCCACTGTCGAATACATGCCTGAGCAAGAGCCTGTCCACCTAATAGCCCGGCCCGATAGTTATTGGCTCCGAAGTAGTCCGCTCCCGGGTGCGGGATATCAATGGCAATCAGTGGGATACCGGCCTCTTCGATTCTTGAAGCGACAAATGAAGAGGACTCATGACTTGTCTGGAACTCAATCACCAAATCGACTTTCTCGCGCACGAAAGTTTCGGCGTTGCGAATCGCGATCTTTGAACTGTAGCAGTTGTCGAGAACCAGGAGCTCCACACCAACCTCATAGGCACAGCTACGAATGCTGTCGGAAACGAGCCTTGAAAACGAGAATTCTTCAGTCTGAGAGGCGTAGCCAAACCTGAACTTCCATTGGAGCGACTGTCCACCAGCACTGGAATAGACATTCTTGGCCAGACTCTTCAACATTCCGCACTCCACTAATGTCCGCAGCAGACGGTAGGCAGTGGGCTTGCTCAATTGGCATCGCGCCGCGACCTCATCCAGGCCGAGTTCCTCGTTGCGCTTGAAGCATTTCAGGATTTCGCAAGCTCGGACAACCGACCGCGTGGAGTGAGCAGGATCTCGTTGACTTCTCTTCACTCGCATCCTCCTCAATTGGAATGGGCCGTGATTCCAACAGATGAAACAGTAGCACATTCGCAAGTGACGCCCACAGGGCAAAACACGCACCGTCGAACAAAGCAACTGAGAGGGCCAAGAATAGAGCTGCCTAGCGTTCAAATGGAGAGCCTGGCTCTAAACTTCAAGCAATAAAGCGATTCAGGTTACATGGCGACAGCCGGTGAGATCCGGCCGCCTAAGGGTTGCACAACTACCCGATCGAGGTCTTTTGTAAGACTTTTCATTCTGTGAAATAGACCTAGGCGCCAAACAAAGCGTATCCCTTCTCCTCAAGCGATCGCTAGTCTTGCCAGCGATTCAAAGCTCGACCCAGATCTTGCGTGGGCAGCCAAGGGTGGAGTTGACAGTTTCCCCCACAGAAGCAGTGACCGAAGTATTCAATTTTTGAAAGCGAGGCCTATGATGACAGGTGCGTGCGTTTCATTGAAATCAGTGCCATTGGGGGGGATCGTGAAGGTCTCCCTCTGTTTGATCGTCATGCTGCTCGTGGCGGTCTGTCCGTTCCTCGTCAGTCAATCGATCACGGGTGACATTCTTGGAACGGTGCGCGACTCGAGTGGTAATGGCGCGGTCGTCCCGGGAGCTAAAGTTACCCTCACGGCAACGGACACTGGAATCAATTCGGTGGCGACTACCGACGGCGAGGGTAACTATCTCTTCGCCCAATTGAAACCGGGCAGCTATCGCGTCACAGTCTCGAAAGAGGGCTTTGCAGTTTCCTCGGTTTCGAACATCGACTTGCAGATCGGGCAACGTCCGCGCGTGGATGTTGCGCTAATGGTGGGTCAGATTACGGAGAACGTGCAAGTCAGCGCGGGAGGGGCTCCTCAACTCGAAACTGAAACCTCATCCATGGGGCAAATCGTCGAGCAGAAGGTCATCCAGGACTTGCCGATTCTCAATCGAAACTTTATTGAGCTTATGACCATCACTGCTGGGGTGGCGCCGGTGGGTACGGGAACCTCCCCGGCATCTGATTGGACTGGGGCCGGGCATAATGAAGTCACCGCGAGCGTGGCAGGAGGACGGGAGTCCAACGAAAGCTTCCTTGTCAATGGTATAGAGTCGCGCAACGCGCGCTTCGGAAGCGCTAACTTGCGGCCATCCTTTGATGCCGTTCAGGAAATTGAGGTCAAAACCAACAATTTCTCATCTGAGTATGGGAGATCTGGCGGTGTCACCCTCATTGCGCTTAAGTCCGGAGCGAATGCGTTTCACGGAGACGTGTTCGAATACTTTCGCAACGATGCTATGAATGCAAATGGGTTTTTCAATAACCTGGATCACCTGCAGAAAAACAGGATTCGATACAACAACTATGGAGCAAGTTTCGGAGGTCCGGTCCGGTTTCCGCATGTATACAACGGGACCAATAAGACCTTCTTTTTCTTTAATTACGAGGGATTTCGCCAGCCAACCGTTTCAAGTTTCCAAGCGCGGGTACCGAGTGCCGCTCAACTACAGGGCAACCTCGCCGATGATTCGGCGGGTACGGGATTTTTCCCGACCAGCGATCCATGGTGCACGACTAACCCTGGGTCAGCGAAATGTGCGAACGCCGTTGATCCCACGACTGGCCTGCCATTTCCCGGAAACGTAATCCCGTCTGGCCGGCTCAATCCCATCTCCCAGAAATGGATCCAATTTTGGGCTGCACCCAACGTTCCAGCCGGAAATCGTCCCCCTTCGGCGACAACCGGTCTGCCCCTGTATAACTACGCGATTGCCAAGCACGGCTTGGTGAACTGGGATCAATATAACACCAGAATTGACCACGCGTTGACCTCCCGCGATCAGATATGGGGCAGCTATACCTACGAAAACCGTCCAACAGTTCAGCCGGGAACGTTTGCGCTCTCAGGAAGTTCGTTCCCGATCAAAGACACCCTGGTAACGGTCACCGAAAGCCACACATTTTCGCCAGCGGCGATCAACGAAGCCCGATTCGGATACAACCGAGGATACACGTATAAGGTCGGCGAAGGCGCATTGGGTACAAACTATGCCCAGAGCGTTTTTGGATTCACAAACACTTCAACAAACCCATTCGATTTCGGCGTGCCTGATGTTGGCATTCCGCTATTCGATAGCCCAGGGTCACCATCAGAATCCATTGGCGCGATCGACTCAAACTTCCAGTGGGTAGACCACCTTAGCCTGACCAAAGGCCGAAACCAAATCAAGGTTGGTATTGATTTCATTCACGAGAAATTCTACCAGGTAACCGATTTCGGGGGCATTCCCGGAGTCAGCTTCACAAATCAATTCTCAGGGGTAGGCCTAGGGGACTTCTTGCTGGGAGATCCATACTCCGCCAGGGCGTCGATAGGAGACTCATCCCAGGACCTGCGGAGCAATTACTACGGGGGATTCTTTCAAGATGACTGGCATGTCGGCCGAAGTCTCACGTTGAACCTTGGATTGCGTTATGAATTCCAACAAACGCCTTACGACACAAGCTCGAAAACTGCTTGGTTCGATCCGTCGGTTCAAGATATCGTATATTCGCGAAGCGGGAAGGTACGTAATGGCGTTGTCGACCCGGACTACAACAACTTCGCTCCCAGAGTAGGCTTTGCATGGAGCCCACTCCATACAACTGTGATACGTGGCGGGGCTGGAACGTTCTACGGCACAGACAACTGGAACGAGTTGCAGTTTCTGGTCTATGCGCCGGATTTCGAAAGTACCCAGAACCTGCAGTCCGATCCGAACAAGCCGACGCTCACGATGGGAGAACTTTTCCCGCAAGCCTCGCTGGGCGGAGGAACCTCGGTCCCCTTCAGTGTCAACAAGACAAATCGCACGGCGTATGTCAACGCGTGGAATTTGGACATTCAACACACCTTCGCCGCAAATTGGCTTCTTGATGTGGGATACATTGGCAACGTGGGCCAGAAGCTTGCGCAACGCAGGAACGAAGACACGGGTACTTTCGACCCGACCGGCACGATTCCTCTTTCCCAACGCGTACCGTATCCGCAGTACAGTTTCATCCTCGAAACCTACAACGGAGGCTGGTCGAGTTATAACGGGTTGGCGGTGCGCGCTGAGAAACGGCTTTCCAATGGCTGGTATTTCCTTACCTCATACACGTACAGCAAGGCGCTCGATCTAGGCAGCACCGACGACTCCACCTTAACAAGCAATAATTACAAGCAACACGACAAGGGCCCTGGCGATTTCGATGTCCGTCACCGTGCCGTTTTCAGCTACGTCTATGAATTCCCATTTGGCCACGGGAAACATTTCCTCGCCAACGCGCCTAGACTCGTCGATAAGCTATTGGGTGGTTGGCAGTTGAACGGTATCATTACGGTCTCGACGGGGCAATACAAAACGGTGGGTCTACCTCAGGACTGGATGAATATTGGACCGGTCAATGGCTCGGTTCCGAATAAAATAGGGAATCCTATTCCCTCTCATCGGAGCTATACCAACTACTTCAATATCAATGCATTCGCCTTCCCGGGATGCGAGAGTCAGCCGCAACCTTATCTGCCCTGTACCAACGCGCAGGGGGCATTGCATGTCGAAGGGAATATCAAGCGCAACTCTCTAGAAGAGCCCGGCCATAACAACTGGGATATGGGCCTGATCAAAGGGACGCGTATCGGCGAGCATCTAAACACTCAATTCCGTGCGGAGGCATACAACGTATGGAATCACACCCAATTCGGGGATGCCAGTGCATCTCTCCAACCGGGGAGTTTCGGGGTGATCGGCACGTTGGGGCATGATCCGCGAGTGCTCCAATTGTCTGTGAAAGTCATGTTCTAGCAGCATGAATTGATCGCAATGACAGTTCACACCGTCCAAACTAGCTCTTCCGGTGCCCGCTTGCCGGCGCGCACCGGAACTTTGTCTCAGCATGCATCATGTGATTTGGATCGATGTGGGACGAGTTATCCATAGGTCTTCTTTCAAGAGATCCCAGTGCCATTTACTTTGAGCGACGTTGCATCACATGCTGGTGTTTCCAGGTCGACTGTGTCGCGCGTTTTGAATGGGGGCGAACGCGTTTCCCATGAAACAAGGGTAAGGGTATTGTCCGTTATGTCAAAGCTCAATTACAAGCCTGACATGCATGCAGTCAAACTTCGCCGGGGGAAGGGTCGAGTTTTTATAAAGCGCGGAATTCAAATGCCAACATCAGGTCGCATTGGGAGCGAATCGAATGCTGATCCAGTAAGGGACGCGCAAAATGAACAGCAGGAGAGGGATAGCCTGCATTTGCTGAAGCTGCATTTGCTGAAGGAAGAGAACCTGCACCTGAAACGCTTAATTGCCAGTTTGAATAAGGAAGTAGAGATGTGGAGAGAGAGTTTCAGTGGTCCACACCACCCTGTTGGATAAGTTTTGCAAGTGTTCAAATGGCCGCTGGGCACGTGCTTCCTCGTCATCTGGCAAGAACCAGGATATCGGTGAATCTCAATGTTGAAGGTGTCTAGGAATCGATTCTATTCAGTCCCGGTGGTGATGCGTACTCTTGATGTTCTTGAGTACCTGCATAGATGCGAATCGCCGGTGAAGACAAATGAGATATCAGATAATCTGCGAGTGCCCCGTACGACAACGTATCGGATACTGAGAACCCTCGTTCATCGCGGATATGTCTTCCAAGATTTAGACGGCCGATTCAGTCTCAACCACTTGGGCATGAAGTTTGCTCCGAATAGGTCAGACGGCAAAGATGGTGACTCCTGTAGCGTACAAGAATTTGCAACAGAGCTGCCCTCAGATCAAATCATCGAAACCATCGTCGTTCTCTTGCGAGGATTGAAATGTAGCAATGGAGTCTCGCCTCCAGACTGGCAAAGCCAATGTGGCAAGGAGATCAGTCAGTTCAGGCGTACGCAACGAACTTTAGAGTGAATGGCCGACAGTAGGGTGACCTCAGTTACGAACAGAAAGGCCAGAGCTATTCTTTAACACTTCGCAATCGGGAGGGAATGAGGCATATAACGACATTGAAAACATCTGCGATTGGGCTAATGACTTAGTATAGGGGCAATGATGATGAGTCCACGAGTTGAGTCCAGTTGTGTACACCCCGCATGAGGAGTCTTACTTGTCAAACATGAGGAGCGATGATGGGATCGACTAGACGCGAATTTGTAAAGTTGGGGGCGGCTGCTGCTACTGCTGCGGCTGCTCCCGGCTTGCAAAGGCTAGGTGTTCAGACCAGAACAGAATCAGGTGGTAGCCTTCCGAATCTTGGGTTCAGGACAGCGATGTATCGAGTGGAAATGGCGGCAGATCAACCAGGATTTGTCGCGTTTGCGGTCGATTCTCTCGGCACTGAAAAGCTCGATACAAACATGATGCTTCCGCCCGCGAAAACATCTCAAAGCTACAAAGTATATCGAGAACATGAGGCAATCAACTACAGTCTTGCCGAGGGGGAAGACAGCCCGGTCTGGACTTTCGACTTCGGCGAGCAAGGCTTCGTGATTCGTTCGACACCTTCACCGAACGTCTCACCCCAGCCATTGGTCCTGAATTTTTCGCTAGACAGTCACGCGACCCTGCTTGGACTCTTTAGCGCAGTTGGGACAATTCACATCCCAGCCATTCTGCACATTCCCCATCACGGAACGTTTTGCATCACAACTGCAGCTGAGCGCGTAAGTCTCGGCTACGATGCTGTGAACTCTGAAGAGAGATACATTCGGGTGTCGCTTCCAGCCGCGAAAGACGTACCCATCGAATATCGGTTCGATGTTGCAGATATTTATCCGGAAGCTGGCAGAGCCAGCATCGAAAACGACCCGCGATATGATGCCTACCGTAGGGACTTCTTGAGCATTCTTCAGCTCAATCCGAGGCGGCGCATCCTTGCCAACAATATTGCCAGCGATGCATGTGCCTTCACCGTTTTCGAATATTCGATGATGGCCATTCAGATGCCGTCCCTTTGCGTGGGCGTGAGTGCGCTCGATATTCTTCGCCAAACGCTCGACCGGTATGTTGGCGGAGTGAAGGCGGCGGGGATGAAAGACTCTGACGAATATCTGGATACGAAATACGATCTCCTCGATACTTACCCGTCGCTGGTGATGGCTACGTCGGACTATGTGCAAACGAGCGGGAATACTGCATGGCTGAAGCGAAACTATTCCGTGATCAAGAGTTGGGCAGACAAGATGATTGACTTTGATCGCGATGATGACGGGCTCATGGAACACCCAACCAGTGGCAACTCCGGTTCATGGACCGAAAAGATAACCGTGCGGGGCTCAAACTGGTGGGACACGATTGGCTTCGGGCACAAGGACGCTTATTCCAATGCGCTTGCTTATAAGGCATTCCGTGGCATGGAAGTGCTGTCGCGCAACGCGGGATATTCGGGCGATGCTGAGACTTATAAAAGCCGTGCTGAAAGGCTGAAAGGTGTCTTTTATCACACGTTCTACAATCCCGCCACGGGTGTGTTGGCAGGATGGAAAAGTGCAGATGGCAAGCTGCATGATTACTATTTTTTGTACATAAGTGGCATGGCAGTGGTCTATGGCCTGGTAACGCGTGAGCAAGGGAATCGAATATGGGACGCTCTGATGGCAAAGATGAAGAATGTTGGGTACGATCGCTTCGATCTTGGCCTGCCTGGAAACCTGATCCCCGTTCGCCGGGAAGACTACATTGATCACGATATTCGGTTCGGGGGGGGCACGAAGGCAGACGGTTCCGATGGATTCCAAATCTACGAAAACGGCGGGGCAACTGCATGCATGGCCTACTTTACGATTCAGGCTCTGCGTGAACTTGGACGCCATCAGGAGGCGGAATCGATCCTCTTCCCGATGCTGAAGGCGTTCGAAGATGGAAAGTTCCAAGGGCGAGCTCCTAACGGTCTTACCTATGATTGGACCGATTGAGACGGAAATCCACATGGCTATGAGGGGCTGCTGGTCGATAACTATCTGGTCTTGCTTGCGGCAATGCCTGTCAATCCGCGCAACTGACCGCACTTCGAGCGAGCCTTCTTTTCAATCGACGCACTTGTACAAAGGTCAACGACTACTGATTTCAGACACCGAACTGGGCGGAATTTGGGGTCACTATCGGCCGACACAGCGAGACGACGAAGATGCGCTGACCCGGGCCA
>Ga0210410_10001289_pt1 | contig 23884 bp, 19 predicted proteins | sample IncBWC4MmetaG_FD_161058 | JGI IMG/M metagenome (GOLD analysis project Ga0210410, IMG submission 161058) | Forest soil microbial communities from Barre Woods Harvard Forest LTER site, Petersham, Massachusetts, United States - Inc-BW-C-4-M | ecosystem: Environmental > Terrestrial > Soil >... | reverse complement strand
TTTTGCCCTCAAGCCCGGCCAGATACTGGGTGTCCTAGGCGAATCCGGCTCGGGCAAGACCACGCTTGCCGCGTCGCTTCTCAGGCTTCTCCCTTCAAATGGAAAGATCACGAAAGGTGCCATCCGCTTCGAAGGCAAGGATATACTGCAGGCGAGTCCGAAAGAGCTACAGCGAATCCGCGGCAAAGACATTTCGCTGATTTTCCAGGAACCATCCGTTGCGCTTCATCCGACGATGCGCGCAGGCGAACAAGTGCGCCAGGTTTTGGCCGCGCACGGGCCGGGGGACAAGAGCGCGTTGCGCGAGAGGACGCGGCAAGTTCTCTCGACGGTATTCCCGGAAGAGGCGGAAAGGATTTCGGAATCGTATCCGCACCAACTAAGCGGGGGACAGCGGCAGCGCGTTTTGATCGCGCAAGCGATTGCCTGCGGACCATCCTTGATCATTGCGGATGAACCGACCGCGTCGCTCGATCCCACGACGCAAATGGAAATCCTTGGTGTGTTTAGAGCGCTGAGAAAAAAACTTGGCCTCGCGATGATCCTCATCACTCACAATCCAGCCCTGCTGGCCGGACTTGCTGACCGTGTCCTCGTTCTTTACGGGGGCAGCGTCGTCGAATTGGGTCCGGCGGCCAAGGTGATTGCTTTGCCCCGGCATCCCTACACAAAGGCTCTCTTCGCGTCGATGCCAGCGATTCTCGAGCAGAGCGAAAACAATCGTAAGAAAAAGCTGGCTGCGATTCCTGGCGATTCCTTGTCTCTGTCATTGCCGCCGGAAGGTTGCCCATTCGAACCGAGATGCCCGGAAAGAATGCAAAAGTGCGGAAAACGCGAACCAGAACTCATGAAGTTGAATGAGACTCATGCGGTCTCCTGCTTCCTGTTTGAAACCCAGTCGAATCAATCGTAAGAGATTTCAATATGCAGGCACTGTTGAGAGCCGAAAATCTCGTCAAGCGCTACCCGAGGAAGCCCCCCCCCGGCTCGCCCGAAAATCTGGTGGCCCTCGATGGTGTGTCGTTTGCAATTGTTCAGGGGACCACTCTCGCGATCGTGGGCGAATCGGGTTCGGGAAAAAGCACCTTGGCGTTTTGTCTTGCCTGTCTGGAGCGCCCCACGTCGGGGAGCATCTGGTTTGGAGACATAGACATCGCCAAGCTTACCGGGGAGGATTTGCGCCAAGTGCGGCCAAAAATCCAGCTCATTTTCCAAGATCCCGCGAATTCCTTGAATCCGGGATGGAACGTGCTGGAAATACTCAGAGAGCCAATGATCTTGCAGGGAAGAGGGGACCGCGACGAAGTTAGCCTACGGGCGCACACTCTGCTCGAAAGAGTCGGTCTTTCCTTCGAGTTGGGTGATAGGTCACCTGGTGAGTTGAGCGGAGGTCAGCGCCAGAGGCTGGCTATTGCGCGGGCGCTGGCGCTCGGGCCAGAAGTGCTGATTCTGGATGAGGCGCTCTCTGCTCTCGATTGTTCGGTGCAGGCCCAGATCGCCAATCTATTAATGGAGCTGCAAAGCTCTTTGGGAATAACGTATCTGTTCATTACGCACGATCTCGCTATGGCAGCCCACCTCGCTGACGAGATCGCGGTCATGAATCGCGGCCAGATCGCAGAGCATGGCCCGACGGATAAAATCCTAAACCTGCCGCAGCATGAAACGACGCGCCAACTGCTCGCCGCCATGCCCAGACTCCCTCGCGGGACGCGGCCGACACTGGAACAATGATGCGTTATCTCCTACGCCGATTAGGACACGCTTTCTTTTTGCTGATCGGCGCATCCCTTCTCGCATTTCTCTTCACCACGTTGGCCCCTGGAAATTACTTCGACGAGATGCGTCTGAACCCGCAGATTGCGCCGGAAACAGTGGCTGCATTGCGTGCCCGATACGAAGTCGACCGGCCATTGCCCCTCCGTTATGCGGCGTGGGTCAACTCCGTCCTGCATGGCGAAATGGGTTTTTCGTTCGCGTACAACAGCCCCGTCGCGCCACTTCTGTTGGTACGCGCACGGAACACATTGTTACTGACGGTTACCTCTACGCTGCTTGCGTGGGGAATTGCACTGCCTCTCGGCGTATGGAGCGCTGACCGCCTGGGGCACTTGCCGGACCGAATGTTGTCGTGGGGAACCGCGGCCCTTATGGCAATTCCCGATCTCGGGCTTGCCTTAGGCCTGCTGATGCTTTCCGTAATAACCGGGTGGTTTCCGGCCGGAGGCATGACCTCCGTCGATTTCGAAACATTTTCACAGGCTCACAAACTACGCGACCTACTGCTGCACATGACGTTGCCGGTCGCAGCGCTGGTGCTTTCGGCTTTGCCACTGCTTGTTCGGCACGTGCGTGCAGCCATGGCCGACGTGCTCGACGCTCCTTTTCTACTCGCTGCGAAGGGCCACGGTGTCCCAAAACGCAGATTGCTGTATCGGTACGCGCTTTCTGCAGCGGCAAATCCTCTCATTTCCCTCTTTGGATTCAGCATAGGCGCGCTGTTGAGCGGATCGCTCGTGATCGAAGTCGTAATGAGCTGGCCGGGGATCGGACCGTTGTTGGTCGAGGCCATCCTGGCTCGCGATCTATATGTGGTCATTGGTGGAGTTCTTTTTTCGACGCTCTTTCTCGTGGGAGGAAATTTTCTAGCGGATACACTGCTCTATTGGGCGGACCCGCGGATTCGGAAAGAGAGCGGCGGAAAATGAAACTGCGACCAAATCTCGCGAAATGGCTCGTCGTTTTAGGCGTGCTGCATGGGGTCCTCGCATGTGCGGGTTTCTTCGCTCCCTACGACCCAACCTCGCAGGACCGCAAGAGCCCATATCTGCCTCCAATGCGAGTTCATCTGGTGGATGCCCAAGGACATCTCCACGCGCGACCCTTTGTATATCCACTGAGATTGCGAGAGGGCACGTTCGACCAATATGAAGAAGACGTATACCGGACGGAACGACTGCGATTTTTCGTCAGTGGCGATCGTTACCACTTGTTTGGATTCTTGCCCAGCAGGTTGCATCTTTTCGAAATCGAAAACACACGGGCCTACCTGCTGGGCAGCGACGGCTATGGCCGAGACCAGCTTTCTCGGATTCTCTACGGCACGCAGGTGTCGCTTCTTGCCGGTCTTGCTGGCGCGGGACTCACACTGCTCATCGGGTTGTGCATTGGTGGAGTGGCGGGCTACTACGGAGGTTGGAGAGATGACGTGCTCATGCGCGTCACCGAACTCTTTCTGGCTCTCCCATGGTTGTATTTGCTCTTTGCGCTACGCGCCTTCCTGCCGCTCGCGGTTAACCCGCTGGAGGCGTTTTTTCTGATTGTCGGAGTCATCGGAACGGTGGGCTGGGGGCGTCCGGCAAGGTTGGTTCGCGGCGTAGTGCTGAGCGCAAAGGAGCGCGACTTCGTTCGCGCCGCCCGGGGGTTCGGGGCAACGGACGGATACTTGCTCCGGCGGCACATCCTTCCGCAAACATCGAGCGTGCTGCTCACGCAAGCTGCAATCTTGGTCCCGCAATATGTCTTGGCAGAAATGGCACTCTCGTTTCTTGGTCTTGGCGTGCCTGAGCCGGTGCCAAGCCTGGGAAACCTTCTCTCAAACCTGCAACAATACAGTGTTTTGGCCTCTTATTGGTGGATGTACTTACCTGCCCTAATAATGGTGCCGTTCTTTCTAGGCTACCTTGGCTTAGCGAGTTCGTTGCAGGAACGAGGAGAGGCGTACAAGATAGAAAGGAGTGATCTCGGGAGCCTGCCTTGAGAAACAAAAGTGGGAAATTTCTTTGTCGTCGGATGATCTCAAGTTTGCTCCTGCCTTTTGCACTGCCTCTGGTAACATTTTTCGACTGCCAGGCTGCCGCCTCACCTCGACAGGAAAGCACAAACGAAGAATTGCTCTTACTCCCCGGGGAAATCGGACGGCCGGGCGGGCGGCTGGTAGTATCGTTGCGGGCAGAGCCGAAAACTCTGAATCCCGTGACCTCCACAGACGCACCATCGCGTGAAGTGATCGGAGCAATGCAAGCCGACTTGGTGCACATCAATCGCGCCACCCAATTGACGGAGCCGGCCATTGCAAAATCCTGGAAAGTGTCTGCCGACGGGCTCCAATACACGCTCGCACTCCGAACCGGCATCAAGTTCTCAGACGGTCAACCACTGGATGCAGATGACGTCCTCTTCACTTTCCGAGTCTGTCTCGATGAAAAGGTCCACGCCACCCAGCACGATCTCCTGATTGTTGGTGGGAAGCCCATTTCTGTTCGAAAACTGGACGCGTACACGCTGGTCTTTCACCTTGCGAAGCCTTACGGGGCGGGGGAGAGACTCTTTGACGGATTCTACGTTCTGCCGCGGCATCTCCTCGAAAAGGTCTATCAGGAAGGAAAGTTTGACCAAGCGGGAACGCTGGCGGCGGCAGAAAGCGCTTGGGCCGGACTCGGCCCATTTCGATTGAAAGAACATGTCGCGGGGCAGAGGCTGGTCTTGGAGCGCAATCCTTATTACTGGAAAACAGATTCGAAAGGAAATCGTCTGCCCTATCTGGACGAAATTGTTTTTCTCTTTGTACCAAGCGCCGACGCACAGGTCTTGCGGTTTCAATCCGGCGAGACGGATGTGATCAGTCGAGTGGGCGCAGAGAATTTTTCTGTGTTATCGCGTCAGCAGAGGGGCTACACACTGGTGGATGCTGGGCCAGGGCTTGAGTACAACTTTCTCTTCTTCAATCTGAGCGACCCCACCGAGAAAACGTTGCCGGAGATGCTCCGCAGGCAAAAATGGTTCCGCAACGTGAAGTTCCGCGGGGCAGTTTCGGCCGCAGTGGATCGTGAAGCTATCGTGCGACTGGTGTATCAAGGGCGTGGGGCGCCCCTTTGGGGACCGGTGACACCGGGAAACCGCAGGTGGATAAACACGTCGATCGCGCATCCTGCTCGCTCACTGGATAGAGCGCGCTCTCTCCTGAAAGAGGCCGGATTCTCCTGGTCTAGCAGACCGGGCGGAGATTCTGCACTGATCGATCCTGATGGAAATGCGGTTGACTTTTCCCTTATAACGAGTTCCTCGAATGCAGACCGCGCGAGGATGGCGACCCTGGTTCAAGACGACTTGAAACAACTCGGAATGCATGTCCAGGTGGTACCGATGGAATTCCGGTCCTTGCTCGACCGCGTATTGCAGACGAAAGAATATGACGCATGCCTGCTCGGACTTGTGAGCTTCGATGCGGACCCCACGGCTGACACGAATGTCTGGCTATCGAGCGGAGGGACACATCTCTGGAATCCTTCGCAGGCGCAACCCGCGACGCCATGGGAGGCCGAAATCGACAGCCTGATGGAGCAGCAACTTGCCGCGCCGAGTTACGAACAGCGTAAGAAGCTTTACGGCCGTGTCCAGGAGATTCTCGCCGAGGAAGAGCCGATGATTTTTTTGGCGAGCCCCGACATCCTGGTTGGCGCGAAGAACTTGATTGGCAATTTCCATCCAACTGTTCTCGAGCCTTATGTTCTATGGAACGTCGAACAACTCTTTTTCCGTAGCGGGCCCGAGAATAACCCCCGATGACTCCCGTGAGCATCAAAACGAAGAAGAACGTACGCGGAGCCTGGAATGACACCAGGCTTGTCGCGGAGTGCGTCTCTGGGAACGAAGAAGCCTGGTCTTTACTGATTGAGAAGTACAAGGCACTCATTTACTCGATCCCTGTCAAATATGGACTGCCACAGCAAGAAGCAGCCGACGTATTTCAGGCAACCTGCGCAGAACTGCTCCTGCGCCTGCCGAAACTGAGGGAACCTCGCGCGATTCCGAAATGGCTGATGCAGGTCGCCCATCACCAGTGTTATCGCTGGAAGCGGCAGCAACAGCGTCTCGTCAGCCGGGACGCCGAGCCGGAGCTGCCAGAGCCGGAAACGCCCGCCATCGCCGACGACCTGGTTCAACAAACCCAGGAAGAGCAAGTGCTTCGCGAGGCCATGGCAGCCCTCAGCCCGCAGTGCCGCCGCCTTGTCGAGCTTCTTTTTTTCGAGATACCGCCGCGCCCTTACGCCGAAGTCGCTGGGGAACTGGGTCTTGCCGTTGGTTCGATCGGGTTTACACGGCAGAAGTGTATCGAGCGGCTGCGGCGGCATCTGGATGACTTGGGATTCCGCTAATGCCCGCGCCAGGCAAGAAGCACGTTCGGGAACAATTCTTCTCAAAATTGGCGCTGCTCGAAAATGGGCCGGAGCGCAGGAGATTTCTTTCGCGTCACCCCGGCCTCTTCCGCACGGAAGTTGTTACACGACTCGCCGAATTAGTTCTCGAAAAAATCCGGGTGAACACGCAGGAAGCGCTGCATCTTGCCGACGCGGCGCTCCTGATTGCGCGCAGACTCCGCCGAAAGGGAGATTTGGCGCTTGGAATGCGGGCAAAGGCGAACGCGCTTTACGCATGCGGAGATAATCGCGCGGCGGTCGAGCACCACGAACAAGCTCTCAAGTTATTTGAATCACTCGGTAAATCGCAAGAGGCAGCGCGCACACTGAGCAGCTCCATCCAACCGCTCATTCTCCTGGGCGAATACGATCGTGCTTTGGCGCTAGCGGAGCGCGCAAGGGAAATTTTCACGCGATTGAACGAGCCGTGGCGAATTGCCCGGCTGGACATCAATGTCGGCAACATCTTTCATCGGCAAGATCGCTTTGAGGAAGCAATCGAGTGCTACGAAAGGGCCCATCGCGGCCTTATGGCGCATCGGGACGTGGAAGGGATGGCCGCTATCCTGAGCAACATGGCGATGTGCCTGATCAATCTGAACGATTTCGCCAGAGCACTGGATTGCTACCAGAAGGCTCGCGAACTTTGCAAGCAAAACGGAATGCCACTTCTGGTCGCGCAGGCCGACTACAACATCGCTTACCTCCATTATTTTCGGGGCGAATATAGCCGGGCCATCGAGATGCTCTATGCCGCGCGACGCGCTTGCGAGGCCACGGGCGATGCGTACCGCTACGCGCTCTGTAATCTCGATCTTTCCGATATTTACCTCGAGCTGAACCTAAGCGAAGAGGCCCGCGAAATGGCCCGGCAAGGTTTTCTCGGTTTCGAAAAACTTGGCATGGAGTATGAGGCGGCGAAAACACTCACCAACGAAGCCATCGCCTATGGACAACAGGGAAAAACCGTGGAGGCCCTCCAGCGTTTCACGAAGGCCCGCGAGATATTCGCGCGAGAAAAAAATCTCGTTTGGCCGTGGCTCCTTGACTTGTATCAGGGACTCCTTCTCTTCCACGAAGGACGCTACTTCGAGGCTCGAAGACTCTGCGCGGGGGCTGCCGAGTTTTTCGATCAGACAGTCCTCCACGGCAAGGCAGCCCTCGCGCATCTTCTGCTCGCTCGCATCGCTTTCCAAGTCGGAGAATCGGCGCTGGCCGAGACGGAAACGAATGCGGCGGGGGCAAAGATCGAGCGCGCCCAGACCCCTGTGCTTGCTTATCAGGCTCATTTTCTGCGCGGCCAGCTTGCGCAGAGTCGCGGCGACCGCCCCGCCGCCCTCGTAGCCTATCAGGCGGCGCGCAAGTCTCTCGAAGCACTCCGCAGCCGGTTGCATTCCGAAGAACTGAAGATCTCTTTCGTGAAGAATCGCCTGCAGGTTTACGAGGCGCTCGTGGATCTCCACTTAAGCGGACAACAAGACAGAGCATCCGCCGCAGAAGCGTTTGCATGCATCGAAGCCGCGAAATCCCGAAGCATGACGGAACTCATTTTTCAGAGCGGCCAGAGCCTCCCTCTGGGCGAAGAGGGCCAGAGCGAGCTGGTGCGGCGTATTCGGGACCTGCGGGAAGAACTGAACTGGTACTACCACCGCATCGAGTTGGAGCAGCTTCGTCCCGAGGAGAGTTCTTACAAAAGGATTGAAGGTCTCCAGGAAAAGGCACTATCGGGGGAAAGCGAACTGTTGCGAACCCTTCGTGAACTTCCGGCGCATGAACACCAAAACGCCACGCTGGAGGCTCCTGTGGATTTTTCTTTGGAAAAACTGCAGGCGGCTCTTCCTGCAGAAACCGCGTTAATCGAATACTATTCGGCCGGCGACCGGGTGGTGGCGGCGGTCGTGACGCGGGACAGTATCGAAATCACTCCGGTCAGCGTCCTTTCTCGCGTTGTCCATCTGCTGCATTTGCTCAGGTTTCAGCTTTCCAAATTTCGCATGGGAACAACTTACGTGCAGCGTTTCGAGCGGCCTTTGTTTCGAGCCACGTTAGGTCATTTGGAGGCGCTCTATTCCGAGCTCATCTCGCCTTTGAACCCTTCCCTCAGGGCAAAGCACCTGGTCATCGTGCCTCACGGCGCGCTGCACTATCTCCCTTTTCATGCGCTTCGAAATGATGGCCAGTACCTTTGCGATGTTCACACTATCTCCTATGCGCCAAGCGCCACTGTGTTTGCGCTTTGTCAAAACAAGATATCCAGTGATGCCCCAAACTCACTGGTCTTGGGAATCCCCGATGAACGTGCCCCACAGATTTTGGCAGAGGTTCAATCAGTCGCAGCACTCCTACCGCACCCCGAACTTTTCCTCGGCGAGCAGGCCACCGCGAACGTACTCCGGCAGCGAGGAGCGTCCGGCGGAGTCATACATATCGCCACGCACGGAAAATATCGCCAGGACAACCCAATGTTTTCGGGGATCCGGCTAGGCGATGGATACCTGAATCTCTATGACCTCTACCAGATGCGCCTGAGCGCGCGATTGGTGACGCTAAGCGGCTGCGCTACCGGAATGAATTTCGTTTCTAGCGGTGACGAACTTCTTGGGCTTCAGCGCGGCCTGTTCTGTGCTGGCGCGACCTCTTTGCTTCTCTCCTTGTGGGACGTCCACGACCGCAGCACCTCAGAACTCATGCAAGCGTTTTACAAGAGCTACCAGGAAACGAATGATATGGCTCGCTCACTGCAGTCAGCTATGAAACAGGTTCGGGAAGCAAATCCTCACCCCTACTACTGGGCTCCCTTTGTTCTTGTCGGCAAACTCATTGAAAATAAACAGGTTAACTAGCTAGCAGCCCGTCTATATTTTTCGCCACCCTGATTTCCCTTATTACCGGGAGGCATTGAATGCTTCCATCCGCTGGGGAGCGGAGAGACTCAGAGAGGGGATTACGGGGGAACGGAGATGAAACACTTTACGACTGAAGAGTGGATTGATTTTGTAAACCGAGTGGTTCCTGCCAACAAGGAAAGAGGGATGCAGGAACACCTTGGGAGCGGTTGTAAACGTTGCGGACAAGTAGTGGATCTATGGCAAAGAGTACGAAAAACGGCAACAACAGCAACCAATTATCAGCCGCCGGACGAGACCGTACGGGCAGCCAAGGCTCAGTTTGCAATAGCGGGCCTTGGAGGCAAGCGGAAGGAAACAAACAGTTTAATCGAAGTGCTATTCGACAGCTTCTCGCAGCCGGTCATGGCCGGCGCGCGCTCTGTCGGCACGGAGACTAGACAAATGCTCTATAGAGCTGAGCCTTACCAGATCGATGTCCAGATAGAAGCGCAGCAGGAAGGCAATCGCCTCGTCGTGACTGGCCAGCTCATGGACGCCCGCCATCCGGAGATTGTAGGCCGCGATGTGCCGGTTACACTTTCGAATCGGCGAGGTCACCTCGTCAAGACGGTGACAAATCAATTTGGGGAGTTTCACGGGGAGATCAATAACTCTGGCGATATGGAGCTTTCCTTCTCTGGCACTGATGAAAAGTCCATCGTCATCTCTCTGCGGGACGCCCTGCGCCGGATGCCCGGAGACAGAGGATGTTAGGAATTCGCTTGAAGCAGCATTCAGGTGTTCGCCGGATGGTACAAAAGTACCAAAAGCGCATAGTTCTTGGGCACGGCACAAACAGCATATGTGTACCATTGGCCCGGAAGATGCGCTAAGTGAGACTTCGAGTGCATACATTTGTGTCTCTGGCGGAGCGATTTCTTTTCAAGAACCGTTAGAAGGGGTCAACCGTATGAAACGCAGTTTATGCATCTTAGCAATCCTAATCGCTCTCGCGACGGCAGGCGCGAAGCCGGTCGCAGCACAAAACCGTTACATCGTACAGACCACCGGAGGCCTCGGGTCCGTCCTTAATCTTTGTTCATTGCTAGGCTGCCAGGTACACGGCAGTTTGGACGGCACGATCGGACAGACATTTCTGGTGACTTCCACCGGAAATCTAATAACCGGAGTCATTACGTTTGCGGAATCCCTGCTCGGGATCACCAGTATCGAGCCGGATAGGCTCTTGCCGATACCTCTTCCGCATGTCAGTAGCATCCCCTCTGGCCTATACGATACTTCGCCCGTAAACTACTTTGGCACCGTTGTCTGGCACGGCTATGCAGCTCAGCCCGCAGCACAAATTATCCGGCTCTCGGATGCACAGAATGGATTTCGCATAAGTGGGTCGGGAATCGTCGCGGTGATCGACACCGGCGTCGACGTGAACCACCCTGTCCTCTACCCAGTTCTTCTTCCCGGGTATGACTTTACAAGGAACCAGCCGGGTGCTTCCGAATGGCTGGACGTGCCGCAGTTGGAAGGCGCGACTACTAGCAGCTCCGAGAGCGAGCAGCCCGCTTTTGTGCAGCAGCAGAGCGTGGCAGTCCTCGATCAGCAATCCGTCGCGGTTCTGGATGGTGGACCTTATGCCGCGTTCGGTCACGGCACAATGACATGCGGACTTGTCCACCTCGTCGCTCCGAAGGCCAAGATACTTCCTCTCAAGGCCTTCAGCTCAAGTGGAACTGGCTATCTTTCTAACATTGTCGCTGCTCTCTATTACGCCGTCCAGAATCACGCGAACGTAGTGAACATGAGCTTTGACCTCACCTCTTCATCGCCGGCGTTGAACCAGGCAGTTTCCAAGGCCAATAAGGCTGGCGTCGTTCTCGTGGCCGCGGCAGGAAACGAAAACACTAGCGCGCAAGTTTATCCCGCGGCGCTGAATAACTACGTTGTAGGCATAGCCTCAACAACCGATTGGGACAGCAGGTCCTCTTTTTCCAACTACGGGTCCGCGGATGTCTGGATCGCCGCCCCGGGCGAATACGTCATCAGCACTTACCCGGGCGGAACCTACGCGAGCGCTTCTGGGACATCGTTTAGCTCGCCTCTGGTGGCCGGAACAGCGGCCCTGATGCTTAGCGCAAAGCAGACCTCTCTCAATCAGTCACAGGCCGCCAGTGCGCTGACTCACGCAATCAAGCTGACGCCGGATCTCAATCACGGGCGCCTTGACGTATATCAGGCAGTCTCCGCATGGGTGAACAATTCCGGATCGACCTCCGGTTCCGGCTCCTGCCTCTTACTCTGCTGGTAGCCGCAATGTCCAACAACCAGATTCCAGCGCTCCTGGAGAGTCCCCCATCATTGGGGGCGTCGGATTCTCTCCGCATCAAACAACTCGAAGAACGAGCTGCCGCACTTCGCAGCTCGGTGATTTGCGCTTTCACCCAGCTCCTTGACCTCAAGGATCTCAACACCGGCGTCCACAGCACCCGGCTCGCGGAATGGGCCATGCGCGTCGGACAAGAACTCGGCCTCGAAGAAGCCGAGCTGCAGAACTTGGAAGTTGCCGCGTTACTGCACGACATCGGAAAGGTGGGCATTCCGGATTCGATCCTCCGAAAGCCAGAGCGTCTCGACCCGGAAGAATATGCACTGATGAAGAAGCATCCGGAGTACGGCTGGGCCGTACTGCGCATGCTTCCGGGGTTTGAACGCGCGGCGCTCGACATTCTCCACCATCACGAATCTTTCGATGGGTCGGGTTATCCCGCGGGTCTCAAGACCACGGAGATTCCCGTAGTTTCGCGGATTGTTTCCGTCATCGATGCATTCGACGCCATGGTTTCTTCTCGCCCCTATCGTAAGGGCTTGCCATACGAAGAAGCCGTACGGCGTCTCAATGCCGCAAGTGGAACTCAGTTCGATCCCCTCGTCGTCCAGTCCTTCCTCTCCTTTGCGGAAGCTGAAATGTCCCCGGTCTTCGCCGCCGCCGGCACATCGGTCTCCTCAGCCTTATAGGCACGGATACATTACTCAAACAATTTCTGGGAGAAGATGAATTGCTGGATCTGTTGGAAATCAAGATTTGATGGGGAGTAAAGACTGATGTCTGTCCGGCGCGCACTTCCAGATAATTGTCGGAGACAGCCTTCGCACCGGCAATCATGAAGACGACCCAGAAACGGGATTATGGGAACTTTGGCAGGATCGCCTTCCACTTGGACGATTGACGCGGTAACCGGACAAGTGCCCGTGGCTCCGAGAAGTCCGGTTGTGGGAAGTGTGAAATACGTCCGCCCAACTGCAGATGGGTCCTAGACAACGCGCTGCTGTCTCGAGCCAGGAGGCGCAGTCGGTCCAGATTGTCTACGCTTAGTGGCTAGTGGTACATTTTAAATCAACGAAAGGCAAAGCCGAGCCAGTGGTGCTTTCTGACAGTACTTCACGGCCCATTTCTTCAGCCGTAGAAGAATCCGCGCTATCATTGGCGATTTCTTGTTTTCGCTCAATTTGGGCCGTAGAAGAACCAGCATAAATAGCAGCGACCGGTGGTTTCAGTTCCAGCAAAGTATACAGCTCTCCGGTTCTTGCATCTGCCAAAGAGCGCATGGCGAGGTAAAGAGTCCGTGCGCCGTCGCTGACGCCGCACTCTTTCGCGAAGAAGCAGCGTTCGGCTGTTGTTTTAGAAAGAAATGGCGGGGATGACGAGACTCGAACTCGCGACCTCTGCCGTGACAGTCCATGGAAACGTTCTCTAACGAAAGGGGTTGCAGCGCAACCCCTTTTCTTTGTTGGCACCGAGCGGCACACTTAGGCATGCTCAGGCACCACGCGGAAGCAAGAACTGACACAAAAACTTGCACAGATTTCAAAAGATGTGGAGTCTACAGATGTCGCGCAGATTTCCCGCTTCTACCAGGTACCTTTGATGTTCAGCCGGTTTCGGAGTTTCTTTAGGCTCTCCGATCAGAAACTCCGTGATGAATACGACATTCGTGTGGGGTGAGACCTTCAGAAGCCCAATCCCGGTCGTGCTTCCATCGATCCCCGGCTTGACAAATCCGATGAGCGCAACATCGGGCTGAAACGAAGCCGCCACTCGAATCGCATCTTCCCCATTGTGCTCGACCGCTATCTCACAATCTCTCTGATCCAAAAGAGTCACAAGGTAGCGGCACAGACTGGGCTCGTCCTCTGCAATTAAGGTTTTGCGCGTTTGATTCATTGAACCTTCTTATGGCTCGGGGCGCCAAAGTGGCGGCGCCGGAAATTACTGCTACTTACCTCCATCTCCGGCTGCTGCACTGCCACAGCAGCCGCCTTTATCCCTTAGCCTTTGGCAGGGACACTTCAGGCTGCAAGCGGCAGGCGGGGTCAAGCACAATTGAAATCGTAATTTGCGGAAGGGTGTAATGCTGAGCAATTCCCTCCAGGGAATTGCTCAGCAGTTTCAGAATTGATGTCGAAACAGTGTCTCTTGGGCCGAGGAAAGGCCTGTCGCTCGATTGTACCGTACTGATTCCGAACCCGGCCGTGGAATTGGGCAATTTGCTAAATTGTTGCTGGATGGTGGTGGTTGGAGCTATGTGCTCTATCCGGCCGGCCTGTTGGTTCGGCTCACCTAGCAATTCGGAAGGACATCCCTAAGCATTTATGGAAATACTCTGTAAACAGGCCGCCGACTGCCAAACTTCGAGTTCGCCCGAAACGCCAGCCTTGTTCTGTTTGTTCCGATCGGTTAGAGCAGGGAACTACAAGAGATAGAGAACGCGACCTTTATTTAGTAGGTTGTCCTGAAGTCGCCCACCGCCCCTGTGCGAACGGGTGACTTCACGCAATGTGGTTCAACGAATTCCAATAATCCGCGGATCTCCTTTCATGATTTCAGTGCGTTAGAAGATCACAGATCGTGGGAATCCTTGAACATCAACGAAGTGTGGCTATTTCCCCGAACCCCTTTCTGGCCAACTAATAGAAGTCGATACTTCGGTGGCCACAAGCGCGTTTATCGGTACTAATCCGACCGACGAACCGATAACTTCCGGGTTGCGGCGTTCCATGGGCGGCCCAACGAACAGGTGGTCCTGTACCCTCGCGCCCCGTTCTAATTCCCTTCCTAAGAACAGTTTACAGCGTCGTGCAATTCGGCAATCCTGTGACAAATCCGGGGGAACATTGCGGGCTTCCAGCTCCATGTAATGCTCCATTTACACAAGGAGTGGATACGATGCGTTTCCATTCACTTCGCACTGCGGTCTTGTTCGGTTTGGTCGCGCTTGCGCTGATGGCAAACGGGAAAAACCCTATTGCTGCGGCGCAACTGGCGCCGCCAGCATCCCCGAGCGTTGCTCTGAGCGCCTCGCCAGCTTCTGCCCAAGCGGGCCAACAGGTCACGCTCACGTGGTCGTCGACGAACGCCACATCCATCACATTGGAACCCTCGGTGGGCACGGTCGCCGCGCAGGGTTCTAAGACAGTAAGACCTTCTCAATCAACCACTTATACCGTCACCGCCACGAGTCCGGGCGGCTCGGCCCATGCCAGCGCCCAAGTCACTATTACGCCCGCGCCCCCTCAGGCTGCGGTCCAGAAGCCTTCCCAGGAAGAGATCTCATCCGACCAACAGCAGATGAGAGGCCTCGACGAACAGATCCAGGACATCAAGTCAGACTCCCTCCGCATGGCGGCAGAGCTGAGCCAACTGGAGGAGAAACTGCTGTACCCGTCAGGAACACAGGTAGCGATCTTCGTCGAACTGGCCAAGGGCGACGCGATGCGCCTCGACGCCGTGCGGCTCCAGATCGACGGCCAACTCGTTACGCACTACATCTACAGCGCCAAAGAACTCCAGGCCCTGCGCAAGGGCGGCGTGCAACGGATCTACGTCGGCAACGTGGCGACCGGGGATCACAAGCTAGACGTGCTTGTCGACGGCAAGCTTGAGGGCGGCGCGGACTTCAGCCGCACGGGACAGTTTACTTTCCGCAAAGAAGTGAAGCCAAAGCTGGTCGGACTGACTCTGGCCGGACCGAGTTCCGGCAACACTCCGATCAAGCTTGGGGATTGGTAATCGATGCGAGCGATTCGCCAACTCATCGGACTCGGCCTAGCCCTGGGTCTTGCCGTCCGTCCGGCCACGGGCGGCGACGTGAGGGACCTCTATTTTGGCGAGGCGCTCTATCACGCCTACCAAGGACAGTATTTCGATGCACTCCAACGGCTCGACACCGAACTCGCCCAATACCACGTTCTGGACGAACCCAAACTCGATACGCTTCACTATCACATCAACGACGCCGAATTTTCGGTGGGCGACTTCGAGCTCAACTATCGCATGCACCAACGCGCGGGGCGCGCCATCAAGGCAGTGCTCGAAGGCGCCGTCGATGAGGCGGTACGGAACGAGGCCGCGTTCAGGCTCGCCCGCATCCACTTCCAGAAGGGTCAGCTCGATGATGCGCTGCAGGCGCTAGCGCGGATCAAAGGTACGGTGCCCGAGGAGATCAAGGGTGACCTCGAGTTCCTGCGGGCGAACGTCTATATGGCGACAGGCCAGCCGGGCGAGGCTGTTAAGGTGCTCTCGCAGCTAAAGAGCAATGAGCGCCTGGCCGGGTTCGTTGCCTACAACCTTAGCATCGCGCTGTTGCAGGACGGTCGACCTCAGGAAGCAATCGAGCAACTGGAGAAGGCCGGACAGCTCCCGGCCGATGATCCCGCCGGTCTCGCGATCCGCGACAAGTCGAACCTAGTGCTGGGCACCATGTTGTTCGAATCTGGCAATTTTGAGCGGGCCAGGCAGGCATTGGACCGCGTGCATCTCGAGGGACCGTTCTCGAACCAGGCTCTGCTGCGGGCAGGCTGGGCCGAGGCCTCGGGCCAGCAGTATGATCGCGCGCTAGTGCCGTGGAACATCCTGGTGGGTCGTGAGCCGACGGATGCCGCAGTTCAGGAAGTCATTCTTGCCGTACCGCATGCGTACGCCAGCTTGAAGTTTCACGGTCGCGCCGCGCTTCTGTACGGTCGCGCGCTCGAGCTGTTCAGCAACCAGATCGACAGAGTCGACGCTTCGATCCGCAGCATCAGGGAGGGGCAGTTTCTCAATGCGCTGATCCGCGAGGAGAGCCGGGAGGACGAAACCTGGGTCATCCGCCTGCGCAATTTGCCCGATGCGCCGGAAACTTACTACCTGATGGAGTTGATGGCGTCTCATGACTTCCAAACCGCATTGCACAACTACCTCGACCTCGAGGACCTGCGGTCGAGATTCATTGCCTGGAAGACCAGTCTCGATGCCTTCGACGACATCATCCGGTTGCGCGGACAGAACTACGAGCCGCTGCTGCCGGAAGTCGACGCGCAGTTCCGAGAGCTGGATTCGCGGATCCTCCTGCGCCTCGAGCAGCGCAAGCACCTCGCCGAACGCCTGCAGGCCATCCTGACCGCACCGCGGCCGGATTATCTGGCGACTGCGGAGGAGCAAATTGCTGGCGAACGCATCGCACTTATCGAGAAGCGGCTCGGCAACTCTAACGACCCCGAATCGCGCGCGCTTCGTCAGCGCGCGGCCCAACTGCGCGGCGCGCTCACTTGGCGGTTGGAAACCGAGTACAACGACCGGCTGACCGCGGCATATGTTCACCTGAACGAACTGAAAGCACCTCTCGACGCTCTCACTCGGCAGTATGACGCCTTCGTTAGGACGAGACAGGCAGCGACACACAGTTACGTCGGATACGACGTCCAGATTGCACGGCTCCGCGAGCGCGTCGGCGACGCATTGCAGCGTGTCGATTTGTTGATAGCACGGCAGGGACACATGATCGAGACCGTCGCCATTAACCAGCTCGAGGCCCGCCGGGAACGCTTGGCCGCCCAGCAGACCGAGGCGCGTTTCGGCGTCGCTGATAGCTACGATCGAGCCGCGCGCGCCCCGTCCGACGCGGGGGGACACTGATGCCTCGCCTCGCCATTCTGATCCTGATCGCGCCGGTTTTCATGGTCGGTTGCGCCGCGCGTCCCATCAAGCCAGTGGGGATGGGCGGGACGCTGGCAACGCTGCGGAACGTGCGTCCGGACGTGCAGGACGTGAAGGTCGAACAGGGCCTCGATCAGGCCATGCAGCACTATCGGCGCTTCCTCGAGGAGGCACCGGAGACCGCGATGACTCCGGAGGCGATGCGGCGTCTCGCGGACCTGCAACTCGAAAAGCAATTCGGGATACGCACGGGCAATGCCAAGCCGCGCGAAATGGCCGCTCCGAAGCCCGCCCCAATACTCGCGGGCTCGAGGGCCGGCAGTCCTAATCCGGCCGCGGCAGCTGCCGGCGCGCGTTTACAAGAATCCGATCAGGATTTCGAGCGGCGCACGACCGCGGAGGCCGGAATCATGGCGGGCAGTAGCGCCGGCGCCTCCCCGGCGGACGCTGTGCGCGCTGGCGCAGATCCCAACGGTCCACTCGAGGCGATCGCTCTCTACAATCGGCTGCTCGCCGAGTACCCCAGTTACAAGAACAATGACCAGGTCCTCTACCAGATGGCGCGAGCGTACGACGAGCTCAGCCGCACCGACGAGGCCATCGAGACAATGGAGCGCCTAATCCGCACGAATCCGCATTCCTCGCACCTCGACGAAGTACAGTTCAGGCGGGGCGAGTACTTCTTCACGCGCAGACGCTACCGCGACGCCGAGAGCGCCTATTCGGGCATCGTCAGCCTGGGCCACGCGTCCGAGTTCTACGAGCTCACTCTCTATAAGCTCGGATGGACGTTTTACAAGCAGGAATTCTACGAGGAGGCTTTGCAAAAGTATATTGCCCTGCTCGACTACAAGGTATCGATCGGTTACGACTTCGATCAGAAACATGATGAGGACAACGACCGCCGTGTCGCGGATACGTTCCGGGTGGTCAGCCTGAGCTTCAGCAACCTCGGCGGGCCGGAGACCGTGCCGGAATACTTCTCCAAGTTCGGGAATCGCTCCTATGAGGACCGCATTTACTCCAGTCTCGGCGAGCATTATCTCGGCAAGCTCCGCTACGACGATGCGGCGAAGACGTACAAAGCCTTCGTAGCGCTTTATCCGTTCCACCGCGCCGCGCCTCGGTTTAGCATGCGCGTCGTGGATACCTTCACCCAGGGCGGGTTCCCCAAACTGGTACTGGAGTCGAAGCGTGAGTTCGCTTCTAAGTACGACCTGAAGGCCGAATACTGGCGACATTTCAAACCGGAAGAGTCGCCGGAAGTATTGGCCTACCTGAAGACGAACCTGAAAGACCTCGCGACGCATTATCACGCCCAGTATCAGAACGCAAACGAAGCGAACGAGAAGCTCACGAATTATCGCGAGGCAAGCCAATGGTACGGCGCCTACCTCGAGTCCTTTCCGAAGGAGGCTGATTCGGCATCCGTCAACTATCAGCTTGCGGACTTGCTTTTGGAGAACACGGATTTCGGCGATGCGGCCAAACAGTATGAGCGCACGGCTTACGGATACGCGCCGCATCCGCAGTCAGCAGCTGCCGGATACGCCGCGATCTATGCATACCGCGAGCAGCTGAAGGTTGCCGACAAGAAGCAGCAGGACGCAGTCAAGCGCGATACAGTCGCAAGCTCGCTTAAGTTTGCTGACACATTCCCGCAGGACGAACATGCCGCGGCGATCCTCGGAGCGGCCGCCGATGACATGTACGAGATGAAGGACTACAAAGCCGCCATCGAGGCCGACCAGCGCTTGATCGATAAGTATCCGGGCGCGCCGGCGTCAATCCGCCGTTCCGCGTGGATTGTGGTTGCGCATGGCTCGTTCGAGCTCGCGGAGTACCCGCGCGCCGAGCATGCCTACACCCAGGTGCTGGCGGTCACGCCGGAGGGCGACCAGTCGCGCGCTGCGCTCGTCGACAACCTTGCTGCCTCGATTTACAAACAGGGTGAACTCGCAAACGAGGCGAAGGACTATCGCGCGGCCGCCGACTACTTCCTAAGGATTCGCACCGCCGCGCCTACATCATCTATCCGTGAGACGGCTGAGTACGACGCAGGCGCCGCGCTTATCCGAATGCAAGACTGGAAGGCCGCGGTGGATGTGCTTGAAGCGTTTCGCACTACCTTCCCGAAGAACAAACTGCAGCTCGAGGCCACCAAGCAGATCGCCTACGCCTACCGGCAGAGCGGCCAGTTGTCGCACGCCGCCGGTGAATACGAGCGCATCGCATCCCAGTCCGACGATCCAACGTTACGCAGCGAGGCACTGCTCGATGCGGGAGACCTCTACGCGCAATCCAATTCCCGAGATCGGGCCTTGGATGCATACAACCGGTACGTTAAAGAGTTTCCCAAGCCGGTAGAGACGGCCATCGAGACCCGGTTCAAGATCGCCGAGATGTACAAGGCCGCGGACGACGAGACGCTCTATCACAAGCAGTTGGAAGAAATCGTAAGTGCCGACGCGGCCGCCGGATCGGAAAGGACCGGCCGGACCCGGACGCTTGCGGCGCGTTCGGCCCTCGTCCTCGCAGAGCAGCTCTATGAGAATTTCGTCGTCGTAAAGCTGCGGCAACCCTTCGAGACCAGCCTGCAGGATAAGAAGCAGCGCATGGATGCCACGATTGCGGCCATGAGCCGGCTGGTGAATTACGGAATCGACGAAATGACGGCGGCAGGAACGTATTACATGGCCGAGACCTATTCCAATTTCAGTCGCTCACTGCTCGAGTCGGAGCGGCCGGGCGACCTGAAAGCAGAGGATCTGGAGGAGTTCAAGAACAAGCTCGATGAGGCGGCGTTTCCGTTCGAGGAAAAATCCATCAGCGTGCACGAAAAGAACATGGAATTGTTGCACGCCGGCGTCTTCAACTCGTGGACCGAGAAGAGTCTCAGCAGGCTCATCGAGCTGATGCCGGGCCGCTACGCGAAACACGAAAGGAGCGGCGGCTTCCTCGGTGCGATCGACAGTCATGTGGAGGGATCGCAGGTGGCGCAGGTCTCCGACCCCTCGAAATCGCCCAGCGCAATCACCCAGGGCGTGGGCGTCACCGATGAAATTCGTGCCAACTACGAGTCAGCAGTGGGCATGCTGAAGGAGGAGCGGTACGAACCGGGCATTGCCTTGCTGCTCAAAATGACGGAGAAGATGCCTGCATTGACGGCAGCGCACATCGATCTCGGCATGGCATACGCGCGAACCGGCGACCTGGACCGCGCCGAGGCCAGCCTGAACAAGGCGCTGCAATCGGATCCAAAACAGCCTGTCGCCTATAACGAACTCGGTATGGTACAGCGGCTGAAGGGACAGTTTGCAAAAGCTCGCACGAGTTATGAGGCGGCCCTCGCACAGTCCGTCGACTTCCAATATGCGCACAGGAATCTTGCGATTTTGTGCGACTTGTATCTCGGGGATTACACATGCGCGATGGAGCATTACCAGGCGTACAGCCGGATCGTTCCGGATGACGCCGAAGTCGTCAAATGGATTGCCGACCTTCGCAATCGCGCAAAAAAACAGGAGGGGCGATGAGGAAGACTAGCGTTCACTGGACTTTCCTTGGGATCCTTGCCTTGATGCCCGCGGCTGTACTCGCGCAGCAAGCAGCGCAGCCAAAGGCGAAAGCAGCACAGGGACAGACCGAAAAGCCGCGGCCAAAGAGAGAAGAGGCAAAGAAAGAGGAGGCAAAAAAGGAGGAGGCAAGGAATGACGAGGCAATGAAACTGACTGAAGAGCCGCAGCAAAGGACGGGAGAAGACGGGAAGTTGACGTCCGTCCCGGGAAGCAAGGCGCTCGGCATGTCCATTTTGGGCAATCAGGAAGCGCCTAAAGCACTGGTCATCGTTCCCTGGAAGAGTTCGGAACTCGGCAACGGCCCCGGCGTCTCGACGTTGCTCGATGACTCGAGGCGGCCCGTGGACAAAGAGGTTTTTATGCGAATGCTTAGTTATTACGAAATTAGATCGGAAACAACGCGCCCCAGCGGTGCGACGACGGATGGGAATGCGGCAGCGCCCGCCAATGTGGCACAAAGGAGAAAGCCATGAACTTCACTGAACTGTTAGGACACGTCGGTATATTCGGAGGTGCGGTGATCGTTTCCCTCGCCCTGCTTTCCGTTTTTTCGGTGGCGATGATCATAGACAAGCACCGCCGATTCTCTTCAGCCTCGGGCCAGTCAGAAAAGTTCAAGCCCGAGTTCAAGAAGTTTGTTCACGGAGGAGATGTCCAGAATCTGGTCGAAGCCGCGCGCCAGCACCAGAATTCCTACGTGGCGCAAGTGGTCTCGGCCGGGATCATCGAGTACGACGGCGTGGCCCAGAGCGGAGGCGATCCGACGGCTTCGCTCGAGCTCGTCACGAGCGCACTCCGGGACTCCATCTCCGAAACGCTGATTCAGCTGAAGCGCGGTCTCGGGTTCCTTGCCACGATCGGCTCCACTGCCCCGTTCGTTGGTCTTTTCGGCACCGTGGTCGGAATCATTAACGCTTTCCGGAGCATCGCGGCCACGGGGTCCGGCGGAATGTCTGTGGTTTCGGGCGGCATCGCAGAGGCCCTGGTCTCTACGGCCCTGGGTATCTTCGTCGCAATTCCGGCCGTCGTCGCCTTCAACCACTTCACGGGCAAGCTCGAGACTTTCCATGTCGAAATGAATCGGGCTTCGTCCCAGCTCGTGAACCGCTTGTTCAAAATACCAGAGCTCAAGGGGCTTGACCTCGAAGAAGCTGAAGTCAAGGCGTCGAAGGTCAAAAAGGAAGGCCCGGCCTATGCGACTCGGTGAGCCGGCCCGAATGCAAGCGGCCATCAACATCACGCCGCTAGTCGACGTGGTGCTGGTGCTGCTGATCATCTTCATGGTGATGGCGCCGCAAATGCGGAAGGGGCCCGACGTCAACCTGCCGAACACGACGAAACCGAACTCGCAAGGCGACGAGAGAGGCCGAATCCTGGTCTCCATAGACGAGTCTGGGGGACTGTGGATCAACGACCAGCCCGTCGTACCCGAGCATTTCGACGAGACTCTCCGCGCTGCGGTGGGCGCCGAGACGAACCCCAAGATCGTGATCCGGGGCGATGCAAAGCTCAATTTCCGCGAGGTCCGGGAGGTCATGGTCGCGATCGAGCAGACCGGCTTTCGCGGGGTAGGGCTGATCGCCAAGCGCACAGGCGCAGAAGGAAAGTGACATCATGGAGTTCAACAGCAACGATTGTGGCTCCAGTCTGCAGTCTGAAATCAACATCACGCCGCTCGTGGACGTGGTGCTCGTGCTGCTGATCATATTTATGGTCGTCGTCCCACTCCTGATGGAGGGCTACGACGTCGATATCCCTCGGGCCTCCGCCGATACCTCGGCTCAGGTTGCCGAATCCCAGTTGATCCTGAGCATCAGCTCTGCGGCGTGCCCCATCCTCGGGCCGCCGGCAGGGGAAGGGATCCCGAAGAACTGTCAGGTGACCCTGGCGGATCAAAAGATCCCTGCAGCCGAATTGCCCGCTCGCGTGGCGGAGATTCTGGGAAGACGACCCGCGGAACAGCGTGCGCTGTTCCTGGCCGTCGACGATCGCCTGAACTACGAGGGGGTTCTGCGCATCATTGATCTCGCGAAATCGGGCGTTGAGGATTTGAAGATCGAATTTGTCGCTGCCAATTGAGGTGGTTGCTTGGTCACAACCATGGAAGCAAAGAGCATTTTCAAAACATCCGGGGCTCCCACGGCCCGCAGCATGGCGAAGAGCATGGCGATCCATGTCTTCGTGCTGGCCGCGGTGATGATCATACCGGCGCAAGCGTTGTTTCGCAGCGAGCCCCCCAACAAAGAACTCGACATCGTTTTCTATCGTCCACCGGAGATCGCCGTCAACTCGCGAGCCGTTTCGCGTCCGATACCGCGAGGGGCGAGTGAGGCTGGGTCCCCACCAGGGGCGCCTGCACCTACGCTGAAACCGAAGCCGAACGCCCCCGCTGGTCCAGACTTAGCTGGCAAAGCGGAACTGCCACCAGGTCCGGAGATGGGCATCCCGGTGGAGGCAAAGCCGAAGGTGGGAAACGCCGGCATCCTGGCACTCAAGGACAAGTTCGCGAGTCTGGCACAGGACACCGTCGTGGCGCCTCTCGGAGCCGATGCGCGTCACATTGCCGCCGATGACGTAGGCCGGCCCTCGGCACGCGCTTTGTTAGCGAGTAATGCGCCGGGATCGAGCGGTGGCATCAACCTCGCCTCCCTGAGCCGCAGTGTAGGAGGCGGTGGCGGAGGAGGCGGAGGTGGCAACGGGGGTGGGGGTGTGGGTGGCCGCGGCACTGGCGCTGGCGGTAGCGGAGGAGGCGGGATTGGTGGTGTCGGAGCAGGCCGCGTAGTGAGCACGATCGCCCCGATCACCGGCGCCGACCGACCAAAGGCGCGCGGCGGGCCAGGTCCTGCCCGCACCGACGAAGAAATACAGATCGTGTTCGATCGCTACAAAGCGTCGTTCTACCGGCTGTACAACCGGGAGCTGCGTAATAACCCAGCCCTGAAAGGCCAGATGGTTCTGCGCCTGACGATCGAGCCGGACGGCAGCGTGTCGATGTGCGCGCTGCAGTCGACTGACATGGATGCGCCAGATCTCGCCACGCAGGTCGTTAGCCGCGTTCGAACGATCAATTTCGGCGCCAAGGATGTACCTGCCGTGACCATCGTGTACCCGATCGACTTCCTGCCGGCGGCGTGAAGCCGGTGGCCGAATCGAAATGGCGCGGAAGCCAGGAGGTTTGCAGAAGCTACGAATCTGATCAGTTAAGTTCGACGCGATTTTGACAAAGGCAAAGCCACTGAAAGGTGGCGACGCAAAGTCACCGGTCTAACGGGCCCAGGGGGCCCTACGACG